>WNFP01002369.1_pt1 | contig 20003 bp, 22 predicted proteins | sample 5400201 | NCBI WGS metagenome assembly WNFP01 (sample SAMN13153355, study PRJNA577476) | soil metagenome | isolation source: 115 cm saprolite under Madrone tree | place: USA:California | collected 2016-06-14
CAGATCCAGGAATTGCGCCAAAACGTTCAGTTTGTGAATTGCTCCAGCTGTGGGGCGTCCATCAACCTGGAATCCGACTCGGCCTGCCCCTACTGCCACGCGCCAATCTCCATGCTCGATATGAAGCAGCCGCAGCTGATGCTCGAGCAGCTCAAACATGCTGCCGAGCCAAAGCCGCTCGATCCTACGCTCCCTTTGAAAGTCGCTTCCGCGAAAATGGCATTGGAAACCTCCTTGGCCGATTATGATCGGCGACCTGAATGGTGGAGCGACGCCAGCTGTTTCGGCCTGGTGGGGGCCGGCCTAACCGTCGTCGCCCGATGGCTCAGCGACAAGCTGGTTGATTGATCCCAATGCGCTCAGCGTAAAACAGGTATACGCGCGCTCTTGAGACGATCAAAGATGTCCATCGAAAAACAGGCTATAGACTTCGTACAGAAGGAGTTATGAAATCTGGGGGCCGTTCAATATCAATCCAGAGGAGCGCACGCTGAACGGCAGAAAAGTGCAAATGGAAATTCCTCCAGCAAATTAGGGCGCTGCCCCTTCGGCTCGTTTGACAAAGCCGTGAGCCTCGTTTAACGTTAGAAGTTTGAGCATACGTAAAAGGAGCAATAGATGGCGCAGGGACAGGCTACCAAAGTTAAGAAGAAAAAGAAGTCGGTTTTGAAGCGCGCGGCGCAATCTCTTCAGCGCGCCGAGGTCAATCGCGCCAACCGCACGCGAGTTCGCACCATGATGCGCCGTCTCCGCACCGCCCTCACCGCGGGCGACGCCACGGCTGCGGGCAATCTTCTCCAACCCACGATGTCAGCCATTGACCAGGCCATCGGCAAGGGTGTGCTGCACGAGAACACCGCCAATCGCTACAAGTCGCGCCTCACGCTGGCTTACAACGGCGTCAAAGCCAAGGCCGCGAAGTAACAAGAATTTTCCCGCTTTTCGATTTTCTCGGCATCGGTGGGGGCGCCCGCCGCGGCGGGCGCCCGTTCTTTTTTCTGTGAGGCTCGATGTCCACACCGATCGCCATCACGCGAGTCGCGCAATCTCGTCTCACGGAAGCCCTGCGAGAAAATTCTGAGTTCGGCTCCACCTTCAGCGACCACATGTTGGCCGCTGATTGGGAAGCCGACTCCTGGAAGCAGCCCCAAATTGTTCCATTCGGCCCGATCTCCTTTTCCCCCGCGCTTACTCCGTTTCATTACGGCCAGGCCATTTTCGAAGGCTTCAAGGCCCATCGCTCTCCGACTGGAGTCGCGCTCTTTCGGCCGCGCGAAAATTTCGCGCGTCTGAATCGCTCCGCCGCGCGCCTGGCCATGCCCGAAATTCCAGAGGCGCTCTTCCTCGAAGGCGTCAAGGAACTCGTCCGCCTCGATCGCGATTGGATCCCCCATCGCGAAGGCGGCGCCCTCTATGTCCGGCCAACCTACTTCGGCGTGGACGACACTCTCCTCGTTCGCCCCGCCAATCGTTTCCGCCTCATCGTGATGACGTGCCCCGTCGGCCCTTATTTCGCGCAACCCATCCGCCTGCTCGCCGAAGAGCGCTTCGTCCGCGCCTTCCCCGGCGGCACCGGCGACAGCAAAGCTGCTGGTAACTACGCTGGCGGACTCCTCGCCGCGCGACTCGCGCAGGAAAAAGGCTTTCAGAATGTTCTCTGGCTCGACGGCATCGAGCGCCGCTACGTCGAAGAATCCGGCGTCATGAATGTCTTTCTCGTTCTCGACGGCAAAGCCATCACTCCTCCGCTGGGCGGCACCATCCTTCCCGGAGTCACGCGCGACTCCGCTCTGACCCTGCTTCGCGAAATGGGCATCCCCGCCGAAGAGCGCCAAATCACCATTGACGAACTTCTCTCCGCTCACGCCAGCGGAAAACTCACCGAAGCTTTCGGCGCTGGCACCGCCGCCATCGTCGCTCCCATCGCCTGCATCCGCTACCGCGATCGCGACCTGCAATTTCCCTCCGTTTCCGATTCTTCTGTCGCCGCGCGACTCCGCGCCCGCCTCGTCGCCATCCAAACCGGCCGTGAGCCCGATACTCACAATTGGCTCTTGCCCGTCTAACCTCACCGTAATAAAAGGTGCACTCCATGAACTACTACGCCCTGTTCTACGAACTCGTCGACGACATGGTCAATCGCCGCGCGCCTTTCCGCGAAGAACACTTGCGCCTGGCCCGCGAATCCCGCGAGCGCGGCGAACTTGTCCTTGGCGGCGCGCTCGCCGAACCCGTCGACCGCGCTTTGCTCGTATTTCACGTGGATGAAAGAAGCAAAGTCGAATCCTTCGCCCGCAAAGATCCCTACGTCCTCAACGGTCTCGCCACGAAATGGGAAGTCCGCCCCTGGAACGTCGTCGTCGGCAATGAGCCGCTCTCCCCGGCCGCCGTTCCAACTTCCGGAATCATCTTGCGCCGCTGGACCGCCCGCACCACTGAATCGCAATTGCCAAAATACCTCGAACATTTTTCCAAAAATGTTTTGCCGGAACTCCGCCGCGTCCCCGGCTATCTCGCAGCCAACGTTTCTCTCCGTCACCTTGCTGGCGAAGTTGAAATCCTCGTCGAAACCACCTGGCATTCCCTCGAATCCATCCGCAAGTTCGCTGGCCCCGACCTCGAAGCTGCCGTCGTCCCTGCCGAGGCCGCGGCACTGCTCACCGGCTTCGACCGTCGCGTAACTCACTTCGAGATTGCTTTAACCGATCGCCCTTAGATCATCGCACCTTACAACTTCTTTTTTGTTAACGCGCCGATTCCTGCGTTACCCGCATTTCACAACACGGCAATCTCTGTGTAACACGCTCCCGCCACTCTCGCTCTGCCCGGATCCGCCTGCAGTCCAAACTCCGAGAGGTGATTGCATGTCATTGAAGCAAACCGTTTCAAAGTGTCTCCACAGTCTCCGCATCGCTTTCGTCGCGGTGACCGTGTTTCAATTCAGCCTGGGCGGCCCGCTAGCCGGCTCGTTACAGGCTCAAGAAAAAGAACACACTCGCACGCCCATCAAGCACGTCATCGTCCTTATCGGCGAAAACCGCACCTTTGATCACGTCTTCGCCACCTACGTCCCGAAGAGCGAAGATTCAGTTTCGAACCTGCTGTCAAAAGGAATCGTCACCGCCGACGGCAAGCCCGGCAAGCATTTCTCCAAGGCCGCGCAATTCCAGGCGGTCGCCCCCTTCAAGAAGAAATTCTTCATCAGCCTGAATGAGGATGAGAAGGTTCCTTACCAAACCCTTCCCGTGCCGACCCTGAATTTTTCGCCAAGTCCCGCCACCGGAGAACCGCCTCCGTTTCCGGCAGGCACTCCGGCCGCATTCCTGGCCTCAATCGAGCCTTCGCTGGAGAACGGCGATCTCAACCTGCTGACCACCGGGGCGTCCGGTGCCCCACAGACTGCCGAGCTCCCCGATTTCGATTCGCGAATAAACAATTTCGATAATTTGCCGAACGGGCCGTTCCCGCTTGCGGGAGCAACTCTGCCCTACGATTCCTACACCGGCGATACCACGCACCGCCTCTTCGAGATGTGGCAACAATCCGATTGCAACATCAAGAATGCGACCAAGCATAATCCCTCGGGTTGTCTGAACGACCTGTATCCCTTCGTCATCACCACGTATACGAGCGAAATTGATCCCAACAGCTTTCCCATTGCCAACCAAGTTGATGACAATGGCGGCGGCAGCTCCATGGCCTTCTACAACGTCCAGGCCGGAGACGCCCCGGTCCTCAAGAGCCTCGCCGACGAATTCTCCATGAGTGACAATTTCCACCAGTCTTTCATGGGCGGCACCGGCACCAATCACGTGATGCTCGGCTCCGGCGACGCGATCTTCTGGTCCAATGGTAATGGCGTTCCCATGATGCCGCCGTCGCACATCGCCAACCCCGATCCGCTTCCAGGCTCAGACAACCGGTACACCGTGGACGTCAATTTTGACGGGAATTTCACCGCGTGCGGCGATCCCAACCAGCCCGGTATTGCGCCAATCCGCGATTACCTGGCTTCTCTTCCATACAATCCCGACCCCAAGTGCAAACCGGGACACTTCTATATGATCAACAATGATGCCCCCGGTTTCCTGCCCGACGGCACTGTGGACACCAAAGGAATCTCCAAGGGCGGCTCCATCCCACCGGTAAATACCCGCACCATCGGCGAAGCCCTCAACGAAAAGGGCATTTCCTGGGCCTACTACGGCGGAGCCTATAACGCCGCTGTGAAGCTCACGAAGATCCTGGAGGCGGGTGGGACTACTACCGATCCGACCATCCTGATTGGCGCGGCCTACTGCAACATCTGCAACTTCGAGTCCTACTCCAACGCCATCATGGGCGACCCGGCGCAGCGCGCCGCTCACGTCAAGGATGCGACCGATTTCTTCGCCGCCATCGACTCCGAAACATTGCCTGCGGTATCCTTCGTCAAGCCCGACGGCTTGCTCGACGGCCACCCGGCTTCCTCGAAGCTCGACCTCCTGGAAGGAATGATCAAGAAGACCGTTGACCACCTCATGGCCCGGCCCGAACTCTTCGCCGACACTGCACTCATCATTACCTTCGACGAAGGCGGCGGTTACTATGACTCCGGCTATATTCAGCCGCTCGACTTCTTCGGCGACGGGCCGCGCATTCCGCTCATCGTCGTCTCTCCGTTCGCCCGTGGCGGTCACATCAGCCACACCTACACCGATCACGTCTCGATCTTGAAGTTCATCGAGCGCAATTGGAACTTGCAGCCGCTGACGCATCGCAGCCGCGACAATTTTCCCAATCCAGTTGCGGGTGACGATGATCCCTATGTGCCTCTCAACAGCCCAGCGATCGGCGATCTCTTCGACCTCTTCGACTTCGGCCGTCACGACGGCGATCACGGCGACAACCGCTAAGCACCGCTTCATCAACGAAAGAAAAAAGGGCGGCCAAGCCGCCCTTTTGTTTCTATTCCTGCGCATCGCTCTGAATTGTCTCTTCGGCGCACTCTGTGCTCGGCGCCTGCCCCGACCGGGTCGGGGTGTTAACATCCTTTTCCTCTTTTCTCCTAGCCCCCCGCAGCTTTCGCCTCTTCGCCAGTCAACTGCGCCACGAGAAATTCCATCACCGTCCGCGGATCGGCTCCGCCACCCTTCAGCCGGTCATCCGCATTTCGCAAGGCGTGCAATCCCGCCAGCAATCGCGGCTTCGAAATCTTGCGCGCGTTTTGCAGCGCCAGCTCTGCCTGTTCCGGCCGCATCCCAAGCGCCCGCGCTGGCCAGAAGATCTGCCAATTCCCAGACCGTCGTCGTCTTTTCCGAAATCACCAGTGCGCTAACGTCCGCGCGCTCGATAATTTTTTTCTCCGCTGCGTACGTCGCCAGTTTGCTAATCTCCGTTTTCAAGCGCATCAAGTCCGCTGCCACAAACTCCGCTAAGTCTTCCGCCGCTCCCTTTTCAAATTCGACTCCTTGTTCTTTCCCAATCGCTCGCGCCAAGCTCACCGCCGCCGCTTGCCGGTCGGCGGCGTTTTCTCCCAGCCCGCATTCCACCACGAGCGCCTTTTCCGCCAGCAGCTTGCCCAATTTCATCCGTTGATCCAGCCCCGTCGCTTCCACCACCAGCACCGTGAACAGCGCTGGATCTTCCAGATACGCGCCGAGTTGCGCCACCGCCTCGTCCCGGCTTTTTTCTCCGAGCTTCTCGATCGCCTCCGCATCTTCCAGGAAAATCACCTGCTGCGGCGACAGCATCGCCATCGTTTGCGCCTGATCCAGAGCCGCTTGCGTTCCCCCGCGCCCCGCCGAATAACGCGACACCGCCCACGTCCGCGCCGCTTCCGGAACGAATCTCTCGATCAATTCTTTTCGGCACTCGTCGCGAAGGTACGGCTCCTCTCCAAGCAAAAGAATTGCCGGGATGGGTTGCCCCTTCTCCAGCCGCGCCAGTAGCTCCTCAGCCGAAATCCGCGCCATCAATAGTTCTCCACGACTGCCGCAACGAGCCGCGCGGCAAAGTCCCTCGCCATGCGGTCCAGCGCCGGGTCCTGCTCCTCAAAAAAATTCTTTATGCTGTTCGGATTATTCGCGTCCGTGGAGATTTCATACTGGTTCCGGAAGACAAAATCATCCGTGTGATAGAGGACCTTCCCCGTCGCGCGCTCTTCGAACGTGACCTCGCACTTCAGCGTCACCAGCATCGTCGTCGCACGCCCCGTCGCGGTATCAAACAGTAGCGGCACCGCTTCCAGGCTCAGAACTTTGCCACGCAGCACCGCCTCGCCATCCGCCGGATTGGCAACGACCCGGTACGAGGTCTTCGCTAGAAATTCATGCACGGTAGCCGTCGTCAATCTCTGCTCGATGCGGTAGCTGTTCGTCTTGTTCTCCAACGCAGGCACCGCAATCGTGTGAATGCTCTTCGGCAGCGAATCGCTGCGCCCCGCCACGTGATACCCGCACCCCGCGATCCACACCGCAGCACCCATCAATGCAAAAGCAATCCGCCGCCTCATGGCACGAGTTTCTCCGCCAGCTTCACCGCATTCCAAGCCGGCAGCCGAATATTATCCGCCGCCCCCCAAAACCAGAAGGTGCCGGGAGCAGATGAGTCGAGTTCTGGAGGCGACAATGCAATGGATTTCTCTCCCGCCACGCTCACATTGCTGGGTCCCGGGTCCCCTTCGGGAACGACCGCGAACTCGGCCTCCCTGCAAACTTCTTCGATGCTGCTACTGGAAAGAACGTCAACGTGCGCGCACGCAATAAAAGTCGCCCCATAGAAAACCGGAGCGTGCACCACTTGAACCGCCGGAAGCGCGACCTTTTTATTCACACAAGTCCGTACTTCTGCCCGAATTCGCTGGGCAACGCTTCCTAGCTTCTCGCGGCTTCCTGCACCAAAGCGATCAAGCATGTTGAACGCTACCTGCGTGTCAAAGACCGGCTGCCCGAACGGTTGAAACGAAAGCAATTTTCCGGTTTGAGCTTCCAGCTCTTCGATACCTGCCCGTCCTGCCGCGGATACTGGCTGGAAATGAACCACATCCATTCTTAGTAGCCCTAGCTTGGAAAGAGCCAGAGCGAGCGCCGACGTAGCAGTGGCCGCTGCGGAAGGCACTCCAAAGAGCTTCCCTTCGACCGAAGACACTTGTTCTCGCAACGAATCGAGCTTAGGAAACCACGCCACCGCCGGCGTCGCCTCGGCATCCTCAAGCGCAGCGCCGGTGAGATCAACCACGCTGGCTCCAGTGTGTATCGCGGTTTTCAGATTGGTCCTGCTGAATTCCATTGAGCCCGTGAAGAAAATCAGGCGCGCGCGGTCGAAGCTGCCTTCTTCCACCGGCTGAATCACCGCAGGCTCCCCGCCCGCTTCCGTCAAAGTTCCCGCGGCCACTTCTTCATCCACCAGCCGCAAATCCCATCCTGCAAACTTGCTTTCCTCGAGCAACGACTTCAGCTCCGCTCCCAGCAGCGAAGACGCACCTGCAATCACAATCCGGCTGGAATCCCGTTCGAATGAAGGCATGAATCACGCGGTCCGCGAAATCATGCGATGGCGCACGAAGCGCACCAGGTGCAGCGCCCCGCCGATCGCCGCATAGCTGCCGGCCAGGATCACCAGCGCATACTCCGAATATCGCCACACTACTGCCAGGATCAGGCAGAGCAAAACAATCGCCAGCGATGGCTGCTTTCGAGTCCAGGGAATCTCCTTGAAGCTGGAGTAGCGGACGGTGCTGGTCATCAACGCACCAAGCCCAGCCGCCAGCAGGAACCAAGCCACCGACCAGCGCCAGTCGTGCAGCGGTTCCTTAAATCCGTGGACCAGCGCGGCAAGCATGCCTGCTCCCGCCGGAGTCGGCATTCCCACGAAATATTTCGAACTACCCGGCGCCATGCCCTGCACGTTGAATCGCGCCAGCCGCCACGCGCAGCAAATCAAGAACGCCAGGCAGCAGACCCACCCAAACTCGCCAATCTGCTGGAATGCCACCGATCCGTCTCCCGGGAGACTCCGCACTCCCCACGCATAAGCCATCACCGCCGGCGCAATTCCGAAACTCACCACGTCCGCCAGCGAATCGAACTGCACTCCGAACTCCGTGCTCGTGCCCGTCATCCGCGCCACGCGTCCATCCAGCGAATCAAAAACTATCGCGAAACCGATGGCCTTCGCGGCATGATCAAAATTCTCCCGGCCACCGAGCAGCGAAGCCACCACCGCGTAGTACCCGCACAAGAGATTCGCCACGGTGAACAAACTCGGCAGGATAAAAATGCCCCGGCGTAATCGCGCGCTCTTGATGCGGCGCTCTTTGAATGGAATCTCGTGCTGTTCGGGATCGGGCATAGTTACGATCGTTTCCCCGTCGCGGTTAGATTTGCTTCAGTCGTTGCCGTGCTCGCTCCATCCAGTTTACCTGCCGCCGATTTCACGGGCCAGCGCGCGAGCACGCTCGACCCGCCCTTCACATTCTCTCCCACGCTCACCAGGATTTCTGCCTCATTTGGCACCCACAGGTCCACGCGCGAACCGAATCGCACCAGCCCGATGCGCTCTCCGCGAGCCACCTTTTCGCCCTTTTTTTTCCAGGAGACAACCCTCCTCGCGATCAGTCCGGCGATCTGCTTGAACACGATTTCTCCTGCATTCGTCGAAAGCGTAAAGATATTCTGCTCATTTTCCAGGGAAGCCCGTTCCCTCATCGCCGCCAGGAATTTCCCTGGCCGATACTCCATCTTCGTAATCGTTCCCGCCGTCGGCGACCGGTTCACATGCACATTCCACACGGCTAGAAAAATGCTCACGCGCTTTCCCGGCCTGCCCTCGTGCTCTTCTTCCGTAACCACGACAACGCGGCCATCGCCGGGAGACACCAGCGCACCGGGCTCAGTGGGAATCACGCGCTCAGGATTGCGAAAGAAAGAAAAAATGAACAACGCGAAAAACACCAAGACGGCGGCCGCAACATTCCAGTGCAACAGGCAAGCGCCGCCGCCCAGCAGCAGCACCGGCACACCAAAGTAGTAGCCTTCTTTGACCATGCTCTCGGAGTAGACCCCAGCATTTCCGCGCGCGGCTTTCGCGCCGCGTGCGCGCATGGTCATTCTACGACAGAATCGCCCGCGATAAAGTCGTTATTGGCTGTGACTGGCGTGCGCGCGCAGGATACGCGCGGCAATCCGCTCCATCTCATCTTTGCAGTGGAGCTTCATTTTTTTCAGTTTGATTTCTTCCAGGAGGTCTTCTGAATTCAGGTAGGGCGATTGGGAGATTTTCTTGAGTTCTGCTTCGTATTGCCGGTGCTGCTCTGCCAGACGCTGATACTCGGCGTCTGTCTCGAAGGGTATGTCCCGAGGTGTCCGCTGCGCACTTGCCATGCGTTCCTCCTGACGTTTCCGTGTATAGGATGTGAGCACTACATGAACGCAAGATAGCACTTTGGTTCGCCACGTCAAGCAGGAACCTGTGGGAATTTGGTCCTAGTCCGCCAGTTTCCTCTCCATCACGATCGCGCCCTCGTGCGGATTGCGGTAGTAGCCCGCACGGCTGCCCGCCTTCGAAAAACCATGCTTCGTATAGAACGCAACGGCAATCGCATTGGACTCGCGAACCTCTAAAAACACGCGACTTACCTGCCGGACGCGAAGTTCATCCAGCGCTGCTTTCAGGAGTTCCCCGCCCTCTCCTTTTCGCCGCTCCAGCAGATGAACGGCAAGGTTCAGAATCTCGGCCTCCTTCGCTACCTGCCTCCCCATAACAAAACCGATGATTTTCCTCTCCTCTTCGCAGACCAGCGCCACAACACCCCGCCAGCCCAGCAACTCCCGGAATCCCAGCTCCGTCCATTGGGCGGCCTCCGGCGACCCCCTCAGGATTTCCGTCGCCGCCGCTGCATCCGCTTCGCGGAACGCACGTATCCTGGCGGCGACCGGATCCCCTTTCGGCTCAGCGACCATGCGCCGCGTTCCCCTTCCAGAAGATCTCCGCATCCGACCGCCGCACGTAATTCGGATCCAGCGCCAGCGCGTCCGTTCCTCGCCCTTCGGCCAAGGCCGCCATTCCCAGCCGCCCGATCATTGGCGCGCGCACACTCGAAACGCTCTGTACCGTTTCAAGGCGCCTCTCTCGCGCTTTCCACACCTCATCCGAAACAAGGCATTCCGCATCCACCGTAACCCAGGAGATTTTCTCACTCTTCGCCAATTCCGCCGCTGCTTCCACAAATTTCCCGGGTGCAATCACCATCTCGTCCCCCAACCGCATCAAGGCCGTCCCATTCCGCTGGTAGATGGCTCCGAACACCTGCTCCCGCTGTGCATTGAAAAATGCCGCCACCCAATCTGTTCCAGCTGACGCTTCAACGGCCAAAGCTTCTAACCTTGAAACCGCTGCGATCCGTTTTTGGTAAACCTCCGACCAGGCCTTCACCGCTGTAAGCCCCACTCTGACTCCCGTGAACGATCCTGGTCCGGCAGCTGCGGCGTAGCCGTCCACCGCTCCCATTGCTAGCCGGCTTCCCGACAGCACTTCGTTCACCGCCGGAAGCAACCACGACGAATAGTCCTCCGCTGAGTCGTGCGCTACCACCTTCAACACATCGGCGTCCCGCAGCAGCGCTACGCTGCCCCGCGCATCGCACGTATCTATCGCCAGTACAATCACATCCGCATTCTACAGTACACTTCCACTCCTCAGGGAAGCCCCCGAGGGGACAGCCGTCCTTCCGAACGGGTAACGGCGAATCACCATTTTCGCGATTGTTTGGCGCGAGATAACTGGCTCCCGCCCGGAAAAAGACACTCTCGCCTCAGCAAACGGTCGGTTCTGACCATTGAACGGTCACTTATCCACATTCAACTGCAGCCGAAAAAACGCCCCTTGCAAGCAATTCGGTTGCCAAATTAGTACCTAATTTTCTCTAACCTCCTGATTCCACGGGATATATCTTGACTCTTGCAACACACTCTTCTATACTGGTTTTGCATCTCCTAGGGGGCATCCGAATCTATGGACTACAAGATCGGTGACAAGGTCGTTTACCCGAATCACGGTGTGGGCGTTGTCGAGCAGATCAGCTACGGAGTTTTGAACGGCAGAACCGAACGTTACTTCATGATCCGCATTGTTTCCAGCGGCTTGCGTGTCATGGTCCCGCAATCAAACGCAATGACTGTTGGCCTTCGTTCCGTAATTCGTTCCGCGGAATCCACCAAAGTCCTTGGCTTCCTCGAAACCGGCAAACTCAACTCTCACCACGACTGGAAACACCGCTTCAAGGAAAATTCCGAGCGCATGCGCACCGGGTCCCTCCTCGAAGTCGCCGTCGTCCTCAAGAGTCTGGTTTCCCTCAGCCGTAGCAAGCCCCTCTCCTTCCGCGAAAAGAAAATGCTCGAACGCGCGAAGTACCTGCTCGTCAGCGAGATGGCGACGTCCCGCAACACCACCGCCGAAAACGCCGAAGCCACCGTCGTCAAGTCGCTCGCCAAGGCCAAGCTTACGTTCCCCGTTATGACCGAAAAATTCGAATAGCCCGTGCCGCCTCGGCGGCACTTCCTTCCCCTGCGGGCAGCTTTTTCAGCTGCCCGCTTTTTTTTGCAAGTTGTACTGCCGGAAAGGCAATTCCACGGGTCGGGCAAACGATTTTTTGTGGCTGTTGTACCAAATATTCTTGCAGGAAGCGCTGTCGCCAGGCTCTTCCCAGACTGAGCCATCCTCGAACAGCGCGCCCGTCAGCACAAAGGCGCCGCCACCGTGCTCGAAATCAATGTCGGCACGATACCAGGATAACTTCTTCATCTCGCCGTTCTTGATCAACTTATGGTTACCCTCCAAAAATGGGACGCCCGCCACGGCCAGCCGGATACGGTCAAGGTCTTGAAACACAAACCAAGCCAGTAATAGGGATGGATTTCGCCAGTCGGCAAAGTGCCCCTTTGGTCTAGGATTGCGAACGTGTGCCAAGCATAATGCCCGCTTCGCGTAGTGTGCTCGCTACCGTTGCAGCAATCCTTGGCGCACCGGGAGTATCGCCATGGATGCACAGCGTTTGCGCATCAATAGAAATGTCGCTGCCGTCGCTCGCAATCACTATGCCTCGTTCTGCGATACCAAGCGCTTGCCACGCCGCTTCTTCGGGATTACAGATTAGCGCATCCTCAAACTTGCGCGAGCGCAAAGTTCCATCTGGCTCATACCGCCGGTCGGCAAAAGCTTCCGCGACGACTGCAAATCCGGCCGCCTGAAAAACATCCAGCATTGGCGACCCAGCCAGTCCTACCAGCACGACATCGCGGCTCCATCGCGCGACTCCTTCGGCGATCGCTTTGGCAAGTTCGCGGTTCTGCACGGCTTGGTTGTAGAGTGCGCCGTGCGGTTTGACGTGTGCCACACGCGCTCCGCAACGGTCGGCAATTCTCGCAAGCGTCTGCACCTGTTCGAAGATGGAAGCGGCAATCTCGTTCAGCGGCAGCTTCAATTCCAACCGGCCAAAATTCGCGCGATCCGGATAGCCCGGATGCGCGCCAATCGCCAGCTTCCAGCCGAGCGCCTGCTCGATCGTTGTCTGCATGGTCTGCTCATCGCCCGCGTGTCCGCCGCAAGCAATGTTGACCGACGTAATCGAACGCATCAAGGCTTCCTGGGTGCCATCCGCAATCGCTTCCGGCAACTCGCCCATGTCGCAATTCAGATCAATCCTTAACTCGGCGTGATTCATATCGAAGTAACCGCTTGTCGCGCAAATCTGTGTGGAGCACCATTTCTTGAACGTTCAGCATGGATCGCGCTCCCAGCCGCTCGACCCTCTCGAACCTAATCTCATCTCGCGGCCGAAGCTGTCCCAGGCTATGAAAATCTGCCGAGACCACATTGGCAATTTTCGGATATCCCCCCGTGGTCTGCTGCTCGACAAATAAAATAATTGGCTGCCCTCCTTCCGGCACCTGCACCGCCCCAAGCGCGACGCCTTCCGAAATCATTTCTCCGCCTGCTGGCGCCGGAATCGCCGGCCCTTGCAACCGAATTCCCATGCGGTTGGACTCCTCCGCCACCCGATAGGTGCTCTCATAAAAAATCTTCTTGGCTTCCTCAGAAAACCAATCACTCTGCGGGCCGTTTGTGACGCGCAATACTTTTCGAGGCTGCAGAACGTCCAGCACCTTGTCCGAAAGTGCCCACTCATGCTTTCGAAAATTCGCGGCCCAATCGCTAGCCATCTTCCACCTGTGCGTGCCGATCTTCAATACATCTCCCTTCTGCAATGCCCTCCCCTCATGCCCGCCGAGCCCACTCAGAATGTGTGTTGAAGCGCTGCCCAGAAAGAGTTCCACTTCGATTCCACCCAGAACGCACAAGTAACACCGCGCCCCGGATTTTGTCGGTCCCAGTCGCAGGATTTGTCCCGCACGCGCTTCAAACCTGTTCCATAACTCAATCGGCTTTCCGTCCAGCGACGCGCCGAAATCAGAACCCGCCAGAGCTATCACCGCGCCATCCGGAAACACAAACGTCCCGCCAAACAGTATCATTTCCAGGCCCGCTTCCCCCTGAGCATTACCCACCAGTTGATTCCCCATCCGCAAGGAAGCCGCATCAGCCGCACCTGAAGGAGAGACTCCCAGCGGACCGAAGCCTTCCCGCCCCAAATCCTGCACGGTAGTGCAAAGACCCGGCTCCCGCACGTGAATTACGCCCATTCTTTTTCCAGCGCGGAAAACCGCTCCGCGGAAATCGGCGTAAATCGAACGCGATCACCAATGGCCAAGAGACTCAATCCATCGCGGTCCGCCTGAAACATTTTGACTGGCGAGCGCCCGAGCAATCGCCAGCCGCCGGGCGTGGCAAAGGGATAAACGCCCGTTTGATTCCCGGCAATCCCCACGCTGCCCGCCGGCACCGTTCGCCGTGGGGAAGCCAACCGCGGCGTCACCAGCTCTTCCGGCAATTCCCCGAGATAAGCGAATCCGGGCACGAACCCCAAAAAATAAACCAGATATTCTACCGAAGCGTGCAACTCGATCGCTCGCGCCTCTGTCAATCCGCGCAACGCGCACACCGCAGCCAGATCCGGCCCCAACGCTCCGCCATAGCAAACTGGAATCTCCACCAGCCGCGCTTCCGGAAGCTTTACATCATCGAGCCGCGCGAGGTACCCGCGCAGAACCTCTTCCAGCTCCTCGTGCCGCATCCGAAGGGCATCGAACTTCACCAACAACGAGCAATACGCCGGATGCAAATTCCAAACATTCGCCACGGGCTCCACCTGCAGGAGCCGCAGCAGTTTCCTCACCTTTTCATTCGCCTGAAGTGTAATCCGGCTTTCCAGAGGCCGCTCTTCTGCCCGGCCATGCCCGCGATTTTGTAGTGGCCGGTCTTTAGACCGGTCTTCTTCGGTTCGTTGCTCGAAATAAACCAGTAGCGACAGATCGCTAGCAAATTGAAATCGCGCGTTCAATCCCGGCGCCAAGTCCATAGTCGGGCAGTATACCCCAAGCACTTATTCCGCAGCCCCGCGCGCTCGCAGCATAGCTACTGTCTTGTTTTCCTCGCCGGGAAACCGCACTGCGTAGCCCAGCGGAGTGCACTCCACGATCTCACCGGGCCGCTCGTAGTGACCCGGGAGTTTCACGCGAAGCGATGGGTCCGCGCCGCGTTCCAGCAACAGCAGCGCCACCGGCAAACCCCAGTCGCCGAATTGCGTCACCGCGTGAAAAATGGGCGTCTGGCCTCCGATGCCCGAGTCGTCCACCGCTGCACGAGCATTGACGTCCGCTCCGCGCTCCAGCAACAGCTTGGCGGCTTCCATGTTGCCGTACTCGGCCGCCACGTGCAGCAGTGTCGCCCCCCGCAGGCCGAGGAGGCGCCTGCCGGTGACGCCGAAGTCCAGTTCCGGGAATCGGCAATGCACCAGCGCATGGTCGGCATCAATTTTTTCCGCCAACTGATCGAGCCGGCCGCGGAGCAAATCCAGCACCGGGGGTACGTCGTACCTGGTGACGCCACCGGCATCTAGAAGTATTTCGATGCAAACGCCGAGCTGCAGAGAGCGCCCGTAGGTGCCGATCACATAATCCAGCGCCGTGCCCGGATACTTGCGCCCCGGTTTCGCGCAGTTTGGGTTGGCTCCGTGTTCCAGGAGCCATTTAATCGGCGCCGGCTCCACCGTCTCGCAGGGAGCGAAGATAATCGGGAAATAGCCGTTCCATTCGGCGTTGACGTCCGCCCCATGAGCAAGAAGCCGTTCCATCATCGGAATGCGATCGCCAAACAGTGCAGCGCGCATCAAGGGTCCGTCGCCGCCCTGGTGCACGTCCGATCCGTTCTCGATCATCCACTTCGCGATGGCCAACCTCTCCGCGCTGGGTGGCTCCCACGGGATGCGGCATTCGGCGACCCACGTGAGTGGGCCGTTTTTGTTATAGCCGAGTGGAGCGCGATGCAGCGCCGGATTGCGGGTCATGAGGGATTTGACTTGCTCGAAATTGTTGGTATCGATGGCTTGCTTGAGTTGCCCGATCTCTTCGAGGGATTCGACGTAGGCCTTCAGCTTCGGCCAGCTCGTGAATCCATAGAGACGGGCAGTTTTGAACTGCGCATCGGTGAGCGAACCACCGTGACCAGCTTTGAGCAGGTCCTTGGCTTGATCCTTCAGATGGCGGAGATTGGGACGATCAGGGAGCGGACGCGTCGCGTCCTCAGCATGGGTCGGCATAGCGATCTCCTTTCATTGCCTCGCCCGTCGTCCGCATATCGGGCTGAAAGAAGGATCGCGAAATTCGATTTCGATCAGGTGGGCTTCTGCCCTTTCCGCGGACCGGATGCGTCCCTAACGCTGCAAGAATCCTAACACATCAAAATCACGATTCAAGCGAGGGCGAGGCTGGGATCGGCGTTGAGGGTTGTGTCGGCGAGAATGCCGGCGCGGAAGCGGGAGTAGGCTGCCGCGGCGATCATGGCAGCGTTATCGGTGGAAAGCGCGCGGCTCGGAAAAAACACTTCGACTCCGGCGGATTTCGCGCGCTCCTCGAATGTTGCGCGCAACTGGCTGTTCGCCGCTACGCCGCCGGAAACCAGCACGCTCTCCACCGCAAGCTCTTCCGCCGCGCTCATCGTGCGCTCGACGAGGTCGCGGACGACAGCATTCTGAAACTCGCGCACCAGCGCCAGCGTTTTCGGCGAGCATAGCGGGAGCAACTGCTCGAATTTCCGTTCGCCGCGCTGCAGGGCTTCGTCGCGCGCGCGAATCTCCTCAGAATATTCCGGATGTTCCCGCACATGGTAGAGCACCGCCGTCTTCAGACCACTGAAGCTGAAGTCCAACGCGTTGCCCTTCATTTTCGTCGGCCCGAATCTTACCGGCGCCGCTGCACCGCTCGAAACCGCCGCGAGCCGATCGAGAATCGGTCCACCGGGATATCCCAGCCCCAAAAGTTTTGCGACCTTGTCGTACGCTTCTCCCGCCGCATCGTCGCGAGTCTGGCCGATTTTTCGATAGTGCAAACGCGTGCTGGCATCCAGGACACTCGAATCTTCCGGCTTCACTTCATAGAGAACCGTGTGCCCGCCTGAAACAATCAAGCACACCGAGGGCAATTTGGCTACGCGTCGCGCCCTGTGCGCTTCCAGAAAAACCGCGTGTACGTGTCCTTCCAAATGATTCACCGGCACAAGAGGTTTTCCTAAGGATTGCGCAAGAGTCTTTCCGTAAGTGATGCCAACCAGAAGCGCGCCCACCAGCCCGGGCCCCTGGGTCACTCCAATCGCATCCACGTCCATGAGTTTCATTCCGGCTTGCGCGAGGGCTTCGCGCACCACCGGCACGATCTGGCGCAAGTGTTCGCGCGACGCCAGTTCCGGAACTACGCCGCCATATTTCCGGTGAATGTCAATCTGTGAAGCGACGACACTGGACAAAATCTCGCGTCCGTCGGCGACTACCGCTGCCGCCGTCTCATCGCACGAAGATTCAATCCCCAGAATTCTCATGGTCCTTTACGCGAGCAATACTTCCCTGCTCTCAAACCATGCTAGCACACGCGCTAGCTCGCGGCGGACCGCTCGGCGGGAACTGCCTAACCCGACGAACACGCGAGGAACGCAAATTCATTGACGGAATTGCAGCCGAGTCTAAGAATGTTGCCGAACTTCCCAGAGTGTGCGAAAACTGAGCCTATGACCAATACCGCTATGAACACACCCCACTCTGCGCAAGCAAGCAGCGGCAGGAAAGTTCGCAAGGCGGTGCTCCCTGCCGCTGGACTTGGGACACGATTCTTGCCGGCCACCAAAGCGCAGCCGAAAGAGATGCTCACGGTTGTGGACAAGCCGCAGATTCAGTATGTGGCGGAGGAATGCGTGGCTTCCGGCATCGAGCACATCATCATCGTCACTGGTAAAGGGAAAAATTCCATCGAGGACCACTTCGATTCGGCACCCGCGCTCGAGCGATTTCTGGAGGAAAAAGGGAAAAAAGATCAGGCCGAGCTGGTTCGAAGAATCAGCAACATGGTGCAAGTCAGTTACACGCGGCAGAAGGAACCGCTCGGGCTGGGACATGCAGTGCTCGTCGCGCGCGATTTGGTTGGCGACGAACCGTTTGCGGTTTTGCTGGGCGACGTGCTGATTCCCGGACCCAATCCCGCCACCAAGCAGCTCATCAACGTATTCGAGGCCACCGGCGTCGGCGCGATCGCCGTGGAAGAAGTGCCGAAGGACAAGACGCATCTCTATGGCATCGTGGATGGGGAACCCGCACCGCAGCCGCCTTTCGGCGAGCGCTTGCTGCGCATCCGCGACCTCGTAGAAAAACCGAAGCCGGAAAGCGCGCCGTCGAATCTCGCAATCACCGGGCGCTACGTTTTGCCGCCGGAGATTTTTGATTGCCTGGATCGAACAAAACCTGGCGCGGGAAATGAAATTCAGCTGACCGATGCGCTGCGCATTCTGGCGCGCGAGCATGGCTTGTGGGCCTACATCTACGAGGGAGTTTCCTACGACGCAGGCGACAAACTGGGATTCCTGAAGGCCACCGTGGAAATCGCGCTGCAGAATCCGGAGTTTGGCGCCGCATTTCGCAGTTATCTGAAGACCCTGAAGCTCTAATCAACCCTCTTGGACAGGCGCTATTTCTTTTTCTCGGTCTTTTTTTCCTTGCTCTCTTTCGTTTCTTTTGAACTTGCTTCCTTGGCCGCCGAGTCTTTTTCCTTGCCGGCGGAATCCTTCGTTTCGGCGGTGGCCTTCTCTCCCTTGTCGCCGTCTCCCGTACCGGTGCCGGGCTTTTTTCCGCCATAGTCGGTGACATACCAGCCCGCGCCCTTAAATTGGATGGAGGGCGCGGTGATTACGGATTCAACTTTGCCCCCGCAGTGGGGGCATTTCTTCAGGTGCGGTCCGGAAACGTTTTCAATTTTTTCCGTGTTGCGGCCGCACTTCAGGCATTTGTACTCGTACAGAGGCACTGACGCTCCTCCCAAGTGTTGTTCAAAACTCTGAGTATAGCATTGCTCTTGCGCGTGGGCGCGAGTGGCGCGCTCGGATCGCGCCGCAAGCCCGAATGGTGAACGTGACGGCAAGCGCGAATGGTGAACGTGTCGGCGTGCTAGACTCGTTTACATGAGCGTGAAGGCTCCTCTCTCCAAGCCCGCGGAGGTGGTGAATTCGGCAGCCGGAGGCTGCCTTTATCTTGTCGGTACCCCGATCGGGAATCTCGAGGACATCACGCTGCGCGCAGTTCGTATCCTGAAGGAAGTGGATCAAATCGCCTGCGAAGACACGCGGCATACGCAAAAACTGCTGACGCATTACGCCATTCATAAGCCGCTGGTGAGCTACCACGAACACAATGAGCTGACACGCGCGCCGGAACTGGTGGTAGCGCTGGAGCAAGGAACAAAGGTCGCGCTGGTGAGCGATGCGGGTATGCCGCTGGTTTCTGACCCAGGTCACCGTCTCGTGACACTGTGCTTGCGGCATCAAATTCCGGTCGTGCCGATTCCCGGGCCGTCGGCCCTGCTGGCTTCCCTTTCTGCTTCGGGACTGCCCAACGAGGAATTTCTTTTTGTCGGGTTTCTGCCGGCAAGAAGTGGTGAACGGCGGCGCGCGCTGGAGCGGCTGCGCATCGAGGACCGCACCATCATTCTTTACGAGGCGCCGCATCGGATCGCGGAGTGCGTTGCCGACGCTCGCGAGTTGCTGGGCAATCGCAGCGCATGCATCGCGCGCGAAGTGACGAAGTTGCACGAGGAGTTCCGGCGCGGAAAATTGTCGGAGCTTTCCGCTTCCCTCGAAGAACGGCCTGCTCGCGGCGAGATCACGCTGTTGATCGGCCCCGAAGCTCCCGCCGATGCGCGCACCCAGGCGAATTCCACGCAAAGCCTGGCCGATCGCGTCGAGGAACTCATCCGCCAAGCCAAGCTCGACCGCAAGGAAGCTCTGAAGCTCGCCGCAAAGGAACGTGGGCTAACGCGGCGGGCGGCGTACGACCAAGTCGTGAACAGCCGAGTCGAAGAAGCGGGCGACAAAAGCTAACTACTCGGCCGTTGGCTCGCGTTCAATTCCGCAAGCCGCTGGAAGACGCCGTGGACAACACGATCGCAGCGGACGCCCATAAAAGGAAAAGCATTTTTCGCCTGAGTTCCCACTCGAGGCGGTCGCGGCAAAGTCAGAGTCGCTCACCGCGAATGGCAGCCGGTGTCATCTTGAAGTGTTTTCGGCTGGCTGCGATTCGCGGGCGTGGGCAACGAGCTTTTTGAGCTTGCCTTCGATGGAGGCATCACCGATGTGTTCGTCTTGAAGAACGCCGTCGGCGTCGATGGTGAAAGTGTGAGGAATGGCGTTCACGCCAAACATCTTCGCGATCGGCCCGTTAGAGGAGCCGTCGCGGTACTGTGGCCAGGTCATTTCGTTCTTCACGATGAAGTCTTTCCATTTTTGCTCTTCGGAATCCAGGCTTACGCTGAGGATGACCAAAGGCTCGCCTTGAAACTTCTTGGCGACCTTTTGGATATGCGGGAGAGCTTCGC
>WNFP01003564.1_pt1 | contig 19997 bp, 17 predicted proteins | sample 5400201 | NCBI WGS metagenome assembly WNFP01 (sample SAMN13153355, study PRJNA577476) | soil metagenome | isolation source: 115 cm saprolite under Madrone tree | place: USA:California | collected 2016-06-14
GAGCACATGCACGGTCAGAAGGTGGTAGAACAGCCCCAGGGACATCTGGAAGAACGACAACTGAGTCCATAGCGTTGCGACATTCACACCGCTCGCCGATAGCACTGCGGTGCTCAGCAGCAGCATGATCAACTGTGTTGCAACGGTGATCGAGAAGGCGAGCAGTGGCAGAACAACGAGCGGAATGCTGGCCTTCGAGAGCACTGTGGTGAGATCGGAAACCGGCAGCGACTTCCAGAATAGAATGCTGCGGTCGCGGCGTTCGCCGTGCAGCGCGTCGAGGCAGTAGAACACGCCGACAATTAAAGCGGTCAACATGATCAGACCCGCCGCCATGTTGTATGGCATGGCGAGCGCTGCACGCTGCTTGGACGGATCGAGCGCCAACGCTGCACGCATTCTGTGCGGCAGACCAATCAGGCTGATCAGGAAACCGAACAGCATGACGGCGGTAGCGACCAGCGGCGCGATATAGATCGAACGGTTCTCCCACAATTCGCGGCGCACCGACCAATACATTGGCCGAGTGGCCGACATGGCCGCCGGCGCAATTCTCTGGGCGTCGGTTCCGTGCGATTCCAGCGGAGATCCCGGCACGGCGTTCGCTGGCGTATTCATCGGGCAGCTCCTTGGTAACTGCCCTGAGCCTGGGCGGCCTGATTGTCTGTCATGTTGCCCACAACCGCGACGAACAAGTCAGCGATGCTGGGTGTGCGTATGTCGCCAAGCGCGGCGAGTTGTTCGCCATTGACACGATCGAACAGCAGGATGCTGCGACCGAGTACCTGGCGCTCGTGAATTGGTTTGAGCGCTCGCGCAGCGGCGATCTGGTCGGGATGCACCATTACTTCCAGATAGCGCGACTCCAATTCTTCCATGCTGCAATTGAACACAATGCGGCCGCGGTTGATGAACATGACATCGGTGAGGACGTCCTGAATCTCTTCCACTTGATGCGTGGTCACGACGATAGTGCGGCTGCGATCGAAGTAGTCGTTTAGCAGGGAATCGTAGAATTGCTTGCGATACAGAATGTCCAGGCCGAGGGTTGGCTCGTCCAATACCAGCAATTTCGCGTCAATGGCCATCACCACGGCGAGGTGCAACTGTGCCACCATGCCCTTCGACAACTCCCTAACCTTGTTGGCGTTTCGGATATTTGTCTTCGCAAGAAAACGTTCCGCCTTGGCGCGATCGAATCGCGGATGCACGCCGGCGACGTAGTCGAGCAACTGCCAAACCCTGATCCAGCGGGGGAGCACCGCGACATCCGCAATGAAGGAGACATCGCGCATGAGCTGATCGCGCTCGGTCCAGGGGTCGCGCCCGAGCACCCTCAGCTCCCCCTGATACGGCGTGAGGCCGAGAATCGCGTTGAGCGCGGTGGTCTTGCCTGCGCCGTTGGGGCCGATGAGTCCGAGGATTCGGCCTTCTTCGACGTTCAAATCGACTCCGTCCACGGCGACGGTTGTGCCGAAGGCCTTACGGAGGCCGCGTGCTTCTATGCATGCCATGGATTTAGCGCTCCTCATCTTTGGTTTTTGGCTTCGAGCGGCGTTTTGCGGAACCGTTGAGCAGTTCTTCCGACGTGAGTCCCAGCCGCTGAATGGTCGAGGAAATCCGTGGCCATTCCTCGGCGAGAAATTTCTGGCGTTCGCTCTGCAGCAATAGGTTGCGCGCGCCGGCATTGATGAACATGCCCAGACCTCGTTTGCTCTCAACAAGCCCCTCGTCCACTAGTTGCTGATAGCCCTTCAGAACCGTGAGCGGATTGACCCGATATTCGGCCGCGACATTGCGCACCGATGGCAGCGCATCACCTTCCTTGAGAACTGCGTCGAGTATCATGGCGACGACACGATCCCGAAGTTGTCGGTAAATCGGCTGATTGTCATTCCACTCACGGTCCATCAGGTTTTCCGAACCTCACCAAGAATTTGCCTGCGTCAGCTTGCTCGCCGCAGGTCAAAGTGTGCGTGGACCGGCTTATCCCCTTCCATGAACGTCCACTCTTCGGAGTGATGATTGCCGTCGATCGCGGTAAAAACAGCATGGTGCATGTGTCCGTACTGCGTGCTGCCCGAAACGTCAAGAAACTCGAATTCGACTGTCTTCTGGTCCGGCGACATCTTGCCCCTCATGCGAGGCCGATTGCCTGCGTCGCAATAATGCGTTAGCAGCAGGCGATCCCCGTCCAAATAAAACATGGTGATGGGATCGTCCGGCCTTCCCGGCAATCCCGTCATCTCATGCAGCAGGGCGTTACCCATGGATGTCACGCGCAGCGTGACGTGTAATGTCTTGCCATCAAGCTCCGTCCCGGTCCCCGAGAGTACACCTTCCCAGGATCCCGCCAGTGCTTTTAGCTTGTCGAAAGACTTTTGCGCGTCGGACTTTTGCGCGTCGGACTGGGCAAAAACCACCGCAGAGAACGCCGTTAAAACAACAACAGATAGCATAAGACGAAGGGATTTCATGTTGATTGCTCCTAATTCAATTCCCGTTAGCGTTCCTCAGGTGCAAGCGATGACCGTTTGAGCTGCAACCTTGAGCTGCGACGGTGTGTTATAGTTAACTACAACACTATCTCACGTGCAAGCTTTATTTTGAGTTTTCTTTGTACCCGTCGCGGTCGAGCCGGAAGCGCAGCCGAGCGCTCAGGTAGCTGAAACCGAGGCAGGCCACACGGGGGATTGGTTTTACACAGAGGAAAGAAGACGAGGCATAGAGGCCGCAGAGGGATTCGGATGGATTGGTTTTTTGGCATCTTGCTGGCGCAGAATCACGAGACGGATCAACATTCAATGATTGCGCTGGTGGGTGGGATGGATTTCAAAGACGGAACCATCGAGGTGGAGGTTGCAGGTCTGCCGATCCTGGCGATGGAAGGACTGCTAAGCGCGCGCAGCGTGGCAGTAATGCGCGACAGGTGTGGCAGTGCGATCGAGGTAGAGGGCCCTTCTTAAGTCAGAACGCGCATGCACGCTGAGAGATAATCTATGGTCCAGCGATAGATTAGAGAATGAAGAATGCAGTTAAGCTTACTTGGCCTCGACACGCCAAGTGTCGCCGCCGCGTAGGAGTTTGGCTAGGTCGCCGGTGCCGCGTTTGGCTTGTACGTCGGCGATTTGCTGGTTGATTACGTCTTCGTAGCGCGGCAGGTCGTCCCAGGCGCGGAGGACGCCTATCGGAGTAGGAAAACCTTCGCGGTGCTCCATATGGGAAAGCAGGAACGCGTAGGACGGACGCGGGTGGTGGGCGTCGTGGATGACGAGGTCGGATTCGGAGATGCCGTTGCCCAGTTGAACGACTTCGATGTCGCCATCGGACTTGCGGCGGATGCCTTTGTCGCGATTTTTGCCGAAAACCAACGGCTTGCCGTGTTCTAGTTGAATGACGTGTTCGCTGCGGGCGTCTTTTTCGGTGATGCCGGTCCAGGCGCCATCATTGAAGATGTTGCAGTTCTGCAGGATTTCGACGAAGGCGGATCCTTTGTGGGCGGCGGCGTGTTTGAGGGTGTCTTTCAGATGAGACTGGAAGACGTCTACCGAGCGCGCGACGAAAGTGGCTTCTGCGCCGATGGCCAGCGAAATCGGATTGAAAGGGCGGTCGAGCGAGCCGTAGGGAGTGGACTTGGCCTTTTTGCCGATTTCTGATGTGGGAGAATACTGGCCCTTGGTTAAGCCGTAGATGCGATTGTTGAAGAGAAGAACCTTCAGGCCGACGTTGCGGCGCAGCATGTGGATGGTGTGATTGCCGCCGATGGAGAGGGCATCGCCGTCACCTGTGGCTACCCAGACTTCCAGGTCGGGGCGAATGGCTTTGATGCCGGTGGCTACGGCGGGCGCGCGGCCGTGGATGGTGTGAAAGCCGAAAGTGTTCATGTAATACGGGAAGCGGGAAGAGCAGCCGATGCCGGAGACTACGACGAAGTTTTCGCGCTTGATGCCGAGGTCCGGGAAGACGGCCTGGACGGCGGCGAGGATGGCGTAGTCACCGCAACCGGGGCACCAGCGGATTTCTTGGTCGGTCTGGAAGTCTTTTTTTGTGAGGAGTGGTAGTGTTGCGGCGGTCATGACGAAGGGTGCTCCATTTCTAATTTCGAGTCATCGAATGACGACATAACTAACGCCACGCAAACTAAGAAACGAGCTCGGCGATTTTTTGCTCTAGCTCGGATTGCTTGAACGGGCGGCCCTGGATTTTGTTCAGGCCGATGGCGTTCACCAAATATTTTGCGCGCAGCAGCCACAAAAGTTGGCCCATGTTTAGTTCTGGCACCAAGACTGTTTTGTAGCGCTTTAAGACTTCGCCCAAATTTGCCGGTAGCGGATTTAAGTGGCGCAAGTGGGCGTGGCCGATGCGATGGCCTAGTTCGCGCTGGGCTTTTACGGCGGCGGTGATCGCTCCGTGAGTGGAGCCCCACGCCACGATCAGCAGATCGCCTTCGGGATCGCCTGCGGGAACGATGTCTGGAATATCCTGAACGATGGCTTCGACTTTTGCGGCGCGAATACGAACCATGTTTTCGTGGTTTAGCGGCTCGTAGTTGATGTTGCCGGTCACGTCCTGCTTTTCCAGGCCGCCGATGCGGTGTTCGAGGCCGGGAGTTCCGGGAACGGCCCAGGGGCGCGCGAGCGTGTCCGGATTGCGGCGATACGGTTTGAAGTCCACGGGATCGGACGCAAATTTCACTTTAAAGTCCGGGATGGAGTCGAGATCGGGAATGCGCCAGGGTTCGGCACCGTTTGCGAGGTAGCCGTCGGAAAGAATGATGACCGGGACCATGTACTTGATGGCGATGCGAGAGGCTTCCACAGCGGCCCAGAAGCAATCGCTGGGAGTTGCTGGAGCGATGATGGGAATCGGCGCTTCGGAGTTGCGTCCGAAAAGCGCTTGCAGTAGGTCGGCTTGTTCGGTTTTTGTCGGCAGACCGGTGGACGGGCCACCGCGTTGAATGTCGCAGATGACCAACGGAATCTCGACGGCGACAGCGAGGCCGAGCGCCTCTGTTTTAAGAGCCATGCCTGGTCCGGACGTTGTGGTAATGGCCAGCGCGCCTGCATAGGCGGCTCCGATTGAAGAAGTAATGGCGGCGATTTCATCTTCGGCCTGGAAAGTAATTACGCCGAAATCTTTGTATTGCGAAAGTTCGTGCAGAATGTCTGACGCCGGCGTAATGGGATAGCTGCCCTGAAAAAGTTTGAGGCCGGATTTTTGCGAGGCAGTGACAAAGCCCAGCGCGAGGGCTTGATTGCCGCTCATATTGCGGTACAGGCCGGGCTCGAGTTGTGCCGGTGGAATTTCGTAGCTGATTTGGAAAGCTTCGGTCGCTTCGCAATAGGAGTAACCGGCTTTCATGGCCAGCTTGTTGGCTTCGACGAGCAGCGGCTTCTTGGAAAATTTTTCCTCGATGTAGCGCGTGGTCCCTTCCATGGAGCGGTTGTAGAGCCAATAGCACATCCCGAGCGCGAAGAAATTCTTGCAGCGGCTGACGGACTTGGCGTCGAGACCGAGATGTTCGAGAGCGGCTTTAGTGAGACGCTCGAGTTCAACGGAGAACAGGCGGTACTTGTCGAGCGAATGATCTTCCAGCGGATTGGAGGTCATTTGCGCTTTGCGCAAGTCGGTTTCCGCGAAGGCGTCGGAATTGACGATCAGGATACCGTTGGCTTTGAGATCGGCAATATTCATTTTCAGCGCGGCGGGGTTCATGACGATCAGGACGTCAACGGCATCGCCGGGCGTATAGATTTCGTTGGATGAAAAGTGGAGCTGGTAGCCGCTGACGCCGGGAAGGGTGCCCGCAGGGGCGCGGATCTCCGCGGGGAAATCCGGGAACGTGGCGATGTCGTTGCCGTAGAGGGCGACAGTATTGGTGAACTGGCTACCGGTGACCTGCATACCGTCGCCGGAGTCTCCGGCGAAGCGGATCACCGCGCGGTCAATGACTTCGCGCTTGTGTTTAAGCAGCGGAATATCGGTAGTCGTGGCCATGCTTCGTTGCAACTCCCTTTGCAAACAGGTTGAATCGGGCCTCCCTAGCATTTCCGATACTTCCGGAAAGCCTCCCCGGGGAGGCAAACTCGCGCAAGCCGCAAGACCGTGAAATCGAGCGGCTGATCTCGGCGGAACAGCGCGCAGGTTGGAAGCTGAAGCGAACCGCCAGGAGCCTGAATAAAAATGATAACACAGCGCGGCGAAGGAGGCGCGAAAGTGCGCGGAGTGTCAACAGCACGTTCGAATCGGGAATGGGGGTAGTGGATAGGGAGTAGTGAGTAGAGAGTAGCCGGCAGTGAACGGCGGAAAGACGAAACCGTACAAAAATCTAAAAGTACAAAGCACAAGTGGAGCGGCGTTTGATGGCTAAAGCGTCGAAATGGGAGGTGCAGTGGCCGAGGTTTGCGAGGCGTGGTCGGCGGCTTCATAAAATTTGCGGCGACTGACCCACAGTGTGATCAGAATTGCGATGGGAATCAGGAGGCCGATGAGGCTGAAGTAACGCGAGTAGCGGAGCATCTGCTCAGAGTTAGTAGGGAACGTGGGTATGTTCATTTTTTCGAGAAGCGAGCGAACGTTGGCTTCATAGGACGGACTCAACGTTGTGTAGATGGCATTAGCGCTGGCTAAAACTTGGCTGGCGATAGTGAACGGGTAACTCCAGCGTTTGAGGAGGACAAGTCCAATTCCAGGAATCGAGATGAACGCGAAATTAAAAATATAAATAGCGATAGCGGCGGCTCCGAAGAACACATGGCCAAAACACACTGCAGGAACCGAACCGGGCAGGAACGGGATGAATGGTATGACGAATAGAAAAGAGCCGAGGTACCAACCGACAATGCGGATGGCAAGCGGGCACTCTGGATTGTTGAAGACGGACATTGCGGAGGGAGGACGCAGCGGCTCGAGCGGCGCGGAAGCGTGAAATTGCGCGACGACAGAACTGCGAGTGAAAAGGATCAGCCACCAGATTGAGACGGCAGTGGGAACGCCGTAAATAACTGCAAGGATCGCTGCCAAAAATCCCTGGGAGACTCTGGGGTCGGCTGGTGTTGCGATAAAGAGGGTTACAAATATTAGGACAATGCCCATAACGCCGAAGAAGAGCATTAGACTCGCGATCACTAGCAGAGAGATGCGCGCCCAGTTGCGCAGGCGGATGAGCTGAATGCCAACGACGACGACGAAAAGCGCGCACAGGATAAGCACTATCCAAACACCATAGAGAAACGGCCGCAAAGCGGCAGGAAGCGGAGCACTGATACCTGCGCCGGTCGAAAGCAGGATCAGCGCCGACAGCGGAAAGAAAACTCCGAAAACTCCACCGAGAATTGCGAAAATGCCAACGACGATTATGGAAACTGAAGCGCGGGGGGTGGAAGGCATGCACAAGTTTTATAGCAGGGTCAAAAGTAGCAGGGAAGGAAATTGCCGTGCAGAGGGTGCTTGACACTTCGCTTTCTTTTCGCCTAGAGTGGGGAGATAGTGGACCGACGGCTGCCTCGGAAGGCGGCCGCTACAAATGCGAAAAGTAAGATGGCCGCCTAAAGGTGGCCGCTACGAGGAACGGAACGCAAAGAACGGCAAGATAAAAGCGCACAGGCAAGAGTGCTTGTGCTACGGAGGCAAGCCATGGCCCTCACCAAAAGACAGAAAGAAGTGCTGGATTACCTGGTGGCTTTTGAGACTAAGCACGGGTACGCGCCGAGCTTTGAAGAGATCGGCAAAGGGTTGAAGCTGACCTCGCTGGCGACGGTGCACAAGCACATCACTACGCTGGAGAAAAAAGGATTTATCCGGCGCGGTTATAACCAGAGCCGGTCGATCGAGATTGTGCAGTTGCCGAAGTCGGTGAAGGATCAAGTCACGGAACGCAGGATTCAGGAACTGCCGTTACTGGGCAGAATCGCGGCGGGTCGGCCGCTGGAAGCGTTCGAGGAACGTGAAACATTTTCGTTGGGGGATTTTGCGCGGGGCGGAAATTCGTTTGTGTTGCAAGTGAAAGGAAGCTCCATGATTGAGGATCACATTATGGACGGCGATTTTGTGGTGTGCGAACAGACGCAGGTGGCAAACGCGGGCGATATTGTGGTGGCGTTAGTGCGTGGCGATGAAGCAACACTGAAGCGTTTCTATCGCGAAGGGCAGGGGAAAGTCCGTTTGCAGCCAGCGAATTCGGAAATGGGGCCGATTATTGAGGCGGCGAGTGACGTGAAGATTCAAGGCCGAGTGATTGGCGTGCTGCGGAAATACTAGCGCAGGAAGAATGAAGGACCAGACGAAGCAATGAGATAGCCAAGCAATGAGGAATGAAGAAGTGAATTAACGGCGCCCGACGTCGTGAGTAATCTTTCGGTCAGTCTATCAGGTTCTCCCTATCCCCAAATTATACGAATGAACGATACACTTTGATATCGCGGCGATGGTGTGTGCGACATTTGGGTATTTGCTCTTTGAAAGGCGGGCGGGATTGAATTCAAAATTTGGGATTTTGCGCCGGCTAAGGGAAGCGCTCGCGCTTTTTGTGATGCTGACGATGGTTTTGGCCGTGCCCGAGAGAACGGAAGCCTATTCGGTGATGTCCCACCAGGCGATCATTGACGTAGTGTGGGAATCGAGCATGAAGCCAGCCATTCGCAAAAGATTTCCAAACGCCAGCGAAGACGAGATCAACCGCGGGCAGGCGTATGCGTACGGCGGCGCGATCATTCAAGACCTGGGCTACTACCCGGGCGGCAATCCGTTCTTCAGCGATTTGACGCACTACGTGCGCAGCGGCGATTTTGTGCTGGCATTGTTGCGCGATGCCCAGGACGTGTACGAGTATTCGTTTGCGCTGGGAGCGATGGGGCACTACGCCGCGGACAACAATGGACACCGCACCGGTGTTAACCGCGCGGTGCCGATTTTGTATCCGAAGCTCAAGAAGAAATACGGAAATTTCGTTACTTATGAAGACGACAAACTGGCCCATATCAAGACGGAATTCGGATTTGACGTGCTGGAAGTCGCGAAAGAGCGATATGCGCCGGAAAGCTACCACGATTATATCGGCTTTGAAGTTTCGCCACGCGTGCTGGATCAGGCATTCCAGGAGACCTACGGCCTGGATTTGAAGAAAGTGCTGAACAACCCGGATCGCGTGTTCGGCTCCTACCGGCATGCGGTGAGCAATTTGATTCCCAGAGCAACGCGCATCGCGTGGAACCTGAAGCAGGACGAAATTCAGAAAGATGAGCCGGGGATCACGAAGCGTAAATTTCTGTATAACTTGCGGCGTTCGAATTACGAGAAGGAGTGGGGCAAGGACTATACCAAGCCGAAGTTCGGCGACAAGGTGCTGGCGTTTATATATAAATTGTTACCGAAGATCGGGCCGCTGAGAGTGTTGCAATTCAAGACGCCAACTCCGGATACTGAACAGATGTTCGAAAAAAGTTTCAATGACACGCTCGACCAGTACCGGATGCTGCTGAAGGAAGAGCTTGAAAGCGGCAAGCCTTCTGTGGCCAACGACAATTTTGATGTGGGTGAGGTGAGCGCTCCGGGACAGTATCACCTCTGCGATACTACACATGCCAAGCTTCTCGATAAGCTTGCGGAGCAGAACTTTTCTGGGTTGACTCCGGGGATTCGAGCCGAGTTGTTGGATTTTTTTCGCGCGCCAAGCACTTCTTTTGTCATAAAGAAGGACAAGAAGCTTTGGGCGAAGGTGCCGTCAGAATTGGAACAACTGAGGAACGCGCCGGTTGAACAGAAAACGGCGAGCGTGGGCGAGTGATCAGTTGTCGAAGTTGCTGTTCCCTGTGCGTGCAGACTTTGTATGCAAAAGACGAGTTTGATTCATTAAAAAAACTGCTGTAGTGCCACCCATCCGGCGTGAAAGAATGTTCGGCTGCGCCGAGGTGCGCAGAGCGAGCCATGCCTAAGAGCAAGCCCATTCGAAAATTGATGGCAGCGAATCGCAGTGAAATCGCGATTCGAATCTTCCGCGCCGCGAACGAGCTTGGATTGCGGACGGTGGCCGTGTATTCGAAGGAAGACCGGCTGTCGCTGCACCGGTTCAAAGCGGACGAAGCGTATCCGATTGGAGAAGGCAAAGGGCCGGTCGAAGCGTATCTGGATATTGCGGGGATCATTGCGCTTGCAAAAGCCAAGGGTGTGGACGCCATTCATCCTGGATATGGTTTCTTGTCAGAGAATCCGACGCTGGCGCGGGCTTGCGCGAAGGCGGGAATAACTTTCGTGGGCCCGACTCCGGAGCTGCTGGAATTATTGGGCGATAAGACTGCGGCGCGCGGACTGGCGATCGCTGCGGGAGTGCCGGTTTTGCCGGGAACCGAAAAACCGATAAGGAGTTTTGCCGAAGCGAAGAAAATCGCAATGGCGATTGGTTATCCGGTAATGGTAAAGGCCGCGATGGGCGGCGGCGGCCGCGGCATGCGTGTGGTGCACGCGGAGTCCGAGCTGGAGGCGCGACTCGAAGAAGCGCAGAGCGAGGCCAAGTCGGCATTCGGCGATGCCAGCGTGTTTTTGGAAAAGTTTCTAGCGCGCGCGAAGCATCTGGAAGTGCAGATTCTTGCCGACACACGGGGAAATCTGCTGCATTTGTACGAGCGGGATTGTTCGGTGCAGCGCCGTCACCAGAAAGTGGTGGAAGTTGCGCCGGCGGCCAATTTGCCGGCGAGCGTGCGCAGCGACCTGTGCGATGCGGCGGCACAGCTTGCGCGCAAGGCGAAATACGTTAATGCGGGCACAGTGGAGTTCTTGTACGACGTGGATTCGCAGAAATGGTATTTCATCGAGGTGAATCCGCGGATTCAGGTGGAGCATACAGTCACAGAAATGGTGACGGGCATTGACCTGGTGCGCGCGCAAATCCTGGTGGCGCAGGGGCATTCGCTGCACGATGACACGATGCGGCTGCCGCGGCAGGAAAGCATGCCGCTGTATGGAGTGGCGCTGCAGTGCCGGGTGACAACGGAAGATCCGGAAAAACATTTTGCGCCGGACTACGGGAAAATTTCCACGTACCGATCGCCGGCGGGATTCGGGATCCGCCTGGATGGCGGAACGGCTTATGCGGGAGCTTCGCTTACACCGTACTATGATTCGCTGCTGGTGAAGGTGACGGCGTGGGGCACGAATCTGCCGGAAGCGTGCCAGCGCATGGACCGCGCGCTGCGCGAATTTCGCATTCGCGGCGTGAAGACCAATATTCCGTTCGTGGAGAATGTCGTCAATCACGCCAAGTTCCGCGCGGGCGAAGTGACCACATCGTTTCTGGATGAGCATCCGGAGTTATTCAAATTTCCCAAGCGCGGCGACCGGGCGACGAAATTACTGACGTACCTGGGCGACGTAATTCTGAACGGTAACCCGGAAGTAAAAGGGAAGCACATCCCGGCGAGTTTGGAGATCGCCACGGTTCCCGCGGCGTCAATCGCGCAGCCGGAGGCTGGCACACGTCAACTGCTGCAAAAACTTGGGCCGAAGAAGTTCGGAGAGTGGGCGAAAAAAGAAAAGCGGCTGCTGATTACCGACACGACTTTTCGCGATGCGCATCAGTCCTTGATGGCTACGCGGGTTCGAACGTATGACTTGTTGGCTACCGCGCCTGTAGTGGCGGAACGATTGCCGAATCTTTTCAGCATCGAGATGTGGGGTGGGGCGACATTCGACACGGCGTTGCGATTTTTGCACGAAGATCCGTGGCAGCGATTGCGGCAATTGCGTGCAGCGATTCCCAATATTTGTTTTCAGATGCTGCTGCGCGGAGCGAATGCGGTTGGCTATGCGTCGTACCCGGACAACATGATCCGCGAATTTGTGCGCGAAGCGTATGCCGAGGGCATGGATATTTTCCGGGTGTTCGATTCGCTGAATTCCATCGAGAATATGCGCGTTTCACTGGATGCGGTACTGGAAACGGGCGGCGTATGTGAAGCGGCGATCTGCTATACCGGGGACATTCTGGACGGCCGCCGACCGAAATATTCGCTTAAATATTATGTCGCGCTTGCGCAGCAACTGGAAAAGCTGGGCGCGCATTTTCTGGCGATCAAGGACATGGCGGGACTGTGCAAACCGTATGCGGCGCTCGAACTGGTGAAAAAGCTAAAAGCAGAGATTACGCTGCCGATTCATTTTCATACGCACGATACCAGCGGCATCAACGCGTCTTCTGTATTGAAAGCGGCCGAGGCTGGCGTGGATATTGCGGACGGCGCAGTGGCGTCGATGAGCGGCGGAACCAGCCAGCCCAACTTGAACGCGATTGTCGCATCGCTACGGAATACGCCGCGGGACACCGGACTCGATCTCGAAATGTTGAACGAGTGCTCGGATTATTGGGAAACGGTGCGCACGTATTATCTGCCATTCGATTCGGGACCGAAGTCCGGCAACGCGCGGCTCTACGAACATGAAATTCCGGGCGGGCAGTACACGAACCTGCGCGAACAAGCCGTGTCCATGGGGCTCGGCCATCGCTGGCGGCAGGTGGAACGCATGTACGCCGAACATTTCCCAATTCCGTCGTGGAAATGTTTTCCGGCGTTCTGGGCGTTCCGCCAGATGGCTGGCCGAAGAAAATCCAGAAAATACTGCTGCGCGGAGCAAAACCGGTCAAGGGCAGGCCCGGCGCTAGCATGCCGGCGACAGATTTTGCAGCGGAGAAAGAATCACTGGAAAAGAAGACCGGTCACGCGATTTCGAATGAGGATTTGCTGAGCTACCTGCTGTATCCGGAAGTGTTTGTAAAATTCGATAAATTCCGGCAAGCGCACTCCGATGTGAGTGTGCTGCCTACGCCGGCTTTTTTCTACGGATTGAAATCGGGTGAAGAAATCACGGTCGAGATCGAAGCGGGCAAAACATTGATCATTAAGTTTATGACCGCGAGCGATCCGCATCCCGATGGAACACGAACGCTATTTTTTGATTTGAACGGCCAGTCGCGCGAAGTCAATATTCGCGATAGGGCCTTGCGCGTCATGGAACGCGCGCACCCAAAGGCCGATCCCGCAGAGACAGGGCAAGTAGGCGCGACCACGGCGGGTGTGATCACAGGAATCGCGGTGCAGTTGAACCAAAGCGTGGAGCGCGGTGTTAAACTGATGACATTGGAAGCGATGAAAATGCAGTCGAATATCTATGCGCCGATCGCCGGCCGAGTGACCAAATTGCTGGTAGCGCCGGGACAAAATGTGGAAGCCAAAGACCTGCTTGTGACGATCGCACCGTGAACGACGGACAACTCCGCAGACACGAAAAATTCCGATCGAAGTTCCTGCGCAACCAGCGAAGCCTGGTTGTGTATTTGCCGCCCGGTTATCACGAACAGCCGCAGCGGCGCTTTCCCGTGTTGTACCTGCATGACGGACAAAATCTTTTTGACGGCTCGACATCGTTTATTCGGGGACAGGACTGGCACGTTGGACCGACGGCCGATGCCGAAATTCATGCGGGCCGCGTGGAGCCGCTGATCATCGTCGGAATCTATAACGCCGGTAAAAACCGCATACGGGAGTACACCCCAACCAGCGTGCCGCGATTGGGTGGCGGACGCGCCGATCGTTATGGAAAATTTCTACTTGAAGAAGTAATGCCGTTTATGGACCGCGAATATCGCGTGGAGGACGGTAGGCAACGCACCGGCATTGGCGGTTCGTCGCTCGGGGGCCTGGTGTCGCTGTATCTGGGATTATCGCGGCCGGATATCTTTGGAAAAATTGCGGCGCTGTCTCCGTCCGTCTGGTGGAACCAACGCGTGATTCACAAATTTGCGGCCGGCGCGAGCGTCGAATCGCGGCCGCGCATCTGGCTGGATATCGGAACGCGTGAAGGACCGCGCATCGTCGAGGATGTGGAACGATACCGCGACATCTTGGTGCTCCGCGGCTGGCAATACGAGCGCGACCTGCACTACGAGCGCGTCGAAGGCGCCGAACACAATGAAGCGGCCTGGGCGCAACGTGTCGGTCCTTTCCTGCGGTTTTTATACCCCGCCGGTTAAAGGCAGGCTATACTTCGCGGCCTCAGAGGCCTTGCGGAGGTTTAGCTTGCCGGAAGAGCAACCACTCACAATTCTTTGCGTTAGCTCGTACGAAAAAGGCCAGGAATTTCTGCGCACCTGCAAGGGCATGGGCTGCCGGGTTTACCTTTTGACGGTGGAAAAGCTGCGCCATGCGGACTGGCCGCGCGAAGCGATCGACGAAATGTTTTTCATGCCGGAAGAATTGCCGCTGCCTGGACTTTTGAACGCGGTGAGCTACGCCGCACGCACGCGGAAAATCGACCGCATCGTGGCGCTGGATGAATTCGACATGGAGAATGTGTCGGCCATCCGCGAGCACTTGCGTATCCCGGGGATGGGACTGACGACGGTCCGACACTTCCGGGATAAACTGGCCATGCGCGCACGTGCGAAGGAAGCCGGAGTGCTCGTGCCGGAATTCGTGCACGTCTTGAATCACGACGAATTGCGCGACTTCATGGCTCGCGTGCCCGCGCCATGGCTGCTGAAACCGCGCTCGCAGGCCTCCGGCATCGGCATGAAGAAAATTCACCAGCCGGAGCAATTATGGCCCTGGCTGGATAAACTCGGCGATGAGCAATCGCACTTTCTGCTCGAACGATTCGTTCCAGGCAGCGTTTTTCATGTGGACAGCGTGGTCAGCGAAAGGGAACTGTTGTTCGCCGATGCCCATGCCTATGGCGTTCCGCCGCTCGACGTTTCGCATGCCGGCGGAGTGTTTACCACGCGGACGCTCGAACGCGATTCCGAAGACGCGAAAGCGCTGCAAGCAGTAAATAAAATGTTGATTGAGCCACTGGGACTGCTTCGCGGAGTGACACACGCTGAATTTCTGAAAGCGCATGGCGACGGCAAGCTGTATTTTATCGAGATCGCCGCGCGTGTCGGCGGAGCCTATATTTCTGACGTGGTCGCGGCCGCGAGCGGGATCAATTTGTGGCGGGAATGGGCCAGGCTGGAAGTGGGAGCAGGAAAAATGCCGTATTCGCTGCCGCCGCAACGCAATGATTATGCTGGCGTGATTGTTTCGTTGGCGCGGCAGGAAGAACCGGACAGTTCCTCCTACAGCGATCCTGAAATCGTTTATCGTGTGAAGAAATATCATCATGCGGGATTCGTCGTGAAGTCGCCTGATGCGGCACGCGTCAAAGAGCTGCTGGAAAGTTACTCGCGGCGTTTCGTCACGGACTTTCTTGCCACGCAACCGGTGCCGGACAAGCCGTCGAGTTAAATCGTTGGCATCGCCCGGTCCAGCCACTCATTCTCGGTCCGTTATTCCGAGCTGAGCCAGGAACTCTCTTCTCCGGCGATCGAAGCCGAAGAGAGATTCCTCGGCGCTTTGCTCCTTGGAATGACGGGTTGCACTCTTTAAGATCTTTTGGACCCACAACTTGGCGACGCATACGCCTTGCGTTGGCTAGCCCTTGCCCTCGGACCAGTAACGGGACTGCCCTTCAGGGTAGTTACTTTCTCGCACTCAACACTGATACGTTGTTTGCAGTGCTCCCCACACGGGACTAAAGTCTCTAATCACCCCGGCAAGAATCTGAATGGGGTGGCCTTGTCCCTTGGAGGTTCCATGTGGGGGAACGATAAGAAGCCGGGAACGCCGCAAGTCGCGCAACCGGAGCCGAGAAATTTTGCAGCAAATCAGAATCAGCCGCCGAAGTCAGCTCCGGCGACTCGGGAGGGAAATACAGCGATGAGTACAGATGCGATGCGTCCATTGGGTGCGACCGGCGACCGTGCGACAGCGCGGCTCGGGTCTAGCCTGCATGTGAAAGGCGAAATCACCGGGAGCGAAGATCTTCTGATCGACGGCTCGGTGGAAGGGTTGATCCAACTGGATGAGCGCAAGCTCACTGTCGGAGCGACCGCGAAAGTAACTGCCGACATTATCGCCCGCGAGGTGGTGGTGTACGGCACGGTGAAGGGCAACCTTCGCGCGAAGGACCGGATCGAAATCAAGAAAGACGGCTCGGTGAATGGCGACTTGACCACGGCGCGCATCATGATTGAAGACGGCGCCTACTTCAAGGGCTCGATCGAAATTGATAAGAGCGCCGAGAAGGAAACCAGCAGCGCGTTCTCCAAGTCTGCCAGCGCCACGGCGCCGGCGGCAACGGGCCCCAAGAGCATTTAATCAAATTCGATTTTGTACCTGCCTTGAGTTATAACGGCGCGGAGTTATTTTCGCGCCGTTTGCTTTTTTGCCTGCGCTTCTGCGCCATCACATAATTGTGGCAGTCTATGGAGTTACGCGTCGAGCGCTTCTGACCACGGGCACCTCAAGCTTGGGAGCGCCGCCTGAATTGGCCGCAACACCTCGCATGACGAACATCGGAACCCTCTGGCCATGTTGAGCGCGCACGTAGACGGCCTGCACGGATGATTTCTGGCCATCGATGAAAATTGCCAGAGAATCTTTGCGCTGACCGCGTCCGGTTTGACCGTCATCCAACTCGCCTGGGTGCTGCTGGCATCGGCACAATCACTCCAGCGAGCGGGCCTTCGTGCGGCGGCGCCACTGTAACGATTCGCGGCAGCGGCTTCCAGAACGGTGCGAGCGCAACCATTGGCGGCAAATCTGTAGCGATAACGTTTTGAGGTCATGGATACCCTGAAAATTGCCACACCCGCTCCGACTTGGATCACCTTTACCAATCCCGACGCAGAAATCACTTCACTCGACGCAAGCTTTACTGCCAACTGATTGTATTTCTCGATTCGAACTACGGAATTCCCCGTAGCGGTGCAGCACGCTGTGCCCCAGCCTGCCCGGCCGTTCGACCTGCATTGATTTGTCTTCAGTCGTCTTCCGCACCATCTTTCTAACTTTTCACTGGCGAAGCTCATCCAAAACAAAGTAAAAAGAAGCAGCATCATTTGTAACGCGAGGTCATTTATGGAAACGCGAAAACTTGGCAATTCGGATCTGCAATTGACGCGAGTGGGATTTGGCGCGTGGGCCATTGGAGGCGGCGGCTGGGAATTTGCCTGGGGACAACAGGAAGACTCGGATTCCGTCGCGGCGATCGTGCGCGCTCTCGAATTGGGCGTCAACTGGATCGACACCGCCGCCGTGTACGGCACCGGGCACTCCGAAGAAATCGTCGCACAAGCTCTGAAACAATGGAAAGGCAAGCGGCCTTACGTCTTTACAAAGTGCAGTCTTCGCTGGGACGCAAATCGCAAAACGCGTCAGGACCATTCGGCTGCATCGATTCGCCAGGAGTGCGAGGACAGTTTGCGCCGCCTGCAGACCGAAGTGATCGATCTCTATCAAATGCATTGGCCGCCGGCCGATAACGGGCCGCAACTCGAGGAAGCCTGGCAGGCGATGAGCGACCTGCAGAAACAGGGCAAAGTGCGCTGGATCGGCGTCTCGAATTTTTCTCCGGCGCAAATCGAGCGAGCCGCAAAGATTGCTCCGGTCACATCAGACCAGCCGCCGTACTCCCTCATTCGCCGCCAGATTGAACAGGATGTCCTTCCTCATTGCTTGAAACACGGCATCGGTGTCATCAGTTACGCGCCCATGGCGTCGGGCTTGTTGACGGGCGCCATGACGCGCGAACGCGCCGCTGCGTTGCCCGCTGACGATTTTCGCAGCCGCAACCCTGAATTCAAAGATCCCAAGCTTTCTAAAAATCTTGAACTTGTGGAACGGCTCCGTAAAGTCGGCGCTCGCCACGGCCGCGGACCGGGCGAAGTCGCAATTGCCTGGGTGCTGCGCCATCCCGCGATCACTGGCGCCATTGTCGGCGCGCGCAATGCCAAACAGGCCGAAGGCGTAATGCGCGCCGGCGAGTTAAAATTGACCGCGGAAGAGATCACTGAAATCGAAGGAGCGGCTACGGCAGCAACCGCGCGTTGACCAACCCCAAGGAGAAACAAAATGGATCTCGGCTTAAGAGGCAAACTCGCCGTGGTGTCGGGTTCGACCGCGGGCATCGGCTTTGCGATCGCTACCACGCTTGCGCGCGAAGGTGCTCGAATTGTGATTAACGGTAGAACCGAGAAACGCGTGAACGCTGCGGCTGAAAACATTCGCATGGAACTGCGTGGCGCGGAAGTGGAAGAGGTGGCTGCGGACTTGGGAACTGCCGAGGGCGTTGAGAAATTCGTCACGCAGATTCCGGCTGCCGACATACTGGTCAACAATCTCGGCATCTTCGATCCAAAGCCGTTTCTGGAAATTCCCGATGCCGAGTGGTTGCGATTTTACGACGTCAACGTCATGAGCGGCGTGCGCCTGACGCGTCATTACCTGCCCGGAATGCTGCGCAAAAACTGGGGACGGGTCATTTTCATTTCCAGCGAATCGGGACAGCAGATCCCCGGCGAAATGGTTCACTATGGCATGACAAAAACCGCGCAAATTGCGGTGGCCCGTGGCATCGCGGAGTCGGTGGCGGGCACAAACATAACCGTGAACTCGATACTCGTCGGCCCTACTGCTTCCGAAGGCGTGGGGGATTTCGTTCAATCGATGGCCAAACAACAAGGCATCAGCAAGGAACAAGTCGAAAAAGAATTTTTCGAAAAGGCACGTCCCAGCTCCCTGCTGAAGCGTTTTGAAACCACGGAAGAAGTTGCCGCAGTGGTTGCCTTCGTCGCCAGCACCCAAGCCACCAGCATCAACGGCGCTGCGGTCCGTGCCGAAGGCGGCGTCGTTCGCAGCATTCTGTAGCGTTTCCCGTAGGGGCACGGCATGCCGTGCCTTTTCTCGCTCCTATCATCGTTCCGCTTAAAATTAAACCCGCTGATAATCAGGCCGCCAGCTCTGCACCAGCTGCTTGATGACCTTGCGTTCGCTCATCTTGCCGTCCAGAACTTTTCGCGCCAGTGCAGGAAGTTCCGCATCGCTGGCGAAACGCAGGGCCACCAACTGGTTGGTCGTGAATTCCGCGATGCGCGGCCGAAGATCGTCCGGCAGCAGTCTTTCATAGCGTATTCTCTCTTCCAGTCGAATCACGCGATCCTGCACTCCGAGCGCAAAGTTCCGCGCCAGAAACGCCAACACAAACAAGGCAATCGCCAGGAGAATTCCGAACACTCCAGCAAGAATGGCCAACGGAGTTGCGGGGAACCATTTGAAGAAAGAATAACAATGGATCACGACGTTGATCAGCAGTACCGGCAGCAGGAAAAAATGGAACATCGGCACATATTTCCCGTGATTGGAAAAAGTCTGTTCGTTCATCGAATCTCCTCGTGAAACGAATATTTCGGCTGTACGTCCACCGGAATGTCCGAAACCTGGCTGAATGCCTGCTTCAGATGGTCCGGCAGAACCGCATACTTTGCAAACCACGCGGCGGTACGAGCGCGGTCCCCGGTGGCTTCCTGCTCCAACAATTCCTTTGCCAGAGCGCTGATTGCGTCCGGCATTTTTTCCAGCACCACGGCGTAACGTCCGGTCACTGCGTCGCGAGTCACCGCCTCGCGCTCCATCATGTAGTTGAACTCCATCATCTCGCCGCGACCATGCGGTTCCGCAATGCCAAAACGAATGGTGCGAAAATTTCCCGCAACGTACGAAATGTAATCCTCGTCCAACTGCTCCTTGGTAATCGCTCCGTGATCCGCAAGCCACTTCAGGCAAAACAGCCCGACCACGTCGGCTTTGGCTTCTTCCAACGCAGAGAAGTCGCCGCCAATCGCCTCGCGAATGTCCTTTTTGCTCCCAGCGATTCGCGAATAATTCGGACCCAGCTCATGTGAAATTTCGTGCGCCAATGTAGCCGCCAAATATCCATTCCCGCCCGCTCGTCCAGATTGATCTTCGCGTAACAGTCGCCGCGCGATCGGCAGTATCACCTCATTCACGCGAGCATCCATGAAATTCTTGAAGAAAATCTTCTTGCTGCCCTTGGCTTCATGCACTCGCGCATCATTCGGCAAATTGTCCGCCACTGCCTGGTATCCGTGCAGCAGGTCGCCGGTTCGAAAC
>WNFP01002683.1_pt1 | contig 19967 bp, 17 predicted proteins | sample 5400201 | NCBI WGS metagenome assembly WNFP01 (sample SAMN13153355, study PRJNA577476) | soil metagenome | isolation source: 115 cm saprolite under Madrone tree | place: USA:California | collected 2016-06-14
ATCGGAGGCCATCTCTCGTGTTGCTGCTGCCCCGGGAGCCCCTAATGTGAGCGCTTTATGGGTAACACAGCAAAGGAAAGCGAGTCAATGGAGCAGCCCGGCTATCTCCCACATAAATAAGATGCTCTGTAGGGCAAGACGGCAACGGCGGCCCAGTGCAACCTGGCTGGCGCGAGCAGACAAGTGTCTGAGTCGCGTTTCAAGCCCAAGCCTGACGACGAAAGTGATCCTCGAAAGAGTCCGCGACGTAGTGGAGAAGTCTCCTAATTCTTCGTGAAGTTTGGGATTCCGCGCATTTTCGGCGACGCCTCGCGGACTCGCGTTAATCAATTTATTTCTCCGATCCCTTCCTGGACGAGTTCAGCTCTCGTTTTCCGCGCGCAGGAGGGCCGCCGTTTTCCAGAAGGGCGCTGATGGCGTTGACGAGTGCGGAGCCGCTGGCGCGCAACTCGCCGATGCGGTCTCGTGCCACTTGTTCGAGCAGCTTTTCGCCTCGAGGCAGCAGCGACACCAGAACGCTCCTGCGGTCGTCCCGGCTGCGGCTCCGCCGCACGTAACCATGCGACTCCAGTCTGTCGATCAGTTCGACAGCGCTGTGATGCTTTAGTGCCAATCGCTCCGCCAGCGTGCGGATTGTCGCTTCCATCCCTTCGGGGAGTCCGCGAAGCGCCAGCAAAAGCAGATACTGCTGCGGCTCGAGGCCCGCGGCGCGCGCCACCGCGTCGCCTTCTCCCACAAACTTGCGAAGGCGATAGCGCAGTTCCGCGAGCGCCAGGTACTCCGCCGTGGTGATCTCCTCGGCCATCCCCTAACTATATCGCACTGCGATACATATTCCCAGTCTTGTATTCGCGCTGAATCATGGGAGTGGTCGGGGAATTGCAGGAGTCACAGCGGTTTGCGGAAGGATTTCTGCGTCTTGTAATGCTCGTATCCGTGTCGTTCGTAAAACTGGTGGGCTCGCCCGCGAATGACATTCGAGCGGACCGACATGCTCTTGCAACCGTGTTTCCGCGCCCATTCTTCTGCGGCGGCCAGTAATTTTGCGCCGGCTCCCAAGCTGCGCTGCCCTTCCGCCACGACAAGCCCGTTCACTTCCGCGCGAATCTCAACCTCGAGCAGCGGCTCTCTACTGACTTGCACCCAGCCGATCACTCCGTCTTTGGCTGAATCCGCAACAAATACAGCCTGCTGAGACGCAGGCTTGATTCCACGCAATCGCTTGCGCATCTGCGCTGCCGTCGCGGGATACCCTAGCTGGCCAGAAAGAACGGCGATCCGGGGTGCATCGCCGCTCTTCGCGCGCCGGATCTTCAGCTCTTTCTTCTCGGTGATGGAGGTCATCTTTTTCAGGCCGCTTTTTGTCGAAACCGCCTTTCGACGGCGTCACTTTTCAATTCGCGGAGCGCGTCCGCGGCAATCCACCGGGCAGCGCTCGAATCCTGCCGGCGGATTCTCTCGGCGGCCCGAATGGCTTCTCGGTTAAGCCGCACATTTCGTTTTCCGATATTTCGTAAGGCCCAGTTCATTGCTTTTTTCACGAAATTTCGCTCATCGTGCGCCTCTCGCTCGATCACTCGCAAGAATCGCACAAACCGTGCGTCCGGCGCCGTTTTGTCCTTGTAGCTGAGATACGCCACCAGGGAAAAGCTGGCGCGCTTGACAAACTCTTCGCGGCGCCGGCTCCACGCCGCCGCTTTGTTCCACGCGGGCTTTGCATGCGTGTAGAGATAACGGCACGCCGCATCCACCACGTCCCAGGAATCGAAATCGCGCACCCAGCGTTCCATTTCCGCGGCGGTAACTTTCTCTGATTCACCAATCAGAGTTGCAAGGATTCTCGCTTCATGAATGCCCGTTGTCCAAAGCTCCCGCGCAAGCCGATGATCCTTTCCGACCTGTTTTGCCAGGAGATGCAGCACCGGCGCGGAGATGCCGTACGCCTTCGGTGCGTGAACGCCAAAATACGCCATCTTCGCGCGCACCTTTGGATCCGCGAGCTCTTTGAGCTCGCGCAATACGGCTGCTTTCGTCCGGCGCGCGAGTTTCTGCTCTTTGCTTCGGTTAGAATGTTTTTTCGGAATCGAAGAGAATTGTGACCGGGCCTTCATTGACCAGCTCCACGGACATCATGGCCTGAAAAACTCCAGTGGCGACGTTCACGCCAAGTTTGCGAAGCGCCTCGCAGAATTCTTCGTAGAGAGTCTTGGCGAGGCCTGGCGGTGCGGCGGAGATGAAGCTGGGCCGCCGCTGCCCTCGCGCATCGCCGTAGAGTGTAAACTGCGAAACCACGAGGGCCCCGCCTTTTACGTCCAGTAGCGAACGGTTCATCTTACCTTGATCGTCTTCGAAGATGCGCAGGTTCGAGCATTTTTCCGCAGTGGAAGCGGCGATTGCCGAACTATCTTCGCGGCCCACACCCAGAAGGATCATCAGTCCGGCGCCGATCTCGCCCGTCACGCGCCCGTCTACCGTCACCTTCGCGTGGCTGACTCTCTGGAGAACCGCTCGCATGCAAACGGCCTAATTGCCAATCTGCTTTGCCGGCTTGCGCGGCAGCATTTCCGGCAGTTGCGCGACATTGTAGGCGAAGACGGCCAGTACTTGTGCCCCTTCCGTCAGATCCTCCCAATGCACGCGGTCCAGCGTGTCCGCCTGGGAATGGTGCGTCTTGTCGTAATCCACGCCTTCCTGCACGCACCAGAATCCGGGTACGCCAGCAGTGTCGAACGGCACGTGATCGCTCCCGCCTTCGGAGCGTAGCGTCGGCTCAGCGAAGCCGACTTCCTTCGCGCGGGCCAGCGGATTCAGCGCGCGGTCGATTGACTCCCGCGCCGCGTAGTTTCCCATCAATCCGATGGTCAGAACTTTTCCCGTGCCGCTGTCGTGCACCAGCACGCCGGAAATTTTCTCCAGTTCCTTCTGGTGCGCTTTCACATAAGCTTTCGAACCGTTCAAGCCTTGCTCCTCTCCGGTAAACAGTACAAAGCGGATCGTTCGTTTCGGTTTCACGCCGAGCTTTTGCAGCGCGCGCGCTGCTTCCAGCGCGGCCATCGAGCCGGTTCCGTTATCGGTTGCGCCGGTTCCCAAGTCCCAAGAATCGAGATGTCCGCCGACGATCACGACTTCCTCTGGTCTTTCCGTGCCCACAATTTCCGCGACCGTGTTGTAGACCTCGACCGGTTTTCCGCTGAAGCTGCTCGCGATGTTCAGTTCCGCTTCCACGACGCCCGCATCAAGCAATCTCCACAGCAAGGTGTAGTTCTCTCGCGTGACGTAAGCGGTCGGAATCATGCTCGGTAAATACTCGCGTCCGGCAGCGCTCATGTTCAGCAGTCCGTACCATTTTTCTGAACCGCGGAGTACTGCGCCGACTTCTTCTTGCTCGAAGAATTTCGTTTGCGCCTGCCGCAATTTCATCATGGCCTCAAAATCCATCGGTTTGCTGGCCTCCATTTTCGGCATTGCAACCGGGATGGTCTCTTCTCCCCAAGGCGTCAGTAGCGGATTCCCCGGTGAAACCATTTCCATCGGACGGCCAACGATGACAATCGCTCCCTTCAACTTGCCTTTGTAGTGCTGTAAATCCTCCAGTTTTTCCGCCGCGATCCCAATGACTGGACCGCGAAGTTCGCCTTTCGTAGCCGCTGACCATCCGGCCGTTTCCAGCGTGAGCATATGGTGCGTTGGAGAAATGATCTGCCCTGCGGCGGGGCCGCGCGTCCAGCTGTTTCTGATGGTCCATGGCTCCAATTTCGCACTCGAAAACCCTGCTTCCTTGAAGCGCTCCATCGTCCAGTGACTGGCCTGGTCGAGTTGTGATGATCCAGTAAGCCGCGGACCGATACGGTCCGCAAGATATTGCAGGTCGGATTTCAGTTCACCCTGGTCAGCTTTCACCTGCTCGAGAATTTTCGTATCCATCTCCGCGATGGGATCGATTTTCGGCGCTTCCGCTTTGGCCGCATCTGCGGGCGGCCGGTAGGGCAACGGGCGCCGCGGCAGCATGGCGGGCAGTTGCGCGGTGTTGTACGCCCACGCCGCCAGCACTTGCGCACCTTGGTTCAGATCGCCTTTCCACACTTTGTCGAAGGTGTCCGACTGGCTGTGGTGCGTTTTCGAATATTCCGCACCGTCCTGAATGCAAAAGAATCCTGGAACGCCCACCTCGTCGAACGAGGCGTGATCGGTTCCAAAGGAGCGCGCCATGCTCGGCTCCATCAACTTCAGATCTCTCAGCGGCCCGAGAACCTGGTCCACAATTTCCCGATCCTGGTAGTTGTCGTGCAATCCGAGCGTCAGCACGCGGCCGGTGCCCGTATCGTGTACCAGCACGGCGGAAACCTTCTCCAAGTCATTCCTGTGGGCTTCGACGTACTTCACGGAACCGACGAGCCCCTCTTCTTCTCCGGTGAATAAGACAAACCGGATGGTTCGCTTCGGCTTCAAGTCTAATTTCGCGAGCGTTCTCGCTGCTTCGAGCACCGCCATTGATCCTGTGCCGTTATCGGTGGAGCCGGTTCCGAGATCCCAGGAATCCAGATGCGCGCCGAGAAGCACCACTTCGTCCGGCTTTTCGCTCCCGCGAATTTCCGCGACCGTGTTGTAAACATCGATCGGCTTGTCGCCAAAAGAGTTGGTCATCTCGATTTCGACCTCCACTTTGCCATGCTTCTGCATGCGGAAGAGCATCCGGTAACCTTCACCGGTGATGAATGCCGTGGGGATCGCGCCGATTTCGAACTTCTCTCCCCCGACGCTGGTCATGTTCAGGAGGCCGTGCGGTTTATTCGAGTCGCGCAACACCGCCGCGACGCCTTCCTGCTTGAAAAACTCGTTTCGCGCACGCGCCACTTCCTGCAAAGCGGCAAACGGCGAAGGCACGGGAGGCTGGCCCTTGACCGGCGGCGGCGTCTGCATGGGACGAGTCAGCACTCGATCCGGATTTTCCGGCGGAGGCGGAGAGAGACTTTCCGGCTCCTGGTAGATGACGATCGCACCCTTTAATTTTCCGCGAAACTTTTCGAGGTCTTCTTTTGTTTTCGCATCAACGTATACGAGCGGCCCGCGAACGATTCCATTCGTACCAGGCGACCACCCGGCCGCTGCAAGCGTTAGCGGATGGACGGTGGGACTCACAATGCTCGCGTGCGCCGCTCCTCGGGTCCAGGAGCGCGCGATGCTCCACGGCTCGAGCTTCACACCGGTCAGACCGTACTCGCGAAACTTGGCCGCCGTCCAATCATTCGCCTGCTTTAATTGTGGCGAGCCGGTCAGCCGCGGCCCGATTTCGTCGGACAGATATTCGAGATTCTCCATCGCCTGGCTGTGATTGTGGATTTCGCTCAGAATCTGCGCATCCGCCGCCGCAACAGCGCTCGCTTCATCTCCAGCGGGCCGCGCCAAGCCTGCCCGAACTGCGGCCAGTAGGAGTACCGCCCAAAACACAACAAGAACCACTCGCCGTACGTTCATTCGTTCTCCCTTGCCGTATTCGGCTATTTTTCGGAAAAACTGATCCGCTCTCGCGCAGCCAATTCCACCACGCCGCCGTCCTGGCGGTACGGCCCCGCTTTGCAGACTTGTTTCTACGGACGTTCTCGAGGGCTCGCTTCGTTTCGCCGATCTTCGACGACTCCCCGACGTCACTGCAACTTTCCATTTTTTCTCTTCGATTTCTCTGGGCCTCTGCGTTTCATCTCTCTTCTCTTTTTCCCCGCCAGAGGCAACGCCGCAAACCTTTTCGGCGGGGGCTGACATCGCGGACAAAAATAACTGCTTCGCCCCGCCACAATCGCGCGGCGGATCGGTGTTTTGCAGCGGTAGCAGTTTTTCCCTTCGCGTCCATAGGCGCGATGGTGCCGCTGATATTCTCCCGGTTCACCTTCGGCGTCAAGAAAATCGGAAATCGAAGAACCGCGCAGCACAATCGCTTTCCGCAAAATGTCTTGCAGCATGCGGCGCAGTGTTTCCGCTTCTTTTCGACTTAGTTTTTCTCCCAGCCGCGCCGGATGGATTTTGGCCCCCCATAGACTCTCATCTGCATAGATATTGCCAACGCCGCGCAGCACGCTCTGGTCGAGCAAGAGCGACTTGATTCGCGCGCGTCGCCCGCAAATCCTGTCTGCGAATTCCTCTTTGCTCACTTCGAGCGGATCGGCGCCGAATCTTGTCAATTCCTCAACGAGCAATGCTTTCGTCAGGTACGCGATGCGGCCAAAACGCCGCGCATCCGTGTAGCGCAGTTCGCGCCCGTCATCCAGAAGCAGGCAAACGTGGGTGTGTTTTTCGAGTGGTTGCCCCGCTGGTGCGGGCGCGATGTGACCGGTCATCCCCAGATGGACGAGAAGCGAAGCAGGAGCAGCGTCACCATTCGAACCGGCAGCGGAATCGTGGGTCACTGCCGAAAGCCGCAACAGCATGAATTTGCCGTAACGCTCGACGGCTTCGATCCGGCGGCCTGGCAAGTGTCGCTCCAGCGCCGCGGGATCGTCGATGAAGTCGGTCTTACCCAGGGTGACGGAAACAATGCGCCGCCCGAGAATGGCTTGCCGCAATCCGCGCGCTAGGGTCTCGACTTCGGGAAGTTCCGGCATAGAAAGAGCGAGTCTTCAAAATAGCACAGGGATGCGAGCAATGCTCTTCGCATAACAAAATGCTATCTGCTGTTTCGGTGAATCCAACTGCAGCGCATTCGAGAAAATATCAAGAAACGACTGACATGTATAACGATAGCTGGGGCGCAGCATGCTGCGCCCCTACAAGAAAAATCTCGCCGCAACTATTTCTTGTGATAATTCGGATAGGGCGGATGCTCCGGTATTATCACGGGATTTTTCTTCAGCGCTTCCATGGTAACTTCCACGGCCTTTTCGAGCTGCCGGTCGTGCCCGGCCGCAACAGACTGCGGATCGTTTTCCACTTCGATATCCGGCGCGATGCCGTGATTCTCCACTTCCCACTCGCCGTGCAAACCGTAAATGGCCACGCGGGGCGCGGTAACGAAACCGCCATCCAGCAGCGGCGGATACCCATAAATCCCCACCAGCCCGCCCCAGGTGCGCGTGCCGACGAGCGGCCCGATCTTGTCCTGTTTGAACATCCACGGCAGCGCGTCGCCGCCCGAACCGGACATTTCATTGATGACCATCGTTTTCGGTCCGTAGATTTGCGACAGGGGCGAACAAAACGCTTCGCCTTCACGGGAAATCGCACAGTTGCGAAGCGGCCGCTTCAGCATGTCAACGATGTAATCCGCCACCTGGCCGCCATGATTGTAGCGCTCGTCAATGATGGCCCCTTGCTTGCCAACCTGCGCAAAGTAGTAGCGGTTGAAATTGATCCAGCCACCGACGGCCGTGTCCGGAACGTGAACGTAGGCCAGCTTTCCGCCGCTGAGCTCGTCCACCTTTCGCCGGCTGTCTTCTTCCCACGCGCGGTTACGCAGCGGGAATTCGCTCGGCAGCGGCACTACAGTGACTTCCCGCGCGCCCTTGCCATCCGCATTCGGGCCCACTTTGATTTTGATTTGTTTCCCTGCGGTGTTCTCAAAGAAGCTGTAGACCTCCGCCGGCGGCCGCACCTCGCGCCCTTCCACTTCCAGCAAATAGTCACCCGGCTTCACATCCACACCGGGCTGCGTCAGCGGCGCGAGTAAATCAGGGTTCCAGTTCTCTCCGTTGTAGACGCGAGCGAAACGATAACGCCCGTTTTCGATCTTGTAATCCGCTCCGAGCAAGCCGCCCTTCACCTGTTTCGGCTTCGGCACGTCTCCGCCGCCGATGAACATATGGCCGATGGTGATTTCACCCAGCATTTCGTCGAAGAGATAATTCAAGTCGCCGCGCCCCGCCAGGCCCTTGAGATAAGAGGCGTACTTCTTTTCCGCAGCATTGATGTCGAGTCCGTGGTGGTGCGGGTCATAAAGGAAGTCGCGTTCGATGCGCCAAACTTCGTGGTACATCTGATTCCATTCGGCACGCGGGTCTACGAAGACCTCCATCTCACCCATGTTCAGAACGCCGTCTCCCGGCTTCGGGGCAGCGTCGGTTTTGGCGATGAACCATCCCGGCCCCTGACGGTACAGCACTTTTTCGCCGTTGGCAGAAACCGCGAATCCGTTGATGCCGCCGAGGAACGGCTCAGTCTTGCGAGTCGTCAGGTCAAATTTGGAAACAGTTACCGGAGCCGGCGCGTCAAATCGCGGTACGTCTACGATCTCGGAAACGAAAAGCGTTCCAGCTTTGCCAACATCCAGGCTCACGTAATTGGCGGCCTTGACGGGCAAGGAGACGATACGCTGACCGATCCCATCCAGATCGATGGTGACCTTGACGGCTTCTTCCTTCTTCTCGCCTTCTTTTGCCTTGTCGGCGTCCTTACCCTTATCTCCCTCTTTACTCTTGTTGGCTTCCTTGCTTTTTTCTCCGCTGGCGCCATCTTTCTTTTCGTCGGCGACTTTTTCTTCGTCGCTTTGCGGTTCCACGGGCGAAGGATCGCCCTTCTTGAGCACTGCTGCGTAGACACTTCGCAGGACCGGATGCTGGAAGCTGGACAAATCGAGCCAGCCCGCCGTGAGCCCCACATCCGTACTCACGGCGAAGTACAGCGATTTCCCGCCCTTATCGAACACCGGATAGCGCGCATCGCTGATGCCATCCGTAATCAACGATTCTTTGCCGGTCTCCAATGAATACACGAACACGGCGCGCAAATGGTTTTCGAGCGCTTTCGCGTACGTCAGCCACTTGCTGTCCGGCGACCAGGTCTCGGCAAAACCGGAAGTTGGATCATCGTAACGGTCCGTTGTTACTTTTACGGGCGTGCCTTTTTCCACGTCGACATACCAGAGGTTCAGCCGCTTGTCTGTATAAGCAATCTTCTTGCTGTCCGGCGAGCACAACGGCGAGTAGAAGTACGATGGAGGATTGCCGAGATTGATCTTTTTGACGGGTTTCGAACCGGACTGATCGGCGATGTGCAACGCATACTCGCCGGACTCGTCGGAAAAATAGGCGATGGATTTCCCGTCCGGCGACCAGGCTGGATCGCGCTCGGCTGCCGCCGGCGTCCGTGTCAAATTGCGGATGTCGCCCTTTTCTCCCGGAACCGTAAGGATTTCGCCGCGAGCTTCGAATACGGCGCGCGCGCCGGTCGGAGAAATCGCCGCGTTCTGGATCTTGTCGCCCACCTTCTCGTAATGAGTCCGCGTCGCGGGCAAATCGCCGGCAATTCGAATGTCAACCTTTTTCGATTTGCCGCCTGCCGGATCGAAAAGATAAATCCCGCCAAACTGTTCGTAGACTAGCGCGTCCGGTCCTGCGGAAAGCGATTTGAAATCGAGCCCCTTGTTTTCGACAACTTGTTTCACAGCCTTCGTCTTGGTGTCGTAGGCGAAGAGCGTCACCGCTCCGTTGCGGTCAGAAAGAAAGTAGACCGTGTCGCCGAACCACACGGGATGCTTGTCATTCGAATTCTCGCGTGTAATCTTTTCAAGGGACAGATCGCTCAAACGGACGATGTATATCGCGGTCGTTTGTCCCCCACGATAGCGCTTCCAGGAAGTCTGCCAGAGATCGTTCGGCACATAAGCGATTCGCGTGGCGTCCGGGGAGAACCAAGCATCTTGTCCACGCCACATCGGCAACACGTCCGCCGGACCTCCTTCGACAGGAACGGTGTAGAGACGATCGAAATCCGCGTAAGCTTCACGGCCCGAATGAAACAAAATGCGTTTTGCGTCGGGAGTCCATCCCGCGGCGATATCGGCTGCGGGATGCCACGTCAGCCGCCGCGGTTCGCCACCCTCGGCCGGCATGACAAACACGTCCACATTTCCGTCATACTGGCCGGTAAACGCGAGCCACTTTCCATCCGGAGAGAACACCGGCAGACCCTCATGTCCGCCCGTAGTTAACTGCCGCGCATCGCCGCCGTCGCGGGGAACACTCCAGAGATAGCCACCGTAGGCAAATACCACGTGGGTCTTGCTGACCGTCGGGGAATGCGCCAGCAGAGCCGTTTCTTCCGCAGCGCGGGAAGTCCCCGCAAGAACGAGCGAGACACCAATCAGAACAGCGATTCGAAAACGCATTCTTCCTCCCGGAAAAATTTCAAGCGTAACTTGGAAATGTTGCAAAAGCAGGCGGCGTTGCCGTTCGTCAAACCATCTTCTTGCTTGAGACCCACCACCGCGCAGAACCTACCTTGTCAGACGTAAGAGGCATCAAAAATGTGTTCAGAAAACGAGACCGATTTAAGGCAGAAGCGCGAATACCCGAGCTGGCCCGCCCGAGCCGCTCTCCAGCTTGATCGGTGCCACGACCAAAAACGCGCCCGTTTCGGGCAACTCGCTCAGGTCAGACAGGTTTTCAAGGTGATAGAGGCCCGCTCCAAGCGCCAGGTGATGCACCGCAAAGTCGCTGGACGCTCCATAGTCGATGCTTAGCGTATCGCAACCCAGACCGCTCACTTTCCGCTCTATCAGCACCTTTGCCGCATCCGGCGAAAATCCGGGGAAGTGCATCTTGCCCAGAGCATCCTGATTTCGGTATTTCTTCACATCCGGCCATCGTGACGCCCAACCCGTTCGCAGCAGCACAATCGTACCTTCGGGAATCCGCGCGTGCCGCTTCTCCCAATCCTCGATGCGCGCGGCGACGAGCTGATAATCCGCATTCTTGTCACTTTCGGCCCGGACATCAACTACCACCGCTGGCCCGAACAATTGTTTCGCAGGGATTTGGTCCACGGTCGTTTTTCCCGGCGGAAAGTGCGCCGGTGCATCCAGATGCGTTCCGTAATGCTCCAGCATCCAGAAGCTGCGCGTGAAGTAGCCGTCCTTCTCCACGCTCGCGTTGACCTTCGCTTCGAAGAACTTCTCGTCCCCAGGCCATGGCACCAGCTTGTCATTGATTGCGTAACTCAGATCGAGCACGCGTGTCTTTCCGGACGGAATGCCTTCGAGCTTCGAATCGTGGCGCATGTTCTGTGAGAAGAGCGCAGTCAGGACAACAAAACCAAGGACAAGAAAACTCGACCGGCCGACGGCAGCCATTGCTCACCTCAGTTCACTCGGTGGGACGGCCCCTGCCCGCGCCCGACCTCAGGGCAGCGGGATCCCCGGCGTCGCGACAATCCCGGCCGTGCGCAGGATTTCCTGATACTCCAAGTCGGTGAGCAGCGAAATGATCAGCCGCACATTCTTCAGCAACTTCATTTTCTTCAACGCGGGATTCGCGCGCATCTCCGCCAGCGTCACCTGCCGCGGCAGCTTTTCAAAGGCGCGCAAGTCCGCCACCAGGTTTTTGCCCTTGTAATCGTGTGGGTCGGGGTAGGGATCTCGCGTGACTTCCGCGATCGAATACAGGGTCCGCTCCGGGGCCGAGTGGTAGCACAAGACGCGGTCGCCCTTGCGCACTTGTTTTAGGGCACGAATCGCGTCAGGCTTTGACCCGGCACCGTGCCACATCTCCTTGCCCTTTACGAAAAGAGTGTCCCAGTGATAGTGGTGTGGGTCGGCGCTGAAGATCCAGTAGTGTCGTTGAGCAGTCGGTATCGCCATCGAGGCTTCGGGTCGGCAGCAATATACACGCTGGCCTCCAAAAAGCGAAACAAAATATGGGGGTTAGGGGAGCAGGGATGGTACACGGAATACGGGCTGGGAGTGGCCATATCTCGGCAGAGCCCAACCAAGCTATTTGTTTTCAATAGCTTGCATGATACTACCCGGCATCGACGAAAATATCCTCTCCGCGAACCTCCACGGCGTAGCAATCCACCCCCACCTTGGGATTCTGGCCAATCTTGCCCGTGGTCACGTCGTATTGCCACCCGTGCCACGGGCAGGTGACAATGTTGCCATCCATGACCCCTTGGCCGAGCGGCCCGCCGCGGTGCAAACAGGTATTGTTGATGGCGTAGAACTTGCCGCCCACATTGGCCAGAGCAATGGCTTTGCCCTCCACATGGAACTCCCGGATCGTTCCCGGGGTGATTTCATTCGTCTTTGCAGTTCGCGCGAACGCCATCTCTTTTTCTCTCTCCTCGTGCGTTCTCTCTATCCTGTGTGGTGGGCGCCCTTGCAGCCCGTCCAATTTCTATTTTTCCATTTCCAGTTTCTATCGTGGCTCCGGCGTTTGCGCCACCATCACACCCTTCTTGAATTCTCCCACCATCTGCGGCTTCAGGCGAACTTCGGTGGGCCGCTTTGCCAGCGTCATCTGGTCAATCTTGTCCTGCAGTTTCAACAGTGCGAAGAAAAGACCCTCCGGTCGCGGCGGGCATCCTACGACGTACACATCTACCGGTACGATGCGATCCACGCCTTGCAAGACCGAATACGCGTTAAACGGTCCACCCACGCTCGAACACGCTCCCATCGAGATGCACCACTTGGGGTCCGGCATCTGCTCCCAAACGCGTTTCAGCACCGGCGCCATCTTTAGCGTTACCGTGCCCGCTACAATCATCAAATCCGCCTGGCGCGGCGATGGCCGGAATACTTCCGCTCCAAACCTCGCCATATCGAACCGCGAAGTCGTCGAAGCGATCATCTCAATGGCGCAGCACGCCAGTCCAAACGTCAGAGGCCAGATCGCGCTCTTCCGCGCCCAATTGAACACGTAGTCCACCGACGTGATCATGAAGTTCTTTTCGAACCGTTGGTCCAGTACACCCATTGGCCGATCCTTCCTTGATGACGCCGAGTATATTCACCGTTCCCGTTGGAGTCAAAACCTCTCTGCGGGCACACTTGCTCTGTCGCAGTCAGTTTTAGCTGCGCCGGATGTTCTTGAGCTTGCGCGAAAGCGTCTTCCAATAGGTGCCGGGACGCAGGCGCTGCAGGATGTCAATCTGATAGGCGTCCGAACCAATCAGGATTCGCGGTTCACTTCGCTCCACGCCACGAAGAATGCGCGAGGCGGCCTCCTCGGGAGACGTCCGGAAGAACCGCTCAAACTGGGCCGCTTTCTCCTCGAGTCCCGTCCTCCTCACTCCGGCTCCGATGCGCGCCCGGCGGGCAATCGCAGTCCTGATTCCTGCCGGGTGCACGCACGATACACCGACGGACGTGTCTCCCAGTTCATGCCGCAGACACTCCGTAAATCCCCGCACAGCAAACTTGCTGGCGGAATACGCCGGTTGGCCTGGCGGGGCAATCAGTCCGAACACGCTCGAAAGGTCAACGATATGGGAACGCTCTTCTCGCTTCAGCAGCGGCAGAAAATACTTGACGCCGTACACTGTGCCCCAGAAATTGATGTTCATCAGCCAGCGAAAGTCATCCAGCGAGATCTCCTCAAACGTGCCCTCCAGAGCGACTCCTGCATTGTTGATCAGCAGCGTTAGGCGTGCGTGCCTCTTGCTGACTTCCTCTGCGAACGACCGCATGCCCTGCTCATCGGCGACGTCCACCACGTGTGTGGTCACCAGCGCGCTGGTTTTCGCTAACGATTGTGCCGTTTGCAAAAGTCCTGCTTCGTCCACGTCCGCAAGTGCCAGCGCCGAGCCCGCGGCGGCCAATTGCTGCGCTAGAGCGCGGCCGATCCCCGATCCAGCTCCGGTCACCACGGCAACGCCTGTACCGAGAAAGGACATTCGAGAGCCTCGATGTGCGGATTGGCCAGGCTCGCGGGATAGGCTGCTGACCGGCCCACTCATATCACAGTTCGAACGATGTCACCACCGGGAGGGAACTTCCCGAGAATCAGGGAATCAAGACGGAGAAAAGAGCTCGATCTTGACCTGATTGCGGCCCGCGCCTTTGGCGCAATACAGCGCCTTGTCCGCCTGTCGCACCAGGTCCGAGAATTCCGGCGGCTGTTTGCCCTGGAATCCGCAAGCTCCTAAACTAGCCCCCACTGAAATGCCTTCGCCGCCGAAGCTAAACTTCTTCGCGGCAAATCGCGCGCGCAGGCTCAGGTCCTGAGCAATCCGGCAGCATCCAGTCCGTGATCACTATGGGGGGGCCGATCGGTCTGGAGGAATCAAACGGCCCGATGGAAGCGATAAATTGAGCCTCATGTTAGCAGCGCGTGGGGTAACAAAGGTATCAGCGGCATTTGGTACAAGAAAGTAACCTATCCTAGCTGTTTTGTTGCACGCACCAACAACGCGCCTTCACTCTTGAACGCGCGCAGTTGTTCCGCATCGCGAAACCAGCGGCCCGAGTAGGTCTCGGGCGACGGCGAGCGGTCCCAATTCGGCCCACTCCTCGGCGGACAGAAGTTGCGTCTTCACGGCCAGCAGATCACCCCACTGGTGGCAATGCGGATTGTCGCGATAATAGTTGATCAGGATCCACGCTGAGCCGCCATCGCTGAGGACTCGAAAAATATCTTTGATCCCCGCGGCGGGATCCGGCCAGTAGTACGAAGATTCCACGGAAATCGCGTGCGAGAAAAAGTGCGGCTGCCAGGGAATTTGCGCCACTTCCCCCGCAACGAACATTAAATTATCGAAGTCCACGCTACTCCGCCGCGCGTGCCGGATCATTTCATCCGAAATGTCCATCCCCACCACGCGGCCGTCGGGCACCAACTTCGCCAGTCGCCGCGACAGCCAGCCCGCCCCGCAGCCTACATCCAGAAGATTATCCGTGGCCGCGAGCCGCATCTTCTCCAGCACCGGCAGCGTAATGGGCAGATGATCCTGCTCCATGCCCTCGCCGCGCCCGGCTTCCGCCCAGCGGTTGAATTCTTCGCGGAGCAGGCTTGAATGCGTTGTATCAGACATGTCCGGTCATTTTAAGCGGAGAGCGGTGATTCTCGGAGCGCGCTTATCCTGCCACATCCAGACAGTGCGCCGAAATAGAATGTAACTGCCAAGAACGCCGGCCGCGCCGGCCACCAGGTATCCGCTGAAAATCAAGCCGGCAAACTCAAGTCTCCAATCCTCCTGGGAAGGAAGCAGCAGAGTCAGCCCCACCGAAGCAGCGCCGATCGCAAGGAGTGTGAAACCTAGGCGCGGCTTGTCGGGAAGCTTCTCTTCGATCCACTTGAGTAGCCTGAGGATACCGATGAACAGTTCATACCCGGAGTGCATACAGCGCTTCCGTCCCTGCCGCGGTGACTGGCATTACGCCCCTGCGCTTTGCACCTTTCTGAGCAACTCGACGAATTTTTGCTTACGTTCGGTCTGATCGTGCCCGCCTTCGGCGTCCGCCATTTGTGTGATGTTCATCGAGCAGAACTTCGGTCCGCACATCGAGCAGAACTTCGCTTCCTTGTAGAAGTCGTCGGGCAAATTCTCGTCGTGCATGGCTTTCGCAGTCGGGGGATCAAGCGAAAGCTCGAATTGCTTGTTCCAATCAAACAGGAACCGCGCGTAGCTCAGCGCATCGTCGCGGTCCCGCGCGCCGGGCCGGTGCCGTGCCACGTCTGCCGCGTGTGCCGCAATCTTATAAGCAATCACGCCTTGTTTTACGTCTTCCGGATTCGGCAAGCCCAGGTGCTCCTTCGGCGTCACGTAGCACAGCATTGAGGCCCCGTGCCAGCCGATCAGCGCTGCCCCGATCGCGCTAGTGATGTGGTCGTAGCCCGGCGCAATGTCAATCACCAGCGGCCCCAGCGTATAGAACGGCGCCTCGTGGCACCATTCCATCTCCTTGTCCACTTGTTCCTTGATCTTGTCCAGCGGCACGTGTCCCGGCCCCTCGATCATCACCTGGACGTCGTGCTCCCACGCCTTCTTCGTGAGCTCGCCGAGCACTTTCAATTCCGCGAACTGCGCTTCATCGCTCGCGTCCGCGATGCAACCGGGCCGCAATCCATCGCCAAACGAAAAGCTCACGTCGTGCTTCTTGAAAATCTTGCAGATCTCCTCGATGTTCTCGTACAGAAAATTCTGCTTCTTGTGATGCTCCATCCAATGCGCCATCAGCGACCCGCCGCGGCTCACAATTCCGGTGATCCGTTTGCGCACTAGCGGCACGTGCTCGCGCAGCACGCCCGCGTGGATCGTCATGTAATCCACGCCCTGCTCGGCCTGCTCTTCAATCACTTCCAGCATCAAGCCGATCGTCAAATCTTCCGGCCGCCGCACCCGCGAAATCGCTTCATACACCGGCACGGTTCCCACCGGCACCGGCGACGCGTCAATGATCGCCTTTCGAATCACGGGAATGTCCCCGCCCGTCGAAAGGTCCATCACCGTATCCGCGCCGTAATGCACCGCGTGATGCAGCTTCTTCAGCTCTTCATCAATATTGGAGGACGTGGAAGAATTTCCGATGTTTGCATTAATCTTGCATTTGCTCGCGATGCCGATGGCCATCGGCTCCAGGTTGCGATGATTGATGTTGGCGGGAATAATCATCCGCCCGCGCGCCACTTCGCTGCGAATGAGCTCGGGTTCCAGTTTTTCGCGCTTCGCGATGTACTCCGTCTCCTCCGTGATCACGCCTTGCCGCGCCAGGTGCATCTGCGAAACGTTCCGGTTCCCGTTCGCACCGGCCGCCGCTTCTCGTTTTTCAATCCATCCATCGCGCAATTCCATAAAACCCCTTTCCGAAACCGCCGCCCGCGCTTCGCAGCTGAAAAAAATCGCCACGAACCGCGAAGCAGCAGTTTGAGTCTGAATTATGGCACCTGCCGATGGGCGCGGCAACTTCGCGCGAGTGCGCGCGCGAGTGCGTCTTCAGACGCGTCCTATCATGCCGAACGAATTTTTTGTAGGGGCGCGGCACCGCTGCCCCTACAACCCAGACCGTCAGACAAACCGTCTTGCCACAGTTACGTCAACTCGCTGCGGCACAGCGCGGAAGCATCCAGTTCGCGGCAGCAGGTGTAGCCGCTCAGCGCCATCGTCAGGTCAAAATCGGCGATCAAATTCAGCAAAACATCGCGCACGCCTTCCTCGCCAGCCACCGCCAATCCCCACATGTAGAGCCGCCCGAGCAGCACCGCGCGCGCCCCCAGCGCCAGCGCCTTGAACACATCCGCGCCACGGCGGATCCCGCTATCGAAAAGTACCGGCATGTGCCCTTTCAGCTCGCGCACCACGTCCGGCAGTGCATCGAGCGCCCCGATGCCGCCATCCACTTGGCGCCCGCCGTGATTCGAAACAATCACCGCGTCCACGCCTGCTTCGAGAGCCCGCGCCGCATCATGGGCGCACAATATTCCTTTGAGGATAATCGGCGCACGCGTGTGCCGCCGCAGAAACCCGATGTCCTTCCAGGTGAGCGCCGGATTCGAAAACAGGCTGCCCCACAACTGAATCGCCGCCATCGGATTCTCTTCCGGCGGTTGCTCCAGCAGCCCGCGAAAAACGGGATCGCTGAAATAATTCGCGATTCCCTGCCCCAACATGAACGGCAAATAACCGTGGTTCAGGTCGCGCTCGCGCCAGCCCAGCGAATGTGTGTCCAGCGTCACCACCAGCGCTGAATATCCGGCGCGTTCCGCGCGCTGCACCATGCTCGCCGTCAACTCCGGGTTTTTTCCCCAATACAATTGGAACCACCGCGGCGATTCCGCCACCTTCGCCGCCGATTGTGCAACTTCCTCGATCGGCCTGCTCGACATCGTGCTTAGCACAAACGGCAACCCTAGCGATGCCGCCGCCCGCGCACTCGCCACGTCCGCATCCTTGTGAACAATTTCCTGCACGCCCACCGGCCCCAGCAGCACCGGCGCCGGCAGCCGTCGACCAAACAGCTCCACGCTTAGATCGCGCTTTGCAACATCCCGCAGCATCCGCGGAACGATCCGCCGCTGGTAGAACGCCTCGCGGTTCGCGCGCATCGTGTCTTCGCCGCCCGCCCCGCCCGCCACATAGTCATACGCCCTCGGCGCAAGAATCTCTCTTGCCTTTTGCTCTAGCAAATCCATCGGCACGGGAACGGACGGTTTTCCGCCGCCGAGCCCCATTGCGTAAATCTGCAGCTCTCTGTCCGGACCTGTCGGCAATGCGCTCAGCTTTTTCGATTCGCTCACGGTGACGCAGGATTATACACGGGGACGAACGAGCGATTTGCGCGCGCCATTCGCATAGCAGAAATTGTACTTGACAGATGGCGAAATAAAAGCGAATACTGCAAGGCGCCTTGCCCGCTCCTTTGGCGTCACCAAACCGCCTCGGCTGCCAGCAGGCATAACCACCATGGCCTCTCCATCCCCACTGATAGCCGAGCAGAACCTCCCAGAACGAGCGCCCGCCCGCTTCTCCCATGCTCTGCACCGCTACTGGGGCTACGAATCCTTTCGCCCCGGCCAGGAAACCATCGTCCGCAGCATCGCTGCAGGCCGTGACGCCTGCGTCGTCATGCCCACCGGCGGAGGCAAATCGCTTTGCTATCAACTCCCCGCCGTCCTCGACGCCCGGCGCACCGTGGTCGTCGTCTCGCCGCTCATCGCCCTGATGCAGGACCAGGTCGCGCAGCTCGAACAAATGGGTGTCCCGGCCGGTTTTCTCAATAGCTCGCTTTCGAGCGAGCAGCGCAGCCTTATCCTTCGCCGCGCCAGCCAGGGTGAATACCGCCTCCTCTATCTCTCGCCCGAGCGCATCGCCCTCGACGGCACTCCCGCATGGCTGGGCCGCGTCCCCGTCTCTTTCTTCGCCATCGACGAGGCCCATTGCATCTCCGAATGGGGCCACGATTTTCGCCCCGAGTACCGCCAGCTCAGCCGCCTCCGTGAACTCTTTCCCGATCGCCCCATCGCGGCCTTCACCGCCAGTGCCACTCAGCGCGTTCGCCACGACATCATCGAGCAGCTTCGCCTCCGCGATCCTTTCAAGCACATCGCCAGCTTTCGGCGCCCCAACTTGCGCTACATCGTTCGCCAAACCGACGCCCGCTCGCAAAACAAATTGCTCCTCCGCGCCGTCAAGCAAGCTTCCGACGGCAGCATCATCGTCTACGCTCCTACGATCGCTCGCGTCGGCGACACCGTGGACTTCCTCGAGGAAAATGGCATCGCCGCCATCGGCTATCACGGCCAGATGGAAAGCGCCGCACGCCGCGAGAACCAGGAAAAATGGATGGCCGATGAAGTCCGCGTGATGGTCGGCACTATGGCCTTCGGCCTGGGCATCAATAAAGCCGCCGTCCGAGCGGTGATCCATCTGTCGCTCCCCAAAAGCGTCGAGCAGTATTATCAGGAAGCAGGCCGCGCCGGCCGTGACGCCCTCCCCAGCGATTGCTTCCTCTTCTGGCAAAAAAAGGACACCGGCTTGCACGCGTTTTTTATCGGCAAGATCGAGGACCCCGCGGAAAAAGGACGCGCCTGGCAGCGCTACCATGAAGTCGAGCGCTTCGTGCAATCCACCGAGTGCCGCCAGCGCCACGTCTGCTGCCACTTCGGCGAATCTCCCAAGTGGGGCTCCTGCGGCAATTGCGATGCCTGTGCCGCCACGCCTGACTGGCTGGAAATCGAACTACATCAGAGCAAGCGAAGTCGTTCCGTTCCGCGCGTGACACCGTCAACTCGTTCGGGGCAGCCGCACGTTTCGAAAACCGCTCCTAAACCCTCGGTGGATCGGGAGTTGAATGAGTACCTGCGCGAGTGGCGGCGGAACGCCGCGAAGGATAAGGGGATCTCTGCGTTTCTTGTTCTGCACGATTCTGCTCTCGAGGATTTATGCCTCGTGGAACCATCGAACTTAGAGGAGTTGCGCCGCGTGTCTGGCTTCGGCGATAAGAAAGTGGAAATGTACGGTAAGGAAATCCTCGAAGCCATTCAGAATTTCCGGCAAGGGCAGCGCGCGGATGACAATTGGAGAGCGAAACCTTCCCGCCCAGCCGAGGAAACCCTCAAACTACTGGCCGAGGGCCGCACGTTTGATGAAATTGCTCAAATTCGCCAGAGAACCTTGCGCGCCGTTGTCTCCCTTGTCGCCGATCTCATCGAACGAGGCGAAGCCGAATTTCAACCCAACTGGTTGCCCTCTGAACGCTACAACCAAATCGCCGCCGCCTGCCAACAACTCGGAATGGACCGCCTCAAGCCCCTCAAAGAAGCCCT
>WNFP01001230.1_pt1 | contig 19965 bp, 17 predicted proteins | sample 5400201 | NCBI WGS metagenome assembly WNFP01 (sample SAMN13153355, study PRJNA577476) | soil metagenome | isolation source: 115 cm saprolite under Madrone tree | place: USA:California | collected 2016-06-14
GAAGGTTCCACTCGCGTCCCCCGTTCGCGCAGCGTGGAAGAGATTCTAGCCTTCCAAGGCAGCGCAAGTCCCATAGTTCCCATTCCTGGCTCCTGGGGTATAGACGACGGCGCAGGGTGAAATGTCAGGGGTGCGTGCTGATAGAAGTTAGGCCAACAAGCTTTGTGTTATGAATAGTTTATTGCACATTCTTTGTCAGCGAGGGAGCGGAATCCACGCCCCAATAGATCTCCTTGTGCAGAAGGCTGTTTTCGTGTCCGATCACAAGGCGAGTCTCGGAACCATCTTCGGTGATCAGCCCAGTTCCTTTGCGGCACACGTCGCTTATCTGATTAGGCGTGGCTCGAAATTCTCCACGAACGCATATGTGAACAACGCACCCAAGAGAAGTAACGCAAGCATGATTTCCGCAAGGGTCCATATCCGGGAGCGACAGAGCAATTTTCAACACCGGCGGCTTCTCCGGTTGGAGCTTCACGGAAGCAATAGACCGTGCGTTTATCGCGAACGCGATTGCCAAAGTCCCCAGAATGAGGATAGGGCTACCGAAGAATTTCAAGCCAGGAGCGTCATACCGCAGGGCCGACCTCGTAACGACTTAAGTTGGTACCACCAACAGAAGAACTCCGACCACAGCCGAAACATCGTTTGAAGAACGTGGAAAAACTCTCATCACAATAACTCCTTCGGACCGATCCTGCTGAACTAACCTGCGATAGCATCCGGCAATGCGCCGCGAGTGCGTTCGCGTCTGCTGTATTCCTTCACGGCCGCATCCAGATCGGCGGCGGTAAAGTCCGGCCAGCGTTTCTGAAGGAATTCAATTTCTGCGAATGCGCATTCCCACAAGAGAAAATCGGAAAGCCGCTGTTCACCGCCAGTGCGAATCAACAGATCGACCTCCGTCGAGCCCCCGCGGTGGACTTCCGCAAGCACGCTGCTGAAGGACTCGGGAGAAAGCTCGGTGACTTTGTAAAAGCGGCAGGCGGCGTGATAGATGGCTACGCGGGCGGAATAATCCACCGCAAGCCGAAGGTGCATACGCGTGCCCTTTGCCGTGGCTGCTTCCGAATCCGCGATGGCCTGGCGCAGCGTGGCGGGCAAGCGATCCCGGCGTCCGATGATGCTGAGCCGCACGCCTTCGTCGATGCAGTGCGTCGTCTCCGTCAGCAGGTACTCGTGAAGCAGCTGCAAGATCGCATGGACCTCGGCAGTGGGACGCTTCCAATTCGCGGAGGAAAGCGCGAAAAGCGTCAGTGTGTGAATGCCGAAGCGGGGCGCGGCTTCAATGATTCGCCGGGCAGCTTCGGCCCCGGCGCGATGGCCGGCGGAGCGCGGCAAACCCCGCGAAGTGGCCCAGCGGCCATTGCCGTCCGAGATGATGGCTACGTGTAGCCGCGGAGTCTGGACGATGGCCGGCTGCGCCAGGGGAATCTCCCGTACCGTCAGATGATGCATGAGCGTGTTCTTTCTCCGCCGCGGAGGAAGTGCTATAAACTACTCTGCAATATAAAGTATAAAACTAAATTTTTTTGCCGTTCAGCCTTCGCGCGTTGCGCGAATCAGTGCTTCCATGTGATTCAGGTAGCGCTCCAGTGCCCGTCGCCCCGCTGCCGCCAGGCGATACTCCGTCTTCGGCAAGCGCCCGTCGAATGATTTCGTGCACACGATGTAATCGGCCTCTTCCAGCTTGCGGGCGTGAACGCTCAGGTTGCCGTCGGTAGTTTTCAGCAGGGCTTTCAGTTCGTTGAAAGTCAGCGAGCGGTTAACCGCCAGCGCGCTGACGATGCCCAGGCGGATGCGTTCGTGAATCAGCCGGTCCAGATCGGCGGGCGCGGTTTCCCGGGCCGGATTGCGGATGGCTTCGAGGGGTGCGCCGCGCTCGCGAGTCCGCTGCAGACGTTCTTGATGCGCTGTAGACGATTTAGCCATGCGATTTCCTGCTAGCCTCCATAATGCCTGGCGATCCACCAGCCGAAGCCGATCTGCACGACCCCAAAGCCCGCGCCCATGAATGCATCTCCCCAGATCGCCGGCGCAAAAAGTGCGGCACCGCCGAGCAACATCAAGCACAAACCCATCACCGGCACAACGCGAACGGAAAACGCTCCACCCGTAACGATGGCGGTCCCATACAATAAGAGCCAAACACCCGGCAGAGCCGAAACGATACCGGCGAGAAAAAGAGCGACCGTCAAAAGGCCGCCGACGACAATCGGCGGTGCAAAACTAAGAAGGAATTTGCGGCCAGGCCCGGAGAAAAGCGCGGAGTTGGCGCGATGCGCTTTTGTGGCCGCAGCCGGGGCCGCAATGGCCACGGCGACGAAGGCTTCGATCAGCCAGACGGTCAGCCAGGCGCGAGGCGTGGCCTGCCGCGAAGCGGCAAACGCAGCTACCACCGCGGTAACCCCCATCGCCACGCCGCCCCAGCCAGGCACGGCGGTAAATTCGGCGGCGTTCTCCATCGTTTCCCGGATGTAGCGGAGATGATCGGCGGCGCGGGCGTCGATGGGGATGGGCTCGCGTTGCGGAGAGCGAAGCGGACCAGGGGTCGCCATGGAAGGAAAGGTAGCGCAAGGATGTATGGTTGTCAAGTACTTTATAGTGCAAAGTAAAGCGGGGCGAATCACCCTTTACGCGGGTAACGCCCCCTCAACGAATTCCACCGGATCGTGAATATGTCGATGAACATCTGAATGCTGTCATGCAGCATGCTCACTTTCGTGGCCGGTGAATGCCCCCAGCGTACGGGAATTTCAACCGCGCGCAAGCCATGATGCCGCGCCAGGTACAGCAACTCCGGATCGAACCCGAAACGCTCAATCGTCTGCTGTTCGAAGATGATGCCGCAGCGCTCGCGCCGGAACGCTTTGAAACCGCACTGTGTATCGACAAACGGCAGCCACAAGACGCTCTGTACAATCTTGTTGAAAATGATTCCGGCGAATTCCCGGAAGCGAGACTCGTGCACGGTAATTAGGCTGCGGTCCATCGCCCGGGAGCCGATAGCCACGTCATAGGTTTCCAGAGCGTCAATGAGCTTGCCGGCTTCTTCAATTGGCGCGGAAAGATCCGCGTCCGTGAAAAGTGCGATGCGGCCGCGCGCTTCCTGCATGCCTCGGCGTACGCTGTAGCCTTTGCCTCGGTTGACGCCATTCGAAATCACGCGCAGCGTGGGAATCGTGTTGCGAAGGGATTCCGCCACCGCGGCTGTACCATCCTTAGAGCCGTCGTCCACGACCAGGATTTCCGCTTCACGCGCATAGGTCGAAAGGTATGCCGCAATCCGTTCCAGAGTGGCCGGAAGGCGCAATTCCTCATTGTACGAAGGAATGATGATGGAAAGATCGGAGACCGTTGAGTCCATTGTTACTAAGGTTCCTGCCAGCCATGGTAGCCGACGAGGGGCACAAACCGGCAGCCTTCCAGCATCTTTGTGGGGAACGCATCACCGCGCCTTTCGATGAGCTGCAATTCCTGATGTTCCGTATCTCCAACCGGGAGAATCATCCGGCCGCCTTCGGCAAGCTGTGCAAGGAGCGGTTTCGGAACCGCAGGGGCGGCAGCGGCAACGAGGATAGCGTCGAAAGGAGCGAGTTCTGGCAGGCCAAGTGTGCCGTCGCCGCAGTGAACGTGCGCGTTGGGGTAGCCGAGCCGCGTGAGCCTCGTGGAGGCAACGGAAGCAAGCTCAGGCCGCCGCTCGATCGTGAAGACTTCCCTGGCCAAACGTGAGAGCACGGCGGCATGATAGCCACATCCAGTCCCAATTTCCAGAACCCGGTCGCCTGGCTGCAAATGCAACGCGGCAGTCATGGCCGCAACGATATAAGGTTGCGAAATGGTCTGACCGCCGCCGATGGGCAAAGGCACGTCCTCATACGCTCGCGAACGAAGCTCCTCTGGTACAAATTCGTGCCGCGGCACTGCCGTCATCGCCGCAAGCACGCTGGCATCCCTGATGCCGCGCCGGCGCAATTGCTTTTCAATCATTTCCGCACGTTGTGCAGCGTATTCTTTTTTCTCAAGCATGCGTAACCGCCACGGCATGTTTTTCCCACGCGCCTGTTTTCAGGATCTCTTCCATTTGCGCAAGGGTAAGGTCGCACTCATCCTCTCGATTGTAGAAGTGTGGCGAGACGCGCACACCGGCTTTGGGACGGTAATCGACGATGATGTCCCGGGCGAGGAGTTCGCGGCAAACCTCGTAGGCATGCGGGCATTCTACAGAAACCGTCCCCGCGCGCTCCGCTGGGTTTTCCGGCGTGTTCACGCGCCAGCCGCGAGCTCGGGCGCCCTCAATCAGGCGCGTGGTCATGCGCACGGATTTCTCGCGAATTGCTCCAATGCCAGCTTTGTTGACAATGTCTAGTCCGGGCTGGCACGCATAGAGTGCAGGGATGTGTGGAGTGCCGTTCAGATAGCGGAAGGAGTCGTCGCGCGCATCGATGGCGCCGGTTTCGAAAGCGAACGGACGGCGGTGCGCAATCCACCCCGTGAGCGCCGGGCGCAGCTTGGCGCGCAAGTCTTCACGGACGTACAGGTAGGCGACACCCGGTCCGCCACAGAGCCACTTGAGGACTCCGCCCACCGCAAAGTCAACACCCAGGCTGCGCACGTCGATGGGGAGTGCTCCCGCAGCCTGAAAAACATCAAGAATCACGTGCGCGCCGACGCGGTGTGCCCGTTCAATAATCGCACGCGCGTCAACGATGCAGGAACTGCGGAAAAGAACCTGCGAAATCGGCACAAGGAGCGTCGTTTCGTCGATGGCCGCGAGCAGCTTGTCCAGATCAATGCGGATGTGGTCCTGAGTGGCCACGACTTCGACGCGGGCGCCGAGCCGGCGTTGCTCGTGGTAGAAGTACTGAGTCGAAGGAAACTCCAGCTCGACCATTACAACTTTGTTGCGCGGGCCGCGAAAGTCAAAGCAGGACGAAATCACGGCCTGGGTGAGCGTCACATTCTGGTGGAGTGAAATCTCGCCCGGGCCCGCTCCGATCAACGGCGCGATCTGGTCGCCCACGCCTACGGCCATTTCCCACCAGCCCTCCTCCCATGCGCGAACTCCTCGTTCCGCCCAGGAATCCGCGTAGGAGCGCAACCCTTGGTACACGCCACGAGGCATCGCGCCCAGCGAATTGCTGATCATGTAGGTGGTGCGGCCCAGGATCGGAAATTCCCCGCGCCACTTCAGAAGTTCATCCATCGTGCGCCTCTCCCCGGACGGGCATGCGGGATCGGGTTCTTCTCCAAACAAAGTAGCACACCGTGATGAAAGCCAGCCAGGGTCCGCCGGCCAGCAAGGTAATGCGAAATCCGGGAACCCACCAGGTTGATACCAAGACTGCCAATACCCCTCCCAACCCCATGAGGGACGCCCACGGCCCAGGCGGCCCCAGCTGAAGGTATGGTCTTGCGTGCCGTTGGTGAAAGCGACGAAACGCAAGGTGAGTCAATAACGTCATCAGCCATGCGAACAGCGCCCCAAACGTGCTGAGCCCTATCATGAAAACGAAAAGTGAATCCTTAAAGTACTCCGACAGAACGAGTGCCGCGGCCATTCCCCCCGCCGAAGCCAGCACTGCAACCACAGGCATGTTCTTCCCGCTCAATCGGCCAAGCGCCGCGGGAAGATAGCCGCCGCGCGCGAGCGAAAAAGCCAGCCGCGCCGCGAAATACAAATTGGCAACGGCGCTGGAGAGCGCCGCCGTCAGCACCACGAAATTCATGATATGACTCGCGGCCGGAATACCCACGGTCTGAAAAACGCGGACGAACGGACTCTCGCCGAGTCCGATCTGCCTCCACGGGACAATACCAACAACAAGTGTGAGCCCAGCAACATAGAACAGCACCAGCACTATGAGTGTCCTGCGCAGTGCCTTCGGAACCGCCACCTTTGGATCCGCCGCTTCGCCGGCTGTGCTTCCGACAACTTCGATTCCAAAAAAACTGAAAAGCCCCAAAATGACACCCAGGCCGACGCCTTTCCACCCATTCGGAAGAAAACCGCCGTGTGCCGTGTAGTTTGCGAAGCCGACTTTCGAAAAACCCACGCCGGATAGCATCGCAGTCCCCAGAATCAGAAAAGCAACGATGGTCACTACCTTGATCATGGAGAGCCAGTATTCAAAGGTTCCCAGACTTCCGATGGTGGTGGAATTGACGTAGAGAATCACAAGCGAGAACAAGCCGATCCAAACGTACGACGGAGTTCTCGGGAACCAGAATTTGCAGTAAATGGACGCGGCCACGACTTCGCTGCCCACTACCACCATCATGCACAACCAATAGGTGAGGCGAATCGCAAATCCCGCCCACGGATGCAGGTACATCTCCGCGTAGAGTCCAAACGATCCTGCCGCCGGGTGCGCCGCTGCCATCTCCGCCAGCGCCCACATCATCGTCACCGCCAGGCACGCTCCGCCAACGAAACTGAGAATCACCGCCGGACCCGCAAGTTTCACGGAGATCGCACTTCCTAGAAAGAGACCCGTTCCGATCGTGCTCCCGAGGCCGATCATGGCAAGCTGCCCCGGCGTCAGGTTGCGCTGTAGACCTGCTTCGCGCTCGACGACATCAGTGGGCGCAGGTGCTTTGAGGGATGCGCCGCCCGGCATTTCCGGTCTGCTCATGGCGAGGCATCGTAACAGAAATTCATTTCCTCTTCCGGACCTGCACGTTTGGCCAGTGAACGACGCGGCACGACTGTCCCCCGAAAGGGTCGCGCCACTGCGCGGCTCTCCCTAAACTCAGATGTGTGACGCAAATACGAACGAAGCCGTCACGGAGGCAGTCATGAAAGCGGTCCTTGCACTGGTCTTTATTTACGTTTGCACTTTCTTCCTGGTGATCCAGGGAGCATCGCAGAATTCCGTGCAAGCGGCGCCGCAAGGCGCAACCCCGTTGCAGGGCAACCCGGCGCCTCCCCAAGCAAATTCCTCCATTGACCCGGCGAAAGAAGCCGACATTCGTTCGCTGATGGAGCTGGTCGGCGCGCGGGACCTCGTGCAGGACGGCGCGAACACCGCCATCGAACAGTCCCGGGAAAAACTGCTCGCCACCGTGCCCAACAACGACAAAGGCCAGGCGTTTGTGAATGCCTTCGCCGCCAGCTATCAGAAGAAATTTGACGTCGACCAGGTAACCGCTCAACTTGTGGGAATTTACGACAAGCATTTCACAGAAGACGAAATCAAGGGACTGCTGCAGTTTTACGGTTCGCCGCTGGGACAGAAAGTCGCCGCAGAGATGCCCAAGATCGGCCGCGAAACTCAGGCGGCCACCCGTGCCGCGAGCGCCAAAGCCGCCAAGGATGCGCTGGCGGAAATGAAGCAGCAGAATCCGGAGATTGGCCAGTCGGCACGCCTCGGGAATGGTCAGGGCCAGGGGCGCTGGCAGCAGCGCCGGGGACAACAGCATGGACAGGGACAACTGCCCCAGCAACAGGCCGCCCAACCGCAAGATCCGCAATAATGCGAATGGCAAATCGGGAAGCGCTTTCCGGCTACGGGAAGCGCTTTTTGATTTTTATGTCGATTCCAATCGTTCCGTTCTGATCGCGCAACCCGACAATCGACAGGTTTCGGTCAAAGTTGTATTCCACTTGAATGACCTGCTGCTGGGTCGAGCTCACATTCGAAACATAAGTGATGGTGAGGTTAGGCGTAATCTGTTCCTCGACGGTAATGCGTGCTGCGGAGTTCTGTTCCAAGCCCGTCGAGCCCACTCCTGCGAGGCCCGGGTCAACGCGAAAACGCGTTATCCCAAACAAGCGCTCCATGCGCCCGCCTACTTGGCTGGAAACCGCTTCCGAGAGAATCGCCGAGGCCCCCGCGGTTCCGCTCTGGGATGTACCGCCGCTCCGCGCGGTCGCTTGTGAGCTGGTCTGCCCCAGAGCCAGCAATGTGATGATATCGTTCGCCGGAAGCGGCGGATCGGAGCGATACGCCAGCGTCAGCTTGCTGGCCGGACCATTGAAATTCAGCGTGATCTCATATTGCTGAATCGTCGTTGTCGCTTCCACGTTCAAAACCGGATCAAGGCGGAAGGGATTGGAGAAGTTCAAGTCTCCGCGCGTAACACGGTAACGGTTGCCCGCGAAATACAAATCGCCAGACAGGAGGTGAATGTGTCCCAAAAGAATCGGATGCTCCCAGGTTCCCCGCACGCGGAGATTCGCATCGGCCTGCAGTTGCGCGCCGGGCCATTCCATGCGCGCATCGGGTGCTGAGACGGCTTCGACGTCGAATTGCAGATTCCGCAGGTACGGTGAACTGGTAGTGGGGCTGCTAATGCCCTCCTTCGCCGAAACCAGCATGCCTGCGACTTCGAGGCCTTGTGTGAGAGTGACGCGCTCGATGGTCACCCGTCCTGAAAGCAGTCCCGCTGCCGGCGTGCCGGTCAGCCTCAGCGAACCTCCGACGAGCCAACTCATGCCCTCCGGATAACGGATCCGCACGCGATCGGTACGAACGCTGACGTCGTAGCGAAGCGGGCTCTCCGCGTAGTTCACGCTGCCTGAAAGATGCAGCGTGCCCCCGCCGGATTCCGCGTTCATGTTCTCGAAGTACAGGCGAGTCGCATCGAATACCACGTCACCCTTGATCGCGCTGAGACCCGTGGGGAAATCCGCAACGCGCGCGGAAGCGTTTTCGATGTGCACGCGGCCGGTGATGCGCGGCCGGTCCAGCGTCCCCTCGAAGGAAGCATTGATTTGCGCGGGACCGCGTGCATCGAGATTCGGCACAATACCGCTGATGAGCCGCAGGTCCAACGCGCCATTTAGGCGCAATCCCACGGCGCGGCGCCCGGCAAACTGAACCGAACCCGCAATCTGCAAATTGGTGTCCGCTCCCCGCAGCGTCACCGGGTCGATCTCCAGACTGTCCTTCGTCGATCGGAAATGAACCGGGCCGGTGTTTTCCAGCCGCACATTGGCGTAATTCATTGCCAGCCGCGATAGATTCGCCTCCACGATGATGCTCTGCGGCTGCTTCAGCGAACCATTCAGCGAAATGTCGCCATCCGCATTTGCATGGCCGCTGAATTCTTTCAAGTGCAAAGCGGCGAGCAGGAAGGGGTCCAGGTCAATGTTCTTGATCGAAGCCTTTCCGCTCAGCGGGTATGGATCGGCAAGTCCGAGTGTGTAACCCCCGGAAATTTCTCCCGTGGTCATGGCGGAGCTCAATTCCAGGTGTGCCGTGCTGCCGTCTGACGTCAGTTTGCCGTCGAAGCTGCCGACGATCACCTCGCCAACTCGGAAGTCCACAACTCTAAATGTCCCATCGCCGAGCGGTGCTCTCACCGGGCCATTGGCCTTCGCCCGGAAACTCACCTGTCCTCCCACAGGCAGGCGCGTCGACTGCAATTTTTCAAAATTCTCCAGCGGCAACGCCGCCCCAACGAGATCGGCGGAAATCGTCTGGCCCTCGTACCGGTAACCAGCGGAACCCGTGATAATTCCCGCGCCGCGTCCATTTTCTTTTCCTGGCGGGAAAAATCGCAGCTCCGCGTCGGCGATGCGCACTTCATCCGGTGATACGTTCAGTTGCCCACGGAGCCGATTGAAGGTAAGTCCATACACTTTGCCATCGGCCAGATCGAAAAGACCGGTAATGTTCGGCTGCTTTCGGGTGCCCCGCCCATGAAATTGCCCCGTCAATGAGCCCTTTACGGGATAAGGCATCCCGAGCAGTTGTTCCAGACTTTCGGCCGGGATTTTCTCGAGATTCACTTCGGCTGTCCAGTCGTTCTCCGGCAGAAAACTCCACTTTGTCAGGGAAAGACGGGCCTCAATATCTGTTTCCATTTCACCGCGCCGGGCGTGACCGCGCAATAAAGTCAACTCCGCAGGCGAGTACGTGAGATCGCCGTCCAGGTAGTCCAGCAAGACGCCGTCGTAGCGCACTCGCTCCCCGCGGATGTGGCCTTGAAATGTGGGGCCGGCGGAGGGCCCGGCGATCTTGCCATCCCATCGTGCGCTGCCTGAGATCGGTTTTGCTGCCTCGGAAGAACGAGGCAGGGCGCCTCGCAACGCATCAATGAAATCCTTGTAGGTTTCCAGCGCTCCCGTTTCGAATCGCACATTCAGCGCGGAGTCGTGCGGAGCAAGAATTCCGTCGATGCTGCCGCGCGACGACGGCGTTTCGAATTCGCCCGAATCGATTGTCAGGATGTTGGGATCGTAGCGATAGCGGAACTTCCAGACAGCCGTCACGGGTTGATGGCGTTCCGCTAACTGTTCGGGAGTCTCCCACACGGTTTTCACGGAGATTTCGAAGTGCTGGAAGGGCCCGCTCCAGGTTTCAACCGTGTCTGCAGTCATCCGTGCATCCCAATGCAGTTCGTCAATAGGGAAGTTGCGATGGTCGATCGACGGCAGGACCGCGGCGAGCCTCGCATCTTGCACATGGGTGTCCGCCCTGAATTGCAGTCCGTCGAAACGCATCGTCACTCGCCCGGTCACCCTCCCGCCGAATGCGCCGGCAAAAAAATCCGGCACCTCCAGGCCATGGTCGTCGATTCGATAGCTGCCGTGGCTAGTGAGCCCCGTCGCATGAAAGACCTCATACGGTAGCGCGATGTTCTGCCCGGAATAACTCCCGCTGCCTTTGATCTGGCCGCCCGCGAACTGGCCTTCTCCGCGTACATCGACCCGCCCCGTCGGCACCATCGGTTCGCGCAGGGTCTCCCGGAAATCCAGCAAATCGATCCAGCCGCGGTAGCGGAAGTTCCACTGCGGATTCGAGAAGCCATTCATTTCTGCTTGGGCATCGACATGCGAGTGTGCGGCGCTGAGTACCCCTTGCTCGAGCGTGAAGCCATCGCCCCAAAGGGTGAATTTCGCCGATAGACCTACCTGCAGGGGCGCATAGCCGTTCGATTTGAACTGCATTCCTTGCCAGTCCAGGTTGCCAAGGTACAAAAGATGGCCCGGCGAGCCTCCGGCGTCGAGCCCAAGCCGCAGATCTCCTCCATGTACAGTGATCGGCGTCTTTGTGTCGTTGTAGAGAATCCACCCGTCGGCGAGCAGAAGGCGCCGGATGTGCAATTCGAATAGCGTGTCGCGCAATGGCTTATTTACAGAAGCAGGCCGCGCAGGTACGGGCACGTTTGTCGTGCCGTTCTTTGCAACTCGGATGTGCACGTGCGGCTGTTGGAGGACCAGCTCATCCAGCGAAATTCTTCGGCCCCAGAAGGAATCGATGCGCAGACCCGCCTGCACTTCCTCTGCGGTAAAAAGAGGTTCCGTGCCCGCCGGCTCCCTCCCATGGATCACTAAGCCCTTTATGGTTGCCCGCATGGCGAGCCATTGAATCGACAGTACGCGCAACTCCACCTTGCCGCCGGTCATCAGTTCCAAACGGCTTACCAGCAGCCGGCTCAACAGCGGATTGCCCGCCCCGCTGCCGAAAAAAATCAACAGGCCCGTGACGATCAGGAAGATCTTTGCGCCGAGAACCCAGGCGACGTGACGCAGCCAGCGCCACTTCCGGCGGCGGGTCTCGCGCGTCACTGGGACCCTCCATCCAGGAGATTCTCGATGTGCAGGCGCGCCCTGCTCTCCTTCAGCCACTTCTCTGCCTGGTCATTGATTCCACTCTGCACAAGTGCTTCCTGGATAGCATCGCGTGCGGCATCCAGCGACGGTGGCTCCTGCCCGCGCGTTTTGGCCTGCGGCACGATTGCATTTTTATAAAAATCTTCAATTGCCTGGGGATCCATTTGCACGGTGGGGCGAAACCGCGAGTCGAGGTAATTGCTCAAATACAGTTGCGAAGCTAAGATTCCCCGCACTTCCGAATCGCTCAACCCGCTCTGCTTTCTCCTTGCCTCGTATTGCTCCGCCGAAGCGAACGAATTCCGCAGGCGTTCCAGGCTGTGGTCAATCTCTTCGTCGGATGGATGCGGGAAGTGCGATGCGTCGGCCTCGGTTCGTACGATCCACTGATCGATCAGCCGGTCGAGAAGCTGGGCATCGGTTTCCGATTTTCCGTCAAGGAATTGCTGGTATCGGCTGAGCACCCGGACGTCACTCAATAAGATGATGTCGTTTTCGACTCGCGCGGCAATGCGGTCCACGATCTCCTGCGACGCCGGCAATCCCGCCGCATTCGCCATGAGCAGCGAGACGAGAAAAAAGCGAATCGCCAGGCCGCGCACTAGAAGCTCGTCCCCAGATTGAAAAAGATTTGAAAGCCGGGGAGGCGTGTGCTTTGCTGCCCCAGCGATCCAACCTTGAACTTATTGCAATTGCTCGGGCACGGAATCGGAATAACAAACGACGGGCGATTGAGCTGATAGCCGAGATCGATGCGAATCGGACCCACCGGGGTCTTATATCTCACGCCCAAACCGATGGTGTGAGCGAAGTAATTGAGTTCGTTCCTGCAGTTCGTGGCGCACACGGGCACGTTCGTTGGTCCCGCGGGTAGTGCCGGATTTTGCAACGTAAATGTGGGCTGCGGCAGCGTCGCGCGAAAGGAGATCCGGCTCAGCCGGCTGTACACGTTGCCGCCATCATAGAAAATGGCGCCCCCAAGAGACGTCCCGACAAACGGCAAGTGCATCGGGAAACGGAATTCCTGGTTGAGCACCAGCAGCGCCTGGCCACCAACCGGGAAGCCCGTGCAGGCGTCGCGCGGTCCAGCTTGATTGAGCGCAAAGCCGCGCAGGGACGTCCCACCGCCCGCAAAGAAACGTTCCGGCAGGGGGATAATCGCCGGGGTCGTTCCTGGTGGCACGATACCGGAGGTGCATTGTCCTGCCGAGGGTGTCGAGAAACTTAAGGAAACTGTGTCGCGATAAGGTACTAAGATGCCCAATCGCGTGGAACGCGCGAAGCTGAATCGGCGCTTGATCGGGTAATAAGTCGAATTTTGAAAGAAAAACCGCAGGAAGCTGGCGCTGGAACCAAAACTCGTATCGGCATCGCTGAAGTCGGCGCTGTTAAAATTGCCCTTCGAGGCGTCCGCGGGATTGTCGCGCGAATCGCGGAACCAAGTCACTCCAAATTGTGAAACCAGTGTTGGCTGGTTGAAGAGCGGAATTTCCTGGCTCAAGATCCGGAGGTTGGAGACCCTAACTCGGCGGAAGGCGTAGCGATAGAGCACCGTCGTCAGCGGCGTGACTTTATCGGCCAATTGCGCCGAAACCTCATAGCGCTCTTCCGTGAACGTATTGATGTCGCGCGTTTTTTCTGCAAATGCTGTCGCCTGAAAGCTGAAGTGTGGATTAGCGAAAGTGTTCGGCGCTGAATACCCCAGCAATGCGCGCCCCTGCAAGGTGCTGCCACGCAGTTTGAAGGAGAGCGAGTCCCCGCGCCCCGTAAGATTCAGCTTGCTGACCTCAAGAATTCCACGAGGAGCGGCCTGAATCTGCGACTCGGTCGGGCTCGTCGTGCTGGCGAGCCTCTGCACTTCGAATCCGCCGCCGTAGGCCACCGTGTAGCGCTTGGCTTCCTCAACGAGGACGGCGATATCCTTCTCAGGATTTGTTCCATTGAGATTCTGGGGTTCGATGGTGACACGGTTGAAAACCCCGAGGTTGTACAGACGTCTTTGCGATTCAACAACGTCACCTTCGCGGAGCGGCTCTTTGACTTTGATGTGCACCTCTCGATGGATCACTCCGGTTCGCGTGTGTTCGTAGCCGCCGATTAGAATGCGCCGCACGAGTGTCTGCGGACCTTCCAAAATGCGATACACGAGCCGGACCGCGTCGGCCTGCTCAATCGCCGGCTTGGAATCCTCTTCCTTCTGCTCTTTTTTCCCTTTGTCCTGCGAAGGAGTCGTGCTCCCTCCGGCGTCCGTTTTCTGTGCCGCCGGACTGGCGGAGACGCGTTCCGCCGTTGCCGAAAAGCTCGCCTCGGGAAATCCTTCGTTAAAATAAAGCGCCAGAATGTTGTCCCGGTCGGTTGTTACGCCGAAATCGGAATACGGTTGCCCCGGAGTCGAGCCGATAACGTCGAGAAGTTCGGCTTCCTTGAAAGCATGATTCCCCTCGATCGAGAGCGAGGCGACGCGCGTCTGCTTTCCTTCCTGAACCACGAAGCGGATAAACAAATCGCCCTCTTTGCCCTTGTAGTTGTCTTCAGTCTGTTGCTCGACCTTGGCATCGAGAAACCCGTTCGCCTGATAAAGAGTGCGCATCGATTGCGCGTCGGAATCCACCAGCCTTCGGCTGAAGCGTCCTGGTGAACCGAAGGCGCCGCCGAAAATTTGCAATCGGCTTCGCAGCAAATCGCTATCGAAGTACTTGTTCCCCGTGATTTCTATCCCGATCAGTTTGTGCTTAGCGCCCCGTTCAACAATGTAATTAATAATCTCTTCCGTGCTCTGCGCCGCGCCGCGCTTGGACTTCACCTCATGCGTCTCGGTCGTGTAAGTCACTTCCGCGTCGAAATACCCCAGGCGTTCGAGCCGTTCGCGAACATTTCGTTTCCCTTCTTCCAGGAGATCCGCGTCAACGGCTCCTTCCTGATAGATCGGGATCAGTTTTTTCAGCTCGCCCCTGGAAAACTTCGCGCCCGTCAACGTCACCTTCACAAGCGGTCCTTCCGTTACATCCAGGTCCAGAGGAACCGTGTTCTTTGCGGCATCGTAGTTGCCCCGGCGCACTGCGGCTAGCCCGCTGAGATGCCCCTTCTTGACTAGATATTTCCGGATGCGGCCCGTCCCGCGCTGCACCTTGGCCGACGTGATCGTGCCGCCTACTTTCATTTTCAATCGAGAGAGGATTTCGGCATCGGGATATTCCGTGCCGTTCTTCAGCTGGATGATTCCCACGCGTGCGCGCGGGCCGGGCTTGATGTGCACAACAATGTCCATCTGATGCGTCTCCGGATGCGGCACCGTTTCCGCGGAGACTTCCGCCTGATACAAGCCCTCATCACGAAGTGTCTCGCGCAGCCGTTCCAGCGCTTCGTTGACGGCGGCCTGCCGGTACGTTTGCCCAAGAGTGAGCTGCATCGCCGCCGCTGCCGAGGCGTCGCTGGGCGGCGCGGTGAGACCCTCGATGCGCACCTGGTTGAAGAACAAATTCTCCCGTACTACGAAATCCAATCGCACTCCATCGGCCACCGGCGTCACGACCGCCTTTAGATCGGCGTAATCACCCGTTCGGTAAAGCGCGCGCAAACTATCTGCGATTTTCCCCCGGTCCAGTGCTTGGCCGCTTTCTACCGCGATTCCGGTGGGTGAATCGGACAAAACTTGGCCATCCTCCTTGACGATGCGGATCGCCACTATCTTCGGTTCTTCCTTCGCAACTCCTTCTACAGAAGTGCCTTGCGGCGTCTGTGCGTGCGTCGGCGCGGCTCCCGTCAGGAGCGCAAGCGCGAAAATGCCTCGCAATCCATTGGCCCAGCCCGATTTCATGTACCCATTCGCTCAGACGAAGCCTAGCACAGCGGCGTTGCCTGTCCTGTCCACTTTGGCGCTATCATGTAGCTTAGTAGGCGCGTCCGCAGTGCCTGCCGGGGCCGTACCATTCGTGAACGATTCTCTCCAGGAAAAATACTCTCGCCAGATGCTTTTCTCCGGGATCGGCCCGGAAGGGCAGCAGCGGCTGCTCGCCTCGCGGGCGGCCATTGTCGGCTGCGGTGCAATCGGCGCTGCCGCGGCCAATCTTCTCGTTCGCGCCGGTGTCGGTTATATCAGAATCATCGATCGCGATTTCGTTGAGCACTCGAACTTGCAGCGGCAAACCCTCTTCGATGAGTCCGACGCTCTCAACGTCCTTCCAAAGGCCGTCGCCGCGGAGCGCAAGCTGCGCTCGATCAATTCGTCCGTGGCCGTCGAAGGGGTCGTCGCCGATCTCAGCCCGCGCAATGCGGAAGCACTTCTCGGTGGAGTCGATCTGCTCCTCGATGGCACCGACAATTTCGAAACTCGTTTCTTGATCAACGATGTTGCCGTGAAATCCAGCCGGCCCTGGATCTACGCCGCCGGTGTCGCCAGTTACGGGCTGACCATGACCATTCGTCCCGGTGCTACGGCCTGTCTTGCCTGTGTTCTCGAAACCGGCAGCGCCGCCCAGGGCCTCGAGGAGACCTGCGACATCATCGGTGTCCTCGGGCCAATCGTCAATCTGATCGCCTCGCTGGAAGTCGCCGAAGCCTTGAAACTCCTCTCTGGCCGTCCCGAGGCCCTTCATGGGCGCTTAATCTCTTGCGACGTCTGGACCGGCCGCATGCAATCCATCGCTGTGGGGCGCAATCCCGAATGCCGCGCTTGCGCCAGGCGCGATTTTACTTATCTTGAAGGAGAAGCCCAGCCCCGCGTCACCATGTGCGGTCGTGATTCCGTGCAGATTCACGAACGCGCCCGCGCCCTGGACCTCGGCGTTCTCGGACTTCGCTTGAAGCCTCTCGTAGACGACGTGCGTCAGAACGATTTTCTGCTTCGCTTCCGGATTGCTCCCTATGAAATGACCGTCTTCGCCGACGGACGCGCCATCCTCAAGGGCACCAAGGATCCCGCCGTGGCGCGCTCACTCTACGCCAGGTACATCGGCGCCTGATCCTTCCTTTTCACAACCGGCTTACTGCTGTTTTCAAGACCTATCCCCGGTTTCCCCTTCTCAACGATATGCGTCGTACAGAATGCCGCCCAAAGCTTGCTTTGACGCCGAGGAACCGAGGACTTGAGAAGCAGAGAACACAAAAAAACAGAAGCCGGAAACAAGATATTCAGAAAAAAACAAACGAACCAAACAGAACTAATAGAGAACACTAGCCCAGAAAACAGACAGAGAAAACATCAAGGAAAAGCTTCAAGAAAATGCAGCCTCTTCTCTTGTCTTACCAAGAGCTTAAAACTGACAACTTACAACCTCTTAAGGATGCCGCGATTCCTGCCGCTTTCGCTATCGAACGTGCCCCGAGCGTCCAAACGAGCTCCGCATGTTCGAACGGTCAAGGTTTTCCCGCAAATTCATCAGCGTAAGGAAAGTGCTCAAGATTCTCGCCTTCAGGTCGTCCGTCAGGTGCAGCCCGCTTGTCGCCACGCGCGCCAGGCATTCCCCGTTCTCCGTGATGAACTTCATGATTTCGCGCTGGCGTTCCTGTGGCGCGTTGCCCAGCGCCGTCTCCCGCCGCATCTCTGAGCAGCTGGTCTCCAGCGTAAGCGTGAAGTGCAGGACGCAGAACCGCTGCTCGGCGAGTGCCGGTGGCGTATCGTTCTTACACCCCGTAATTTGGCAAGAGGTTCCCATGGGGACGATGGTGCTGAACGATAGGTTACATCCCCGGCGCGAAAAATCCAGTGCGCATCGCGCCGGTAGTGCGAATGTTACATGACTCGCTTCTCCGCCGTCTCGCGCTATTACACGGCTGCCTCGCCCGGAAAAGTTCTTGAAATCCATTGACAGGAGTATGCAATGTCATGTATAAAAATACAGAGAGCAAAGTGCCCTCGATACGCCATGAATACGCACAAGACATTTCGTCACGGTCAGATCCTCCGCCTGGTGTCGGGTGGGCGGATTGCTAACCAGGAAGAGCTGCGGCGCGGGTTGGCGGCGCAAAAACTGCGCGTAACCCAGGCCACGCTTTCGCGCGACCTGCAGGAGCTCCGCCTGATAAAAACGCAGGAAGGCTACAAGCCCGCCACCGCCTTGCCCGAAGAGCCCGCGCCTCTGCCCCCGCTCGCCCGCGCCCTCGGCGAATTTCTTCTCGATATCCGGCCGGCGGAAAATCTTCTCGTTTTGAAAACGCCTCCGAGCGGCGCACAGCCCCTGGCTGCCGCCGTCGATGGAGCTAAATTCCCGGAAATTGCTGGAACCATTGCGGGCGACGACACCGTATTGATCATCACGCCCAACAAGAAATCCCGCGAATCCCTCCAGAAAAAGATCGAAGCCCTGGTGAAATGAGAAATCCCCGCCAAGTCGCGGTTGTAGGCGTCACCGGCTATAGCGGTCTCGAGCTGGCGCGGATTCTTCTGCGCCACTCCGCGCTTCAGCCCCCGGTCTTCTACGTTCGTGAAACGAACGGCGCGAAATGCCTCCCCGAACTTTTTCCCCAGTTCCGCGGCTGGGGCGAAGCTCCGCTCCGGCCCCTTTCGGTCGACGCCATCACTTCCAGCAGCGCGGGTTCCGCGTTTCTTGCGACTCCCCATGAGGTTTCTGCGGAATTGGCGCCCGCCTTGCTCGAGGCAGGTCTCCGCGTCGTCGATTTGAGTGGAGCATTCCGCTTTCGCGAAGCGGAGACTTTTACATCCTGGTACAACCTGGCCGCGCCCCATGCCGAATGGCTCACGGAAGCTGTCTACGGTATTCCCGAGCTCTATTCGAGCGAGATCGCTAAGGCTCGTTTGGTTGCGAACCCGGGCTGTTATGCGACCAGCGTGATTCTTGCCTTGCGGCCTCTTACGCAGGCAGGCCTGCTTGCTCCCGGCGCCGGCGTCGTTTGCGATTGCAAGTCCGGCGCCAGCGGCGCTGGCAAAGACCCTCGCCGCGATCTGCACTTCGTCGAAGTGGATGAGAATTTCAAGGCCTATGGCCTTTTCACGCACCGGCACACGCCGGAAATTCTCGAACACACCGGTCTGAGCGAGTCGCAAGTTGTTTTCTCAACGCACCTGCTCCCGCTCGCGCGCGGTATTCTTTCCACCATCTACGTCACGCTCGCCGAGCCGCAAGCCGCTGCGGACGTCGAGGCTCTCTACCGCAAGTTCTACGCCGGCCGTCCCATGGTCCGCATCTGGGCTGCCGGCACATTGCCGGAGTTGCAGCACGTCGCGCACACGAATTTTTGCGACATCGGATTCGCGCTCGACAAATCTGGACGCCGCCTGGTCATCGTCTCGTGCCTCGACAATCTTGGAAAAGGCGCTGCCGGCCAGGCCGTTCAGAATTTCAACCATATGCTGGGAATAGAGGAGCAAACCTCACTTCAATGAGAATCGTAATCAAGTTCGCAGGAGCATTGCTCGAAGACGACGCCACGGTGCGCTCTCTCGCGCAGCAGGTCGCGGCGCTCGCCCAGGAGGGCCACGAAATTCTCGTCGTGCATGGCGGCGGCCGCCTTTTCACCGCCACCCTCAAGCGCATGGCTATCGAAAGCAAGTTCATTGCTGGCTTGCGCGTCACCGACCGCGAAACGCGCGATGTGGCCGTCATGGTATTCGCCGGCTTGCTGAATAAGAAACTGACCGCGGCGATCTCGGCGGAAGGGCAGCCCGCCGTCGGCGTCTCTGCCGCGGACGCTCGGTGTTTCGTCGCCGAGCCCATGGTGCACAACGAAGTCGAAGGCCGTCTGGGCTTCGTCGGCTATCTCACCGGATTGAACGCACCCTTCATTGAATCTCTCTGGCACGAAAGGTTTCTGCCCGTTGCGCCGTGCCTCGGCCTGGGTCCGGACAATGAGTTATACAACATCAACGCCGACCACATGGCCGCTGCCTGCGCGGAATATCTCAGCGCTGATCAGTTGATCTATCTCACGGATGTCGCCGGCGTTCTCGATGGGGAGAGAGTTCTCTCGGTCGTCACCTGCGAGGAGATTGAACGCTTGGTCCAGTGCCGCGTCGTTTCTGGCGGCATGGTTCTCAAGCTCGAAGCCGCCAAGCGTGCCATCGAAGGCGGCGTCCGCGAAGTCCGCATCGTCGGCGGCACTTCGCCCGGCGCCTTGTTGCTGGCGTCGCACGCGGCGGAAGCATCCGCCAATGACAGAGTGGCGGCGATCCCTGGAACGCGCGTCCTCCGTGTGCCTTTGTCCGCCGCGCAAGCGGCTCTTTCGGCGGCATGATGGGTACTTCATCCAAAAAGAAGTCTCTGGCGCGTTCCGTGCGCAAGCCCCCGTATTCGTCTGCGCAGAGGACCAAACCCGATACGCGCCTGCTCGATGCCGAGAAGTTCCTCCTGCCTACTTACAAGCGCCAGCCCGTGGTCATGACCCACGGCCGCGGCGCTTACATCTACGACGCCACTGGCAAGAAGTATCTGGATTTTCTTGGCGGT
>WNFP01001231.1_pt1 | contig 19959 bp, 15 predicted proteins | sample 5400201 | NCBI WGS metagenome assembly WNFP01 (sample SAMN13153355, study PRJNA577476) | soil metagenome | isolation source: 115 cm saprolite under Madrone tree | place: USA:California | collected 2016-06-14
CGATATGCACAATAGCCATTGCCCGGCTCGAGCGCCCAGGCCCGAGTTGTTCGCCGAACACTCGATTCTCGCCAGGAGCAACTGGCGTATGATCGAGGCCGGTCGCATTAATCGCGATTTGATTCCACCGGTGAACTGAGTCGAGCCCCTTCTGCGGAGCCTGGTTTGAGTAAATAGACTGCGCTGGAGCAAAACGCGGTCCGAGCGCGTCGCGAAAGCCGTCAGCGCGTCCGTCGGTGAAGGCGGGGAAACAAAGCGTGAAAGCGAGAAAGAGCGTGGAGGATAATTTCATCTGGTTAATGGGCTGCGATTTGAATTTGTCATAACGATGTTTGTGGCGAATGCCGAGGATGCTGATTTTTTCTTGCGCAAGAGTCAATTCAATCCGCAAGATTGAGCGCGCAGCAAGCTGTTCAACCATCGACCTAGAGCAAGACTGATAGATGGACCTCTAACTAGGTCGCTTACTCTCGTCGGAGCGGGATGATAATTCCCTGAACGTGACCGAGCCAGGCCGACGCGGCCATCCTGAATCGGATTGAGTATCAAGGCAGTCAGGCTGCGACCGGTGCGCTATAATCGAAAAATTCGCGTTCTTTGATGATCCCCACTACTTCCGGTGGAACCATCCGCTCCCAGGTGCTATCTCCAGACTGCAATTTGGCCAATGCATCAGGGGGATAAATCCGCAAGTATTCAGGACGATAATCGGTGATCTCTTCGATGTATCGATTGTCGATTAGATAACGAAATAAGGAGCGCAGATTCGGGGCAACCTCGACCCATCTCGGGGTTCATACGCAATTCAAGATGTAAGCATTTGCCGGGTTCTCAATCTGACAAATGCTAGAGCAGTCTCGAAAGCGTTCGGAATCGCTCGAGTTTCGAAGATCGCGGACCCCCGCTACAAACGCACTAATTCCGCGCTCTTTGCCGGAATCCACCCACGTAAATTATTCGGTAGCGCCGCGTAAACCCAGTCACCGCGTGTATTCAGGATCTTGATCTCACTGCCCGGGGGTAATGCCAGGACGCTGTTGGCAGTATCGGCAGTCGCGAGTCGCGCCTGCACGTCGCTGCCGGTGACAACCGCGAGGGCGCGGCCTTTGCTACCATGGTCAATTTCGTAGATCGCGAAAATTGCTAGGGCAAAGACCGACACTGATAAGATCAACAAAGCAATCAGACGAACTGACCGGCGACTTGCGAAGATCAACGCGACAATACAAAGAGCTCCCGCCCAGAAAGCAACCGCTGCCATAGTGCTGTATTGGTTGACGCTGGCAAATTGTAGATAGCGTTCTGGCCAGCTCTGCTGCATCTCAAGTGCGCGCGCCTCATCGCGCGCGATCTGCAAATTGGCGGCGGCTTCGGGATGATGCCGTTCCAGCGCAAGCGCGCGTTCATAATTCAAGATCGCGCGACCGAAATCGCCCGTGCGAAAATAAGCGTTGCCGAGGTTGTAAAACAAATTTGCGCTCAATGGTCCTGAGCGAACAAGCGTTTCATAATCAGCGATCGCTTCTTTGAAATGTCTCTGCGCATATTCTTGATTCGCCTTATCAAAATCCGTTTGTGCGAATGCCGATGCAGCAACAGAGGTGCAAACCATGGCGCAACAAAGACCGACAAGAAGTTTTCCGGCTTTCATGTGTGCAAATGTTCCACCAACTCCAATACGTCGCGGCGGTTCTCTGGAGAAATCCGTTCCGAGCCGTTGTGAGCTCCGCTATATTGGAACTCGTCGCTTTGCTCGAACAATCGCCGCAATCGTTCGCGCGAATCCGCATTTAGTCCGAACGTATCCGCTGCCGTCTCAGCATCGACGTTGTTTGGGTCGACATTGCGTGCCAGCGCCGCTTTCACTCGAACGATCCTGGAAGCCTCCGCGTAATATTCTCGTGGCGATACATCATTGCGGCGCAACTTGCGCATCAATTCAGCAGCTTCATGCTGCAAGGCGGCGATGCGTCGCGCCTCACGGTTGTCGATCCTGACTTGTCGGATTTTCCATCCGGCAAATCCAAGTAAAAAAAGCAGCGGAATCAACTGGGCGATCCAGAAAATTGCGCGGGCGTAAAGCCACCTGAACGATTGCACTCGGCCAGGCTCAGTAAGTTGATACAAAATGTCCTGCTTCGCGGCCGGTGTTGCGGCTGCAGCGGGCATCGCTGACGCCGCCGGCTGAGATGTCACCGATGCGGGACCCGATACCGCGTTGCCTTGAACATCAATAGCGATCGGATCGCTACGCAGCGTCACATACTGCTCTTTGGCCGGATCGAAATACGAAAACGCGAGAAAGGGAATGCTTTGCTTCCTTTCATTCGGCGATAGCACCATCTCGAAAGTCTTCGCGCCGCTAATTCCGACATCGTCATCGTTCTTGAACTTGGAGGACGGCGGATATTTGTGCCAACCGTGGTCGTCTTCCACTGCCGGTGCGTTAACGCGATCGAAATTACCGCGTCCGGAAATTGTCGACGTGACAGTAATAGGATCGCCTACTTGCACGGTCTTTGGCTTCGCTTCCGTCGTCATCGTGAAATTCCCAATCGCACCCGAAAAGCTCGGCGGGGCGTTTTGGGGCAACGGTTTGACCTCGAAAGCCATGGGTTCGCTGTTGATCTCAACCTCGCGCCGCTCACCGAATTGGCTGAATGGGTCGGAAAAAAACGGGTCTGAGAACGGGTCGTCGAGATTAAACAGATCAAATGGTGAACGAGAGCGCGGTGTGTTTGGCCTTCGCGCGGCTAAAACTTGGGCCTTCGCTTTGACGGGCCCGATTTCAAATTTTCCGGCACGCGCGGCAGCAATTGCTGTCTTAAATGTCACCACATCATAAGACCTCCCGTTAATTGTCTCCAGGTTTTCACCGGATTGCTGCAGTTTTTGTGCTGTAAATCCTTGCCCGCTGATCTCGGGCCCTTCCAGCAGCTTTGGGTGCGCACGCGGATCGAATCCGAGGCGGATCTCCACCGGCACTATTTCGCCAACGTAGGCCGTTTTCTTGGGCACAATCAATTCGGCGAATACAAGCTTGGGCGCACTTGCCGCCTGCGCATTTTGGTTTGAGCGCGCCGAGCGACCGGGCGAATCAGCAACGTTTAGCCTGAGCCCCGGTGTACGGAGTGAATTGTTGCCCACCCGAATTGTCTGAGGTGGGATTATGAACCGCCCCGTCTGGAGTGGCAGGATTGTGTAGTTGTAAGTCACGCTCGAGTTGGTCGTGAAATTGCGCATTTCGAATTGGCGCGACGTTCCAGTTGCGTGAATCTCCAGGCCATCGACCGAGATGTTCTCCGGCGGCTTCGTATCTCCCGCGCCGCTTACCTTGATTTGCAACTGGACCATTTCCCCGACAACGGCTTCCGAGTTACTCAACACCGCGGTCACATTCGGTGAATCGGCAAATGCGACATCCCTTCCTGCCAACGCGATCAACACGCCGACTAAAACTGCAATGGGAATCCGTGATCCGTACATCGACATCTCAATCAACCATCAACCGTGCCCACCTACCAGTCGTTATAGACACGGGTTGCGGCCCTGCGTTCATCAAGTTGCACCCGCGCTTCCTCGTCCTTCATCGACTGCAAAAGCGACTCTGCTTGACGTTCAGTCATTTGATCTTCTTTTTCCCCTTCGGCCTCGGCGACCTGAGCATTCTTATCGGGCGCCTTTTTTGATTCGTCGTTGCCAGATCCCTTTACTTCACCAGCCAATTTTTTCTGGGGCGATTCGGTCGGAGCAGCGGAAGGCGTTGGATTTTCTTCCGCTCCTTCGCCGCTTCCGGGGGAGGGCGATGGTGAAGGCATGTCGTTTCCGTGGTCGCCGGGAGTAGGAGAAGGTTGTTCGCCTTCACCTGACTGTTCCTTGTTTTGCTCTTTCTCGCCCCGAGACGGGGAAGGGGAAGGATGGCCGTCCTGTTGTTGTTTCGATTGTTGCGGCTCGTTCTTTGCTTGGGATTGATCCTTCTTTTTCTTCTCCTCCTTTTGATCCTGACCACGGCCGGATTCGTTTTGTGATTGTTGATCTTGTGATTGCTGCTGTCCGTCTTTTTGTTGCTGCTGGGACTGGCTCTGCTGTTGTTGCTGTTGCTGTTGGTGTTGTTGTTCCTGCTTTTGCTGATCTTGCTGGGATTGCTGATTCTGTTGATTCTGCTGATCTTGTTTGTTCTTCTGCTGAGGCGATGGCGAAGGGGAGGGCGAGGGCTGTTGCTGCGGTTGCTTCTTGTTCTTTAGTTCCTCGATCTTTTTCTTCACGTAATCGTAGTTGTCCTTCGCCTCTTTATTTTTCGGTTCGAGCTTGAGCGTCTGCTCGTAATGCTCGAGCGCATTTGTCCAATCGCTCAGCTTTTTATCATCACTCTTCTGCGTTTCGCCCCGCTCGTAGAGCGTATTTCCGAGGTTATAATGACTCTTGCTTTGCAGGCCGGTGTTGGGCGAGAGCAAAGCCTGGCTAAAGGATTCCAGCGCTTTTCCATATTCTTCCGACTTGTAAGCGGCCGCGCCGGAATCGAACTGCAACTTATCCTCTGACCGAGATTGTGGATGCGTTTTTAGGGTTTGCTGAAACTGGCTATAGGCATCGCCGAATTTGCCCTCGCGATATGCGTCCAGTCCGGGGGCGGCAGCGAAAGCGAACTGGCAAAGGACGATCCATAATGCTGCCGCTGCAGTTGCAATTTCTACGCGAGCCCGAACGTAAACTCTTTCGCGCGTGCGCTTGCGCTCACCAGTCAAGATCGACAAGGCAAGCGCGATCAGTGCTACGCCCAGCGGCCATTCGTAGCGCTCAATTGGCCGACGTGACAGACGCACGTCCATCTCGGCTGCTTGCATTTTCGCGAGGCCTTCGGTGTAGATCTGCTGCATCGTGCGCGGACCATTTTCCAAATGCAGATAAAATCCGCCCGCGGCCTGAGCGATCTCGCGCAACCGCTTGTCATCTAGCTTTGATTTTACGACCTGGCCCGCTGAATCTTTAACGAAAGCCGTTCCGCCATCTTCGCCATTGACCGGAATGAGCGAGCCCGCCGGCGTTCCAACGCCAATCGTGAAAATGCGCACGCCAGCATCGGCGGCAGCCTTCGCGCTCTTTACCGCATCACCGCTCAACTCCTCGCCATCGGTGAAAATAGCGAGTGCGCGATTTCCCATTGCGCTTTTTCCGAAACTTTGCGTGGCGAGGTTGATGGCCTCGGAGATATTTGTGCCCCCTTCGGGAATCGTCTTGGTATCGAGATCGTTGATCGATTCCATTACGGCTTCATAATCGATCGTGAGGGGTGCCTGCAAGAAGGCACGCCCCGCAAATGCAATCAGACCAACACGATCGCCCTGTAACTCATTGATCAGATCCCTGGCGGCAAGTTTGACGCGTTCAAGTCGATTAGGCTGTACGTCATTGGAAAGCATGCTCCGCGACGTATCGACCGCGATGAGCAAGTCGAGCCCCTTACGTTTTACATCCTCAAACGTATAGCCCCAGCGCGGCTGCGCCAGACTCATCATGGCAAAAGCAAGACCGGCTAGCTGCAACGCAAATCTCAGCACGCGGCGTGGACGATTTACGGATCCCGCAAGCTGGGGCAGTAATCGTGCTGAGACAAACTCACGCAAACGAATGATCCCGCGACGCTCCGCACGAATGAACAACGCGACGAGCGCCGGGATCAAAAGCAGTCCCCAAAGCCATTGCGGTGCGCCAAAGCTCATGAGATCGACCCGCTTCCCGCCCGAAGGGCAACCGATTTCGGCGATATCTTTTTCATGGCAATTTCTTCCAGATCGTTTGCGACAACAAAATCTGGGCGACCAGCAAACCGCAACCGCTCATCAGGCAAAGCGGGAAGAGATCGCGATATTGCTGGTACTTTTTCACGCTCACGGTCGATTTTTCCAGTTTGTCGATGTCGCGATAGATCTCTTCCAGCGATTTGGTATCCGTCGCCCGGAAAAACTGGCCGTCCGCAATTTTCGCGACTTCCCTCAGACCCCTTTCGTTAAATTCAACGCGCTGGTTTTCATAAAGCATATTGCCTAAGGCGTCCGTTAACGGCCCTTTGGGAGTAAAGATTGGAGCTGGTGCGATCCCATTGATTCCGGCGCCGATTGCATAGAAGTGAATTTTCAGTGCTTTCACTGCCTCCGCAGCAGTATTCGGCGGAATTTTCCCGGCATTATTTTCTCCGTCAGTCAAAAGGACGAGCACGTGGCTTTTTGAGCGTTTGTCATTCAGCCGGTTGGCTGCCGCTGCCATGGCCGATCCGATGGCAGTGCCGTCTTCGACTAGACCAATGCGCACTCTCTCCAAATTTTGTAAGAGCCAATCGTGATCAAGCGTCATTGGACTTACGACATATGGCCGGCCGGCGAAGCCGATGATACCGATGCGATCGTTAGGACGCCCTTCGATAAATTTTCGCGTTACTTCGCGGATTGCATCCACGCGGGTTGCCTCCTGGCCGCCGATCGTAAAATCTTTCGTCAGCATCGATCCGGAGACATCAAGCACGAGCATAATATCGATCCCGCTCGCATCGATCTGAGTGAGACTCTTGCCGAGCTGCGGACGCGCGAGCGCAATGACAAAAATCGCTAGCGAGGTGAGCAGCAACGACCGAAGGATTTTTCCGGCGCGCGCCGCGCTCTGTTTTCCAATCGCGCGAAAGGCAGATGTCGATGAGAACGTCAGGGCGGCAGCTGGCCCGCGTTTCCCGCGCAAATAGGCGAGCAGCGGAATCGCGAGTAAGAACAAAAGCAGCCAGGGACGCGCAAACGTGAGCGCGCTGTGCGCTGTCCACCAATCAAACAGTTGCAAGTTGCCCTCCGTTCACAAATCGAGCTGCTTCTTCGAGTAACAACCGGCTGTCGGCGGAAGTCGCTTCATGGCGCGCGAATTTGATTAGATCGCATCGATTCAGAAAATCTTCGAGCAACAGCTTTTCATCGCTCGAAAACTGCGGCGTCTTTGCCAGCGCATTTAAAAATTCCACCGATGTCTGCCGTGTCACTGGCAAGCCATGCTGCTCGGTCACGTAGCGACGAAGAATGTCCGACACGCCGATGCTAAATTGATACGGATTAAGCCGGTCGACCTCATCTCGCATCCGCTCAAGCGCTTCGAGTGCGCGGTCGCGCGGCAATTGGGGCGGTTGCGGTCGCTTTCGTCTTTGCGCGATTAACCCAACAATCAATCCGATGATCGCCAGGGCAAAAAACGTCCCGGCGAAAATCAGCCATGGTGGGATTAGCGAATAATCGACTGGTGGCGCAATATCGTGAAATTCTTCCGCCGCCAAGGTCGAGATAAACAAAATCGGCATCGTCATTCACCGAATGGATAAACGGCGTTCGCGTTGTTTGAAGAACGAGCGCAGCGCTGGCAAATAATCCTTTCCTGTCTGCAGCGCAATCGCGTCGATGTTGTTCCGCCGAAGCGTGCGCGACAAATCGGTTTCGTGTTCGTCGACCAGGTCGCTAAAACGCCCGCGCGCCCCGCGATCGGCCGTGTTGATCTCAATCTGTTCGCCGGTCTCAGCATCTTCCAGCGTAATGATGCCAATGTTTGGCAACACCTTCTCCCGTTCGTCCCGAATCTGGATTGCAATAAAATCGTGACGGCGTCCGCTCACCGCCAGAGCCCGCGAGAAATCTGGCGCTTGAAAATCCGAGATAAAAAATACGACTGCCCGTCGGGTGATGATGTTGTTTAAGTAGTCGAGCGCCAGCGCCGGCTCTGTGCCGCGTCCCTGCGGTTCAAAAAACAAAATCTCCCGGATAAGCCGTAGGGTGTGCGACCGGCCTTTCTTTGGCGGAATGAAAAGCTCAACGCGATCGGTAAAGAGAATGAGCCCGACCTTGTCGTTGTTCCGGATCGCGCTGAACGCGAGCAGGCACGCTACCTCGCCCGCCAACTCGCGTTTCGATTGCGTCGTGCTCCCGAAATTTCCGGATGCGCTAACATCGACAACAAGAATTACGGTAAGCTCGCGTTCCTCGGTAAATTTTTTCACATACGCGGTACCCAGCCGCGCAGTCACATTCCAATCAATCGCACGAATTTCGTCGCCTGGCTGATATTCCCGCACATCTTCAAAATTCATTCCACGGCCTTTGAAGACGCTGTGGTAATCGCCGGCGAAGGCGGTCTCGACCAGGCCGCGTGTCTTGATTTCCAGCGTTCGGATTTTTTTTAGAATCTCGGCCGGAGTTTGTCGCCCTTCTTCCATCGACAAAATTATGGCACCGGAAGTCCGGCAAAAATTCGCTCGATAATCGTCTCACTGGTGACCGATTCCGCCTCGGCTTCGTAGCTCACGATGATGCGATGCCGTAATACGTCGGGACCGATGCTTTTCACATCCTGCGGCGTGACGTAACCGCGACCATTCAGAAATGCGTGGGCGCGTGCGCCAAGCGCGAGATAGATCGTCGCACGCGGCGATGCGCCGTAACGAACAAGTCCTTCCAGTCTCAAGTTATAAGAGGCGGGCTCGCGAGTCGCCCAGACTACATCAACAATGTAATCTTTCACTCGGTCGTCGATATAGATGGTGTTCACCACATCGCGTGCCGCGATGATCTGCTTTGGGTCGATCACCGGGTTCACGCGCAGATCGGGTGCCGATGTCGCCATTAGATCGAGAATCTGGCGCTCCTCCGATTTTGCCGGATAACCGACATTTAACTTCAGCATGAACCGATCGAGCTGGGCTTCCGGTAACTGATAGGTCCCTTCCTGTTCGAGCGGGTTTTGCGTCGCCAAAACCAGAAACGGATCGGATAGCGGATAAGTCGTCTCGCCGATTGTGACCTGCCGTTCTTGCATCGCTTCCAGCAACGCGCTCTGCACCTTTGCGGGGGCGCGGTTGATTTCGTCGGCCAGAATTAAATTCGAAAAAAGCGGCCCGAGCTTGGTCGTAAATTCTCCGGTGCGCGGGTTGTAAATGAGCGTGCCGATCAGGTCTGCGGGCAAAAGGTCAGGTGTGAATTGGAGGCGTTGAAAGCCGGTTTGAATACACGCGGCCATCGTTTTTACCGTAAGCGTTTTGGCCAGCCCGGGGACGCCTTCGAGCAGGATGTGACCGTTTGCAAGCAGGCCAAGCAAAAGACGATCAACCAGGTACTTCTGGCCAACCACAACATGACCAACCTGCTGGCGCAGTGCTGGAATCCATTGGCCCAGGTCTCGCACTTCCTGGGTAATTTCCTGTGTCGATTTCATTCGTGTGATGTCAGACAGACGCGACGAGAGAATGTTCGATCAAACAGCTTCCCAACGAGCGCGGAAGCGACAATTACTTTCGCCGTGTTTCCTGACGTGGACGACAGGTGAGAATGACGGGAATTCCCGGATAAGGTTTCGCTTTGCGGATGCGCGCTTCGAGGTAGCGACGGTAGGTTTCACTCAACAGGCGAGGCTCGTTTACGAAGAGGATAAATTCTGCCGGTTCGACCATTGCTTCGGGATTCCCGCTCACTTGTGCCGCGTAAAAGAGTTTCAGGCGTCGGCCGGAAATCATTGGGGGTGGATTGGCGGCAAAAGCGGATCGGAGCAGTCGGTTTAGAATGCCAGTCCCGATGCGCTCACGCGCTGCGCGCCGAACCTTTACGATGAACTCAAATAATTTCTCGATGTTTTCTCCAGTCAACGCAGAGGCAACAAGGACCGGTGCGTAATCGAGAAAGAAAATTCGGGAGCGCGTTTCATCAACAAGCTGCGCCATCATCTTCCTTTCGCTTCGTTTTGGTTTCATCAAATCCCATTTATTCAGAACAACGAGCGCTGCTTTGCGCGCTTTTTGGATCAGGCCCGCGATGCGTTTATCCTGCGCCGTTACGCCCATCGTAAGATCGACAATCAGCACGCAGAGCTCGGCACGGCGAATGCTTCGCTCAGCGCGCATCACGCTGAAGACTTCAACCGAGCTCGATTGTTTGCCGCGTCTGCGAATTCCGGCAGTATCGATAAAGAGAAAAAGTTGGCCGTTGCGCTCGTATGAGATGTCGACGGAATCACGCGTTGTTCCAGGCAATTCGCTCACGATCGCGCGCTCGCTGCGGACAATGGAATTGATCAGCGAAGATTTGCCGACGTTGGGGCGGCCGATGACGGCGATGGAAAGAGACTGGGAAAGAGTGACTGGCGACTGGTCGGTCGCCGAGGGGGAGGGGAGAAGTTGATCGATTGTTTCGATCAATTCGGAAATACCGCGGCCATGCGCCGCGCTGACCGAGAGACTCTCTGAGAATCCCAGCGACGCGAAATCAATCGCGAGATTCTCATGTTTCTCAATGTCGATTTTGTTAACGACAAGGACGACCGGCTTCTGTGATTTGCGTAGCATTCGCGCGAGTTCCTGATCGAGCGGCGACAATCCGTTCTTTGCATCGACGAGAAAAAGCAGGAGGTCGCTGCTGCGAATGGCTTCTTCGACGGCATGCCGAACTTGCGTTACCAATTCAGATTCGCCTGCGCCTCCGACGCCGCCGGTATCCCATACGACGAACGGCTGCTCTCCGCGTGTGCAGACGGCTGAGATGCGATCGCGTGTTATGCCTGGTTGATCGTGCACGATCGCGATCTTGCGCCCGACGAGGCGATTAAATAGCTCCGATTTGCCCACATTCGGCCGGCCCACGATCGCGACATTCGGCGATTTGTTCGTGTCGTTCATCGCGCAAGAACGACTGGACTCAATCTACTTTTGCGTGTGCGTGCCCCTCGGCTTGCAACTGCCGCACCCCATCCATGACGTAAATGATTCCGGAGATAAAGGTGAAAACGCCGGCAGCGATAACGATGTAGAGCAGGGAAAGAAAATGAAGCTGTAGCATCACCCACGCGATCGCCGCCATTTGCAAAACAGTAGCAACTTTGCCGGTCCAACTTGGTTTCACCTGTACTTTGCCGTTGAGCAAGTGCAGCACACCCGCGCCGACGAGAATGACGGCATCTCGCGTGATAACGAGAACGGGAAACCAGGCTGGAAATCTTCCGTACTCGGGGTCGATCTCACTCCAATTGCTGATGCTCAAGGTAATAATGGCGCTCAAGAGCAAACCTTTATCGGCAATCGGATCGAGAATCGCGCCGAGCGTGCTGCGCTGTTTGTAACGACGCGCGATATATCCATCGAGTCCGTCGCTGACGGCCGCGACCAGAAAAATCACGATGGCGGTAAAACGCTGCCATTCGAGCGGCGCGCCCCGCTGAATGCTTTGGCCGTAATAGATAGCCATCGTGACGAAAACCGGAATCATCAAGATCCGAACCACCGTGATTTTATTCGCAGTCGTCATAACCGGCGGGCGCGACGATCAAAGGTGAAAGCCTCCGCCAAACTTGCAAGCAAATTGGACCGGCTACACCGATCTAACGAGAAAGAGATCAGTTGCTACCTGGCGGACGTCGCACAAGCCAGAAACGGGCTTCGAAGTGAAAGTGGAATTTCGCCCAGCCAAAGCGCAGGCACGCGTTGGACGTAAGCGCACGAAGTCCCTGGGCAACCCGACTGATATTCCGTTCGGAATTTTGTTGTTTCACTTCGCGAAGGAACCCTGATGCCTTCTAAACTTTGCGAAAAGTAAACATGCATCCCAAAGTCGTGCGATGACAGCCATCATCTCTCAATGGAAAAAGGATTTACGGCCAAAAGCCGGATGGGGTGTGCCGATGGCATGGCTGACGCTTTGTATCGTCTGGAGCTCAACCTGGCTAGTGATCAAGGTGGGGTTGCGCGATTTGCCGCCGGTTTCCTACGCCGCGATACGTTTTGTGATTGCGGTCATCGTTCTTCTGGCAGTGTCAGCCGGACGCGTCCGGTTGTTGCCGCAGTCCGCCTCCGATTACGTGCTGCTCGCTTTTACCGGCGTCCTGATGTTTGCCGTCAACTACGGGCTGCTTTTTTGGGGCGAGCTTTATGTTTCGTCCGGTCTGGCCGCGGTATTGCAGGCGACAATTCCGATCTTTGGCATGGTGTTCGCCCATCTAATGCTTCCCGCCGAGCCGTTGCGCTTGCAGAAAGTCGCAGGCTCACTGCTCGCACTCGGCGGAGTGACGATCATTTGCGCGCGGCTTCTCGGTTTCAACGGACCGATGGCATTCTGGGGTGGACTCGGCATTGTCTTCGGAGGAGCGCTCGCGGCATTCTCGAATGTGTTACTTAAAGCGCGCGTGTTGCAGGTCGCGCCAGGAATGATTGCGGCCTGGCAGATGATTTTTGGGGCAGCACCTTTGCTCGTCACCGGATTCGTGGTGGAAGGCAATCCCCTGCGATTCCATTGGAGCGTGTTATCGATCTTTTGTTTGCTTTATCTCGCGGTGATCGGTTCTGCGCTCACGTTTCTGCTTCTTTACTGGCTTCTGCCGCGAATGTCGGTGGCCAAGTTGCAAACAGTCTCGTTGATCACGCCGCCTGGCGCTGTCATGTTGGGCTGGGCCGTCGGCGGGGAAAAGTTTTCTCTATCGTCGCTTCTGGGAGCTTGTTTGGTCCTTGCCGGTGTCTGGATGATTTTCCGCAAAACCGAAGTGACCAAGCGAGCAACGCGACAGCCCGACGAAAGTGCGCCTCTACCGGGAGGATGATCTAAGCGGCTGAAAAGTTGGCAGGGCGCGCTACTCCGTTTGGAATCTTGAATCGTTCGATCTGCTCTTTGATTTCGTGGACGAAATTTGCTGCGCCGGCGCCGTTAACAACCCGGTGATCAAATGTGAGCGAGAGCGTGATCACTTCCGTGGTTTCGTTTTTCTTCTTTCCGTTTGAAATCATTTCGCAATGGGCACTGCCAACAAAGAGCGTGCCAACCGATGGTGGCACGACGATGGGCGCGCCAGCTTTTACGCCAAACGCTCCGAGGCTCGTGATGACGACCGGCGCGTTCATGGCATCAACACGGCCACCGCGGGTTGCATCCACCGTCTCATTATAAATTCTCATGAACTCCGACCAGCTTTTCTTGTTCGCTTGCGCGATCACTGCGGTCGCAAGGCGATCGCCTTCCAACGCGACGGCGATGCCCAGGTCGAAATCGTCATTCTCGATGATGCGATCGTCCTCAAGAATTAAACGACGGAACGGCGCGTGTTTTTCCATCGCACGCACAACCGCCCAGGCCATCATCACCGAAGGGGAGGGGGCGTGTTTTCCATTTTCTCTTTTCGCAACATCGCGCGCCTTTTGAATCGCGTCCCAGCGTGCGTCGATCTGCAAATTAGCAGGGATAACCCGGCTGAGTTTACGGGTGATCGTGGGCGAAAGGGCCGGCTCGATCCTGTGGTGGCGGGCGTGCCGCTCGCGATCGGACGGATCCGCAGCCGGCACGGCTGCCTCTACAGGTGTTTGCTTTCCGTCCGGCGATGTTTTTGTCGCGGCTTGAAACTGGTCAGCAAACGACGGTTCACCAGTGAGAATGATGCCGAGCTCCTGGCCGATCTCTACCGTGTCGCCTATTTTTGTTTTCCATTCGCCCATCACGCCGGCAAAGGACGACTGAATGGGATAAACGGCTTTGTCCGTTTCGACTTCGCACAGGTCATCATCGAGTGCGATCGCGTCGCCGGGATTTTTCAAAAGTGAAACAATTTTTGCATTCCGAATTCCTTCGCCCATGATCGGAACAGTGATGCTTTGGGTAAGCTGTTTAGACATGTCGATCTTTGGCTTGGATGTGTAGTGGCGGGCGTGCTGCCCGCGAGCGTCTAATTCTGCGGCCGGCACGGCCGCCTCTAAAGCGCTAGCGGCCGCAGCGCGTTTCACTCCGGTAGCAACTGAGCGCTTGATCGCAGCGACAATGCGTTCGACATCTGGCAGCGCCGCATATTCGTAAATTGGATTGTAACCAATCATGACGTTGGCTTTGCCCACGAGAATCGGCGGGCTGATCATTTCATTCCAGAGCTCCGGCTTAGCGATCACGTGCGAAATGATCATTTGACCCACGCTGCAGTTTTCCGTGTCTTCTTGCACGACGACAAGGCGTCTTGTTTTTCGCACCGATTCTTCGATAGCCGCCTTGTCCCACGGAATAATCGATCGCAGATCGATCACCTCTACGTGCGTTGCGTTGCCGATCTTGGCAATCGCTTCGAGAGATTTTTCGATGGTGTTGCCCCATGCCACGAGCGTCACATCAGAACCGTCGCTGCGTTTGCGTGCAAGACCAAAGGGCACGGCACGGACAGGTCGTTGCGATTCGTGTTCCGCCCAAAGGAGATGTTTAGGAATCAGAAAGATGACCGGGTCTTCGCTCTGCATCGCCGTCCAAAGCAATCCGGCGGCGTCCTCTGGTGTGCTTGGAATGACGACACTCAGGCCGGGATAATGTGCCAGTACCGATTCGTTGGCCTGGCTATGCCACAAACTCCCGCCGGGAAGATATGCGCCGTATGGCGCGTAAATCACCAGAGGACATTTCCAATTCCCGGACGATCGCCAACGCAAGGTCGAGATGTTAGTGACGAGCTGGTTAAAGCCCGGATAGATAAAATCGATAAATTGCAGCTCAAACACGGGGCGCTTGCCATAGGCCGCGAGCCCGCAACCGACGCCGAGAATAGTCGATTCGGCCAGCGGCGAATTGAAAACTTGTTTTGGGAATTCGGTTGAGAGTTTCTGCGTAAGGCGGAACACGCCTCCTTTCGGATCTTCGATGTCCTCGCCGAAAATGATGCGTCGCGGGTCTTCCTCGAGACCAGCGCGCAACGTCTTATTGACGGTGTCGCCGATGCGATATCTACCTGGCGGCAGGATCTCCTCGTCGATCTTGGGCGGTGATTTGCTGACATTAGCGAGAAGCTCGTTAGGCGACGGGTCCTCATCTTTCTCCGCTTCACTATACTCGCCGCGAATGCGCTCCTTGATTTCATTATCAATCTTTGCGAATTCCTCGGCGGTGATCACACCTTCCTCGATCAATTGGTCCTTCCAGCATTTAAGCGGATCGCATTTTTCGAGCTCCTGTAATTCTTCTGCGCTGCGGTAAAGTTTTTGATCATCTGAGCTGGTGTGACTGGAAAGGCGTTCCGTTTTTACCCAGAAAAATGCTGGGCCCCGGCCGGCGCGGATTTTTTCCATCGCCACGCTCGCCGCCTCATAAACTTTCTGCACATCGTGGCCAACGATTTGCTGCCAATCGTTTGCCTGAAGGACACCGAGCGCGAGCGGATTCGTCTTCCGCGTGGGCATGCTGATGCCGTAAGCATTGTCTTCAACGACGAAAAGGAGAGGCAGTGTCTTTTCCTTGGCGAAAGAAATCGCCTCGAAGAAATCTCCCTGGCGAGTTGCGGCGTCGCCGACTGTGGTCACGACTAAGTTTTTCTTGCCATCAAGTTGAATACCCCAGGCAATACCGCAAGCGGGAAGGAGTTGTGAACCGGTTGGTGTCGGCACACTCCAGATATGGAGGTTCGCATTACTATAATGCGACGGCATTTGCCGGCCGCTGCTTCCAGTATTGCGTTTTGCGAAATATTCGAGACCAAGTTCGCGTGTAGTTACGCCGCGCCCGAGAATGAGACCCCGGTCGCGATAGTACGGCACGATGTAATCGTCCGGCTCCATGAGAAATGAAATCGCGGCCAGCGCCTCGTGGCCCATTCCTGAAACGTGAAAATGTCCTTTGCCCTGGCGATTCAGATTCTGCTCGCGCAGATCTGAATGGCGGCTCTCCAGGATCGTTTTGAGAAGGCGAAGCTTTGTTTCCTTATCTAGCGAAGCCATACGGTGTTGATCCTATACGAAGAAGCCCGAGGGCGCGTTGCTAAAGGAACGAGATTCAGGCACCCTTTGCAAGCATGTCCACAGATTCCTCTAAAGCAGAGAATTGTCGGGCGAGCGCTTCGGCTGCGTTCCGCACCGGCAACCGGAACGGTCGCCCTACAGAGGTTTGCCCAGAGCGGGGCAGGGGAATCATTGCGCGCTATCGCGATTTGCTCCCGGTCAACAATGAAACCCCGATTATTTCCCTGAGCGAAGGAGACACACCGCTAATTTATTGTCCACGACTAAGTGAGCGGGTCGGCCGTCGTTCCGTCGTCTTCGTGAAAAACGAAGGCACCAATCCTACAGGTTCGTTCAAGGATCGTGGTATGACCGTGGCCGTATCCAAAGCGATGGAGCACGGCGCGACTGCGCTGATTTGCGCGTCCACGGGAAACACTTCGGCTTCAGCGGCTGCTTATGCAGCGCGCGCGGGAATTTTGTCCGTCGTGATCTTACCCGCGGGAAAAATCGCAAAGGGCAAATTGCTGCAAGCGTTCGCTTGCGGCGCAAAAATCGTCACTATTAAAGGCAACTTCGATGACGCGCTTGGAATTGTGCGTGAGCTTGGCGAACGCCGCCACTTTGTCATTGTGAATTCGATCAATCCAGATCGGATCGCGGGACAAAAGACCGCCGCCTTTGAAATTGTCGATGTTCTGGGCGACGCGCCCGATTTTCATTTGCTGCCGGTCGGCAATGCTGGAAACATCACCGCGCATTGGGCGGGATATCGAGAATACCAGGCACGGCAAAGATCGATAAAGTTGCCAGCCATGATTGGCTTTCAGGCGTCAGGCGCAGCGCCAATTTTTTACAACCGGATCGTCGAAAAGCCGGAAACAATTGCGTCCGCGATTCGCATCGGCAACCCGGCCAGTTGGAAACAGGCTCGCGCGGCAATCGCCGAATCACACGGTGCGATTGACATTATTAATGACGAAGAAATTATCGCGGCGCAGGCATGGCTGGCGCGGCACGAGGGAATTTTTGTAGAACCGGCAAGCGCGGCCACTGTTGCCGGACTTTTCAAATGCTGCGAATCAAATGAGGCGGCGTATTCAATTCAGAAAATCCCGGAGAAGAGCCGGATTGTTTGCACGGTCACGGGACACGGATTGAAGGATCCAGACGCAATTATTGAGCGCATGAACGAATTGAAATCGGTCCCGGCAACCGTGAACGCTGTGCAGCGTGCTATTGGGCTCTAGACATGGCGTTGCATGTACAGCAGTGGCTGCGATGCAAGCCGCCCGCGTTTATTTTGGAACTTTGCATTCCTGCTTCATAATCTGTTCATGGCATGCGTCTGATTGTTCAAAAATATGGCGGCACTTCGGTCGCGACTCCTGAGCGAATTTGTAACGTAGCACGTCGAATCGTTCAGACGCAGCGCGAAGGTTGTCGTGTGGTCGCAGTCATCTCGGCGATGGCGGGAGTAACCGATGAGTTGATCAAACTGGCACGGGCTGTCTCCCCTCATCCAACGGACCGCGAGCTCGATATCTTGCTCGCAACCGGCGAACATGCCGCCACCGCTTTGACCACGATGGCCGTGAACGCGCTTGGCGGAACAGCTATCTCACTGACTGGCGCTCAGGCGGGAATCTTGACCGACCGTAACCACACCAAGGCCCGGATCGCAAACATTAGTCCAAAGCAGATTCACGAGATGCTTTCTGAGGACTACATTGTCATTGTGGCTGGCTTTCAGGGTCAGACACCAGAAGGAGAAACAACTACGCTCGGACGTGGCGGCTCGGATTTGACGGCAATTGCGCTTGCCGGGGCTTTGAATGCGGATGTCTGCCAGATTTTTACCGACGTCGATGGGGTCTTCACTTGTGACCCGCGGGCCGTTCTCGCTGCAAAAAAACTCGACGAGATCGCCTATGACGAGTTGCTCGAAATGGCCAGCACTGGATCAAAGGTTGTGCAATCGCGCGCCGTTGAATTTGCAAAAAAGTTCGGAGTCGAATTCGAAGTCCGGTCGAGCTTCAATAAGCGCACAGGAACAGTCGCGAAGGAAGAGACCACCAGCATGGAAGACGTGGTGATTCGCGGAATCAGTCTCGACCGCCATCAGGCAAAACTCACCATTGCAGGAGTGCGTGACCAACCGGGAGTCGCCGGGCGGATTTTTTCGAATATTGCCGCAGCACACATCATCGTGGATATGATTGTGCAAAATGCGTCGATCGGCGGAACGACCGACATTTCGTTCACGATTCACGAGGATGAACTCGAGAACGCCCGCAAAATCTTGATGCCGGTAGTCAGCGAAGTCGGCGCGAAGCGTTTGAACACGGCAAGCGGCGTGGCCAAACTGAGCGTCGTCGGGATCGGAATGCGATCCCACTCAGGCGTAGCAGCGCATCTGTTTGAATGTCTCGGCAAGGCCGGGATCAACATCCAGCTGGTATCCACCTCGGAAATTAAGATTGCGGTCATCATCGACGAAAAGGATGCGGAGCGGGCGGCCCAACTAATACACGCTGAGTTCGGCTTGGCGCGATTGATGCCCGCGGTCAGAGGCACGGTCGCGCCTGTCTGATCAGTGAGTGGGCGCCGGATTGACATAAAATTCCGGTACACCCTGAATTCGCATCTTGTAGCCAAAACCCGTATGAACAACCATTGCCCCGGGATGTTCAATGGGGCTCGCGCCATAGTGGTCGTCAGAGTTGGCTTGTCTCCAAACTGTTCCGTCTTCCAGCTTGATCACGGTATTGCCGCGAAGGCCGCTGAACGAACCATCGACGCGGCTCAGCATCGGCTCCCCAAATTTGAAGAATGATCGCTTGACCTTCTTCTCAGTCGTTTTCTCAGTAGTTTCTCGATAACCTTGTAACCAGGCGTCGAGCTTTTGTCGCTCTTCCGGCGAAAGCTTATTCAGACCAGCGGCTCTAAATTCCTCTGGCGTCATCATCTGCTGGACGTTGGTTTCCGTCTCCTGTGCGCGGGCCCACTCAACAAGGCCCAGAACGAAAAGGAGACTGAAAGTGAGATAGGTAATTAACGTGCTGTGGCCGGTCTTCATTGGTTTTAGATTCCTCGCCGATGGTAGCATCGGCCGCGGCGGCGTCAAGGATTGGAAAGACGCGTCTGCGTTCGACTCAACGATTTTGAGAAGGCAGTGGCGTCCCAATTGGTCCTTGATTGAGAACTAAAACTAATTAACCGAGAAAAGGGGCAAATAACCCTTGAATTCTGATAATTAAACACACAGTTATTTGCGTCCCCTGCATTATATGTTATCGGCGGACAAATATGCGTTTGTGGTCAGATATTTAACATGTTACGATAGATTTGCATTATAAAACATTGGCATTACCAATGATGAATCGTGCGTCCATCTGATAATCGTTCCTACGGCAGCAATTCGACCCTTCTTTGGGAAGTCTTTGGGAGCGTTACGACGATCTGATTGCAACCCTCGAGGTTGACGCATTGGGGGTTTAAGGACCACTCGAGACATTGACCTTAGCAAGCATGGGCCGGCGCAATGTATAGCCTATCTGAGTATCCGCGGGGAATTTTAATGAATTCAGACTACTTCTACGGCCGTGCTCGGACGCATCGCGACGGATAAAGCGGGAAACGGCGGCGTCCAAGCCGCCGTCGTGGGCATCGCTGTGTGGCCGATTCGGAATCTCGTGCCGGGGAATCTGGCCAACAGAGATCGAAGTGTTCGTCGAGGTCTTCTCGCTGGACTCGTTACTCGATAACAGGATCCTGCATCTCGGCGCAAAGAGTTCAGTGTGAACCATTTAAGCGATCCGTTGTTAGCACGCGGAATTAGCTAATCAAAGCCTGTCAGACGGATTGTCACAATAACATCAGACAATATATGTCATATAAAATCGATAGTGTATACATTACACATGCGCATGTTCGCTTTACCGTTTGACAGCCCCCTGACACCAGCTTATACTCCTCGCCAGGTTCGGGTTAGAGTCCTGTCCCGGTTCATCCACACGCAGACGGCCGCGGATGAACTACATGTCGCCGCCTTAGCAAAGGAAACGACGACATGAAACACCCACCGCAAAAGCTTCCCGATCCCTGGCTATTCGATAGCGAATCGCTCTTGCGCGAGCTCGACCGCTGCCGCGAAACCGTCTTACAGATCCCAATCACGAATCCCAATGCAACGCATTGCGGTATCCAGCTGGCCGTGTCCGCAATTTGGA
>WNFP01004325.1_pt1 | contig 19958 bp, 19 predicted proteins | sample 5400201 | NCBI WGS metagenome assembly WNFP01 (sample SAMN13153355, study PRJNA577476) | soil metagenome | isolation source: 115 cm saprolite under Madrone tree | place: USA:California | collected 2016-06-14
TCGTCTGCGTTATACAGTCTGTAGCCATCGAGCCTCCTTGCGTACGTGCGTACGAGCGTCTCGACACCGCTTCTCTAGCATGTCCGCACGGCTCGGTGGCTCTTTTGTCTCATTTTTCGCGAATAATCCAGGCTAGCCGTCGTCGCCGCGATGGTCCGGCTAGCGTCCCCGTGCTCCCGGTCGGCGGACGGTAGCGAGATGGCGCCCCCGCAAGGGATCGAGGAGGCGCACCAAGGGCGCACCGGGCCGCCGGCCCTGCCCTGCGAGAGCCCCGTATGACCTGGGCTGGATCTGGTGACCACGACTTGAGCCGCGGCCGTCCCCGCGGCGCCCTCAAGCACGTGGCTCGACGGCGGCGCGCACGGAGGCGGTCCGCCGAAGGCGGGCGGGGGCGCGGCCTCGGGACGCGGTCGGGCCGCGCGCGCTGCGGCTCGGGCAGGGCGATCGAGCCGCGGAAAGGCAGGATAAAAAACGGCCTCTCGCCGGATGGTGGCGATTCATTCTACCCACGCCCGGCTCCGCGTCCTAGCGCGGCGTATCCCGGATCTCGAGCACGAGCGCCTGCAGCACCAGCTCGAAGCCCACGAGGAAGGGCAATACGCTCAGCATCACCGTTCCCGTCGAAGCGAACTGATTCTGCAACCAGGACTGCCCCCACGTGTAGAGGCCGAAGCCCGTCCCCCAGGCGAGGAGGGGCAGCCCCGTGAGCATGAAGAGCGCCACCGGCGAGAAATCGCGCAGCACGTGCTTGCGGTAGAAGCGGTGCCAGTAGCCGCGGAACAAATGGAACGGGAAAGAGCAGAGGATGCGCCCGAGCCGCATGGAAGATCGCTCCGGGCCGTAGCGTGAAGGCATGGCCACGTCGCACACGCGCGCGTCGAAGATATTGAGATTGATCAGCATGTCGTTCTCGAAGAAGTACCGGCGGGAGAGTCGGCCGAGGTCGAGGAGCCGGAGCGTGCCCGAGGTGATGGCCAGGTAGCCGTTCTGCGGATCGAAGACGTTCCAGTAGCCCGAGGCGAGCTTGGTCAGGAAGGTCAGCACGAAGTTTCCCGCGAGACGGGCCTTCGGCATGATGTCGAGCTCGCGGCTCCGGAGGAACCGGTTGCCCTTGGCGTAGTCGCAGCGCCCGTCGACGATGGGCTCGAGGAGCCGCGGCAGGTCGGCCGGATCCATCTGCCCGTCGCCGTCCAGCTTGACGATGATGCCGTCACCCTGGGCCAGCGCATGCTCGAAGCCACGGGCCATCGCACCACCCACGCCCACCGCGCCCAGATGTGGCGCCACGTTGTAGGCCGGGATGACCACGTGCACCCGCGTGTCACGAAACATGGAGCCCTCCGGGCCGGCGGCCGCAGAAGAACATCGTGCCCGCTCTGGCCTCGGGCCCGCCGGGCAGCCGCTTGACGGCGGCGAGGAGCAGCGAGGGCAGCATGAGGAGTGCTCCGGCGGCGCGCCGCGCCAGGATGCCCGTGGTGCCCGCTTCGCCGTAGGAGCGCGGCGTGGCCGCGGCGGGGAGGAGGGAAAGCGCGATGTGCCCGGCGTTCTCGCCGAGCGGCGAGGGCGCCCAGCGAATCTCCTCGAATCCCGCCATCTCGAGGAGGCGTCTCTCTCCCGCCGCCGAGGGAATGGCCACGTGTCGCGGGGCCTCGGTGACCGCGCTCCACCGAGCCCCGAGCCAGCGCGCCTGTCCGCTGTCCATCACGGGCAGCCCCAGCACCGTCCAACCTCCCGGCTTGAGCAGCGTGTGGATGCGCGCGAGGGTGGCCGCGGGATCGGGAATGTGCTCGAGGACCACCGCGTCATAGCGCCCGCGTTCGAGCGGCGCCGCCTCGAGCGCGCCTTCGAAGACGGTGAGCCCGCCCGCCTCGCGGGCGTACGCGACATCCCCCTTGGAGGTCTCCACCCCCTCGACGGCATAGCCCGCCTCCCGGAGATGGCGCAGAAACAGCCCGCTGCCGCAGCCCACCTCGAGGACGAGGCCGGCGCGGAGCCCGGTCAGCTCGCGGATGAGGGCCACGCGTCGACGGTAACCGGGCTCGTAGAAGCACCGCCACTCGACCGTCTGCAGGAAGCGACGGAGCGCCGAGCGTCCCGGGATCGGCTTGAACGTGTAGTCGCTCGAGTAGAGAGCGGCCAAGTCCTCGGGGGACGGCAAGGGGTCGAGGATGGCCGAGCCGCAATCACGGCAACGAAGGAAGGGGCGGATGCCCTGGTCGACGCCGTAGTGATCGCGGATGCCCTCGTAGAGAGGTGCGAGCGCCGCGGAGCCGCAAAAGAGACAGGCCATCAGTCTTTGAGGGTGAGCTCGCTCAAATCGACGCGGTGGGCGCGCAGCAGCCTCTTCAGCTCTCGGCGCCCGATCTTGCCCGCGGCGTGGATGGCGCGACGGCGTCGCCACATCTCGGGCAAGCGGACGAGCGCTGCCCCCCACGCACGCGCGATGGTGGCGGCGAGCGCCCACGGCGACTGCTGCGCGGCCAGCTTGGCCGCGGCTCCGCGGCCGGTGAAAGCCGCGTAGAGCTGGAGGGCGTAGCGCCCCACGGTGTAGACGAGGCTGGTCACGGCCATGCCAAGAGGGAAGCACTTCACCACGACCCAGATCCGGTTACGCTCGACGTGAAAAGCCTTGAAGGGCGAATGGGGTCCCGTCGATCCCGAGTAGTGGTGCTTCGCGATAGCCCCGGGCACGTAGCGGCAACGCCATCCGGCGATGCGGGCACGCAATCCAAGGTCGGTGTCCTCGCAGTAGGCGAAGAAGTCCTCGTCGAAGAGTCCGATTTCGTCGAGCATCGAGCGTCGGTAGAGGGCGGCGCAGGCGCTCGGCAGGAGCACGTCCGCTTCGCTCTCGTAGCGCTCCCCGTCGGACTCGAGCCGCCCCCGGCCCCGGCCGATGCCATCGGCCGAGACGACGAGCCCCGCGCCGTCCAGAAGGTCCGGTCGCCGCCACGCATAGATCCGGGTCGCGCACATGCCCACGGCCGGGTCGGCCTCCGCCGCCGTCACCAGCGCCTCGACCCAGCGGGGATCGGCCGCCGCGTCGTTGTTGAGGAGCGCGAGGTAGGCCCCCTTCGAGGCGCGAATACCCAGATTGTTGCCGCCGGCGAACCCGAGATTGCTCGAGCTCTCCACGAGCTGAAAGCGGCCCGGCCGTTGGCTTCGCAGGTATTCGACCGAGCCATCCGTGGAACCGTTCTCCACCACGACGATTTCGAGCGAGGGGTAGGTTTGCGCGTCGAGCGAATCGAGACACTCCGGCAGGTAGGCGAGGCCGTTCCAGTTCACCACGATGACGGAGACGAGGGGGCGTTCGCCGTCCCGCGTCCCGGGCCTCGCCGCGAACTTGGCGGCTGTGCTCCCCGTGTGCGAGACTCGAGGCACAGCATCCACTATATCGCGAGGGTACTCGCCCCATGGCCACGAATTCCTCGGGCGCTACGCCGCCCGAGACCTTCGACTACGAGGAATATCAGCACCACCTCGACCTCGTGCGCACGTACGGGCCGACCGCCCTCTTCATGGATCGCGTGATCCGCAAGGTCAGCGCGCCCTTCAAGGGGCTCGACGTGCTGGACCTGGGCTGCGGCACCGGCCATCTGAGCCGCATGCTCGAGCGCGAGAATCGGGTGGTCTCCTACGATCCCGCCTTCGAAGGCGTGCGCGTGACGCGCGAGCGGCGCCGGACGCCGGGTGCCTTCGTGGTGGGCGGCGGCGAGCACCTGCCGTTCCGCGACGAAAGCTTCGACGCCATCCTGCTCATCGACGTGCTCGAGCACATCGCCGACGACGCGGGCGTGGCGCGCGAAGCCACCCGTGTCCTGCGGCCGGGCGGCCGCGTGCTCTGCATGGTGCCGGAGAACCAGGCGCTCTACTCGCGGACCGACGCCGCCAACGGCCACCTGCGACGCTATCATCGCGACGAGCTCGTGCGGATCTTCCGTCCCTGCGCTCCCGAGACCCTCTTCGACTACGGCTTCCCTTTCATGCGCCTCTACCTCAATGTGCTGGGGCGCGTGCACGACACCGTCGTTCCCCAGGAAAGGCCCGTGGGCCTCAAGCGCGCGGCCATACGCGCGGCCTCCGCCACCCTGACCGGGCTCTTCTCGCTCGATCTGCTCTTCGCCGGCTGGTTCCGGTGCGTCGAGATCGTCGCGGTGTTCCGCAAGCCCGGCCCCGCCTCCGCGCGGTAGGCGGCGAGGGTGCGACCTACCCTGCCCGCCCCTTGTGGAGCGCACCGTCCTTCATGATCATGCGGAGGGCGTTCCGGTCCTGAAGGACGGCGATGTCGGCCAGCGGATCGCCGTCCACGAGGAGAAGATCGGCGAGGGCGCCCGCCTTCACCACTCCCAGCTCGCCTGGTCGACCCATCAGCTCGCCGCCGAGCCGCGTAGCGGCTACGAGCGTTTCCATGGCCGAGAAGCCGAGGATCTTGACGAAGATCCAGAGGTCGCGGGCATAGGTCCCGTGCGGGGTGGCGGGGAAGCCGTAGTCGCCCCCCGGCAGCACGCGAATACCGCGCTTGCGCATGCGGGCCACCACCTCCACGGAGACCTCGAGCTCCCGCTCGAATTCCCGCACCCGTTGCGCAGGCACCCCGCCCGCGCCCTGACTCAGGTTGTAGGTGAGACCGAGGGCGGGACCCACGAAGATGCGGTCGCGTGCGGCCTCGAGAGCGTCGAGCGCCCGCTCGTCGGCGTAGTTGGCGTGGTAGATGACCTCGATGCCGTGACGGACCGCCATGAGCACGGACTCTCCGCTCCGGCAATGCGCGGCGACCCGCAGTCGAGCCGCACGCGCGATCTCCATGGCCGCCCCCGCCTCGGCATCCGTCATCGGCGTCTCGTTCGACGGGTAGCTCGACGTCCCGAGATCGCCCGACAGGTTGAGCTTGAGGAGATCGACGCCCTCGCGGGCGAGGAGCCGGCACACGCGGCGGATCTCGTCGGGCCCGTCGGCGACCCAGGCAAACGTCGGCGTCTCGTAGTGTGGCAGGTGGGCGAGGTTGGTGTCGCCGAGTCCGCCGGTGACGGTGATCTCGGGACTATTGGCGAGCAGGCGCGGGCCCGGCACGCGGCCGGCCTCGATCTCGCGCTTCAGCACCACGTCCAGCCGGGGCTTGGGCGCTCCCGCGGAGAAGGCGCTCGTGTAGCCGCTGTCGAGCATGGTGCGGGCATTCCGCACGGTGAGGAGCATGTGCTCTTCGGGGGGCACGCGCGTCAGGTCATGGGAGGCGATATCGGCCAGCCCGATATGGGCATGGGATTCGATGAGGCCGGGCATCAAGGTCGCTCCCGCCCCGTCGATCATCGTCGCCCCCTCGGTCGAGGGAACCACCGTGCCTTCGGTGACGGCAGCAATGCGGTCGGCTTCGACCCGAACGGCACCCGGGAAGGGCGCGCGACCAGTCCCGTCCAGAATTCTCACGTTGCTGATCACATAGGCGCTCATGAACGTTCCTCTCTCTCGAGCTTGTAGAGCCAGGGCCACCGATGCGAGCCGGCGCGGACGAAGAGATAGCGCGGCAGCGTCCCGGGTGTCAAGTTCGCCGCCGAGCGGCGGCCCCCGGCAACGACTCCCGGCTCTTGGCGCTGACCGAGCTCCTGGGCTCCCGAAGGAAGAGACCTCCAGGAGCCCCTGTCCGTCACTGGCCCAGATAGCGCTCGAGGATACGTGTGAACTCGTCAGGCAGGACCACGCCGCCCATGAGCTCACGGGTCTCCACGAAGTATGGACGAGCGAGCGTGGTGCCGTCGTTGAGCCAGAACGTCAGCCAGTAACGCGGCTCGCCGAACGCATGCGCCTGCGGCCGCCCCACCGCGCCACGGAGGATCATGTCGACGAGCGCCTCGACGTCTCGTGGCGAGGCGATCCTGACAGACGGGCCCGGCGCCGGCGAGCTCGCCTCACCGCGCCGGATGTCGATGACCCGCACTTTTCCACCGAGGTCATAGAGATGGCCGCCCACCTTTGCCCGCGGGTTGCGCCATGCCTGGTAGAGGAAGATGCTGCCCTTCCACACGGCGGCGAGCCGGAAGTCGGTCGAGTATCCTCGGACGCTGTAGATGAGGGTGCCGGCAGGCATGAACGCGGCGGCCGCGTCCGCCCCGTACGGGCATCCACGGCCGTCTTCGGCGAACGAACACCCAACGGTGGCGAACTCCACGCCGAGATCGCCGGTGACGAGCGGGCGGCCGGACTCCTCGGCCCAGCGAATGTAGTCGACGTCGTCGAAGGTCACGAAGTCGAGCATGGACTGGGCGTCGGCTCGGGCGGCCAGCGAGACGAGGGCGGCGGCGAGGGCCAGCGCGTGGAGCACTCTCACGGCTTCTGCCCCGCCCACCCCTCGCGGAGCCGCCACGCCAGGTAGCTCCGAGGCTCGAGACGAGCGTACTCGGCGAGCTCCCGCTTCGCTCCCGGCCCGTCCCCGCTCTTCTCGAGGGCGAGACCGAGGCCGTAGTGCGCCTGGGCCAGGCGCGGCTCCCGCTCGAGGGCGGCCCGTTGCACACGGACCGCGTCCTCTGTGCGCCCCGCGTAGAGGTAGACGAAGCCGAGATCACTCCTGATCTTGGCATTGTCAGGATCGAGTGCCGACGCACCTTCCAGCTCCGCCACGGCCTCGGGCAGCCGCCCGGTGCTGTTAAGGCCGAGTCCGTTCCGCCCACGCTCCGCGGCCTGAGCGCGCCTGACCGCCTCGGCTCCCGCCTGCGCGACCTCGCCCTCGCGCTGGGAGTCCCCCGTCCGTCTATAGGCGTCGAAGAGGAGTGCATAGACGGGAAGGAGCGCCGGATTCCTCTCACGCGCGCGCTCCAGCGGACGGATGGCGTCCTTGACGCGCCCGGCATCGATGAGGGCCGCCCCGAGCTCGTAGAGCGTGAGCGCGTCCTCCTGAACGGCCACGGCGCGCTCATACGTCTCGATGGCACGCGCCTTGTCGCCCTTCTGCTGCCATGCCAGCGCCTTCCCCTGCAGCACGTCGAGTCGACGCTCTGGATCCCGAACGCTTTCAAAAGCCTCGAGGGCGACCTCGGTCTTTCCTTCCTGGAGGAGGGCGAACCCGAGGAGGGTCCGGCCACGCGCGGAGGCCGTCTGGCTGACATTGCGCTCCAGCTCGACCTTGATCTCCGGCACCGCCGCCTTGTCGGTCAGCGAGCGCCAGAAGGCCGGCAGGCCGTTGGCGGGGCGCACCCGCCGGTACTCGTCACGCGCGATGACGGCGTCCCACCGAGATGACCGCCTGAGATAGACCAGCGCGAAATCGTCCCAGTAGACGAGCGCCCATGCCGGAGAGGTCAGCCCCCGGTCGGCATGAGGGCTCAGATTCTCCGTCCCTTCGCCCGAATAGATCGGGTAGTCCATCACCGCCGCGTCGAAGCCGTAGGCCGACTGCAGCCGCGCGAGGTGCTCGGGATAGGCGCGGGCGAAATGAATCTCCTCGCGGAGACTCCCCGGCACATAGCCGCGACCGTCGATAATGGCGACGCGCTTTGGGAAATCCCGCCACGTGATATAGCCGCCGAAGTGGAAAGCATTGAAGAGGCGCCCCGTCATGTCGAGCCGATCGAGATAGCGGAGCGCGCCCTCAGGAACGAAGCGCGCGTCGGCTCCCAGCCCGACGCTCTTGCGTGAATCCGCGAGGGGGGGCACCTGGCCCAGCGCGAGGACCACCGATACAGCACTGCCCGCGAGCACGGCCATTCCCACGACCATCACCGGGCGGCGCCCACGATCGCGGCTCCACGCCAAGGCGACAGCGGCGAGGTTCCGGGCGAGCACGGGCCCGCCGACGATGGCGAAGACGAAGATGAAGCGGACGGCCGAGAGGCCCAGATAGGCGAACGGCAGCACGGTCAGGACCGAGATCAACGACATCCGACGGCGGAGGACGACGAAGCTCAGGAGGAGCAGCACGGCCAGCACGTAGGGGCCCGGATAGAGGCCGAAGGGAGGACGCTGGAGCTCGTTGACCTCCTGGGTGAACCAGGGAGAGGCGGCGAGCTGAAAGGGCAGGGTCAGGATCTCGACCCCGCGCGGGTTGATCAGCGAGGCGAGGACGTCCGCGACCAGCACCCCCGCCACGACTTTGAGCTGCCGCGCCGTCGGAGCCCAGGAATCCTCCACCGCTCGCCCGCGTCGCAGCAGATGGAGGAGACCTCCTCCGGCAAGCGCAGCGCCAAAGGGCACCACGGTCACGATGACGCTCGGGTGCATATTCGCCCAGAGCACGTGGACGGCGGGCAGCGCGAAGATCAGGCGACGGCCTTCGAGGAGATAGGCGTTCAACGCGTAGATGGTGAAGGGCAGAAAGACCATCAGGGCAATGTCCGGGCGCTCGATGAATCGGTGACGAATCATGGGCAGGCAGCCCAGGAGCACGACGGCCGCCACGACGGCGCGCAGGGCGCGGTCCGAAACAGGTTCCCGGGGGAGCGTCGCGTCCTTGAACAGCACCCAGAAGGCGAGAGCAATGGTGGCGGCCTTGAACAGCACCACACCGCCGAGGCCCGCCGCGCGGAATACGAGGTAGAGCACGATGTCGAAAAGCCACTCGGTGTTGTGGTACGGGAGGGTGCCGCTGGGAAAGACGAGGACTTCGCGGACGGGCAGACCCCGCATCCCGACCATGAGGCGGCCGAGAGCCAGATGCGTCCAGGTGTCGGGATCCTCGACCCTGGTGACGGCGAGGAGAAACGCCGCAGCCGCCACCAGGGCCCCGAGCATCCATGGGCCGCGCCGCAGGGGGCCCGGACGCAGGGTCACGCGCGGCGGCTACAACCGCTCGATGATGGTGCCTATCCCCTGCCCGAAGCCGATGCACATCGTCTGAAGTCCATAGCGCTTCTTGGAGCGCTCGAGCTCGTGGAGGAGCGTGTTCATGAGCCTGGCCCCCGAGCAGCCGAGCGGGTGGCCCAGCGCGATGGCGCCGCCGTTGACGTTGACACGCTCCATGTCGGGGTGAAGTTCCCGCTCCCACGCCAGCACCACGGACGCGAAGGCCTCGTTGATCTCGAACAGGTCGATCTGATCGATCTTGAGGCCGGCCTTCTTGAGCACCCGCTGGGTCGCGGGGATCGGCCCCGTCAGCATGATGGTCGGGTCCACCCCGGCGAGCGAGGTGGCCACGATGCGCGCGCGGGGCGTGAACCCGAGCGCCTTGGCGCGCGCCTCCGACATGATGAGGAGCGCCGCGGCACCGTCGGAGATCTGCGACGAATTGCCCGCGGTGACCACCCCGTCGGGCTTGAAGGACGGGGCGAGAGAGGCCAGCTTGTCCCAGTTGACGGGCACGCGCACGCCTTCGTCCACGTCGAACACGGTGCCGTCGGGCAGCGTGATCGGGGCGATCTCCCGCTTGAAGCGCCCTTCGGCGATGGCCCGCCCCGCCTTCTCATGGCTCTGGCCGGAGAACTTGTCGAGCTCTTCGCGCTTGAGCCCCCACTTCTCCGCGAGCATCTCGGCCGAGATACCTTGGGGCACAATGTTGTAGAGGGCCTGAAGGCGCGGAGACAGTGCGCCTTCGCCGGGCCCGGTGGCATTGGAGCCCATGGGCACGCGGCTCATGTTCTCGACGCCGCCCGCGATGACGCAGTCGTACTGGCCCGACATCACCCCCATGGCGGCGAAATTGGCGGCCTGCTGGCCGGAGCCGCACATGCGGTCCAGGGTAGTCCCGCAGACATCGAGCGGAAGCCCGGCGATGAGGGCGGCGTTCCGCGCGATGTTGAGCCCCTGCTCGCCCAACTGGTCGACGCAGCCGATCACCACGTCCTCGACCTCGGCGGGGTCGATCTTGGTCCGCTCGACGAGCGCCTTCAGCGTATCGGCGAGGAGGTCATCCGGCCGGACGGTGGAGAGCTTGCCGTTTCGCTTGCCCACGGCGGTGCGCGCCGCCCCGACGATCACTGCATTGTTCATGGCTGTCTCCCTGTGGAAGTGTTCCGCTTGATCAGGCGCGACGGCGCTTGACCTGGTCGCCGAGCTTACAGAAGGCGCAGATCTCTCCGGTGGTGACCTGCCCACACACCGCGCATTCGTTGAGCACGGTGGGCTCGGCGTGCTCGAAGACACCGCGGGCCTTCTCGAGAAAGCCGAAGAGGAAGTTGTGCTTGGCTCCGGGCGAGGCCTCCTCGAGCCGGTCGAGGATCTGTTTGTGGGTGATGGACGTGGCGCCCTTGGCGAAGGGGCACTCCTCTACGATGTAGTCGATGCCGCGCAGGAAAGCGTAGGCCGCCGTCTCCCGCTCGGAGAGGCGATAGAGCGGCTTGACCCGGCGGGCGAGCTTGGGATGCGTCGAGGCGAGGGCGGGCGACTGGCGCGAGAGCGGATCCATCTGCCAGTGGAGCACATTGCCGAACAGCACCGCCGCCTCGTCGTCCAGGTTGTGCCCGGTGGCGATGACCGGGTAGCCGTGGTCCACCGCCGCCCGGTTCATCAAATAGCGCTTGCTCAGTCCGCAGGCCGAGCAGGTAGGACGCCGCGTCGCCTTCTGGACCTCGGGGATACCCGCGCCCACGCGCTCCAGTACCGACTCGACAATGAGCTTCTGCCCGCGCGAGGCGGCAAAGGCCTCGCACTTGGCCTTCGACTCGACGGAATAGTCGAAGATGCCGAGGTCGAGATAGAGCCCCGCCGTCTGGTAGCCCGTCTCGATCAGAACGTCCCACAGGGCAAGTGAGTCCTTGCCTCCGGAGACCGCCACGAGCACGGACTCCTCGGGCGTGAACATCTTGTGCTTGCGGATGGCCTCCGCGACCTGCTTGCGGAAGAACTCCTGGAAATCGGGCGAGCAGAAGGCGGCGTTGTGGCGGGGCAGCTCGATGACCGCGCCGGCTCCGCACTTGCGGCACTTCATTGCCGGTCGCTCCCCCCCGACATCACCGGCCGAACCTCCAGCTCGTCGCCCTCGCCCACCACCTCGTCGGCGGTGAGGAGATCGCTGCCGCGGATCACGAGCACGGTGCCGGGCAGGATGTCGAGCTCCTTGAGGACCTCCTTCACACGCTTGCGACCGGGCAGCTCGACCTCCCGGCTGGGATTGCGGAGCTTGATCTTCACGTTCTGGGAAATCCCGGCGCGGCCTTGACGCCACGCAGCTGCTCGAGGTGAACGCCGTCGTGCCAGGCCTGGAGCGTCCACCACTGGGCGAGATCGAGCGCGCCAAGCCGCGGGTGCGGGAAGGTCAACGGACGGGGGTCCACGCCGCCCAGTCGCTCGATGCTTTGCCGGCTACGCTCCCGGGACGCCTTCATCTCCGCGACCAGCTCAGCAAAAGGCTTGCCGCGCTCCGGCCACACGGCCTGGGGGCTTCCGCTCGACCGCCCGCAGGGGTGGCGAGCGGCGCGAAGGCCTTGAGATCGGCGGGAAAGGGCTTCACCGTCGCTCCCGCATCTCTCAGCACCTTGGAGGTGACCTTGCCCGTGCCGATTTCGGCCAGGGTGAGGTGATGGACGATTTCCCCCACGGACCAGTCCTGGTCGCTCGTGCGCCAATCGGCTTGCGCCTGACTCAACCCCTCGACCTCTTCGAGCAGGCGGGTGCGCACCGACTGGAGATCGTTCCAGAGCGCTTCGACGGGAGCGGGCAACGGCATCGGTGCGTTCCTCCGTGCGGGGTGCGTGACGGCTTCGATTATAGCCCACCGAGTGAGGACATGATACAAGGTGAGGTGTCCATGGCCGACTCCGAACACCCGCATCCGCTCTCCCGCGAGCCGTGGCGGACGCGCTCGACCCGCCCTGTTTACGACAATCGGTGGATCCGCGTGCGCGAGGACGTGGCCCTCATGCCCGACGGCCGCTCCACCATCTACGGCGTCGTGGAGTGCTCGGAGTGCGTCGGCATCCTGCCCTTCGTGGATGCGGACACCGTGCTTCTCGTCGGCCAGTACCGCTACGTCGCCCAGGGCTTTTACTGGGAAATGCCCACGGGCGGCATGCATCCCGGCGAGCGTCCCGAGGAGGCCGCCCAGCGCGAGCTCGCCGAGGAGGCGGGACGCGAGGCGGGTTCGCTCGTCAAGATCTGCGATTTCCACACGTCCAAGAGCATTTTGCGCGAGACCGCCCACCTCTACCTGGCCCATGACCTGCGACCGGGCTCGCGCCCGCCCGACCCCACCGAGTTCATCGAGCGACGCGAGTTCCCGTTCGCGGAAGTCCTCCGCATGGTGGTGAGCGGCGAGATCAAGGACGGGATGACCGTGATCGCCGTGCTCCACGCCGCGCGTCTTCGCGCGACCTGAGCCTGCCCGGCCTCCCCTCGCCTGCCTCAACCCTTGACGGCGCCCGCGGTGAGGCCGCGGACGATGTGCTTCTGCACGAAGAGGGCGAGCAGGAGCACGGGAAGCGTGATGACGGTGGCCGCCGCGGTGAGCCCACCCCAGTTGATCTCCTCGTAGGAGAGAAAGCTGTAGACGGCGATGGGCAGGGTCCGCGTCTTGAAGCCGGCAATGATGAGAGAAAACAGGAAATTGTTCCAGGAAAAGATGAAGGCGAGAATGCCCGTGGCCACGATGCCCGGCTTGGCGAGGGGGATGGCGATACGCAAGAAGGCCGCCCCGTGCGTGCATCCGTCGATGCGGGCCGCCTCAGGTGAGTGAGGATCAACGCCGTATAGGTGTCGATCATCTTCGCCTTGGTGAACAGGATGAACCACGGAATCAGATAGCCGATGCCGGGCGCCATTCGCGCGGTGAGGATGCCGAGGGCGATGCCCGTCCGCTTGAACCTCGCGATGGCATAGGCGCCCGGCAGCCCGAAGAGAAGGGCGAGCCCCGTCGAGCCCAGAGCGACCACCAGGCTGTTCACAGTGAATGTGAAGAACGGGTTCTTCTGGAACACCTCACGGTAGTTCGCCAGGGTGGGCGTGAAGAGCCACACGGGCGGATAGGCAGTGTTCTGCACCTGCGTCTTGAGCGAGGAGAGGAGCATCCACCCGAGGGGAAAGAGGAAGGGGACGAGCAGCGCGACGAGAAACACATAGGTCCAGGGGTTGACCCGGTCGCGCCGGCCCTTCGACACGCTGATCACGTCACCACGCTCCCCGTCTCACCTTGATGAGGAGCAGGCTGACCCCGAGGACGAGGGCGAAGAGGATGACGAGGAGCGAGCTCGCGTACCCGATGTGGAAGTAGAAGAGGCCGACCTGGAAGGTGTAGACGTTGAGCGTCTCCGAGGCGAAGCCGGGCCCTCCCTGCGTCATCACGTAGATGATGTCGAAGGTCTTGAGGCAATCGATGGCCCGGAAGAGGAGAGCCACGATGATGGTGGGGCGGAGAAGCGGCAGGGTGATCCGCCAGAACATCTGGGTCGAGGAGGCGCCGTCGATGAGCGCGGACTCGTAAGGCTCGATGGGGAGGGTGGCGAGGCCGGCCAGGGTGATGAGGGTGATGAGCGGCGTCCACTCCCACGTGTCCACCACGGCGAGCGCGGGCACCACGATGGCCGCATTGCTGACCCACTTGTAGGGCCCGAGCCCGACCAGCCCGACGAGGTAGTTCATGACGCCAAGGGTCGGGTTGTACATCATCATCCACACCAGCGCGATGGCCACCGGCGTCGCCACCATGGGCAGGAGAAAGATCGATCGCACGAACCCCTTGCCCCGGAAGGGCCGATTCAGGACAAGGGCGAGGGACACGCCGAGGAAGAGCTGGAGCGCGGTGGCGAGACCGGTGAAATACACGGTGAGCCACAGGGCGTTCCGGAAGCGGTCGTCCTCGACGAAGGCCCGGCGGAAATTCCCGAGGCCGACGAACTCCGGGCTGGTGAGGCTCGAGGCATACCACGAGTGCACGCTCATGTAGAGCGTGTAGGCGACGGGGAACGCCATGAGGAGGGCAACGGCTACGACCGAGGGAAGGGTAAAGACCAGCACCGGGTGGCGCTCGACGAATCGCGACCACCCGGTGCCGACGTGAGGCAACGGGCTCTACTTTTTCTCCGTCTCGGCCATGATGCGCTTGACGTCCGCGGCCGCCTTGTTGTCCGCCGCCCTGACGTCTCCGCCCTGGATCGACACCACGATGGCTGCGCCGATGGCGTCACGACACTCGGCGACCGCGATCACCGGCGGATTCCACAGCGGCGTTCCGACCTTGGAGCCCAAGGTGAGCGACTCGCGCAGGTCAGCTGGGACCTTGACCTGCCCCTTCGGGTCCTTCCAGACGGATTCACGCGCGCCCAGCACGCCCTTCTCGCTCTGCACCGCGAGCACCTGCTCTTTGGCGGTGGCCCACTGCATGAAGAGCCAGGCCGCTTTCTGATTCTGGCTGGTCTTGGGCATGGCCAGGCCCCAGACGGCAACGGTCGAGCCGTATTGGCCCTTGGGACCGCGTGGAAAGAGCGCATAGCCGACCTTACCCACCACCTTCGACTTCTGCGCGTCCTCGATGACGGGGAAGAGCGAGTTCGCATCCGTGTACATGGCGGCTTTGCCCTGCGAGAAGATGGACGAGGCCTCGTACCAGTGGTTGTTCTCGGAACCCGGAGGGCCGTAAAGACGGAGCAGGCGGCCATAGAGCTCGAGCGCCTTCAGGCCGTCCTCGTTGTTGAACATCGGCTCGCGGTTGGGGGCGAGCCAGGTGCTGCCCATCGCGTGTAGGTAGGCCGCGAACGTGGACGTGGCGGCCGCCCGCTTGCCGCGGGCCACGATGCCATAGCCGGGCTGGCCGTCGTCGGTCATGGCCTTGCCGTTGAGGGCCTTGGCCGCCGCCTCGAGCTCGTCGAGGGTGGTCGGCACCTTGACGTTGTACTTCTGGAAGACGTCCTTGCGGTACATGAGAGAGCCGTTCTCGACCTGGATGGGGAGCCCCACGGTCTTGCCCTCGATGATCATGGCCTCGCGTGACTTCTCGAGAAAGTCGCTCCAGTTGTACTCCGGAGCGGTCATCGCGGGATTCTTCAGGAACTCGTCGACGGGCTGGAGCCAGCCCGCCCGCATGTACTTGAGACCTTCCTGGGCCGGCATGCTCATGAATACGTCGATGGAGCTGGCGGCGGAGGCCAGCTCGACGAGCACCTTGGCGCGAAACTGGTCCTCGGGATACACCTCGGCCACGAGCTTGACGCCCGTGAGCGCCTCGAACTCCTTGAGATGGGGCTCGATCGCACCCTGCCACGGATGCTTGTTGAGAAGGACCCGCAGCTGGGTCCCCTTCGCCTGCTGCCAGTTGAATTGCTGCTGGGCGAGCGCCGGTGATGCCAGGGCCAGGCACAGCGCCATCGCGAGCACCCATATCCTTCGTGTCACACCCATGAGCTGTCCCCTTTTCTCTTTTTTCTTCTCCCGGCAACGCCGCCGGAGCCGACCGCAGGTGGAAGTACGCACTACCGCCCTCACGTTCTTACTCTCGCCCCCCGTGGATGTCAATTCGCGAGGGCAGGAAGCCGCGCGCCCGTCGTGTCGTCAGCCCTCGAGCTCCGAGATCATCGCGTTGGCCCGACGGATGCGTCGGCTCAGCTCGCGCCCCAGATTGGTGAGGAGCCGGATGGCGATGGCGGGGTGCTCTGTGCCCAGCAGGTGGAACGCGTCTGCGGAGAGCACGTAGCACACCACCTCTTCGTCGGCGGTGACGGTGGCCGAGCGCGGTTGCTGGTCGAGGAGAGCGAGCTCGCCGAACACGGTGCCCGCGGAGAAGGAGGCGAGCCGGCGCTGCCGCCCCTGCCCGGGCACTTCCACCCTCACACTGGCCGTCCCCTGCGATATCAGGAAAAGGTCGCGGTCGTGGCTGCCTTCCTTGATCACGACCTCGCCTGCGCGAAAGGTGCGGCGCACGAGGAGCGCGCGCACCGCCGCACACTCGGCGTCGCTCAACCCCTCGAGGACGCTCAACCGGTCCACTTCCACCTCGCCGCCGAGCGCCTCCCCTCCTCCGCCCGCGAGAAGCACCCGATCCTCGGCCGATTCGAGCGCGGAGTCCGTGTCGGAGAACAGGCCGTGGTCGCCCAGCGCGCCCGCCACGCCCAGGTCGCGAAGGATGCGCGAGACGAGGTAGTTGTCGTGCGGGTGACTGATGAGAAGGTGGCCGCCCTGTCCCTTGAGGCGGTCGTTGATCTGAAGGAGGATGCGCGCGCCCGTGCTGTCGAGCTCGTTGACCCGCTTGAGATCGAGAATCACGTGATGGGCCCCCGCCTGTGTGGCGGCCTCCACGCGCCCGGCGAGGCCGTCGGCCGTGCCGAAGAAGATCGGCCCTTCGAGCTCGAAGACGACGATGCGTCGTCCATGCTCGGCCAATCGCTCCATCAGCTCGGGATCCCGGGCGCGCCGCGATCGCACCGTGTCGCCATGGTACGCCCGGCGCACCACCGACTTGCTCATCCGGACGAGGAAGAACAGGACGGCGAGGGCCACGCCCATGCCCACGCCGACCACCGGGTCGAAGATAAGAATGCTCGCGGCCACCAGCAAGACCACGAGGAGATCCACCCCCATCACGCGCCAGTGGGCGCGCTCGCCGCCCAGCATCCGCGCCAGATGCTGAAGGCTCCAGGGATCGAAGAGCTGGATGCCGACGACCACGAGCATGCCGGCGATCACCGCGCGGGGCAGCAAGGCAATGGCGGGGCCGAGAAGCATCACGGCGAGCAGCACCACCGAAGCGGCGACGACGATGGCCAAGCGCGTCCGCCCGCCCGCGCGGCGATTGGTCACGCTCGCCCCGAGATTCACCCCGCTGGGAATCCCACCAAAGCACGCGGCGATCGTATTGCCGAGGCCGAGGCGGGTCAGTTCCCGGCTGCCGCTCGAGCGCTCGCCGATCACGCCATCCATTACCCTCACGCAGAGCAGCACGTCGAGAGAAGAGACGATGGCCAGTCCGAACGCACCGATAGCGAGAGTGAGGAGCGCCGGCCACATCTCCCGATCCGCCACGAGCATCCCGAAGCTCGCCACGTACCTCGGCCAGGGCCACGTTTCCGGCAGAGGCCCCACCACCGGCCCGAGCATAGCCTGGGCGCCCAGCGCCCGGAGCGTGTAGTAGGCGGCGCTCCCCGCGAGCATCCCCTGGATCACCGGCGGCACCCGCCTGGTCAGCCGCGGGCCAGACCACATGACGAGCGCGGTGAAGAGGCCGACCGCGAGCGTGAGCGGCTGTACGGAGGCCAGGTTGGAAGCGAGGTCGCGCATCGGCACATGCCGGCGAAACCCTAGCAGGGCATCGACCTGGGCCAGAATGATGAGGATCGCGCCGGCATTCTGGAACCCGCCCATGACCGGAGATGGAATATAGCGGATGAGATATCCCAATTGCAGTACGCCGATCAGCGCCTGGAAGAGTCCCGCGGCGAGGACAACGAAGAACACGAGGCCGAGCGTTCGCTGGAAATCTCCGCGTGCGGCGGCGGCGGACGGACCTCGGGCCACGCCCTCGAAGATGACGGCCGCCATAACCAGCGTCACCACGCTCCGCGGCGTGTACATGAGGCTGGGAGAGCCTCGGAGGAGAGCGCCGGAGAAGAGCACAACCACGGCGCTCAAGAGACCGGCGAGGATACCGTAGGGAACATAGTCATTGCCGAGGGACTGGAGGGCGAAAAGCCCATAGCCCATGCTGAGAGGGATGATCAGGATTCCCGCGCTGACGCCCCCCGCTATGTCGCCTCGCAAGCCGGATCCCACGACGATGCTTTGCCCTCTCTCTCCGGGGGGATTCCGGCACTGCAGGATGGTCCGGCCGCCCGCCGGGTGATACTAACTCAAAGTCAGGACGGGCGGGAGCGTTGGGCGGGGGGCGAGAGTCAGAGCTTGCCGACGAGATACATGCTGCCGGTGGGCGCGGCGACGCCGCCCGCTGGCTCGAGGGTCACCGCGAAGGTGTCGGGCGGCCCGCCGGATTTAAGTGGCGCCACGCGGAGACTACCCACACCCTTGGCGTCCACGGCGAAGACGCCGGCCGGCATGGGCGCGCCCGTACCGGCAATCGCCCAGAGCTCATAGGCCTTGCCCGCGGGCGCTGGCGGCAGTCCCTGAGCGACAAGCAGGCCACCCGCCGTCGCGTGCCAAAGTACGCGAGCCTTGGCCTCGGGCGCGGGCGCGAGACCTGAGAGCGCGACGATCTGGGTCGCCGGATCCCGGAGTATGGTCACGAGTGATTCCTGGCGCGCCAGCTCCCGCTTGAGCTCGGTCTGTTCCTGGGCGAGCTGGCCGATCCGCCGGTCGTAGACGGTCGAGACGGCGAAACCGACCGCGATGGCCGCCACGCCCGCGGCCATGGCACCCACCGCGACCACCGTCCACAGCGATCGGTGCGGCGGCGCGGAGCGCGGCATGGACAGCACCCGCGTCACATTCCCTCGGGAGCGCTCCTCGGCGTCGATGCGCGCCATGAGCGCAGACTTGACGACGGGCGGCGGCGTTTCGGCCGTCTCCGCCGCGAGCGTCGCCACCGTCAACTCGAAGTCACGCAAGGCCGCCCGAGCGTCCACATCGCCCGCCGCGAGGAGCGCCTCGAACCGCGCGCGTTCCCCGACGTCGAGCGCTCCCAGAGCGTAGCCCGCGGCCAGCTCGACGACCTCATCGTGATTCATGCCAGCGTATGCCCCTCTCGCTTCATCAGGCTCCTCAGTCGCTCGAGCCCCAGCCGTGCCCGTGTCTTCACCGTCCCTAACGGTTCGCCGAGACGATGGGCGATCTCCGACTGCGTCAAGCCCTCGAAGAAAGCCAGCTCGACCACGCGCCGCTGCGGCTCGGGCAGGCCCTCGAGCGCTGACCGGACACGTCCTCGCCGCTCCGCCGCCACGCCGGGATTCTCCGCGGGCGCGTCGGAAGCGCTCGCGGCTATCGCATCGTCCACGGGCGCCACGAACGTCCTCTCTCTTCTACGTATGGCACGCAGCCTGTCGATTGCCCGCGTCTTCGCGCGCATGACCACCCACGCCTCGGGGCTGCCGCGACGGGGGTCGTAGCGGGCCGCCTCCTGCCATATCTGACAGAACACCTCCTGCAGCACTTCCTCGCATGCCGCGGGGTCGCGGAGCACACGCCGTATGAGCCCGAGAGCGAGGCCCGCAAAGGCGTCGTAGAAGTGGCTGAAGGCTTCCCGGTCCCCTTGGGCAATCTTCGCGAGGAGGCCGGCGGACGCATCCGACGGCGGGAGGCCGACACTTTGCATATCGACGTAATCACTAGCAGCCCCCACATCGCGAGTCAATACATCCAGACGCACGTTCCCGTTCGTAGTCGAGGAGAGAGGTATGCCCGCTCGAGCCAGCGCTAGAATCCGAGCCGTAGACCCGTACTCCGCTGCAGGCGGGTCCGAGTTATAGACGACGGAAACGTCAACCCGAAGGGCGCCGGGCGGGTCATCCGCGTCGAGGAAGCTGTGTCAACCGGCCGTGCTCGTGGCGCGATCACCGATGCCGATCGTTTCATGGCCGCGAGTGACTGCGATAGGGGCCTATGTACGAGGATGGATACGCCAAAAGTCGGAGTCTCGCACCTTTCAGCTTGACAGCCTCCGGAGCCTGACTCGGTTATTCGGTAGCAACCCTCGGCAAGTGCGGGCCCAGCGGCACGCACGGGTCCACGAGTGCGTGATCGGATAAGGCCCGATCGAAAATCATTTCGCGGCCCGCGATCGCCCTTCTTGAACGCTCTCCATACGTCCGAAAACCGAGGTGTAGAGTCGCGTCACGAGAAGGAGGGCTCGCCATGCAGATCCATTCGCTCGCTGCTCATCACGCCTCGGAGCTGGACCGGCTCGGCGACGAGATCGCCGAGCTGTCTGCGCACCTCGACGCCGCCACCGCGCGCCTCTTAACCTTGATCCGCGAGTTCGACGCACGCGGGGGATGGAACACAGGCTTCCGCTCCTGCGCCGCCTGGCTGAGTTGGCGAGTCGGGCTTGACCTGGGCGCCGCCCGTGAGCGGGTGCGGGTTGCACGCGCCCTCGGGTCGCTGCCGCTCCTCGCTCAAGCCCTTGCCGGCGGGCAGCTGTCGTACGCCAAGGTCCGCGCCCTCACCCG
>WNFP01001869.1_pt1 | contig 19950 bp, 13 predicted proteins | sample 5400201 | NCBI WGS metagenome assembly WNFP01 (sample SAMN13153355, study PRJNA577476) | soil metagenome | isolation source: 115 cm saprolite under Madrone tree | place: USA:California | collected 2016-06-14
CAGGGCGTGGTCGACCCCACGCTCGAGAAAGACATCAGCGTGAGAAAACTGGCCGAGTTTGAGGCCGAGGCCAAAAGTGCGCGAGCGACCATTGCCGAGTCACGCCAGCGCATTCGCACGCTCGAGTCACAGCTAGCCACTCTCCCTGACCGACAGACAACGCAAGTCCGCACCTCGGACAACCCGCAACTCATGCAGGACATGAAGTCCAAGCTGCTGGAATTGGAACTAAAGCGCACCGAATTACTTTCGAAATTCGAGCCCACGTACCGGCCGGTGCAGGAGGTCGAAGAGCAGATTACTCAAACGAAGGCGGCCATCGCGGCAGCAGAAAAAGCGCCATTGCGGGATGAGACCACAGACCGCGACCCCACGTACGAGGCGCTACGGTCTGAACTGGCCAAGGCCAAGGCGGAACTGGCAGCCACAGAAGCAGGAGCCGGCGCCGCGACCGCTCTAGTGCGCAGCTACCGGAACGAGAATGAGCAGCTGGGCCGCAAAGAACTCCTTCACCAGGACATGGTGCGCAACGCCAAGGCTGACGAGGAGAACTACATGCTGTACCTTCGGAAAGCCGAAGAGGCGCGAATTTCCGACGCACTTGACCAGCAGCGGTTTTCGAACGTAGTGGTTGCAGAGCCAGCCGCCGTGCCCTTTACGCCGCAAGCCCGGTGGGTACTGGTGATAGTTCTAGGGGCGTTATTCGCGAGTCTTGCGAGCGTGATGTCGGCATTTTTAGTGGACCGCTCGGATCCTTCATTTAGGACCCCAGAAGAGGTCGAATCTTTCCTGGGCGCGCCTGTGGTCGCAGCGTTCCCGAAGAATGGCGATTAGTAACAATGTTCCTCAATTTCTATAAGCTGCGTGAACAGCCATTCGGGGTGACTCCGGACCCGCGCTACCTTTATTTCAGTCCTGGACACCGGGAAGCTCTCGCCTCTTTGTTCTACGGAATCGAGACGGGGCGCGGCTTTCTCTCGCTTATCGCGCAACCTGGAATGGGCAAGACGACGCTTCTGTTCCAACTGCTACAGCGGTGGAAAGGCTATGTCCACAGCGCATTCCTATTTCAAACGCAATGCGATTCGCGCGAACTGATCCGTTATTTACTGGACGACCTCGGTCTCAAGAGCGACGGCGAAGATATTGTGCGGATGCATTCGGAGCTGAACGAATTTCTATATCGCGAGACGAAAGCGGGAAGGCGAGTCGTCGTATTCATTGACGAAGCTCAAAATCTCTCGGATACGGTACTGGAGACGGTGCGCCTGCTGTCGGATTTTGAAGCACCGGACAAGAAGCTGCTGCAGATCATCTTGGCGGGACAACCGGAACTGGAAGAGCGGTTGTCGCGTCCCAGGCTGGCTCAACTGCGCCAACGCATTGCAATCCAGTCACGATTGGAGGCCCTTTCTGCCGGTGAGGTCATTCGATACGTCGGCCATCGTCTCGAGGTTGCAGGGCATGAGGGCACTGGATTGTTTACTCCCGGGGCGCTTGCGTTGATCGCGGAGCGCAGCCGGGGAATTCCGCGGCTTATCAACAATATTTGCTTCAACGCGCTGTCGCAGGGGTGCGCCCGGCAGGAGAAGCAAATTGATTCCGACTTGGTGAAAGAAGCAGCAAGAGACTTGTCGATGGACATCCACGTTCCCCAACCGCGAATGGCGCAACGGCAGTCATTTACACACGCAGCGCAAGGTCCTAGGTCGTTGGCGGAGTCTGCATACCACTGGATTAAGGACAGTCTTATGCGGCGGCGGTTGTTTCAAACCTCGGCAATCGTGCTCATGCTTTGCGGCATGGCGATTTATGTAGGGGCCCGCAGCGGGTCAGGAACGCTTCGACAGCAAGGTGCGAGGCATCTGAATTCCGAGAGTGCCGCGACTGTAACGACAGCCGGGAGCGGCCAGACACGCGTACAATCGGATGCGGCCCGCGTGGAGAATTCTGCGGCGCAGCCAATTTCGCAGAATAGCCCCGCGAGGAATCCAGTCGGATCATTCGTGTATGTGGTCCAGCCGCAAGACACTCTGCGCGACTTATGTCTCTCGACGCTGGGGCGATACGACAGCACAGTGGTATCCGAGATCCGCGGACTCAATCCCGGCCTGAAAAACCCCGAGCATCTTCATGCAGGTCAAGAGATTCGTCTTCCGACGTCGTCGACGAAATGAAGGAGCGAGATACACGACGGGGACCGTTGTTTAGTTCGGGGTACGGAGCAACAGGGCACTTATGAGCAAAAATTTCGAACTTCTCCAGCAAATTGGCAATGAGGAAGAGTTGTTCCGAGCAGCCCGCCAATCGGCTGAGGCTGTTCCTGCCGAAAATGTCGAACCAAATCCGGATTTGGACAAGGAGGTTCGCCGGAAAATCTTGCAGAACGCTTCTTTGCCTGATGTATTTCAAACGACCAGTGGAACGCCAAGCCCGATTCTCACCGTGTGCTCTGAACTCAGCACCGACCTGAATGAGAAGGTTGAATCAGCAAGTTTCCAAAAAGCCGTTCCAGCCGGTGAATTTCGAAACTCCAGAAATCCGACCAGTTCGATCGGTGAGCTGCCAAAGCAAGCCGAGAACAGAGTGACACAAAACAGCACAAAGAGTGATCCTCTTTCGAGGACAATTAGCGTCGAAATAAAATCAAAACTATCTTCCGCCACAACGAGCCGCGAAGTGCAGTCAAGAGTGGCGAGAGCGATTCCTCCGAGGAGCGTCCAAAAGCCCTCTTTGGCATTGCCATGGGTCGACGGGATCAAGACGGCAGCGGGCCGATGGGGAAGGAAATTCCATGCGCGCAACAACCATGTTGGAGTCGATATGGAAGTGCTCGCGCGTGAAGAGGAAATGAAGTTGGTTCAGCGTGTTTTTCCTAGAACAGATCACAGCTCGCCTCGGGCTGTGCTTTTTTCGAGATTGGACGAGGAAGCAGGACATGCATCAACTTGCGCCCGCGTTGGGAAGATACTTGCGGCCCGCGGCGAAGGGCGAGTGTGTGTTGTTGACGCAAATTTCCGCGCACCCTCGCTTCACGAGTATTTTGGAGCAGAAAACGTCAATGGACTTACCGAAGCCACGACCGAAGGCGGTCCCATAGAGAATTTTGCACGGCAGACGCTGGAGCCGGATCTCTGGCTGATGCCGAGTGGAAAGGCGGCTGCGAAGCTGCTGTTTCCGGCAATGGCAGATGGCCTGCGATTAAAAATGGAGGAGCTGCGCAACATCTTCAGGTATGTCGTCATCCATTCGGGCCCTCTTCGACTGGAAACGAGTTCCATGCTGCTCAGTAGGTGGGCCGATGGCGTGGTGCTGGTGCTAGAAGCAAATTCTACGCGGCGAGATACTGCCCGGCGCGCGAAGGAAAATCTGGCTGCTGTCGGCGTGAGCGTACTTGGAGTAGTGTTGAACAACCGCACCTTCCCAATTCCTGAGGCGATCTATCGCCGGCTTTGAGAAGAGATTCCAGTTTCCAACGCAGAAACATCCGGCCCCACACACTGCGCAGTTTACTTTTCTGATTAAGTCTTGCCTCGCGGCTCCCGGGCGTTCGCCCGCGGAGTTTCTAAGAAGAAAGATCCTGCCCAATCAAGCTACTGACCTCACATCGGAAGGGAATGGTTGACTAACATGGCCGGACAACAAACTTGGCAGTGGCCGAGTCGGATTGCACTGGTAGCGGAACACAAGGAAAGCAATTTCTATTATCTAAGCAAGAGATGCCTGGACGTGATTCTGGCGAGCCTGCTGCTGATTGTACTTCTGCCACTGCTCTTATTAATTGCGGTCCTGATCACGCTGGATTCTCCAGGGCCGGTGGTGTTCAACCAGAAACGGGTAGGAGCGAAGCGCAAGTGGCTGGGGAGACAGGCGATCTGGGTGATTCAAGATTTCACGATGTACAAGTTCCGCTCGATGATTCAGAACGCCGATCCTTCCGTGCACGAGGCGTACATTCGAGAGTTCGTAGAAGGCCGCGCCCAGGCCTCCGCCGAAAGCGGGGGGAAATTCAAACTCACCAACGATCCCCGCGTAACTCGAGTCGGACATTTTCTGCGGAAATACAGCCTGGACGAGCTGCCGCAGCTTCTGAATGTGTTGAAGGGTGACATGAGCCTTGTCGGGCCCCGTCCGGTGCCTCCTTACGAGGTGGCTTGCTATGGGAACGGGCACCGCAAACGACTTGCGGCGCTGCCTGGAATCACCGGCTATTGGCAAGTGAAGGGGCGTTGCCAGGTTTGCTTCGAAGAAATGGTGCGCATGGACCTGGAATATATTCGCAACGCATCGTTCGTATACGACCTCAAAATCCTATTTCTTACCATCCCTGCGGTTCTATCAAGAAGAGGTGCTGAATGAACTCCGCAATCCTTTCACTAGGAGTGAAGCAGAATTCCCCGAACGCGAGACCGCTGGGTATCGCGGTCATAGGATGCGGCTATTGGGGCATGAACTACGTTCGAATCTTCAACGAACTCGTGGAATCGCGCGTCGTTGCCGTGTGCGACCAGAGCGCAGAACGCCTAAAAGAAGTGTCGCGACGGTTTCCCGGAATCTATCTGACCACACAGGTCCACGATGCCGCATCGCAACCCGGCGTGGACGCGGTCGTTGTGTGCACGGAAGCCACGACACATTTCAACGTGACGCGGCACCTGTTGCTGGCGGGCAGGCACGTTCTCGTCGAAAAGCCGTTAACCACGACGGCGGCCGAGGCAGACAAGCTGATTGACCTGGCGGAGTCCCACTCCGCGATCTTGATGGTGGGGCATACCTTTGTGTTCAATGCGGGCGTCCGCAAAGTAAAGGAGTACGTCCGGAACGGCGGAGGCCGAGTCTATTATCTGTACGCGCGGAGAACAAACTTGGGCCCCATCCGCCGCGACGTCAATGCATTGTGGGACCTGGCACCCCACGACATAGCCATCTTCAATTACCTTCTTGATGGGACTCCGCAGTGGGTCAGTGCGGTTGGCGGAAAAGTCCTGCGAAACTGCCGCGATGATGTTGGTTTCATCTCGCTGGGCTATCCCGACAACGTTCTTGCTCACGTCCACGTAAGCTGGGCCGATCCCGATAAGGCACGCGAAGTCGTAGTGGTGAAGAGTGATAAGAGAATCGTCTTCAATGACCTGAACGGAATTGAACAGGTGCGCGTGTTTGAGAAGGGTGTAAGTACAGTCGAGCAGGAGCCGCTGAATTACGGCGAGTTTCGGTTCGAGATCCGGGACGGCGACATCATCAGTCCCCGCATTGAACCGGTCGAGCCACTCAAGCACCAGTGCCGTCATTTTCTGGAATGTGTGCGAACAGGGAGACGGCCGATCAGCGGCGGCGTGGAAGGCCGGGATGTCGTGCGAGTGCTGGAAGCCGTAAACCGTTCCATCGAATGCAAGGGACTCCAAGTAGAGGTGGAGAGCAAAGGTGACTATGTCCGTGCAAACATTGCTGCAGACAAATCAGCCGCAAGTGCCATTCGTTGATCTCGCTGCTCAGTACACTACGATCGCCGCCCAGATTAATGAGGCAACGTCTAAAGTAATAAGAGATGCCGATTTCATTTTGGGGCGTGAAGTAAAGCTCTTCGAAGAAGAGTTTGCCGCCTTTTGTGAAGTCAAGTACGCGGTTGGGGTGGACTCAGGCACGTCGGCACTTGAGCTTGCACTTCGCGCATATGATATAGGGCCCGGCGACGAAGTAATCACCGCCGCGAACACGTTCATCGCCACGGCTCTTGCGATTTCCCATGTTGGGGCGAGGCCAGTCCTGGTTGATATAGACCCGCAAACCCATACGATTGATGTTGGCGGGATCGCGGGCGCCATTACGCGTCGCACAAAAGCCATTCTCCCGGTACACCTCTATGGTCACCCTGCTCACATGGGACCGATCAGGCAAATTGCCGAGAAACTCGGGCTAGTCATCATCGAAGATGCATGTCAAGCGCACGGTGCTCGGTATAAAGGAAAACGCGCGGGCTCCCTGGGAGATGCGGCGGCGTTCAGCTTCTATCCCGGAAAAAATCTAGGGGCCTACGGGGATGGTGGCATCGTTGTGACCAATGATCGCCAGGTCGCGGACCGCCTGGAGATGCTGCGCAATTACGGCCAGAAAGAGAAGTATCACCACCTGTTCCGGGGTTACAACCGGAGGCTCGACACGTTGCAGGCGGCGATTTTGAGAGTGAAATTGAAGTATTTGGAAAAGTGGAATGCCGCCCGCCGGTGGAACGCCAAGCTCTATCACGATTTCCTAGAGGGAGCGGGAGTTTTAACTCCGGTTGAAACGCTCGGAGTTGAATCCGTGTGGCATCTCTACGTGGTTCGTTCCGAGCACCGTGACACTTTGAGGGAACACCTCGAAAGCAGAGGTATCAGCGCAAGCATCCACTACCCGATTCCCATCCATCTGCAGCCGGCCTATAAAGATCTAGGCTACAAACGAGGGGAATTTCCCGTCACTGAAGGGCTTGCACGACGAATCCTTTCGCTGCCGATGTATGCGGAGTTGACATCAGAGCAGATTGAGTTCGTTGCCCTAACCATTCGCAAATTCATGTCCGCGAATGCGAATGGCCAATCAGGGTCGAGGACCCTTTCCAAGCCCGCCAGTCCAGGGCAATGAGTCCGGGAAAAATGGAATCATCGGCAACAAGCGGCGGGTTACCCCTATCGCCCGAAAGAAACGCAGCATTGCGCGCGGGCGATTGCCAACTCATGCCAAAAATGCCCGACGATCGATTGAGCGCCAACCGAGGGGTGCGGGCGCTGGGTACAGATTCCCTGATCGTCGCACTTCTCAGCCCCATGGCTGCACTGACTTCCGACGCAGTCCAAAAATTCCTGTTTGCAGTGGTCATTTTGGACATTCCCATTGAGCTTGGCACCTACCTCTTCTATCAGCCGGTCCAGGCGGCACTTGGCGCACTAAAGGGCTTAAGTATTTCGGCGACGACGATTGCCCTAGCCGGTCTGTACACTTCTTGGTTCATCCGGACGCTGGCAAATAGAACGCCTAGGGTACGCCCCCGGCTCCACATGAATTTGGCCCTTGTTTTTTTCCTCGCAATCACTCTGCTTTCGGTGTTTGTCGCCCAGGACAAGGCTCTCTCGCTTTTCGACTTGTACCTGTTGTTCGAAGCATGCCTGATTTATTTCTACGTCGCCAACAATGTGCGAACCTGGCGCGATGTCTTGTTCGTGGTGGCATTGCTTCTGGGCGGGTGCCTGTTTGAGAGCGCAGTCATCATCGTAATCAGGTTCACCGTGACAGCGTCGACGACCTGGGATTATCCAATACATATTATCGCCGAGAACTTCACTGGAGACGGTCGCATGCGAATCGGCGGCACGATTGGAGTGCCCAATGTGGCGGGTGCTTACCTGAGCGTCATGCTTGCGGCTGCAGCCAGCATTTTGTTTACGGACCTTGGAAAGATGTACAAATGGCTGGCAGCGGTGGTTCTTGCATTAGGTGGCGTCGCACTGATTTTGACCTACTCGCGCGGAGCATGGCTCGCTTTGGTCTTGGCTACCATTGTGATCTGTTTCGTTATCGGGCGCCAGCGTGGTACTTCCTTAAAAGCGCCCATCGCTATCCTGGTGATCCTGGCCGCGCTGTATGTGCCGTTTGGCGGGTCTATTTCCGCTCGACTCTTCGGAGACGACCGAGGGTCAGCGGAATCCCGCATTCCATTGGACGAACTGGCATTTCGGATGATCGGAGACAACCCGCTGTTGGGAGTGGGCGCAAACAATTTTACCGTGGCCATGGACCAGTACGCGACGTCCGAGTTTCGCCGCGAATGGCTCTGGGCGGTTCACAACAAATATCTTCTAGTTTGGGCCGAGACAGGGTTGGGAGGCTTGTTAGCTTACTTGGCGTTTCTGGTCAGCACACTGCGGCGGGGCTGGCAGTGCTGGAAGTTTGGTGATTCTCAATTCTCGCCTCTTGCGCTCGGTCTTGTCGCTGGCATTGCTGGTCATATGCTGCACCAGGGTGTTGACCTTTTCCGTGACCGGCCCTTGCAACAATTGGTTTGGCTGACTGCGGGTCTGCTCGTGGCGATGCATGGGATTTGCGTGGCCGATCACCGAAGCGATCTAGTTTCAAGTATCGCGTGAGACTCTTCCAAAATGCAATGCATCGACGGCGATGCATGAGCTGCCTGGCCCCCCAGGATGACAGAGTTTCCAAACAAATCTGAAAACGTTAAGGCTCCAGGAATGGGCGCTTAAGAGATTATATGTGTGGAATAGCAGGCATCATCGATCCAGCACTTCCGAGCGGAGAGATACGGCGCATGCTCGAGAGCATGGCGGATGCGATTTGGCATCGCGGCCCTGATGAAGGCGGATTTTTTGTACGCGATGGTGTTGGGCTGGCAATCAGACGACTCAGCATCATCGATGTTGGGGGCGGTCACCAACCCGTTCGGAGCGAAGATGGGCAGGTTCAGGTTGTTCTGAATGGGGAGATTTACAACTACCTTGATTTGCGTGCGGAACTGATTGCGCGCGGACATATCTTCCGTACTTCCTCAGACACCGAAGTGATAGCCCACTTGTACGAGGAAAGGGGCGCTGACTGTTTAACTAGACTGCGGGGCATGTTCGGGGTCGCGGTGTGGGATCAAAGTAGGCGACGTCTGTTCCTGGGACGCGATCGCTTGGGCAAAAAACCTCTCTTCTACGCCCAGCAAGGCAAGCGTTTAGTATTCGGCTCGGAAATCAAAGCCATTCTTGCCGCAATTCCTGAGTTGGCCGAACCGGACTCGCAGGCGGTTGTTCCTTATTTTCGACATGGGTTTATTTCTGAACCGAGAACCATGTTCCGGGGCATCCGGAAGCTGCCTGCGGCGCACTGGCTCAGTTTTCGTGATGGAGAAGCCACAATCTGCCGCTACTGGCACCTGAGGATTCAAGAAAATGCACGGGCTTCTCGGCCAGTCGGTGAAGTGACGGAAGAATTGGACGAGCTCCTTGCAGAGAGTGTCCGCATCCGGTTGATGAGTGAAGTACCACTGGGCGTTTTTCTGAGCGGTGGTCTGGATTCCAGCACGGTGGTTGCCTACGCGTACAAAGCCGGGTTGCGCCCGCTCAAGACATTCACGATCGGCTTTGATCGTCCAGAGTGGGATGAATCCCGCGATGCGCAAGCCGTCGCCGACTATTTTCAGACGGATCATCACGTACTGCATCTTAGCGAGGACGACCTAAAGACGCATTTGCCCGACACGGTTTTGAGCTTGGTGCACCATTTTGATGAACCCTTCGGAGATTCTTCGTCGCTTCCCACGTACTATGTGTCAAAGCTGGCCCGGCAGCATGTGACTGTGATTCTTAGCGGCGATGGTGGCGATGAACTTTTCCTGGGCTACACCAGCCACCAAGGCGTCCGGTTTGCCGAGTACTACCAGCGACTACCAGGGTGGCTAAATCAGCGAATCCTCCCTGGGTTGGCGCACGCAGGAGCAGCCTGCTTGCCTGCCGGTCGAAAGTACGGCGCTTTGCGGGCAGTGAAGGTACTCGAGGACAGCCTGCTGCCGTTCGAACGGATGTACGTCAGCAAAGGCGCTCTATGCAGCGAGGGCTTGCTGAAACAGCTATTCACAAAGGAATTCTCGGCGTATACCTCGCGATTCCGAGCTCCACAATATTCCGAGGAAGTCGCCGCGGCGATACATTCGGACATGTCGCCGTTAGATAAGGCAAGCCACATCGACCTGCGTCACCGTTTACTGGAAGATATGCTCGTCAAAGTTGACCGAATGAGCATGGCCCATTCTTTGGAAGTTCGCTCACCATTGCTCGATCACCGGCTGGTGGAATTTGTTCTAAGCCTCCCTCCATCGCTGAAGCTGCGGGGCTGGCGAACAAAAGCGATCTTGCGGGACACGGTCCGCCGTTATTTGCCAGCTTCCACGCTACGCAAACGGAAGCATGGGTTCAGCGTGCCCTTACGCGAATGGTTCCGCGGGAGTTTGCGTGAGATGGTTTGCGATTACCTTAGTCCTGCGAACGGGAAACTGGCTCCGGGCGTGTTCAAGCATGTGACCGTCAGCCGATTGATCGACGAGCATCACAGAGGAGAACGCGATCACTCATCGGTTCTCTGGCTGCTCCTGAATTATGCGGCATGGAACGGCGCCTACGCCCACGCGAGAACATCGCCCGGGCGGCGGCCATCTGCTGGTGAGACGAAAGTCGCCGCTTCATATAATTAAGGTTTCCCAGCAGAACAATGCAGTGTAATTGAAAAAGGCTGCGAGCCAACGCCCCGTTCAGCGTGAGACTCTCCATGAAAGTTCTGGTCGCCACATCGATTTATCCCTCGAGCGAGAATCCTGCCAGGGGAACGTTTGTTCGAACGCAAGTCGAATATTTGAAGCGCGCTGGAGTTGAAGTTGAACTGCTCATTGTGGGAGAGCGCTCGCGAAAGCTCATGTACCCCAAAGCGGCGCTGGAATTGCGCCGGCGGCTGACGGACAAGTCGATTGATTTGGTACACGCGCATTACGGCCTTGTGGGGATTGTTGCTCGCACACAGTCGAAAGTGCCGGTGGTCGTTAGTTATTGCGGCGATGATCTTCTGGGAACATTGAATTCGCGAGGAAAGCAATCCTTGTTCGGGCGGCTGGCAGTCCTTGCCGGAAAGCTGCTAAGCAATCGAGCAGATGGCGTCATCGTGAAGAGCCGAGGAATGGCGAGTAGGCTGGGGAGAAAAGACGTCCATGTCATACCGCACGAAATAGACCTGGAGCTCTTTCAGCCCAGCGGAAGGGAACAGGCTCGAAAAGCTTTGGGTTTGGATCTCCAGAAAAAGTATTTGTTGTTCGCAGCCAACCCGGACATTCCTGTCAAGCGTTTTCCTTTAGCAAAGGTTGTTGCAGACCACATGAGTAAGCAAGACCCAACCATAGAGTTATTGGTCGTTTATAAAGAACCACAAGAGCGCCTACCGCTTTTCATGAGCGCCTGCGACGCCTTGCTCTTCACTTCCTATCAGGAAGGCTCACCCAATGTTGTGAAGCAAGCGATGGCTTGCAATTTGCCCATTGTCTCGACAGATGTGGGCGATGTGCGCGAAATCATCGGAAATACCGTCGGCTGTTACGTCTCTAAACCGGAAGTTCAGAAGTTCACAAGCCATCTCTCCAGCATCCTGCGACACGGCGCACGAACAAGCGGGCGGGAACAGGTGCGGCATCTGGCTGGACCCGCAGTAGCCCAGCAAATTATTGAAGTCTACGAGCAGGTGTTGAGAAATCGTCCGAGACATGCTGCGCAGCGAACGCAAGTCAATTTTTTCCTTGCCCGTAAGTAAGCCTAATTCACTAACGCAGGAACCCAACCATGTGTGGCGTCTGCGGAATCTACGAATTCAAAACCCACAAGCCTGTTGACCAGCAAATTCTGGCCGACATGCTTCATGTCCTGCATCACCGGGGCCCGGATGATGCCGGCGTGTTTTTTGACAAGGACCTTGCGCTGGGAATGCGGCGCTTGAGCATCATCGATTTGAATGGCGGGAAGCAGCCGATCAGCAATGAAGATGGGAGCGTCGTTACCGTCTTAAATGGCGAGATTTACAATTATCAGCCACTTCGCGATGAACTGAAGAGCCGAGGGCACAGACTTGTGACGGCAAGCGACACGGAAGTGATTGTTCATCTGTATGAAGAATTCGGCGAGGAGTGTGTCCGGCACTTGCGTGGAATGTTTGGTTTTGCTGTCTGGGATGCCCGCAAGCGGCGGCTCCTGCTCGCACGTGACCGCCTCGGCATCAAGCCTCTGTATTTCACGCGAGCGCACGGCACGCTGATTTTTGGTTCCGAAATCAAAGCTATTCTCCAGCATCCGTCGGTTCAGGTGGTCCTCAACCTTGAGAGCTTGAATAACTTTCTGGCGCTGAAGTATGTGCCGGCACCCCAGACCATGTTTGAGGGCATCCACGCTCTGCCGCCGGGTTGCCTGCTTATCTGCGACGCAAATGGCATCCAAATTCGCCGCTATTGGGATTTGTCCTTCGCCAATCATCGCAACGGGCATGTCCGGGAGGAAGCTTATGCGGAGCAACTCGAAGCCCTGCTCCGGGAATCCCTCAAGTTACACCTGATCAGTGATGTCCCCTTCGGAGCGTTTCTAAGCGGCGGGGTTGACTCCAGCACGATCGTGGCGCTGATGAGCCAGGTTCTGAACGAGCCCGTAAAGACGTATTCGGTCGGATTTGAAGGAAATGGAGCGGCGTTCAGCGAGTTGCCCTATGCGCGCTTGGTCGCAAAAAAGTTTCAGACGGACCATCACGAAGTGCTCATCGGTCCTTTGCACTTGGTGGCGCTTGCCGAGAAAGTAGTCTGGCATCTGGATCAACCGCTGGCCGAGCACGCAACTTTGGCCAATTACATGGTTGCGGAGTTGGCTTCTCGCGATGTCAAGATGGTGCTGACCGGGGAAGGTGGAGACGAACTCTTCGCCGGTTACGCGCGATACGCCGGTGAGCGGCTCTCGCCCTTTTTCCAGCGCATTCCCAAAGCTGCGAAGTCGTTGGCGTTGGCTGCGAGTTCGCATCTTCCCGGGCTGCGCCGCCAAAAGCTCGCGCTGTATGCGTTAAGCCAGCCTGAAGAGGCTGCGCGCTTCGTCAACTGGTTTCCACTGTTCAATTCGGAAACTAAGCATGCCTTGCTTTCGGAGGATCTAAAGGAAACTTTGCACGGCCGCGATACGGATTCCGTGTTCGAGCAACACTTGGCGTGTACCGATGCCACTGAACCATTGAATCGGATGCTCTACGTCGACACAAAGCTCTGGTTGCCGGACCTTCTGCTGGCCAGGGGAGACAAGACGAGCATGGCCGTGTCATTGGAAGCTCGGGTGCCGCTGCTGGATCACAAGCTCGTGGAGTTCGCTGCCTCCCTGCCGCAGAAGATGAAAGTGAAAGGCCTAGCCCGCAAGTACCTGCTGAAAAAAGTGAGCGAGCGCTGGTTACCGCCCGAAATAATTCATCGAAAGAAACAGGGGTTTCCTATGCCTGTTTCACTGTGGCTCCGCAATGAGGCGCGGCCCTTCGTGCGGGACGTTCTCTCGCCCTCTGCGTTGAGGCGCCGCGGGCTTTTCAACCCCGTCTTCGTCGAAAAGTTAATCGAGCAGCACGAGAGCGGTTTCGCCGACCACAGTTCACTCCTGTGGGGACTGATGAGCGTAGAACTTTGGCAACGCGTTTTTATGGATTCTCAGCTGCGCACACGGCGGATTCCCGCGGCACTTGCCACCCAAGCGGTATGAGCGTGCAATGGGTAAGCAAAGATTGGGATAGAGAGAGTCGTGCGCGAGCAAGCGAATAATCGAATCCTCATGTTGCTGGAAAACTTGCCTTTCCCTCAGGACCTGCGCGTCCGCAGAGAAGCTTACGCGTTACACGTCGCTGGCTATCGGGTGACAGTAATCTGTCCGGCCCATAAGGGACAGCCCTTCCGCGAAATTGTGAACGGTGTACGGGTCTTTCGCTATCCGGCACCGCCGGCTGTGAATGGATTTCTCGGATATGTTTGGGAGTACGGCTATTCCATGCTTGCCAGCTTCCTTCTCTCGGTGCTGGTTTTCTTTGGCGAGGGTCTTGACGTTGTCCATGCGCACAATCCGCCGGACACCTTCGTCTTTATCGCGATTCTGTACAAGGTACTTGGAAAGCGTTTCGTTTATGACCATCACGATCTGTCCCCGGAAATGTATCAGGCCAGATTCTCGGGCGGAGGAAATCCTGCGGTTTATCGTGTGCTCGTCTGGCTGGAGCAGCTGAGCTGCCGTTTAGCGGATCACGTCATCGTCACAAATGAATCCTATAAGAGGATAGCTATGGATCGTGGCCGCGTGCCGGAATCGCGTCTCACCATCGTTCGCAACGGGATTGAGCTCAGCAGGCTAGATTCGACGATCGAGCCCGATCGCCGTTTGCGGGAGATGGGAGAGACGATCATCGGGTACGTGGGCGTGATGGGCTACCAAGATGGCGTGGACTACCTCTTGCGGGCTCTTCATCACCTCGTCTACGGGTTGGGACGCACTGATTTTCATTGCATCCTCATCGGCGGCGGAGATGCCTGGCAGAGCCTAAAGACGCAGGCGCATGAGCTTGATCTCGACAAATACGTGCAGTTTACGGGTTTTATCTTCGGAGAGAAACTTCGCCGCTTTCTTTCCGCTGCAGATATCTGCGTGGATTCCTCGCCCTCGAGTCCGTATAGCGATAATTCCACCGTATTCAAAATCATCGAGTATATGTCATTGGGGAAACCGGTCGTTGCGTTTGACTTGCCAGAGCACCGCTTCACGGCACAGGACGCGGCAATCTACGTGCCCCCAAACGACGAACGCGCATTTGCACGCGCCTTGGCGGAGCTAATGGACGACGCTCAGCGTAGAGCGGCACTCGGGATGTTTGGCAGCCGCCGCATAAAGACCCAATTGGCGTGGGACTATTCCGTTCCCAGTCTTCTCCAGGTTTACCGGCTAGTCCTTCCCGAGGCAGCCGAATCCAAGCGTCACCATTCCCAAGAAGCAAAGATCGCCGTTCGGCCGCAATCGTCACCACTCGCGCAAACGCCCGGCTACAAATCGGGTGATTAAGGACAAATCCAGCTCGAAGGATTCTTTACAAGTATTTTGCACCCGCGTTTTCCACTAGTGCGGTAGTTAGATTCGATGGAGGTAGATACGCTTGAAAGTTGTCTGCGTGGATCCCCGAAATCATCCCTTGTGGTGCAGGCTAATCAGCCAGGCTCCCAGCAGTGTTTTTCACTCTCCAAGCTGGATGCGCGTACTGTCTGAGACCTATGGATGGGAGCCAAGCGCCTATGTGGCGCTTGATGACAGTGGAGAACCACAGGCCGGCCTGCCCTTCTGCCGCATTTCAGACGCGCTGGGAGAACGGGTCGTGGCTTTGCCCTTTTCGGATTACTGTGACCCGCTGGTCAATGACATGAACTCCTGGCGCGTCCTGGTCAATCGCGCGCTGTCCGAGCAATGCCCAATTACCTTGCGTTGTTTGCATAACAGTTTGCCGCTCGCTGACGAGCGGTTCGCCCTTGCGAAGCAGGCCAAATGGCACGGTTTGGATCTACGTCCGGACCTTGAAACATTGTGGAAGGGAATGCACGAATCAACACATCGCGCCATCCGGAAGTCTCAGCGCGAGGGCCTTGTCGTTCGCGTGGCGGAGTCGGAAGAGGAGCTGCGGACGTTCTTTGAAATGCATCTGAGAGTAAGGAAATACAAATATGGCCTTCTCGCACAGCCCTATAGCTTCTTTCAAAATATGTGGCGCCAGTTTGTGGAGACAAACAACGGATTCCTTTTGTTTGCTGTCTCCGAAGACAAAATTGTCGCTGGCGATTTCTTCCTGATGTGGAAGGACGCGCTCTACTACAAATTCAACGCCTCTCTTCCCGGCGATCTATCGCACCGCCCCAACGATCTGCTGATCTGGGAAGGAATTCAGCGCGCAAAAACTCGCGGTCTCGTGTATCTCGATCTTGGTCTGAGCGACTTCGATCAGGACGGCTTGATCCGCTACAAGCGCAAGTTTGGCAGCGAAGAGAAGACCATCGCCTTCCTGCGCCATGAGCCAAATGGAGGGCCAACCGCGGCCGAGAAAGAATTGCGAGAACTCCTCGGCAAACTGACTAACCGTTTCACCGACCACACGGTTCCCGATCTCGTGACTGAGAAGGCGGGTGAAGATCTCTACCGGCTGTTCACCTGAATCCATGACAAGACTTGAGTAAGCAACTGGGCAAGTACGATCTCACCGTGGCCGGCGGGACTGATAAGCCCCTAGATCGAACGGACCCCGGGGAGTGCGCTGGTTCCCATTGATGTCGGCGTAGATGTACTTCTTCAAATCGGTGACGATGGCTTCTGGCAATTTCGGCAGAGTGACGGGATCGATGCCCTTTGCAATTGCTTGGCTAGAAGGTCGCAGCGTGAGCCCACTTTCGAGCCGAGGAGGAGGCAAAACAGTTGCATATTGGCCCGGAAGCGCAGGATCAAGAACCGGCGGACCGAGAAACATAGGATCTGCTTCGATGAGCTGTGAAGGATCGGAATACGTGAAATTGTTCGAAGCTCCGAAATACATGTTCGAGTAATAAAAGATCTTCGAATTAGAATTTTGTTGCTCAAAGGGTGGGTGAGTTCCGTTCCAAGCCACGGCTATGTTGTTCACGAAATATCCATCATGAGAGTCGTTCGTTTCTATTGAGCCCGCATTTCTCAAACTGGGGCCCAGGTTGTTTTTGAAGCAAGTGTTGTTAACGATCCAGAAGTTGGTCACGACGTAGGCGACAATGCATCTGCCGCCGTTGCCGTAGACGACGTTGTTGAGGACGAGGGCTGGAGGAGTATTAGCGGTGGAGGGGTCATAGGAACCGGAACTGAGGTCGAGGATGATGCCGTTGCCGTCAGTTTGGTTTGTGCTTTGGTCGATTTCACCGGTGATGATGTTGTTGGAGATGATGTTGTGGAAGCCGGAGTAGTTGTCGAACCACTGGTTGGAGTAGTTGATGGAGGCGATGCCGGAGCCGCCGGTGTTGGAGATGGAATTATTGAGAAAGCGGAGGTGATGGGAGCCGCGACAGAAGAAGCCGTCGGCGGCGTTGCCATCGCCGTCCAAGTTGAGGCCTCTGAACTCAAGATATGCGGGACCGGAAGGGAAGTTGCCGTTGCCCAGCTTGAACATGGGGGAAGCGTCCGCGGGACCGGTCCAGACAAAGGAGACTGGACCGTCGCCATAGCTCTTGTAGACGATCCAGGCAGAAGACGAGCCGCTCTTGGAAGGGTAGAACGTGGAGCTGAGGTTGTAGGCGCCGGCAAGGAGACAAACGACGGAGCCAGGATAAGTAGCCGCGGCAGCGCCGGAGAAGGATTTGGGGGACGAAGGGCTCACCCCGGTATTAGCGTCATTACCCGAAGGCGAGGCAAAAATCGTGCAATTCGCGGAGGAAGATTCGTGATTCAAGCCGGTGGCGCTGGGGAAACGCTTCAGAACATATACCAGCAACAAGAAGAAAGCGACTATGCCCAGGCACGTCCAGAGAATATTCCTTCGACTCGGTCGCTCTTCAAACAAATGATCACGACTTGATGGTTTCCAGGGCATGGTAGGGTTACGCGACGTCTCGCCGTTTCTGTGGATCAGGCAGTCACCGAACCCTTCCCGGAACGCTCTTCCATTACGTAAACCATGAATTTATGTTGCGAAAGGCTGGCAAGACCTCGCAATCGGGTAGATGCCTGATTTCTCGGTGCAGAAATTCCTAGCTGGGAGTCCCCTCGATGTCACTGAACTTGCGCAAAGCTGGCGGCAACGCTCTTTCGATCCTCACAAGCGACGCGATGAACCGGGTAACAAGCTTTGTCTTGTACGCCCTGGTTGCTCGACATCTTGGCGCGCACGAATTCGGGCAGCTTTCCTTGGGCCTTACGCTTTTCTTCATCTTTCAAGTGCTGGCCGTCGCCGGTTTAAAGACACTTACCATTCGCCAGGTCACAAAAGATCGGACCCAAACGAGGCGATATTTCATCAACGGCTGTGTGATCGTGGCGGTCTCTTCTTTTTCTTCCCTCGCCGTGTTATTCGCATTCGTTCGATTGATCCACTACCCCGCCGACACAACTCTGGTCATCATGCTGATGTCCTTTGGCCTGCTCCCATATGCAATCTCAGCGATTTGCGAGGGCATATTTCAAGCTTGGGAACGGATGTACCTCATCCCTTATGTCAATGTACCCGTGAATATTGCCAAGGTCGGCTGCGCTTTTTTTCTCTTAACCGGAAGAAATGGATTATACGCGGTGATCTTAATCTTGCAGTCTTCCTTCCTTGCCGCGGCGCTGCTTGAGGTCTGGATCCTTCTCCGAAGATTTCCATCGCAGCCAGCATCCCTTGACTTGCGTTTCTGCCTCGCTACATTTCGATCCGCGGTTACGTTCCTGGGAATTGACGGCGCGATTGCCGTGATGAGCAGTCTGAATGTGTTGCTTCTCTCCAAGCTGGCGACGGAAACGGAAGTTGGCCTATACAGCGCAGCCATACAACTGTTGGCGCCCCTGCTGCTGGTCTATCAGAGTATCGCGCAAAGTGTATTCCCGCTCATGTGCCGAAAAGTGGAACCGAGTTTCCAAACGTTAAAACGAATCTCGGAGCAAGTCATTGAAGCTCTTCTAATCTTGGCGCTCCCCGCATTAGGCGGTCTCTACTTCCTTGGAGATTGGGTCCTTTCCACTCTGTACAAGAATCCAGCGTTTCTGCAGGCGTTTCCTGCGTTGCGAATTGTTGCATGGGTTCTGGTCTCGCAGGTATTCACCAGCGTTCTAGGTCAGGTGCTGGTGGCCAGCCATCGGGAGAAAGTTACTTTGAGAATTGTAGTTGTGGATGCGCTCGTCAATTTGCTGGTCGGCTGGCCCTTGATCCGGCTCTTCGGGTTGCGCGGTGCGGCGATCGCGTTGCTCGTGACGAGGTTAGTAGATTGCTGCCAGCACTACATCCCGGTCTCGCGTCTATTCTCGGGGATCCCGGTCGCGAAAATCATTTGGAAGCCGATCGTTGCCGGAGCCTGCATGACTGCTTACTTCCTGCTTCCCTCGACTCGCGTCGGGATTTTGAGAGGCATTTCCGCGACTGCGATTTACTGCGCTGCGTTGATCGTCTTGACCATCTGGGCTTCAGGAGGTGTTCGCCAATTCAGAGAAAAATATCTTCTTCTCTTGACGGAGTAGCACCGCGAACGAAACTAACTGGAGAGGACCGCCGCTTAGAGTGCAAGTCGCGCGGGACTAGACTCTCCCAGATTTCCTGTGCAACTTCTTTTTCTTTTAACTCAACTCTAATTGAATGCCACCACAAATCTGAAAGTGAGTTAGTGCCATGTGCTATGCGCAAGACCTTGCATTGGTGATCCGTTTAATACGAAAAGCAGAACACTGGAGACTCAAGTCATTCGGCGGGATCGGCTTATTGTTCAAAATTGTTTTGCTGCTCCTATTCACGAATACATGCGGAGCTATCGCGGCCTTTGCCAGTTGTGCTGCGCCTGGAAACCCGATCGAGGCGGAGAACTGTCTGCCTGGCAATCCCCCCAGCCAGTGGTATGTCCTCGGAGCCGGCTCGACCAACATTCAGGGATTCACTACCGATATCAGTGTGAACGCAGGCCAGACCCTCTTCTTCAAAATCAACAGCAACGCCGCCGCTTACAGCATTAACATCTTCCGGATAGGCTATTATCAAGGCAACGGAGCGCGCTTAGTCGCCTCCGTTTCACCTTCCGCGCCGCTCCCGCAAAATCAGCCGCCTTGCCTTACTGACCGTTCTACAGGTTTAACCGATTGCGGCAACTGGGCCATATCGGCGTCTTGGGTTGTGCCCAGCACGGCTACTTCAGGTGTCTATTTTGCCCAACTCGTACGCTCGGACACCGGCGAGGCAAGTCCCGTCCTTTTTGTTGTGCGCAATGATGCCAGCTATTCGGACATCCTCGCGCAAACATCAGACGAGGGCTGGCACGCTTACAACGATTTCGGAGGTTATAGTCTTTATACAGGGGAGGTCAGCCGCGCCTACAAAGTGAGCTACAACCGGCCGTTTAATGTGCCGAACGTGTATGCATGGTTTTTCAGCGCGGAATATCCAATGATTCGATGGCTGGAAGCGAACGGTTACGACGTCAGCTATTTTACCGGTGTGGATACCGACCGTAACGGCGCGCTGATTTCCCAGCACAAAGTTTTCATGTCCATTGGTCATGACGAATACTGGTCTGGCGGACAACGCGTCAATGTGGAAGCCGCTCGGGCGGCTGGCGTGAATCTGGCGTTCTTCAGCGGCAACGAGATCTTCTGGAAGACTCGTTGGGAATCGAGCATTGACGGCACAAACGCGCCCTACCGCACGTTA
>WNFP01003540.1_pt1 | contig 19950 bp, 13 predicted proteins | sample 5400201 | NCBI WGS metagenome assembly WNFP01 (sample SAMN13153355, study PRJNA577476) | soil metagenome | isolation source: 115 cm saprolite under Madrone tree | place: USA:California | collected 2016-06-14
GGATCGTGGTGCTCTACAACCGGTTGCGCGAGGACCCGAACGTCGAGATGACGCCGCGGACGTTCTTGTTCGCGGGCAAGGCGGCGCCGGCGTACCGGCTCGCCAAGCTGATCATCAAGTTCATCAACGATCTGGCGGCGACCATCGATGCAGACCCGTCCGCGCGCGGGCGGCTGAACGTCGTGTTCCTCCCCGACTACAGCGTGTCCCTCGCCGAGCGCCTGATCCCGGCCACCGACGTGTCCAACCAGATCTCCACCGCGGGCTACGAGGCGAGCGGGACGAGCAACATGAAGCTGATGATGAACGGCGCCCTGACCATCGGCACCCGCGACGGCGCCACCATCGAGATGGCCGAGGAAGCCGGCGAGGAGAACTTCTTCCTCTTCGGGCTGACCGCGGAGCAGGTGGCGCAGAGCCGCGCCTGGTACAACCCCCGCTGGCACTACGACAACCAGCCGGAGGTCCGCGCCGCTTTGGACCTGATCTCCTCCGACCACTTCAGCCGCGGCGAGCCCGGGGTGTTCGCGCCGCTGCGCGATCTGCTGCTCTCGAGCGACCACTACATGCATCTCGCGGATCTGGCCGCGTATCTGGAAGCCGATCGCAAGCTCTGCTCGGTGTACGCCGACCCGCGGGCATGGGCGCGCAAGGCCATCCTGAACGTGGCCAGCTCGGGGAAGTTCTCCAGCGACCGCAGCATTGCCGAGTACGCCGCGGACATCTGGGACGTGAAGGCTTGTCCGGTGCCTTGAACCCGGCGGAGGTTGAAACGATGAAAGCGACCGCGACGCTCCACGACCAAGGCCAGAGCCTCTGGCTCGACAACATCACCCGCGATCTGCTGAACACCGGCACGCTGCAGCGGTACATCGACGAGCTGTCGGTCACCGGGCTGACGTCCAACCCGACCATCTTCGATCACGCGATCAAGAACAGCACGGCGTACGACGCCGCCATCCGCAGGAAGCTCAAGGAGGGCAAGTCGGGCGAGGAGCTGTTCTTCGAGCTGGCGCTCGAGGACGTGACCCGCGCCGCCGATCTCTTCCGCTCCACCTGGGAGCGGACGCGCGGCGTCGACGGCTGGGTCTCGCTGGAGGTCTCGCCGCTGCTGGCGTACGACACCAAGAGCACGATCGCGGCGGCGAAATCCCTCCACGCGCGCGCCTTCCGACCCAATCTCCTCATCAAGATCCCGGGTACGAAGGAGGGGCTGCCTGCCATCGAGGAGGCGATCTTCGCCGGAATCCCGATCAACGTGACGCTCCTCTTCTCGGACAAGCAGTACCTGGCCGCCGCCGGCGCCTTCCTGCGCGGCATCGAGCGGCGCGTTGCCGCCGGGCTCAGCCCGGAAGTGGGCTCCGTCGCCTCGGTGTTCGTCAGCCGCTGGGACGCGGCGGTGAAGGACAAAGTGCCGGAGGCGCTGCGCAACCAGCTCGGCATCGCCATCGCCAAGAGGACGTACAAGGCGTACCGGTCCCTGCTGGGTTCGCCGCCCTGGCAGCGCGTCTTCAACGTCGGCGCCCGCCCGCAGCGGCTGCTCTGGGCCAGCACCGGCACCAAGGATCCGGCGGCGTCCGACGTCCTCTATGTCCGGGCCCTCGCCGCGCCGTTCACGGTGAACACCATGCCCGAGGGAACGCTGAAGGCCCTGGCCGATCACGGAGCGCTGGGCGGGATCCTCACCGCCGACGGCGGCGATTCCGAGGAAGTGCTCGCCCGGTTCGCCAAGGCCGGGGTCGACGTGGACGCCCTCGCCGATCAGCTCCAGGACGAGGGCGCCAAGTCGTTCGTCGCTTCCTGGCGCGAGCTGATGGGGGTGATCGCCTCCAAGAGCGCGGTCCTGGACAAGGCCAGCTGAGACGAGGAGGGTCCACCGATGCTGCCGCTGCCTGCCCGCCAATCGTGGAAGTTGCTCCAGGCGCACTACCAGAAGATCCGCGAGCTGCACCTGCGCACGCTGTTCGACGACGACCCCACCCGGGGCGAGCGCCTGAACGCCGACGCGGCCGGTCTCCATCTCGACTATTCGAAGAATCGCGTCACGGACGAGACCCTGACGCTTCTGCGCGGCCTGGCCGAGGAAGCGGAGCTGCGCCAGCGCATCGACGGGATGTTCCGGGGAGACAAGATCAACCTGACGGAGAACCGGTCCGTCCTCCATGTCGCGCTGCGAGCTCCGCGCGGGACGTCGATCGTCGTGGACGGCAAGGACGTAGTCCCCGAGGTCCACTCCGTCCTCGACGCGATGGCCGACTTCTCCGACCGGGTGCGGAGCGGCGCCTGGAAGGGGCACACCGGCAAGCGCATCCGCAACGTCGTCAACATCGGCATCGGCGGCTCGGACCTCGGCCCCGTGATGGCCTACGAAGCCCTCAAGTTCTACAGCGATCGCGCGATGACCTTCCGCTTCGTCTCCAACGTCGACGGGACCGATCTGGTGGAGGCGACGCGCGACCTCGATCCAACGGAGACGCTCTTCATCGTCTCCTCCAAGACGTTCACCACGCTGGAGACGATGACCAACGCCGAGAGCGCGCGGCGGTGGCTGCTCGCGGGGTTGGGCGGAGACGCCAAGGCGGTGTCCAAGCACTTCGTCGCCGTCTCCACCAACGCTGAGAAAGTGAAGGAGTTCGGGATCGACACCGCCAACATGTTCGGGTTCTGGGACTGGGTGGGCGGGCGCTATTCCATGGATTCGGCCATCGGCCTCTCGACGATGATCGCCATCGGGCCCGAGAGCTTCCGCGCCCTGCTGGACGGCTTCCACCAGATGGACGAGCACTTCCGCACCGCGCCGTTCGAGCGCAACCTGCCGGTGCTGCTCGGGCTCCTCACCGTCTGGTACACGGATTTCTTCGGCTCCGAGACGGTGGCCGTCCTTCCCTACGAGCAGTACTTGAAGCGGTTTCCCGCGTATCTCCAACAACTCTCCATGGAGAGCAACGGCAAGCACGTCACCCGCGACGGCGCGGAGGTCACCTACCAGACCGGCCCGATCTATTGGGGAGAGCCGGGGACGAACGGACAGCACTCGTTTTATCAGCTGATCCATCAAGGCACGCGGCTGATCCCCTGCGACTTCATCGCCTTCGCCCAGCCGCTGAAGGCGCTGGGCAGGCACCACGACATGCTGCTGGCCAACGTCCTGGCGCAGACCGAGGCGCTGGCGTTCGGAAAGACGCGCGAGCAGGTGAAGGCCGAGGGCACGGCGGAACGGCTCGTTCCCCACCGGGTGTTCCGCGGAAATCGGCCTTCGAACACCCTCCTCGCGGATCGTCTCACGCCGCAGACGCTGGGCAAGCTGGTGGCGCTGTACGAGCACAGCGTGTTCACCCAGGGCGTCATCTGGGACGTCGACTCCTTCGATCAATGGGGAGTGGAGCTGGGCAAGGTGCTGGCGCAGCGGATCATCCCCGAGCTCGAGATCGAGACGGAGCCCGCGCTTCACCACGACAGCTCCACCAACGGTCTGATCCGCCGCTACCGGAAGCTGAGAGGCCAGAGCATCTGACGGGTGCGGTTCGGACCCCTGGAGGACACAGTGCAGCTGGGAATGATCGGAATGGGCCGGATGGGCGCCAACATGGCCCGCCGGCTGATCGCGGGTGGCCACCGCTGCGTGGTCTACGACAGGTCGGCGAAGACGGTGGAGAAGGCGGTGACCGCATCGTCGCTGGCCGATCTGGTGAAGAAGCTGGAGACGCCGCGGGCGATCTGGCTGATGGTCCCGGCGGCGGCCGTGGACGGGACCATCCATGACCTGCTGCCGCATCTCACGCCGGGCGACATCCTCATCGACGGCGGCAATTCCTATTACGTGGACGACCTCCGGCGCGCCAAGGACCTGGCGGAAAACGGCATCCACTACGTGGACGTCGGAACCAGCGGCGGCGTCTACGGGCGGGAGCGCGGGTATTGCCTGATGATCGGCGGCGAGGAGCCGATCGTGCAGCACCTCGATCCGATCTTCGCGCAGCTCGCGCCCGGAGCCGGCGACGTTCCCCGCACGCCGGGCCGGGAGAAGACCGGTGGAACCGCGGAGCGCGGGTATCTCCACTGCGGACCGAACGGCGCCGGCCACTTCGTCAAGATGGTCCACAACGGGATCGAGTACGGGATCATGGCCGCCTTCGCCGAGGGGTTGGGCGTCCTGCACAACGCCAACGTGGGAAAGCGGGAGCACGACGTGGACGCCGAGACGACGCCGCTGCGGGAGCCGGAGCGATACCAGTACGACCTGGACTTGCCGGAGATCGCCGAGCTATGGCGGCGCGGCAGCGTGATCGCCTCCTGGCTGCTCGATCTCACGGCATCCGCGCTGATCAAGGACCCCGCGCTTTCGGGATTCGAGGGCCGGGTCTCGGACTCGGGCGAGGGACGCTGGACGATCAACGCCGCCATCGACGAGGCGGTCCCGGTGCCGGTGCTGTCGGCGGCGCTCTACCAGCGCTTCAGCTCTCGCGGGGAAGCGGACTTCCAGAACCGGCTGCTCTCGGCGATGCGCTTCGGGTTCGGCGGTCACCTGGAGAAGCCGGGCGGCGGCTCGCGATGAGCGGCGCCCGCTCCGACGCGCTGGTCTTCTTCGGCGCGACCGGCGACCTCGCGTACAAGAAGATCTTCCCCGCCCTGCAGGCCATGGTGAAGCGCGGGCACCTCGAGGTGCCCGTGATCGGAGTGGCGAAGGCAGGTTGGGGCCTGGACGAGCTCCGCGCCCGCGCGCGCGACAGCGTCAAGGAGCACGGGGGCCTCGATCCGGCCGCCTTCGACAAGCTGTCCAGGTTGCTGCGCTACGTCGACGGCGACTACCGGGACCCGGCCACGTTCGACGCCATGCGCCAGCAGCTCGGCGGGGCCCAACACCCTGCCCACTATCTCGCCATTCCACCCACGCTGTTTGCCACCGTCGTGGAGCAGCTGGCCCGGTCAGGCTGCGCCAATGGCGCTCGCATGATCGTGGAGAAGCCGTTCGGCAGGGACCGCGAATCCGCGCAGGCCCTCAACCGCACGCTGCTCCAGGCCTTCGACGAGAGCGCCATCTTCCGCATCGACCACTACCTGGGCAAGCACCCGGTCCAGCAGATGCTGTTCTTCCGCTTCACCAATCCGTTCACCGCTCCCTTCTGGAACCGGAACGACGTCGAGAGCGTGCAGATCACCATGGCGGAGGGGTTCGGCGTCCAGGGCCGCGGCGCCTTCTACGACGAGACCGGGACCGTCCGCGACGTCGTGCAGAATCATCTCTTCCAGGTCCTGAGCAACCTGACGATGGAGCCTCCGGTCCGGAGCGACAGCGAGTCCGTCCGGGACGAGAAGGTGAAAGTTCTCAAGGCGATTCCGGAGCTGGTCGCTGAAGACATCGTGCGCGGCCAGTTCCGCGGCTACCGGTCCGAGAAGGGGGTTGCGGCCGACTCGCAGGTGGAGACGTTCGTCGCCTTGCGGCTGCGGATCGATTCCTGGCGCTGGCAAGGCGTGCCCTTCTACATCCGGGCGGGAAAGTGCCTGCCGGTGACTTCGACCGAGCTCGTCATCCGGCTGCGCCGGCCGCCCGCGGTCTTTCCCGGCCTCAAGCTGCATTCGAACTACTTGCGCTTCCGCATCAGTCCCGACGTCACCGGGGCCATCGGCGCCAACGTGGTCACGCGCGGCGAGGGGACAGACAGCGAGGTCGCGGAGATGGTGGGCACCCGGCTCCCTCACGCGGAGGACATGGACCCGTACGAGCGCGTCCTGGGCGAGGCGATGATGGGGGATGCGACGTTGTTCGCGCGCGAGGACTACGTGGAGGAAGCCTGGCGGATCGTCGATCCCGTCCTCAAGCTCGGCACGAAGGTGCAGGAATACGAGCCGGGGACCTGGGGGCCGACGGAGGCCGACATCTCGCCCCCGGGAGGCTGGCACGACCCGGTCGTGAAGGGCTGATCGCTTGAGCGGGGGGGTGGACAGCGCGGGGCGAAGCGCGCCGCTCGGGGCGACGATGTGCCCCGGCGGCGTCAATTTCAGCGTCTATTCGCGCGCGGCAACCGGCGTGGAGCTGCTGTTCTTCGACCGCGACGACGACGCGCGCCCCACACGCGTGATCCCGCTCGATCCGATGGCGAATCGCACCTACCACTACTGGCACGCGTTCGTCTCTGGCGTGGAGCCGAACCAGATCTACGGATATCGCGTGCACGGACCCTGGGATCCGGCGAGCGGAATGCGATTCGACCCCAGGAAGGTGCTCGTCGATCCGTATGGCCGGGCCATCGCGGTTCCGAAGAGCTATAGCCGTGAGGCCGCGTGGCGGGAGACGGATACCGCCGGGACGGCGATGAAGAGCGCGGTCGCGGACGTGTCCCGGTACGACTGGGAGGGCGACCTCCCGCTGCAACGGCCGTCGTCGCAAACGATCATCTACGAGATGCACGTGCGAGGGCTCACCCGCCATCCCAGCTCGGGAGTCCCAGAAGGCAGACGCGGCACGTTCGCCGGCGTGATCGACAAGATTCCCTACCTGCGACAGCTGGGAATCACCGCCGTCGAGCTGCTGCCGGTGTTCCAGTTCGACGCGCAGGATGCGCCGCCCGGACGGATCAACTACTGGGGATACTCGCCGGTCTCGTTCTTCGCGCCGCACCGCGCGTACAGCGCGAGCCAGGATCCGTGTGGGCCGATGGACGAGTTTCGCGACATGGTGAAGGCGCTGCACCGCGCCGGCATCGAGGTCATCCTCGACGTCGTCTTCAACCACACCGCCGAAGGCGACCACCGCGGCCCGACGCTGAGCTTCAAGGGACTCGACAATCCGACGTACTACATCCTCGAGCAGGATCGCTCGCGCTACGCGAACTACAGCGGGACGGGGAACACCCTCAACGCCAATCACCCGGTCGTGCGCCGCATGATCGTCGACAGCCTCCGGTACTGGGTGGAGACGATGCACGTCGACGGGTTCCGCTTCGACCTGGCCTCGATCCTGGCGCGCGACCCGTCCGGCCAGGTGATCCCCAACCCGCCGGTGCTCTGGGACATCGAGTCCGAGCCGGCGCTGGCGGGCACCAAGCTCATCGCCGAGGCATGGGACGCGGTCGGCCTCTACCAGGTGGGCATGTTCGTCGGCGACTACTGGAAGGAATGGAACGGCCGTTTCCGCGACGACGTCCGCAGCTTCTTCCGCGGCGACGAAGGGTCGATCGAGACGTTCGTGGACCGGCTGATCGGCAGCCCGTCGTTGTATGCGCACAAGGAGCGGGAGCCGGAGGAGAGCGTCAATTTCGTCACCTCGCACGACGGCTTCACCCTCAACGATCTCGTCTCCTACGATCGCAAGCACAACCAGGCGAACGGCGAGGACAATCGCGACGGGACCGACGACAACCGGAGCTGGAACTGCGGGGTGGAAGGGCCGACCGACGATCCGGAGATCGACAAGCTGCGCACGCGTCAGGTGAAGAACTTCCTGGCGGCGACGCTGCTCTCGGGGGGGTTGCCCATGATGCTCATGGGCGACGAGGTGCGGCGCACGCAGGGTGGGAACAACAACGCCTACTCCCAGGACAACGAGACGAGCTGGTTCGACTGGACCCTGCTGGAGAAGCGGGCGGACGTCCATCGGTTCGTCAGCATGCTCAATGCCCGCCGCGTCTTGCGGGATGTGGACCAGCGGACGCGGGTGACGTTGAACCAGCTCATCCAGCAGGCGGATCTCATGTGGCACGGCGTGAAGCTCCACCAGCCGGATTGGGGGAACCAGTCGCACAGCGTCTCGTTCACCACGACTGTCGCGAGCGAATCCGTCCGCCTTCAGGTGATCCTCAATGGGTACTGGGAGCCGCTCGTCTTCGAGCTCCCCCCGGCGGCGAGCGCCGGCGCCGGTCCATGGCGGAGGTGGATCGACACCTTCCTGGATTCTCCGCAGGACATCGTCGATTGGGCGCAGGCGCCGCTGGTCGGTGGCGATAGCTACCGGGCGGAGCCGCGCTCGATCGTCGTACTCTTCGCCGGCATCGATTCCGGGAGTCCGATTCGCCCGGATTCCCGTTAGCGCTCAAGGTTCAAATGTAGCGCCACCGTGGCAGATGGCCCGGAACGGCGAGGAGAGGCCTGTTCGCGGCGGGTCCACGCGGGCACCGTTCTTGCGAAGGCCATCGAGCTGCCGGAAGAGGAGGCGGGCCAGATGACCAAAGACGATGCACGCAGGTTGATGGATCGCGTCCGGGAGTCGGGCAATCGCGCTTACGAACGATACATGGAAGCAGCCGAGACCCCGCTGGACCGGGCCTTCAACTACCTGTACCAGGCCTTCGAGGAGCTCCAATCGGTGACGTGCGAGTTGATCGACCGCATGCCGGAGGAACCGCGCCGGGAAGGGCGCCCGCCCTCGATGGAGCGGGCGCTCGACCCCGGCGAGCTATCGCGCTAGCGCCTCGGCCCGATCGATCAGGCTCTCCGACTCCGCGATCCAGGCCTTCGCCTGCTTCTCGTCGAGAGCCAGATCGCCGAACGCCGCCGCGTTCAAGGCCGTGCGGATCTCCGCCGCGACGGTGTCCCGCTCGGCGGTCAGCGACGCGATCTGGTCCTGCAGCGTGGCGTACGTGGCGTCGTCGCCGGTCAGGGCGCGCGTCGAGGCCCGCAGCGCCGCCGCGCCGAAGGCGCCGAACGGAGCGTTCATCTGCTTGTACGCCGCTCCCAGCCGTTCCACGGTCTCGCGGTGCGCCGTCAACGAGTGCGCATGCGCCTTCGTCTCCAGCGCCTCTGTGATCACCCGGCCGTCGGACTCGTAGGAGTCGCTCAGGCCGAGCAGCTCCAGCAAGGTCGGGCGCACGTCGGTGTGGTCGGTCCAGGGCGTCGCGGTCTCGCCGCGGTGTTTCACGCCGGGACCGACGAACCCCAGCCAGGTGTTGGCGATCTCCGGCTGGATGTCGCCGTGGTTCCAGGCGAACAACGGGTTGATGCAGGTCTCGCAGGTGTTCGACGGGAAGTCGGTGAGGAAGTAGTTGGCGTCGGCGAACAGCACGAAGGTCGGGTTCCGCACGGGGTCGCCGGTGGTGATCATGTGCAGCGCCTTCATGCCGGTCTGGTCGGCCATCTCCACGAGCAGACGGTCGGTCGCGTTGGTGTACGGATTGTGCGCCGTGAGGTTCGCGACCGAGCGCTCGAACTCGCGGGTGAGCGGGTCGGTCTGCGAGAGCATCCCTCCGCCGGCGCCCTTCCTGGCCAGGTAGAAGGTGGGAGCGTCGTCGCCGTGGACGGTGAAGGCGTTGGGCGCGGCGCTGCCGAGGAACTTCGCGGAGACCGTGGGGAACTGGTGGGACATCAGGGTGTCGATGTTCGCGTTCAGCTCGCCGACCTGGTTCTGGCTAGTCCAGTCGCAGGGGACGTTGACGCCGTCGCAGTTCGCCGGCGTCGGCGTGCCCCCGACGAAGTGATCGCCCTCGTCCACGGTGAAGACGAAGAGCGTGTTCGCCTTGGTGATGCCGGCCTTCTCGAGCCGGGCGAAGAACTTGGCGAAGGCGACGTCGTATTCCCTCAGCTGCTCCACGTACCCGGCGGATCCCGGCCCGAAGGCGACGTGCTGGTTGCCGGCGTTGCCGTGGAAGTCGTGCGCGTCGGAGATGTACGCGAAGGTGACCGGGATGCCCTTCTCGTGCATCGCCGCCACGTACGCGAGCGTGACCGAGGCGAACATGCCGTCGAAACCGGGGAAGCCGGGTTGCCCGAACGGGTCGACGATGTCGCTGCCCGCTTCGTCCAATGCCTTGAGCGCGGGTCCGCCGGTCAGGAACGGATTGATCTCCTTCGCGCCGAACAACCCGTTGAATCCGGCGTAGCCGCCCGGTTCGGAAGGCAAGAGATCAGGATGGCCGCCGGCGCACGCTGCCGAGCCCTGCGCGCAGTGGATCGCGAAGCCGACGAAATCCGTCTGCGCCAGCATGCGCGCCGGGCTGCCGGCCGGGGCTGCCGCGCTGGCCTTCGCCTCGTCAGCCTGTGGCGAGGGGTTGCCGAACACCTTGGTGATGTCGCCCGTCGCGCTGGTGCTCGTATTCTCCAAGACGATGTTCGCGCTCGCGACCGCGCCGACGTCGCAGCCGGCGCGGGTGAAGGGGACCCACGGCGCTGGCGGGACGTTGCCCTGGGGATCCACCATGTTCGGGATGGAACCCGACACGGGATCGGTCCAGTAGCCGAAGGAGCTGGGGAACGAGAACGAGCCGGTCGCCGAGGTGCGGACGTAGCTGTTGGAGACGGTCTGGCCGTGGCGATCGGGATAGACGCCGGTGAGCGAGGAGAGGATGCCGCCCGCGGTGTGCGAGATCAGGATGGTGTGATCGTTCGTCAGCAGCGTTCCATTCTGGCGGATGAAGTCGAGCAGGTGCGGCATCTGCTCCAGGTCCGAAGGGACGTTCGGCAAGTCGCGGCGCAAGTGCGTGTTGTCGAACTGGACGTAGATGACGTGCTCGATCCCGCCGGCCTTGTTGCCGAGCTGGCAGGTCTTGCTCGAGCCGGCCCGGCCGCGCCCGCCGTCCTCCGCGGCAGCCGCCACGGTGGCGATGGAGAGCGTTGAACAGAGCAGGAGAGCGGCCGCGCGCATTCGACGTCGCATGAGTTCCTCCGCTGAAAATTGGCGGCAGGACTGTACGACCGCGCCCGAGGAAACTGGACGACGAGATCGGAACGATTGCGTGACATGCCGCGGGCGTCTGCGACGGCCGTCGGAGATCGATCAGCGCGCGAGGCCCTCGAGCAGCGCCTGGTGGAACCGCGCCGGATCCTGGATCTGCGGCGCGTGACCCAGCTCGGGGAATTCCACCAGCGTCGCGTGCGGGAACCGCCGGGCCGCCTCCTTGCCCAGCCTCGGGTAGTCGCCGAGCTTTCGTTGCACTTCCGGCGGAGCGGCATCCTTGCCGATGGCGGTGTTGTCCTTCTGCCCGATCAGCAGCAGCGTCGGGGCCTGGACGCGGTCGAGCTCGTAGAGGACGGGCTGGGTGAAGATCATGTCGTAGAGGAGGGCGGAGCTCCAGGCGACGATCTCCTTGCCCGGGCCGCGGTACATGCCGGCCAGCATCTGCACCCATCGCTCGTACTCGGGACGCCACTGACCCGCGTAGTAGGTGGCCTGCTCGTACTGCCGGATGCCTGCGGCGGTGGTCTTGAGCTCGCGCGCATACCATTCGTCGACGCTGCGCCAGGGGACGCCGAGCGCCTTCCAGTCTTCCAGCCCGATGGGATTCACCAGCACCAGCTGCTCGACCTGCTGCGGGTAGAGCAAGGCGAAGCGCACCGCGAGCATTCCGCCGGTGGAATGTCCGAGCACGACGGCCCGCGCGACCCCCAGCTGCGCGAGCAGCGCGCGGGTGTTTTGCGCCAGCTGCTGGAAGCTGTACTGGTAGCGCTCCGGCTTGCTGGACTTGCAGAAGCCGATCTGGTCGGGCGCGACCACCCGGTACCCGACCTGGGTGAGCGCGCGGACGGTTTGCTCCCAGGTTCCGGCGCAGAAGTTCTTGCCGTGTAGCAGCACCAACGTCCGCCCGTTGGGCGCGGGGGGACGGACGTCGAGATAGCTCATGTGGAGCTTCTGCCGCTGGGACTCGAACTCGAATCGCTGGACGGGGAAGGCGTACTCGAAACCTTCGAGCTCCGGTCCGTAGGCCGGCTCGTCCGCCCGGACCGCTACGGCGGCCAGCGCGGCCGCGAGTGGGACCCAGAAGCGCACGGCGCGCTTGCATACGCGAAGCCGCGGGAAATGCAATCGGATGGCGAAATTGGACGTCCGCGGACGGCGAGCAACGGAGGTGCTTCGGAGTGGATCCCGGCGCGGGCGGCCGCTACTCCACCGCCGTGGACGACGTTCGCATCGAGAGGTTCACCAGCGCGGCCGAGCTCGCGCGCTTCGACGTGACGCCCGGCTTCGCCGCCATCACGCCCAGCGCGGATCTCCGCAAGGTCCTTGCCGCCGTCCTCCAGGCCGGCGGCGTGGTGAACGCGGCGCTGCGCCGATCGATCCTCGTCGGCTACACGGCCGACCTGCCCTTCCTGCCCATCCCCTTCGACGGCGGCCAGATCATTCGCAGGTGGCAGCGCCTTCCCGACGTGCGCGAGCTCGGGGGCCTGGAGGTGGCAAAGCCGTTCCGCGGCGCAGGCATCGCGCAGCGGCTCCTCGCCGGGCTGGTCTCCGACGCGCGCCTCGACCGCATCGTCCTCATCGGCGAGGCGCTTGAATGGCACTGGGACGTCGACATCGCGCGCCAATCGATCTGGGAGTATCGCGACGAGCTCTCGCGGCTGCTGGAGACGGCGGGCTTCCGGCGCTGGGAGACGGATGAACCCGAGATCAAGTACTCGCCGGCGAACTTCCTCTTCGCGCGGATCGGGCCGCGCACGTCGGGCGCCAGCCGGCGCGCCTTCGAGCAGGTGCTCATGACCGGCGGCATGCCCGGTTGACAGCGGCCGAGCGCCGCGGATGCTGGTGCGCATGGAACGGACCGTGACCGTGCGCGAGGCCATCCGCGAAGAGCTGCGGCGCGGCGCCGCCACGGCGCGGGAGGTCTCCGAGCGGGTGTCCATCCGCGAGAAGGAGCGAGCTGCATCGCTTGCGGATATGCGTTCGCGCGGCGCAACCGGTTGACGCGACCCGGCTCTTGCCCGGAGTGCGGATCGACGCGCATCGATCCCCCAGCCTTCCGGATCGAAGAGGACTGACGGAAGTCGGATATCCGTCACGGCGGCGTCACTTCTTCGTAGCCCAAGGTTGTCCGACGGACGTCTGGGCGCTGACTAGGATGCGCGCCCTCACGAGCTCCGCCTTGGCCGGTCAGCGCCGGCCGCTGGCGCTGCTCACTGCCTTGCCCGTTGCCGGCCCGACCTGCACGGCAGCCAGGGCAGCCTCGTCGAGCTGCACGCCGGCCTTTTTCTCCAGCGCGGCAAAGAACTCCTGCTCTTGCTTGCTGCGCAGCTCGGCCGCCACCTTGCCCCGGATCAGGCCGCTGAGGCTGGCGAGGTCGGCGTTCGTCGCTTCGACACGCGTGCGGAGCTTGATCAAGTGGAAGCCGGAAGGCGACTCGATGACGCGACCGGCGAGCACCTCGGTCCCGCGCAGCTCAAAAGCCGCGTCCGCCACTTCGCGTCCGAGGCGCGCCTCCAACTCGGGCCGGCTCAGGAGCGGCAGGTCGCCGCCGAATGCCCTGGTGGCCGCATCGTCCGTGCGCTCCCGAGCCGCCGTGGCGAACGCGTAGTAGTCGTGCGCCTTGGCGAGCTTTTGCAAGAGCGCCTCCGCTTCGACGAGCTTCTTCTTGCGCGCCTCGCCACCGACGGCGGGTGCGGCGAAGAAGATGTGCGCGATGCGCACCCGCTCCGACTGCGCATACTCCGCCCGGTGCCGATCCAGGTAGTCCTGCAACTCCGCGTCCGTCGGCGCGCGGCTCGCCAGTGGCTCCTCCAGTTCCTTGCGCAGATACAGGGCGACCAGCGCACGCCGCCGGTCGCGCAGGAACTCCGGGGTCTGATCGTACCCCTTTGCGGCCGCCTCGCGCTCCATCAGTCTCTGCCGCACCAACTCCCCCGCGACGCGCTTGCGGCCGGCGGCGCTGCTCAGCTCCTGCCGCAGGAGAGGGCCTTGCTCCTCGATGGCGGCGCGCAGCTCGTTGGCGGTGATTGCGCCGCCTCCCTCGAACGTGGCCACCGCGGCGCTCTGGTCGGAAGGCGCCGGTCGAGCGTCCGCGCCTGCGCGCCGCCCTATCGCGTATCCGCCGGCCAAGCCGAGAACGAGCAGCAATGCGGCCCCGACCGCGATCCTCGACTGATGCATTTTCCCGACTCCAATCTAGGTTGGTCTTGATGTCCTTGCCTGCCAGCGCGAAAAGCTCGTCTCGATCAAGGGCTCGAGGCGCTCAGAGGAAGCCCAGGCATCCGGCACGTGGTATTCGCTGGGAAGGCCCGCCGCCAGCCGGCCATAATCGGCCCAATACCCGCCGCGATCCGGATCGAGATACTCGGCCAGGAAGGCATCCGCCTCCGGATCGAGGAGGTCGCTCGCCAGCACGCCGCCGAGAAGCCGATACGCTTCTGGCCCGGTGATGGACCTCGAGCGCAGGCGCGCCAGCTCGGGTGCGAACTCCCGCTCCGCCATCTTCGAGAGCAGCCCGCGCTTCGCAAGCCATGCGACCACGAGGCCGCCCGGAACGTAGGCCTGGCGGCGATCGAGATCCGGCGGGAACTTCCCCTCGAAGTGCCATTTGGCCTTATCGTGGACCACGACCTCCTTCCTTGCCCCGCCGCTTCCTGAGCTCGTCTTCGAGCAGGCGCGTGGCCTCGATCTTTCCGCCCCGGTCCAGAGATTTCTGCCACTTGCGGTATTGGGAGCGGAGGAAATCGAGTCCCTCTGGGGTCACGTCGGCCGAGGTGAGCTTGAAGTCGTCAGCCACTGTCGCGCCCGGCTCCAAGAGCGTTCTGCTCGCCAAGCCGTTGTCCTGGAGGAACAGGGCGATGCGGCGGAACCAGGCCCGGACGAAGTCGGGCGAGACGTGCGCGCCTGGGCCCTTCACGTGCCAGTCGACCGCATCGATGGTGAATGGTTCGTCGCTCATTGCCGCCTGATGATCTCCGTGGGTACGTCCTTGAGGTCGATCAGCTTGCGGGTCGTTCGATCGCGGATGAACGTGCCGCCAGCCTCGCGGATGGCCTTCTCCTTCGCGATCTGCTCCGTCTTGCTCGCCGTCATGCTGGTGGTTTCGACGGACCGGACTACCTTACCATCCTTGATGACCACGTGATCGATGCGCCGGGCCTCGCCCGACAGCTCGTCCCTTGCGATGGTTCCGTCGGCCTTCCTCAGATACTGCTCGCGCTGGACCGAGGCGTCGGGATGCTGGATCTTGAGCTCTTCCTGGACCTGGGCTTCACGCGCCCGGCCTGCCCTCGAGTTCTCCGTGATGACCGACTTCGTCTCTGTCTTGGCAGTCGACTCCGCGGCAGCATGCGTCGTCTCTTCCGCGGCGTGCACGCCCTGGGCCGCGTGCGCGCCCTGGGCAGCGTGCTCGCCGGTCTCGAGGACGTGCGCGGTCTCGGCGATCTTCTTGGCGGTCGAGACGACCTCGGCCTCCCTGCGCACTGCGTTGGCGACCTCGATCCCCTTGGCGGCGACCCGGACGGTGCCGGCGCTGGGGGTCTGGATGACCAGCGAGATCGCGTCGTAGGCGAGGAACGCCCCGTTGAGCAGGCTGGGTTCCTTGTAGAACTCGTAGGCGTCGTAGGCGATGAAGGCGATGTCCAGGAGCCCGCGGCCGTCGGGATCGACGTACCGGACCGGCTGGCCCTGTCCGTAGAGGTAGCCGGACAGCTGTCTCGGCGCGTACGACTCCGCCTTGAGCAGCGCGGGATCGTTGCTGACCCAGCGGGCGAGCCTGGAGTCGTAATAGCGCGCTCCGAAGTAGGTGAGGCCCGTCTCGGGATCGAACTCCTTGCCGGTGAAGAGGAATGGCGGAGTCTTGGGAGGCGGCCCGGGATCGAGGTCGACGTTGAAGTCGCGCCAGACGTCACCATAGGGGAAGTACTCGACGTGCTCGTGGATGAAGCCGGCGTGATCGGTGATCCAGCTCGTCGAGCCGAGGTGGTCGGGATGGAAGTAATAGGTCTCAGCCGCGAACTGCCCTTTCGGCCCGGTGGCCTTCGTCTGGCAGGCCGGCAGACCGGCCCCGCCGCAGACGGCGACCCCGGAGGCGGCCGACTTCATGAAGTCGACCTCGTCGTTGTCGGGCATCAGCTTGGACGCGATGCGAACACCGCCGGCGAAGACGTGCTTGGTGATGTGGTGCTGGCCCAGGATGGTGAAGAACTGCCCGATGCTGACGTCGCGAGTGCCGACGCCGTTCTGGAACTTGGCCACCCGCTGGCCGGCGGAGTCGTAGAGGAAGCGGACGGGATCGTTGGTACCCTGGTCGAAGGACGCCCGCAGCTGGTTGTCCTCCCCCCAGAGGTAGTGGCGCAGCTGCTGGTGGCTGACGGGACCACCCGTGACGTCGGTGCTGGCGGCGCAGGTGCCGCTCAACGTCCGGCACTGGAACGCGGTGTTCCCGTTCAGGTCATAGACCAGGTGCTGATCGCCAATCTGCGTGGCCTGGTGCGGGCCCGCGCCCTGGTACAGGTATGTGAAGTCGTGGTTGGTGTCCTTGGGCTGCTGGGCGTTGCCGGGAGGCCCGTGGAGCAGCTCGTGCACCTGCACGTTGCGCGTCAGGTTGTGGATGTCGGAGTAGCGGTAGCTCGTGGAGAAGCGGTCGACCAGGTTGGGCCTGGCATCCGCCACTCCCGTCGCCTCCACCAGGCGATCGAGGTCGTCGTACTGGAAGCTGTAGGAGACCGGCCCGGAGCTCTTGTTGGTCGAGGGTGGCCGCGCGTTGACCTCGGACCTCAAGTTGCCCACGCGATCGTACGCGTAGGCGATGGCCTGCAGGATGCGGCCTTGCGGCGTGACCGTCTGCAGCGAGGTGAGGCGGCGGGTGAGCGGATCGTAGCCGAAATTGGTGACGACGCCGTTCCCCAGCTGCAGGGCGGCGCGTGCGCCGAACTCGTCGTACAGCAGCGAGGCCAGGTAGACCTCGGTCTCGGACGGCGTGTGCTGCGTGGCGGGACGCTGCGACACCGCCGAAGAGAGCAGGCCGCCTCCGTCGTAGCCGTAGCTGACCGTTTCTCCGTCGGGATAGACGAGCTGGAGCAGGCGGCCGAAGCTGTCGAGCGTGGACCGGCTCTCGAAGTTGCGCGGAGGATCGGCGGGCGACAGCGGAATGAGCGTGCGCCTGGTCCGAACCAGCTCGCCGAGGCGGCCGTAGCCGCGCGTCTCGGCGCCGGCCTCGTCGGCGATGCGGGTCACGCGGCTGGCTGCGTTCTCCCCGGCGCCAGGCGGGCCGTACTCGAAGGTGATGTCACCCGAGATGGGCCGCACGATGCGGGTGAGACGGTTGAACTGGTAGACGAAGGAGAGGGTCAGGCCCGCCGCGCGCAGGTTGGGGTCGATCCTGGAGATCAGGTTGCCGGCGGGGTCGTAGGCGAACTCGGTCAACCCCGAGTCGGGCGTGGCCACCGCGATGGTGCGCCCGCCCAGGTCATAGGCCATGGCGCTGACGTTCCCGGCGGCGTCGTTCGTGCTCGTGATCTGCCCGAGCGGGTCGTAGGTGTAGCGGGTGGTGGGAACCCGTCCCTCGATGCGCTCCTCCGCCGCCGTCACGTGTTCGCGGCCGTCGAGGAAGGAGACGTGCAGCCGATGCTCCGCGTCGGTCACCGCAGCGCGGAAGCGCTGAACGGGATCGCCCGCGGAGGACCCGAAGCCGAACTCGGTGGTGGTGTTGGATCCGTCGGGCGCGGCCACCAGGACCGTCCGGTCGAGCACGTCATGGAGATAGGCCGTGGGGTTTCGCGCAGGCGCGTTCACGAACGTCGTCTTGGGTGCCTGCGAGAACGTGGCCTGTCCTCGCGAGCTCACCCGGCCCATGGCGTCGAAGTCGAGGCGGCCCGAGACGGTGGTGCCCAGGGCGCCCAGGACCTCCGCATCGGCCCTCGACTGCACCAGGCGCTGGTGCCCGTCCATGAAGGTCACGGTGTCCAGCGTGGTGCTGCCGTCCTTCTTGGGCTGGGGCAGCTTCTGCGCAGTCAGCGCGAACGCCGGCCTCGCCTCCGGCGCGTAAGTCACGGTGATGGTGGGCTGTCCGCCGGTACAAGTCTGCGACGGTGGTCCTGATGGCGGCGGATCGTAGGGACCGAAGACCTGGCAGAGGCGCCCGAACTTGTCGTGCACGCGGAAGGTGGTGTTGCCGTTCAGGTCGGTGGTGCGCAGGAGCTGCGCCAGGCCCAGGTCATAGTCCGCCGCGGACGAGTACCCGAACACGTCGGTGCTCTGCACCACGAAGGAACGGGCGGTCGGGTCGTAGACGTAGTCGGTGGAGTAGCGCTCGCCGCGAGCGTTGGACGGTCCGACGAACGTTTTGAGATTGCCGTCCCCGTCGCGGACGAAGTCGCTGACGGCGACGCCGTTGCCCAGGCTCACTCGGGTCTGGATCAGGTTCGCCTGGCCGTCGTAGTCCCCGAACCGCTCGCGGACCACGCCGCCTCCCCCGTTCAGGGGGCCCGCCCGGACCACGATGTGCCGCGGCCGATCGATCGCGTGCAGCGTGTCGGCGGTCGCACCGGTGAGATACTCGACGGTCGCGCTCAGGCTCTCGGCAGGGTCGGCCACGTCGCCGAAGTCGTTGGAGGCGAGCACGTTTCCGGCGGCGAGGTCGTAGACGAAGTCCTGCGCGGTGGTGATGCGCGCCTCGGTGAGGGAGGCGGTGGTCCCTTCGTAGAACCGCTTCTCGGTGCGGAGCAGGCGGGTCCAGGCCGCGCTGCAGTAGTCGTCGGCGGAGAGGAAGAAGGGGGCGACCGCGCGGCACTCGTCGAGCGCGGGGGCCACCTGCGCCGGCGAGTCGTCGTAGAGGTTGACGCTGGCGCCGAAGAGCTGCCCGCCGGCGTCGCGAAGCTCCTCGACCGCGAGGAGGTTGGCCCGCCGGAAGCTGTCGTTCAGGTAGTGGTGGACGACCAGGCTGCCGTCCGGGCGCATCGTCTGCACAGTGGCGAAGCCGAGGAACTCGCGCTCGTTGCGATCCTTGAGGCCGCCGTCGTAGTGGAAGAGCGACGTCAGGTCGTGGCCCACTCCGCTCGAGAACCCGTCGTGCGCGCTGACGGAGCTCATCACGAAGCGGTTCTCCGGCATGGCGACGGTGTTGCCGGCGCGCGCGTAGGTGATGTCGAAGCTGCCGCCCAGCGGCTCGTCGACGTGCGAGAGCAGGTTGGCGCCGGCGTTCTGGTTGAGCCGCGCCCACACCGCAGCCTGGGAAGCGCCGTTGCCGCCGTCGATCTTCAGGACGTGGTCGGGGATGCCGTCGCCGTCGATGTCCATCAGCCCCAGCTCGAAGCCGGTGAGCTTGCGCGGGCTGACGTCGCCGCCGACCGAGATGATCAGCCACGGCTCGAGGAGCGGCGAGAGTGGAATGGTGACGCTGGCCGCGAAGCCGACGCTGGGAATGGCGGTGTTGGTGGCGCTGGCCTCGATGCTGTCGGCGCCTCCGCCGAAGCCGAGATCGTTGACCACCGTCTGCAATGCGGAGAAGGGCAGCCGGAGCTGCGGCTTCTGCACCGGCCAGTCGGCGACGCGCCAGATCTGTTCGGGGCCGAAGCCGGACCCGGTGTTGACCCGGACCCTGAAGAAGTCGTCCCCCGCCCCTTTGCGGACGAAGTCGGGCAGGCCGTCTCCGGTGACGTCGATGAACTCGACCGAGGTGGCGTTGAGCGTGCTCTCGAAGTTGACGGTGGCGCCGAACTCCTCCTCGAAGACGAAGCCGGCGTTCAGCTCCAGGGTGGCGGAGTTGGAGCGCCGCACCACGTTGGGGCTGGTGAGGCCGTCGAGCACTCCGAGCGCGCCGCCCTGGCCGCTCGACTCGTCGTCGTCGGCCGGCGTCAGCCCGCCCACCTGGCCTTGCACCCGGTCGGAGAACGGATCGAACCCCGCGGTGGTGCTCCAGGTCGCGCCGGGCATCGCATCCTCGGCCGCCGCGAAGGAGGTCCCCAGATTGAGCCGGACCATCAGCTGGCCAGTCGAGCGATCCAGCCGCACCTGGTCGGGCAGACCGTCGCCGTTGATGTCGATGAGCTCCGTCTTCACCTCGGAGAGGTTGGCGGCGATGCCGCCGCCGATCGAGCTGGGGAACATGGCGTAGAGCCCGCGGATGTCCCCGCTCGCGGAGGCGTCTCGGAACGGCTCGGAGAAGCCGAGGCCGGCGGAGACCGAGAGATCGGAGCTCTTCTGCAGCGAGAAGGGCCCGCCGGTGGACGCGCGCGGCGTGAGCGCGTGGAGGTGGGTGAGCCGGGCACCCGCGCCGTCGACGGCCACGTCGATGATGCCGTCGCCGTTCATGTCGCGCACGTCCAGCGATTGCGTGGTGGAGC
>WNFP01005078.1_pt1 | contig 19949 bp, 16 predicted proteins | sample 5400201 | NCBI WGS metagenome assembly WNFP01 (sample SAMN13153355, study PRJNA577476) | soil metagenome | isolation source: 115 cm saprolite under Madrone tree | place: USA:California | collected 2016-06-14
AGCAGCGTTCCGAACTCCTTCGAAACCTGTGGGCCCATCATCCCGCCCATGATCGGTCCGAGCGGACCCTTCACCTCGACCCACTGGCCGACCGTCGTTTTGCCGCCGGTAGAACCGATCCGGCAGTTGAATCGAAAGTAAGTCAGCGGCACCACGCTGGTCTCGAGCGCAAAGCTCGTGCCCGGAACCACATCGAGAAGCTTCATCTTGTGGTGCTGGCCCGCACGGGTGTTCATGACTCCCGTGGTCCCCGACTGAAAGCCACCCGACCACTCCATCGTCGACACGTTGGGATTCCAATCGCCCCAGGTCGACATGTCCGACCAGATCTTCCAAACCTTGTCCGGCGATGCCGTGGTATCGACCGACGTCCCATATTCAGCCATCTCTTCTCCTCACCGTTACGACGTTCGGCGAATCACCAATTCGACATTCGGCGCGAATTCTAGGTGACAGGCACCGGCCGGACGATCACCGACGGCGCCTTTTCTCGCGTCCAGTTCAGGAAAACGATCACGGCCAGCAGCAGCGCCGTGCCGAGAAGCTGAGCCGGATAGACAGGCTGGTTGAAGCCCCACGGAGGTGGAGCCGAGGCGATCAGCGTCGCCGCCACCGGGTAAGCCATCTCGGCGATCGTCGCGAGCGAGGCCGGCGTCTTCGAGAGCGCGCGGTAGTACAGGAGCAGCGCCAGCAGGCCGGGGACGATCGCGATGGCAAGGAGGTTGGGGATGAAGTCGCTGAATCGGTAGTGGCCGAAGCCGCCGAGCCCGCTCTGCACCAGAACCACGACCACCAGCACCGGCAGCGCCAGCGTGAAGCGCAGCGCCGTCATGCTCCAGAACGAGATCGATCCGAGCGCGAAACGCCCGAGCACGGTGCCGCTTGCCCACAGCGCCGCCGCGCCGAGCGCGAGCAACCCGACCTCGAGTCGACCGTTCTGGAGGGCTGTCACCGGCGAGAACGGATCGCTCGCGAAGAGGACCATGTAAACAGCGCCGATCGCTACGACTGCGGCGGGCCAGAACCAGGGCCGGCGCCGTTCGCCGAGCACTATCCAGGCGAGCACGATCGCGATGAGGGGTTGGGTCTGCTGGAGTACGAACGTCTCCGCGAACAGCTGGTGCTGGGCGGCGATCGAGAACGACGCGGTGAAAAGGATGGTCGCGAGGGCCTGCGCCCCGGCTGCGATGATGCCAACCGCGAGCCAGCCTCGAGGGCCGAGCTTCCTGAGCTCACCTCGGCTCCGGATCAGCACCGGGACCAGGAAGAGGGTGACGAGCGCATCTTCCGCAACGACGATCTGCGTCGGCGACAGGTGCTGCACCAGCTGGTTGCGGAAATATGCGTCCGAGGCCCACAGCGTTGCCGCCACCGCCACGAACACGACCGCGTAGCGGTCGATCAGCTTGTTCATCGACCTAGTTGAACTCCCTCTGGTTCACGATGCTTCCGACACAAGTAAGACCGCCCGAACTGCAATTTGACCTCAGAGCCCTTCCAAACTTACCATCGGTCACAGGGGCGCCCCGACCCAGGGGCGCGGGCATCGATTACTGGAGGTGGGCGTGGTCAGATACAAGCGCACTGTTTGGTACGTAGTCGTCGCCGTGGTCGCGGGCACGTTTGCTCTCGCCCCTGCGGCCGTTCCCGCAAGCGGCAACGGCGACACGCGCCAGATCCCGGCTTCGGGGGTGACCTCGTTCAACCCGACGCCGAGTGGCGTGGACAACGGCTTGCAGCAACCCGAGCTGGGGCCAGTTCAAGCGGACAGCGCAAGCGCCACGGCAGCGTCCGGTGGTGGAGGCAACGGCGTCAACCGCAGCCGATCGATCGAGCACGGCGCGGTGGACGTCACGACGGTTCCGGTCACGGCCGGACAGGGCGTCTCCAGCACAGGGCCGCTTTCGGTGCTGAGCACGTTTGACGGGCTCAACCACCGCCAGCAGCGCCTGGCCAACAACCGCAACCAGTTCTCGCTCGAGCCGCCTGACCAGGGCCTCTGCGTAGGCAACGGCATGGTCATGGAGATCATCAACGACGTGATGCGGGTCTACTCCCCGAACGGGACGCCGCTAAAGAGCGTCGAGGACCTGAACACGTTCTTCGGCTACGTGCCCGCAATCATTCGCGGCACGCCCAACGTGTTCGGGCCATTCGCCACCGACCCGAGCTGCTACTACGACAAGGACACCAACCGGTGGTTCGCGGACATGCTGACCATCGACGTGTTTGCAAAAAATGATCCGGCCCACAACATCCGCGGCGGTGATTTCACCGGCACCAACCACCTCGACCTCGCAGTCAGCAACACCAGCAACCCAACGGGAAGCTGGACGATCTACCGCATCCCGGTCCAGGACGACGGGACCCAGGGGACTCCCAACCACCACTGCACCGGGATCGCGCCGTTCGGCCAGGCGACCACGCCGACCAACCCGAACGCCTGCCTGGGCGATTACCCGCACCTGGGCGCCGACGCCAATGGCATCTACCTCACGACCAACGAGTACTCGTTCTTCGGCAACGACTTCCATGGCGCGCAGATCTACGCCCTGTCGAAGGCAGCCCTGGCCTCGCTTGCGGCCAGCGTTGCCGTGACCCAGTTCGACACGCACGGCGCTGACGCCGGCAACTCAGGCTTCACGATCTGGCCGGCCACCGCGCCCGCCGGCCTCAACTCACACGCCAACGCCGGCACCGAGTACTTCATGAGCTCGAACGCCGCCGATGAGGCGCACGGCAACGGATCGACAGTCGGCCCGCGCCGTTCAAACCAGCTCCTGGTCTGGTCTTTGACCAACACTTCGTCCCTTGCCTCGAGTCATCTCTCACACAGCACCCTGACCGCGGGCCTTTACGTTGTTCCGGCCCGCTCAGAGCAGAAGGCTGGCGAAACGCCGCTCATCGACTGTTTGAACAAGAAATCGTGTGCGACCAACTTTTTGCTTGGGGCGCCAGACCCGTTTGCGCCCGAGCACGAGTACACGGTCGACAGCAATGACACCCGAATGCAGCAGGTAGTGTTCGCCGCCGGCAAGCTGTGGGGCGCCCTCGACACCGCCGTCAACTCTTCCGCGAACACCCGCGCGGGCGTCGAGTGGTTCGTCGTGAACCCGACCGCCGCAGGCGGGCCCGCGCTGCTCAACAGTGGTTACCTCGCGGTGAAGCAGAACAACGTCACGTACCCGGCCATCGCCGTGACACCGGACGGAAACGGTGTGATGGCATTCACACTGCTCGGCAGGGATTTCTTCCCGAGCGCAGCGTTTGCATCGATCAACGCCGATGGCGTGGGAGCGGTGCAGGTGGCGGCTCGGGGACTTGGTCCGGCCGACGGCTTCTCTGGGACGGCGGTCTTCAACGCCCCCAACCCGGCGCGACCTCGCTGGGGCGACTACGGCGCTGCCGTCGTTGATGGAAGCAACATCTGGATGGCATCGGAATACATCGGCCAGACCTGCGACCTTCCCACGTACCTCGCGACAGGCGCCAGCTGTGGTGGAACCCGTACCACGCTGGCCAACTGGGACACCCGGATCACCGAGGTGAACCCAGCCGGCTGACGATTCTAGAAAGGCCGGTCGCCGCTGCGGCGACCGGCCTCCTCTTCTCGACTTTCTCCCCTCAAGTCTTGGCGCCCATTGACGCTGCGTCAAAATTTGGGTCAATTACATTTGCTCATCGGTGTTCGGCGTGTTCCTCACCCTGGAGATCACCGAGCTGCTCCTGGATTGGGCGGCTGGGTTGGTATCCTGACGGCCCTCGTGGCGAACAGCCTGCGCACAAAGCCCATCCTTCCGGTGGGCAAGCCGATCTGGATGTAAAGCAGTCGAACGTATGGAGGTCAGTCGATGAGTGAAGTCCAGGTCTCAGAGGCCGAGATTGCGGTCCACTGGCGGGAGGAGGAGTACTTCTACCCGCCACCGAAGTTCATCGGTCAGGCCAACGCCAACGACCCCGCGATCTTCGAACGATTCTCCGAGAAGAACTTCCCCGAATGCTTCAAGGAATACGGCGATCTCCTGACGTGGGACAAGTACTGGCACACCACGCTCGATACGAGCAACGCGCCGTTCTGGAAGTGGTTTGTGGGTGGGAAGCTCAACGCTTCCTTTAACTGCGTCGACCGGCACCTCGCCAAATACAGGAACAAAGCTGCGCTGATCTGGGTCCCCGAGCCTGAGGCGGAGGCCACCCAGGTCATCACGTACCAGGAGCTCTATAAGCGCGTCAACGAGTTTGCGGCGCTGCTGAGGGATTTCTGCGGGCTGAAGGCGGGCGATCGGGTGACCTTCCACTTGCCGATGGTCCCGGAGCTGCCCGTTTCGATGCTGGCATGTGCCCGCCTCGGTGTAATTCACTCCGAGGTCTTCGGCGGCTTCAGCGGCGCCGCATGCGGCGGCCGCATCGCGGACTCAGGCAGCGAAGTCCTGATCACGATGGACGGCTACTACCGCAACGGCGACGTCATCGATCACAAAGTCAAAGCGGAGGAAGCGGTCGAGGAGGCCAAGAAGCAAGGGCAGAAAGTCGAGAAGGTTCTGATCTGGCGCCGCCATCCCGGCAAGTACTCATCGAAGACCGAGATGGTGAAAGGCCGCGACTATTTCATCGACGAGGTTTTGGCCGACTACAAAGGAAAGACCGTCGAGCCCGTCTCGATGCCGGCCGAAGCCCCGCTCTTCCTCATGTACACCAGCGGCACGACCGCCAAGCCGAAGGGTTGCCAGCACAGCACGGGCGGCTATCTCGCCTACGTCGCGGGAACGTCGAAGTACTACCAGGACATCCACCCCGAGGACACGTATTGGTGCTTCGCCGACATCGGCTGGATCACCGGTCACTCGTACATCGTCTACGGCCCGCTCGCGCTGGCGGCGACGAGCGTCATGTATGAAGGAGTCCCCACTTACCCCGACCCCGGCCGCCCGTGGCGCATCGCCGAACGGCTGAACGTGAACATCTTCCACACGGCGCCCACGACCATCCGCATGCTCCGCAAACTCGGACCCGACGAGCCCAAGAAATACAACTTCCATTTCAAGCACATGACCACGGTCGGCGAGCCGATCGAGCCCGAAGTCTGGCGCTGGTACTACCACGAGGTCGGGAAGAACGAGGCCGTCATCGTCGACACGTGGTGGCAGACGGAGAACGGCGGTTTCCTGGGCAGCACGCTGCCGGCGCTGCAGCCGATGAAGCCTGGGAGCTGCGGCCCAGGCGTGCTCGGCATCTTTCCGCAGATCCTCGACGAGGAGGGCGGGCCCGTACCGAAAGGCAGTCAGAAGGCCGGCAACATCACTATCCGCAACCCCTGGCCGGGCATTTTCCAGACCATCTACGGAGACCCGGACAGGTTCGTCAAGACCTACTACGCCAAATACAACAAGAAGAAGGACAGCAAAGACTGGCACGACTGGCCGTACTTCGCGGGCGACGGCGCGCTGTTGGCGGAGGACGGTTACTTCCGAATCCTTGGACGCGTCGACGACGTGATCAACGTGGCCGGGCATAGGCTCGGCACCAAAGAGCTCGAGTCCGCGACCCTGACCGTTGAAGAGGTCGCCGAGGCCGCGGCTGTACCGGTGGTTGACGAGCTGAGGGGCCGCGCGGTCGAGATGTATGTGGCCCTGAAGCCAGGGTTCAAGCCGAGCAAGCAGATCGAGGAGAAGGTCTCAGCCGCGATCGACAGGCTGATCGGCAAGATCGCCCGCCCCAAGAACGTGTGGATCGTGCCGGACATGCCGAAGACCCGATCCGGAAAGATCATGCGGCGCGTGATCGCCGGCATCTCCAACTTCACGAGCCCGGGCGACATCACCACGCTTGCCAATCCCGAGATCGTCGAGACCATCAAGCATCACGTCGAGTCGGAGAAGGTCAAGACCGGGCAAACCCCGCGGGAGCTGTCCGAAAAAGAGCTGGAGGAGATCAAGGCCTTCGGGCGGGCCGAGTAATTTCGTTGTAGAGGGATTCGGTCTCGACGGATGGGCCGACGCCCAGCTCCTTGTCGAGCAGGTCGCGGCACTGCTGATACGCACGGACGGCCTCCCCACGATCGCCGTTGGCCGCGAGCAGGCGCATGAGGCGCCGGTAGCCCGACTCGCGATATGGCTCGAGCCGCACCGCCTCGCGAGCGTGCGTGAGCGCGAGGACGAGCTCATTGTTTGCGGACAGCGCCTCGGCGCGGCAATCGAGCGCTCTGACCAGGCTCGCGGTCAGCTCGGCCTCCGCCGCATCGAGGCCGGCGAGCGCCGCTTCGACATCGACCCATGTCTCGCCCGGGGGCGTGAACTGGTAGCAACCAAAGGCATTGCCGATGATGCGGGCGCGCGGCAGGCCGACGCTGCCGAGTCGGGCGCGCAGCCGGCTGACGATGGCGCTCAGCGCAAGGGTCCACGACGCGGGCAGCGACTCCGGCCATACCGCCTCGGCCAGGTCCGATTGGGCCACTGCCTGCTTGCGGTCGCTGACGAGGTAGGCGAAGACGAAGCGGCCTTGCGGGCCGCCGAGCTGCGACTCGCGCAGTAGCCGGCCGTCGTTTTCGACCTGCACCTCGCCGGTTAGATAGATCCTCAGCATCGATCGGTATCAGCCGATAATCCGCACCGGGATGGGCGACTGGAATCTGTTCTTCGCCACCACAGCGGGCAGCGCGGCGACGCTGGTCGGTTTGCTGTTTGTTGCGACGCAGCTGCACATCGGCGTCTTTTCCGACCCCAAGAACCGATGGGCTGCCCTTGCGCAAAGCACGCTGACCATTCTCGCCACCGCTTTCGCGCTCTCGCTCTCATTTCTCATTCCCGCTCTGAACACCCAAGTTAGAGGCGAGATCATTTTGGGGGGTGCGGCCTTTGCGATCTGGCGAGGAATCCGGATCTGGTGGCCGGTTTTCAGGCGCCGTGACAGGGACCGACGCCACCTGCTCGTGCAGAGCTTCTGGTTGCTGCTCCTGCCGTTCGTCGTGTATGTCTATCTGGTGACCGGCGGGGTCGGGCTGCTGCGCGGAGACAAGACCGCGATCTACAACGTGAGTGGAGCTTTACTCACGATGTTCGTGCTTGCCTTGCGCAACACCTGGCGGCTGGTCGTCAACGTCGAGCAGGAAGGCCTATGAGAGCCTCCAAAGATTCCCCAAACCTCACCGGCCAACATGGCAAAGCCAGGCCGGGCATGACCAAGGAGTGACATGAAGAAGCGAGTCGAATGTGAATGCGGTTGGGTACTCGAGACGGATGACGAGGAGAAGCTCGTGAAAGGCGTACAGGACCACGCCAGCGAGGTTCACCACATGCAGGGCGTCACCCGCGAGCAGGTCCTGGCCCAAGCCAAGCCCGTCTAACTAAGCCGCCTGACCGGCGGCGAATGCACATAAGGAGTCATCCGTGAAATACCTCTACCTTCTCTATGCCGACGAATCGAAGATGCCCCACCCGGGCACGCCGGGTTTCGACGCCCAGAACACCGCTTTCAACAACTACTTCGAAGAGATCAACAGCAAGGGCATGTTCAAGGCCGGCGACCCGGTGCAGGCGTCGAGTACCTCCAAAACGGTTCGCGTCCGCAACGGCCAGACCCAGGCGACCGATGGACCGTTCAACAAGACCGGCGACCAGCTGGTCGGCTTTTACGTCATCGAGGCGGCCGACCTCGACGAGGCGGTCAAGTACGCGGCCAAGTGCCCCGTGGCCTTCGTCGGAGCGATGGAGGTCCGCCCGATCTTCCAGATGTAATGCTGTCATGGCGGGGAGGCAAGCCAACCCTCCCCGCCGTTGACGGATTCGGCAACGAGTGATAGCTTCCCTCCTACTTCTGTAACAAACGTTTCGGGGCGGGCGCAGGCCCGGGGAGGGGTAGCACTTGAGCGTAGATGCCCAACATGCCGACGTTCAGGACCTTGCGAGGTTTGGCTACAAACAGGAGCTGAGGCGCGTGCTGGGGGTGTACTCCAGCTTCGCTGTTGCGTTCTCGTACATATCGCCGTCGACCGGCATCTTCACCCTGTTCATCCTTGGCATCGGCCTCGCCGGTCCTGCGTTCTTCTGGAGCTGGCCCATCGTCGTGATCGGACAGCTGATCATCGGATTGAACTTCGCCGAGGTCAGCTCTCACTTCCCGGTCGCGGGGTCCGTCTACCAGTGGACGAAGTACCTCTCGAATCGAACCTATGCGTGGTTCACCGGCTGGATCTACCTGTTCGCGGGCGTGCTCACAGTGGCGGCGGTCGTCGCGACTGTCCCACTGGTGCTGATCCCCCTGATCAACAACGTCTTTGGCACGAGTATCAGCACCGACCTCGACACCGAGCGGAACGTCGCGGCCCTCGTGCTCTTGACCACGACCCTACTGAGCATCTTCGGCGTGAGGATCGTCGCGTTCGTCAACAACACCGGCGTGGTGTTCGAGATCCTCGGCATGGTGGTGTTCGCGATCATTCTGGTGATCTTCTATCACCACCAGTCCCTCTCGACCTTCACCGACTTCAGCTACCTCGGGTCTGGATTCAACAACCAGGCGGGGACGTTCCTGGCGGCGATGTTCATGTCCCTGTTCGTGATCTATGGATTCGACACGGCGAGCACGCTCGCGGAAGAAACCAAGAACCCTCGGAAGGCAGCTCCGCAGGCCGTGCTCGCCGCCATCATCGGTGCGGCCGTCATCGGCGCGATCTTCCTGTTCGCGGTCATCATCGCCGTCCCGGGCGACATGAGCAAGTTCGTCTCCGACATCGGCGCCGGCAAGGTCCCGTTCCCGCTGGTGACCATCATCGAATCGAACTTCCCGGGCTGGGCCGCGAACGTCTACCTGTTGGTCGTTTTCGCTGCGATCTACGTGTGCTGCCTCGCGATCCAGACCTCGACCATTCGCCTGGCTTTTGGCATGGGCCGTGACGGCAAGCTTCCGCTCGCCAGGTATTTCAACAACGTCAACTCGAGCCTGCACACACCCGTCGGCACGTGCATCGTGGTCGGCGTGCTCGCGGGCCTGCCGCTCATCTACTACGCCGGCGCGGGCACCATCGCGATCGGAGCCACCGGGATGATCTACCTGTCGTACATCCTCGGCAACATCGCCATCCTCATCGCCCGGCTCAACGGTTGGCCGAAGGAGTCGGCGCCCTTCAAGCTCGGGCAGTGGGGCACGATCGTCAACATCCTCGGGCTGGTCTGGGGCGTTGCGATGGAGATCAACTTCCTGTGGCCGCGCAACGCCGCGGTCGGCGGACAGAACCCGCCGCTCAGCGCCCTGCCCAATGTGACCATCGGCGGGCCGATCGGCAATATTCCAGTTTTCGAGGCGACCCTGGGGCTGATCTTGCTCGTGGGCGCCATTTACTTTTTCATCGCGCAGCGCAACGCCCCCGAGACAAAGGCGGTCCTGCCGGCGCAAGCCAGCGCCTGATCGCACGTGAGCTAACCCCCTCCCCCCGAAAGGGGGGAGGGTTGGCAGGGGGGTGCGCCGGGAGCCGGCTTTGCCGGGCCCGGCGCGTCAAGGGGGGAGTCCCCCCTCAAAGGAGAGGGGCGTGAGAACCAAAGCGCGCGCCGTCGTCATCGGCGGGGGTGTGGGCGGCGCCTCGATCCTCTACTGGCTGGCGCGCCTCGGTTGGACCGACACGGTACTGGTCGAGAGGTCGCGAGTCACCAGCGGCTCGACCTTTCACTCCGCCGGGCTCGTCGGCCAGCTCCGCGGGTCGCTCAGCCTGACCCGGATGATGATGAACTCGGTCGACCTGTACCGGAAGCTGGGCGAGGAGGTCGGCATGGAGACAGGCTGGCACGAGGTCGGCTCGCTCCGCCTGGCCTCGAGCGAGGAGCGTATGGAGGAGCTCTCGCGCCAGGCCGGGTGGGCCAAGACTTTCGGCCTTCCCCTCGAGCTCGTCTCGGCCCAAGACGGGCAAAAGATGTTCCCTCCCATGTCTACGGACGGCGTTCTCGGCGCCGCCTATCTCCCCACCGACGGCTACATCGACCCCAGCCAGCTGACCTTGGCCCTGGTCGAAGGCGCCCGCCGCCGCGGTGCAGAGATCTGCGAGGACACCCGCGTCACCGCCATCGAGACGACAAGGGGGCGCGTCAAGCGCGTCCTCACGGACAAAGGCGATATCGAAACCGAGCTCGTGGTCAATGCCGGCGGCATGTACGCGGCTGAGATCGGACGCCTTGCCGGCGTCACGGTTCCGCTCATCCCCATGGCCCACGAGTACCTCATCACAAAGCCCGACGGCCTGCCGCGCGACATGCCGACGATGCGCGACCCATCGCTGCTCGTCTACTACCGCCCCGAGTCGGGCGGCCTGATCATGGGCGGCTACGAGCGCGACCCAAAGCCATGGGGGCTGGACGGCATTCCGGCCGACTTCAACGGCAAGCTGCTCGAGCCGGACTGGGATCGGTTCGAGCCGCTTATGACGAACGCCATCGTCCGTACGCCCACATTGAAGGACGCGAGCGTCGTCCGGCTGGTCAACGGCCCCGAGGCCTTCACCCCCGATGGCGAGTTCATCCTCGGCCCAACCGAGGTGCGCGGCTTCTGGGTGGCCGCGGGATTCTGCGCTCACGGCCTCGCCGGCGCGGGCGGAATGGGACGACTGGTCGCCGAATGGATCGTGGACGGCAGGCCGCACCTCGACGCCTGGGAGATGGACTCGCGCCGGTTCGGCCGCCACTACACCAGCCGCGAGTACACGCTCGCCAGGACGCGGGAGGTCTATTCGACCTACTACGACGTCAAGTACCCGGGCCACGAGCGCACCGCGGGCCGGCCCTTGCGCCTGTCACCGGCATACACCCGCCTGCAGGAGCTCGGCGCCGCGTTTGGCGAGAAGTCGGGCTGGGAGAGGGCGAACTGGTTCGAGCCGAACGCCACGCGAGGTGACGAATCGCTCAGGCCAAGAGGCTGGGCCGGCCGGCTGTGGTCGCCCGCGATCGAGGCCGAGCATCGAGCGTGCCGTGAGGCCGCCGCGCTGTTCGATTTCACGTCGTTCGCCAAGATCGAGGTCCGCGGTCGCGGCGCGGCGGAGTTCCTGGAGCGCCTCACCGACAATCGAGTCGCGCGCGCGGTCGGCGCCCTCACGTACACCCAGATGCTCAACGACGGCGGCGGCATCGAGTGCGACTTCACCGTCACCCGTTTGGCGGAGGACAGGTTTCGCATCGTCACCGGCACCGCGTTCGGCCAGCACGACCTGTACTGGATTCGCGACCACATCCCCGAGGACGGTTCGGTGCAGGTGGAAGACGTCACGTCTTCGCTCGCGTGCATCGGACTCTGGGGTCCGGCAGCACGCCAGATCCTGCAGCCCCTGACCTCGACCGACATCTCCAACCAGGCCTTCCCGTACATGACCGCCCGACAGCTGGCGGTCGGTTCCGTGCCCTGCTTTGCGTTGAGAGTCACCTATGTCGGCGAGCTCGGATGGGAGCTGTACTGCCCATCCGAGTTCGGCCTGCGCTTGTGGGACACCATTTGGGACGCGGGCCGCGGCCACGGGTTGAATGCGGGCGGCTACAAGGCGGTGGACTCGCTCCGGCTCGAGAAGGGGTACCGGGTCTGGGGCGCCGACATCGGCCCGGAGAACAATCCTTATGAGGCCGGATTGGGCTTCACCGTGAAGCTCGACAAGGGAAACTTCATAGGACGTGATGCCCTGCTCAAGGCCCGCGAAGCGCAGCCGGAAACGCGCCTCGCTTGCCTCGTCCTGGACGACCCGCGCTCGGTGGCGCTCGGGTCCGAGCCGGTGCGCATCGCGGGCGAGGTCACCGGTCGCGTCACCAGCGGCGGCTACGGATACGCGGTCGGGCGCTCGATCGCCTACGCGTATGTTCCAGCCACAGCGCACGCGGGCACCGCCGTCGAGGTGGAGATATTCGGCACCTGGGTGCCGGGCAGCGTCGCCGAAGAACCGTTATTCGATCCGAAGGGCGCCCGCGTGCGCGGCTAATCGCTGGAAATGCTTGGCCGCATAGCCGTTGAAGTCGAAGTCGAGCTCCGAGATGCCACTCTGCAGCACGCCCCACATGGCCTCGCGAAAATCGGACATGAACTTCATCATCGCCAGCGATTCGACACGCACCGCCGTCGACTCGCCGAAATAATCGGCGAGCAGAATCTCGTCCTCTGCCGGCCCGAACTCGTGGTTGACGGACAGGTTGGCGAGGTCGAAGAAGCGGTCGCCCATGCCCGCGTACTCCCAATCGACGATCCTGATCTCGCCGTCGTCGAGGAAGTTGGCGTTGAGCAGGTCGTTGTGACAGGGGACGGTCGCCTGCGCTCCTCGAGTACGCCGGATTTGCTCAGATGTCGCATGCGCGGCGGCATATGCCGGGGGGACCTCGACCCCATGCGCCTCCGCCTCGCGCCGGTACTCCTCGACCACCGCATGCGCGTCAAAGCGCCCGGGAATCGGCGCCGCGCCGTGCAGCTTGCTCAGCGCCGCCGCCACGCGCTGAATGGTCTGCGGCCGGCGCATCTCCTCGAGCGGGATCGGGCGGCCGTCGATGAATCGGGTCACGAGCCAGCCATCGCCGGGGAAAAAAGCGATCACAGGCGGACCCAGGCCCACCTCCGCGGCCCGTAGGCTCGCCTGGTGCTCGACCTCGCGGTCGATCCCGAGCAGGCCGGTCTCGGCGCCGCCCATCCGCAGCACGAAAGCCTGGCCGTTGACCTCGATCTTGAAGTTGTGGTTTGTGATTCCGCCCGACAGGGGCACAACGTTCGCCCCACGGTCGGGCCACAGCCTCTCGACGGCGGCAACAGGGTCCAAGTGCGGTCAGTATGGGCTGTGGTTGAATGACTGAAAAATTGGGTGATGACGCTGACGAGCTGAAAGCCCTCCGCGACCGGTACGTACCGCGCGGCATCACGACCGCGCACCCGATCGTTGCCGATCGCGCCCAAGGCTCGGAGGTCTGGGACACTTCAGGCAAGCACTACATCGACTTCGTGGGTGGGATCGGCGTCATGAACGTCGGCCACAACCACCCGCGCGTCATGGCCGCCGTACACGAACAGCTGGACCGCGTCACGCACACCGCGTTCCAGGTCGTGATGTACGAGTCGTACCTTCGGCTGGCCCAAAGAATTTGCGAGCTGGCTCCAGGCGATCTGCCCAAGAAGGCGATCTTCTTCAGCACCGGCGCCGAGGCCGTGGAGAACGCGGTCAAGATCGCTCGCGCGGCGACCGGACGCGAGGCGATCATCAGCTTCAGCGGCGGCTTCCATGGACGGACGCTGCTCGCCCTCAGCCTCACCGGCACCGTCAACCCGTACAAGCAGAACTTCGGACCTTACGCGGCGGAGGTCTACCAGGCCCCGTTCCCCTACGAGTACCGCGGCTGGAGCTCGGAGCAAGCGCTCGCCGCGCTGGAAACCCTTTTCGAATCGGCCGTCTCCCCCCAGCGCGTGGCGGCGATCATCATTGAGCCGGTCCTCGGCGAGGGCGGTTTCGTCCCGGCCCCAATCCCCTTCCTTCGCGAGCTTCGCAAGATCACCGAGAAGCACGGGATCCTTCTGATCGCCGACGAGATCCAGACCGGTTTCGGGCGCACAGGCAAGTTCTTCGCCATCGAGCATTCCGGCGTGACGCCGGACATCATCACGGTCGCGAAGAGCCTGGCGGCGGGCTTCCCACTCTCGGCGGTCATCGGACGCGCCGACGTCATGGACGCGCCGGCGCCCGGCGGCCTCGGCGGCACCTTCGCCGGCAACCCCGTCGCCTGCGCCGCCGGCCTCGCGGTTCTCGACGTCATGCGCGACGAGCGGCTGCCCGAGCGCGCCGCCAGAATCGGATCGGTCGTCGAAGAGCGCATGCGCACCTGGGCGGCCGAGCATGAGCTGGTCGGCGATGTGCGAGCGGTCGGGGCGATGGCCGGAATGGAGCTGGTGCGCGACCGCAAGGACAAGACGCCGGCCGACACCGAGACCGCGCGCATCCTGGCGCTCGCCCGCGAGCGCGGCCTGCTGCTCTTGCGATCCGGCATGCACCACAACGTCATCCGCACCCTCATGCCGCTGACCATCCCGGACGACCAGCTGACGGAGGGCCTTGAGATCCTCGGCTCGGCGCTGGCCGAGGTCGCCCGTATACCCGCAAGGAGCAAGAAATGAGCACGACGCTGAAGCGACGGGAGATGTTCATCGGCGGCAAGTGGGGGCCGGGCACAGGTCGCGAATATCAGGAGATCGTCAACCCTGCCACCGGCAAGGTCATCGCAGAGGTTCCGAAGGGGACCGAAGAGGACGTCAACACTGCGGTGAGAGCAGCGCGCGACGCGTACGACGATGTGTGGTTCGACACCACGCCGCGCGAACGGAGCGAGCGCCTGCTCCAGCTCGCCGAGGTGATAACGCTGCATGCCGAGGAGCTCGCGCGCATCGAGTCCGAGAACGTCGGCAAGCCACTGGCGCCGACGATCTCAGAGGAGATCCCGCCGATCGCCGACTGCTTCCGGTTTTTCGCCGGCGCCGCGCGCCTGCTCGAAGGGCGCGCTTCGGGCGAGTACATGAAGGGATTCACGAGCATCCTCCGGCGCGAGCCTCTCGGCGTCGTCGGCTCGATCGCGCCCTGGAACTACCCGTTGATGATGGCGGCGTGGAAGCTGGGTCCGGCGCTGGCGGCAGGCAACACGGTCGTGTTGAAGCCGTCGGAATGGACGCCGCTCACGGCGCTTCGCCTCGCTGAGCTGGCCGAGGACATCTTTCCGCCTGGGGTGCTGAACGTAGTCACCGGTGATGGCGAGCCGGTGGGCGCGGCGCTGGTCCGCCACCCAGGTGTCGCGATGGTTTCGCTCACAGGTGACGTCGCCACCGGCAAGATCGTTGCCCGGGATGCGGCCTCGACGCTGAAGCGCGTCCACCTCGAGCTGGGCGGCAAGGCGCCGGTCATCGTCTTCGATGACGCGGACCTCAACGCGGTGGTCGAGGGGATCAAGATCGGCGGCTTCTTCAATGCGGGGCAGGACTGCACGGCGGCGACGCGCGTGATCGCCGGCCCGCGCATCCACGACAAGCTGGTGAGGGATCTGGTGCCCGCGGTCCAATCGCTCAAGGTCGGCGACCCGGCCGCCAAGGACACAGACATGGGTCCGCTCGTCTCCGAGGAGCAGCTCGAGCGCGTGTCGGGGTTCGTCGAGCGTGCGCGCAAGGCCGGTGCTGAAATCGCAACCGGAGGCGCACGCATCAAGCGACCGGGCTCCTGGTACGAGCCGACGATCGTGCTCCCGCCCGGACCGGATGCCGAGATCGTGAAACGCGAGGTGTTCGGGCCTGTGGTCACGATCCAGCAGTTCACCGACGAGGACCAGGCCCTGGAGTGGGCGAACTCGGTCGATTACGGACTTTCCGCCTCGGTTTGGACGCGCGACGTGGGCCGCGCGCTGCGCATGGCTCGGCGCCTTCAGTTCGGAACGGTGTGGATCAACACGCACATCCCGCTGGTCAACGAGATGCCGCACGGTGGATACAAGCAGAGCGGCTATGGCAAGGACATGTCGATCTACTCACTCGAGGAGTACACGCAGGTCAAGCACGTCATGGCGTCTCTCGACTGAGCACTTCAAGAAAGCCCGCGGCCCTGCACCTGGAGGGGGTGCGCAAGAACTACGGCCAGGTCGTCGCGGTCGCCGGGATCGACCTGACCGTCGAGGAAGGCGAGTTCTTCACCCTGCTCGGTCCATCCGGGTCGGGCAAGACGACGCTGCTCCGTTTGATCGCCGGCTTCGAGCGCCCCGATGGAGGCCGGATCGAGCTTGGCGGGCGCGACGTCACCTCCGTGCCGCCTCACCAACGCGAGACGAACACCGTCTTCCAGGACTACGCCCTCTTCCCCCACATGACCGTGGGCGACAACATCGGCTACGGGCTGAGGGTCAAGGGCGTCCCGGCGGCAGAGCGCAAGCAGCGGGTCGATCGCGCCCTGAGGATGGTGCGCCTCGTCGGCCTTGACAAGCGCAGGCCGAACCAGCTGTCCGGCGGCCAGCGCCAGCGCGTCGCCCTGGCTCGGGCCGTGATCAACGAACCCGAGGTCCTGCTCCTCGACGAGCCGCTCGGTGCGTTGGACCTCAAGCTGCGGCAGGAGATGCAGCTGGAGCTGAAGCGGATTCAGAAGGAAGTGGGGATCACGTTCGTTTACGTCACGCACGACCAGGAGGAGGCGCTCACGATGAGCGACCGTGTCGCCGTGATGGCCGACGGCCGCATCGAGCAGATCGGCCCGCCGGTCGAGGTCTACGAGCGGCCCGCCACTGAGTTCGTGGCCGGGTTCATCGGCATCTCGAACCTGCTGACGCGAGAGGGCGTCCGCTTCGTCGTCCGTCCGGAAAAGCTGCACATGTTGCGCGAGAACGACGCGCCCGCGCCGCGCATGACCGTCGAGCCCGGCATCGTGGAACAGGTCATCTATGTAGGACAGTCGACCCGCTACATCGTGCGTCTCGACCATGGCGAACAGCTGGTGGCCGTGCGCCAGAATATGGAAACCGCGGACGATGAGCTGCATTACGAGGGCCGCCGGATACGGCTCGCGTGGGCGCCCGAGCATACTTGGCGGCGGTAGAAGCAAGCAAGGAGAGGTAGGAACGATGAGCTCGACAAAAGCCCCAGCCATGTGGGTGCGGCTGGGAACGATCGCCGCCGCGGCAGTGATCACGATCACCGCCTGCGGCTCGAACGCCAGCCCAGGCGGCTCGACGGCGGCGCAGCCCCCAACCGCTGGCATGAAGCCGCCGACCTCGGTCGGCGCGGGTGAGGGCCAGCTCAACCTGATCGCGTGGGAGGGCTACGTCGACGACTCGTGGGTGAAGCAGTTCACCGCCAACACGGGGTGCAAGGTCAACGCGAAATACGCGGGGTCGTCAGACGAGATGGTCAGCCTCATGAAAGGCGGCGGAGGCGGCCAGTGGGACATGGTGTCGGCATCCGGTGACGCCGACCTTCGCCTGATCTACGGCGGTGACGTGAAGCCGATGAACACCGACCTCATCCCCGACTTCAAGAACTTCCAGAACTACTTCAAGGCGCCTGGTTACAACACGATCAACGGCATCCACTACGGCATATCGCTGCAGTGGGGCCCGAACACGCTCCTGTACAGCACGAAGAAGTTCCCGAACGCGCCGACGAGCTGGGGCGTCATCTACGACCCAGCCAACAAGGGCCTGGTGACGGTGCCCGACAACCCCATCCAGATCGCCGACGCCGCGCTTTACCTCATGAAGACACAGCCCAACCTCGGGATCAAGGACCCGTACGAGCTGACGCAGAAGCAGTTCGACGCATCGGTCGCCTTGCTGAAGCAGCAGCGGCCGCTGATCAAGAAGTACTGGGGCACTGCCGGCGATGAGATCACGCTCTTCGAGAACGGCGACGTCGTCGTCGGGGCCGCGTGGCCGTACCAGACCATCCAGCTCAAGGCCGATGGCAAAGTCGCCGTCGCCGACACCATCCCGAGCGAGGGCGCGACCGGATGGGGCGACACATGGATGCTCGCGACCAACGCCCCGCACCCCAACTGCGCGTACCTCTGGACCGCGTACGTGAGCACAGCGAAGGTGCAGGCGGAGCAAGCGCTGTTCTTCGGCGAGACGCCCGTCAACACGATGGCGTGCCAGGAGATGGAGTCGCTTCAGGCCGGCTCGTGCGCGCAGTACCACGCTGACGCACCGGGTTCCTACTTCAACACGATCAAGTTCTGGAAGACGCCGATCGCCACATGCCCCGATGGGAGCACCAGCTGCATCGCTTACGCGCAGTGGCAGACGGCCTGGACGACGATCACGGCGTAACTTGGCCGTAACGACAACTGCTGGGCGGCTCCGCAAGAATCGCGGGGCCGCCCCGCTGCAGAGTCTTTTCTGGCGCCTGCCCTGGCTTCGTTCGGCTCTGCTGCTGACGCCACCGCTCGGCTGGTTCGTCCTCATCTATCTGAGCTCGCTCGTCCTGCTGCTCATAACAGCGTTCTGGACGATCGACACGTTCACGACGCAGATCGTGCAGGTCTGGAGCCTCGACAACTTCACACTCATCCTCAATGAGCCCGCGTACCGGCTGATCATCGGCCGCACCGTCGGGCTGGCGGCCGTGGTCACCATCACCGACGCGGTGCTCGCGTTCCCGTTCGCCTATTTCATGGCGCGAGTCGCAACGCGGCGAACTCAAACGATCCTGTTCGCGGCGGTGTTGCTGCCGCTGTGGGCGTCGTACCTCGCTCGCGTCTACGCGTGGATCCTCATCCTCAACCACAGCGGGATCCTCAACTGGGGCCTGCAGTCGATCGGCCTACCGCCGGCCAACATCGGCTACACGATCCCCGCGATGTGGATCGTCTTCTCGTATATCTGGCTGCCGTTCATGATCATCCCGACCTACGCCGCCCTCGAACGCGTGCCAGAGTCGCTGCTCGAGGCGGCCGCGGACCTCGGCGCGCCGCGATGGCGCGCGGTCCTCGACGTGGTCCTTCCTCTGGCAATCCCGGGCGTGGTGGCAGGCTCGATATTCACGTTCTCACTGACGCTCGGCGACTACATCACGCCGATCCTGGTTGGAGGCGCGGGATCGACGTTCATCGGGAACGTCGTCTACAGCAGCGTGGGCATCGCCAACAACGTGCCGTTTGCGGCGGCCCTGGCGATGGTACCGGTGGCGATCATGGCCGTCTACCTGCTGATCGCGCGGCGCCTGGGCGCGTTCGAGGCCTTGTAGTCGTGGAAGGCTTCTGGACGAAGGTCGCGCTGAGGATATGGGTCGCCCTCATCCTGCTTTTCCTCTTCATCCCGATCCTGCTCATCTTTTTCTATGCGTTCAACACGTCCAACATCGAGAGCTGGCCCATCCCAGGTCTCACGCTCAAGTGGTTCACGGCGTCATGGGATGACGCCGAGATCCGCACGGCGTTGGGCCTTTCGGTGCAAGCGGGGCTGGCGGCCACCGCGCTGTCTTTGGTTCTTGGCTCGTGTGCCGCGTTCGCCATCCATCGCATGACGTTCTTCGGCCGGGACGCCATCAGCCTGCTTTTCGTGCTGCCATTGGCCTTGCCTGGAATCATCACGGGCATCGCGCTCAACGCCTTCTTCAGCTTCGGCGGCTTTCCGCTTTCGTTCTGGACCATCGTCGTTGGCCATACGACCTTCTGCATCGTGGTCGTCTACAACAACGTGCTGGCGCGCTTGCGTCGCTCGCAGGGCTCACTGATCGAGGCGGCTATGGACCTGGGCGCGAACGGCTTGCAGACGTTCCGGGATATCACGCTTCCGCTCATCTCGACGTCAGTGGTTGCCGGCGCGATGCTGGCCTTCGCGCTCTCGTTCGACGAGGTGATCGTGACGACGTTCACCGCGGGCGCGCAGAACACGCTCCCGATCTGGATCTTCGGCGCCATCCGGCTGGGGCAGCGGCTGCCAGAGGTGAACGTGGTGGTCTCGTTCGTGATCCTGGTCACGATCGTGCCGGTGGTGATCGCCGCCCGCCTCACCGGCGGCGGCGGGGCGGCGAGGATACCTGCTGCTCGCTGAACGACAGAAAGACTGGGAAAAGGGAGTGGGGGTCGGGGCTTGGGCGGTTATCAGGCGGGAGTTGGTGTTAACGTATTGACTGCCAAACAAATGTTTGGTATGCTCACTGCATGCAGGGGGAAGGGGGCACACCCCTCTCGAAACTACAGGGAGCGATCAGTGAGTTGCAGTTCTGCGACTCGGACGTTGATCCCAAGCAGCTGCGTGCTGCCATTGATGCATTGGAGGGGATTTTCTCGGCGGTCGTGAAGGGCGCGCAGGAGCGTGGCGATCACCTGGTCGACGGCAACATCGGCGCTGCCTCGTGGATCAGCCGCAACTGCGGCATGTCCGTAACGTCGGCCGCGGACAGGCTTTGCGTGGGCGAGCAGCTACGGTCGCTGCCCAAGATCGCCGCAGCCTTGAGCTCGGGGGAGATCGGCTACCAGTCGGCCTCCGTCCTCT
>WNFP01016197.1_pt1 | contig 19948 bp, 15 predicted proteins | sample 5400201 | NCBI WGS metagenome assembly WNFP01 (sample SAMN13153355, study PRJNA577476) | soil metagenome | isolation source: 115 cm saprolite under Madrone tree | place: USA:California | collected 2016-06-14
GAGGACGCTCGGTCCGTGCTTCGCGCTGGCGCGGACAAGATTACGCTGAATACCGCAGCAGTGGCGCGCCCCGAGTTGATCTCGGAGACCTCGTTCGAGTTTGGCGCGCAGGCAGTTGTGCTGGCGATCGACGCCAAGAGAGCCGGTGACCAATGGGTAGTGATTGTGCGCGGCGGTCGTGAGCCCGCAAACCGCGACGCGATTGCATGGGCAAAAGAAGGAGTTGCGCTCGGCGCCGGAGAGATTCTGGCGACCTCCATGGACCGCGATGGTACGCAGAGTGGATTCGACGCCGCCCTCACCGCGGCGATCTCCTCCGCGGTTTCCGTGCCGGTCATAGCCTCCGGCGGCGCCAAGCTGCCCGCTCATTTCGCTGAGATTTTTACCGACGGGCGTGCCGACGCTGCTTTGGCGGCCTCGATCTTCCACGACGATATTCAGTCGATCCGCGAGCTGAAGGAATTTCTTTCCGCCCGCGGCATTCCCGTGAGGTTGCCGTGCTGATCCCCTGTATCGACTTGCAGCAGGGCCAGGCCGTGCAACTCGTGCACGGGAGAAAACGCGAGCTTGCGATCGCGGATGTGATGTCGCTGCTGGTGAAATTCCAGAAATACAAGTGGCTGCACGTCATCGATCTGGATGCCGCCATGGGAAAAGGCAATAACAGCGAACTCGTGCGAAAACTATGCACCGAAGCGGCCAAGCGCTTTGGTACAAGAGTACGCGTGGGCGGAGGAATTCGCACCGTTCGCCGCGCGGCGGAAATTACGAAATGGGGCGCGCGCCAGGTCATTGTCGGAAGCGCCGTATTCAAGAACGGCAAGATAAACGCGCCATTCCTCCGGCAGCTCCGCGCGCGAGTGGGCCGCCCGGCGATCGTCATCGCGCTGGACACCGCCAAGGGCCAGGTTGTGATCAAAGGCTGGCAAAAGACATTGCGAATTCGGGCAGAAAATATGATGGAGCGACTCGAACCGTTCTGCGCCGCATTTCTCTGCACCGATGTAGACCGCGAAGGAACTATGAGTGGCGCCAATCTCAAATGGTTCGAGAGGCTGCGGAGGGCGACGTCGCATCCGATCATTGCCGCCGGCGGCATCAAGGCGCAGCGGGAAGTCCGCGCCCTCGGCCGCCTGGGGATGGACGCCGCAGTAGGCATGGCGCTCTACAGGAATCGCCTGCATTAAGGACTGAGCGTCCGTTGTATGATGTCGGCGCACGAACTAAGATTCACACTGAGGATACACATGACGCACCGTTCCGATCGCCGCGAGTTTCTCCGCACGCTGACCACCGCGACTCTGACCGCGGCAACCGCCGGCCTGGCGCTTTCCGATCAATCCTTCTCCGCGCCAAACAAATCCCTCCTCGTCTTCACCAAATCCTCCGGCTTCGAACACGAGGTAGTTAAGCGCAAGGACGGCAAGCTCAGCGTCGCCGAAACCGCCGTAACTGAACTCGGCCGGAAAAATGGCTTCGATGTCACCTGCTCCAAAGACGGCCGCATCTTTGACTCAAAAGATTTTCACAATTATCAAGCCGCCTTCTTCTTCACCACCGGCGATCTAACTCAATCCGGCACCGACAAAAATCTCCCCATGTCGCCCGCCGGCAAGCAAGCGCTGCTCACCTCCATCGAGCAGGGTCTCGGATTCGTCGGCTGCCATGCCGCCAGCGATACTTTCCACACCACGCCCGATCCAGCCGACTTGTCCAACCGCTACATCGCTCACGGCGCGCAATCCGATCCTTATCTCCGCATGCTGGGCGGCGAATTCATCATTCACGGCCGCGACCCGCGCCTGCAGACCGCCAACATCATCATCAACGATCCGTCTTTCCCGGGCCTTGCCGGCGTCCAATCGCCCGTCTCCTTCACCGAAGAATGGTATTCGCTCAAGGATTTCGCCACCGATATGCACGTCATCGCCACGGTCGACACCAGCATGCTCAAGAACGAGTGCTATCAGCGACGTCCGTATCCCGTCACCTGGGCGCGCGTGAACGGTAAAGGCCGCGTCTTCTTTATTGCCATGGGCGACCGCCCAGAAAATTGGCAGAACGCTTTCTTCCTCAATCTCCTCGCCGGAGGCATCCGCTGGTCGCTAGGCGAAGTCAAAACCGATCTGTCGCAGAATCTTCTCGCCGCCGCACCCGGTTACGCGGACATTCCGCCTAAATTTCCGCCAGCGCCGGCAAAGTAAATCGAATCCGCGAAAGAATGTCGCGCCGTATTATCGCGCCCGCGCCAGTTCCCGCCAGGTGACAACCTGGATCTTTTCCTGCACCAACAGCTGCCGGAATTCCGCGCCGGCAAAAAAATCAAAATCGCGCTGCCGCCAGGCCGCTCCCCAGGTGTCCCGCTCCCGCGTGGCCGCTTTCATCTCCTCGTCAGCGAACGCCACGTGAATCACAAACTCCGTAACTCCTGGCTGCAGATTCTTGATCGCCGTCCTGTAAAACTCCGCCCATTTTTCCGGCCGCACACTCGGATCGATCGTCACCGTATGATCTATAACGATATCCTCAGGACTCAGGCTGGACTCCAGATACGGACGCTCCGCGAACCAATCCCGCACCACAAAAAACCGCAGTTTTCTCTCGTGCGCGATCCGCAGCAGCACCTCGAATAATTCCTTGCCGTTGTTGTACAGCCGGTACTGGTGCGAATCCAGGTGCGTCGGACGAATCCCCATCGCGTACGCCCGCTCAATCTGCGCTCGAAGCTCCAGCTCCACTTCCTTCGGCTCGATGCGCATCGCCGCTGTCCAGTCGTGCCAAAAATAACCATTCTCGTCCACCAAACTCGCCACCCTGTCCCTCGGCGCAACCGGTCCCCACCGGTAGTACACCCGCTCGCTGGTCAACGTCAGGTGCAGGCCGAAATCCGCCTCCGGATGCGCTTTCGCGTACTCCGCAATCTCCGGAAACCACGGGCACGCCACCATGATGCTCGCCGAGTTCACCCCGCCGCTCTCCAGCGCCTTGATCGTCGCCGCATTCACCGCATGCGTCATCCCCACATCATCCGCATGAACAATCAGCAACTTTGCGTCGCGCACAAATCCCAGTCGTTCAGCTATCGACACCTTATTCTGAGCCAGAGCCCCCGGTGCCGCTCCCGCAACAAGCAGCAGCACCAATCCTGCAATCCATTTACCGTTCATTCTTCAAGCCCCCCGACTCTCAAATCCGCCTCACCAACCCCTCCTCCGTGGCCCGCGTGTTGCGCACCAGCAGCAACACCAAAATCATCCCGACAAACGGAATCACTCCCGCCGCAATCATAATCGGATCGAACGCATGCGTCGCCGAGGCCTGCCGCAAATCCGAAAAATGCCCTATCAACTCAAACGCAAGGATCGTCCCGATCCCCGCTCCCGTTCCGCTCAAACCGCTCACCGTAGCCACCGAATCACTCTTGAATAAATCCGTCGGCAACACGTTCGCAATCGTCGAAAAAGACGCATAAGAAAACGTCGCGAGCCCAAACAGCAAGGTAATCACGTACAGGTTCCGCGTAAAAATCGTCGGAATCAGCAGCGTCACTCCCACGCCTCCAAACACCACAAGCGCCTTCCGTGCCGCGCCCAGCGGCCATCCACGCCGGATCAGATATCCAGAAGCCGCGCCACCAAAAAAATTCCCTAAATCCGCGGCAAGAAAGGGAATCCATACCGCAATCAACCCGCCCTTGAGCGAAATCCCCTTGGCCACCAGGTAGATCGGAAACCAATCCGTCACAAAGAACCACACCGGATCCGTGAGCGTTTTCGAAACAATCGTTCCCCACGCCTGCGGGAGCTTCAAGAGTTCGCTCAACTTCGTCTTCAGTGTACTCGCGAGTTCCCGCGTTTCGTCCACAATCATCTCGCGCTCCGCCTCGCCAACGCGCGGATGCTCCTCAGGCCGGTGGTACATTCGCCGCCAAACTATCAGCCACAAAAATCCCAGCAGCCCCGGAATCATAAACGCGACGCGCCATCCCCAGCGAAAATAAATCGGTAAAATCAGAAACGGCGCAACCGCCCCGCCAATCGAAGACCCGCTGTCGTATAGCGCCGTCGCCAGTCCCCGCTCGCGTTTGGGAAACCACTCGGATACCGCTTTGTTCGCCCCCGGCCAGTTCGCCGATTCGCCCGCTCCCAGCAGAAACCGGAAGAACGCAAAACTCCTCAGCCCGCTCGCCAGCGAGGTCAGCAGCGAAACCGCCGAATACCACGCCACGCTGATGGTCAGCCCGCGCCGCGTTCCTACCCGATCCATCAACCGCCCGCAAACAGTTTGCCCAATCGTATACGCAACGCGAAACGCAATCGCGATATTGGCGTAATCCACGTTGCTCCAGTGAAAGTCCTGTTTCAAAAACGGAGCAAGAATGGAAAGCGTCTGCCGGTCGATGTAGTTGATCACCGTCGACGCAAACAGAATCCCGCCAATCCACCAGCGCAACGAGGGAATAACGCGCGCGCGTGTTGGATTGACTTGCTGGATTACGGCCATGCAGACTCGACCCTCATCGCCAGTGCAGTCACACCATATCCGATGAGGGCCGTTTGGGCCACGCGCAACTGAAAGTCTGATCTTCTCTGCGCTTCTCGGCGATTTTTGCGTCTCTGCGTTGTCTTTTCTTCCCTGCTCTATGCCGACCCGGAAAACGAAGCAAGCGTCGTTGAGCTCAGCAAATCCGCGGATTCTTTGTCCAGGTAAACCGTAGTCCCCGTATGCGTCCGCAAGATCGAAGCCGGTGCCATCGCGCTGATCTCTCCCTCAAAGCACATCTTCACCGCCGCCGCCTTCCGCGCATCTGGCACAATCGAAATAATCTCCTTGGCCTTCAAAATCTGACGCACGGACATCGAAATCGCCTGCCGCGGCACCTCGGAAATATCGCGAAACCATCCTTCGCCCACCTGCTGCCGTCGGCACGCTTCATCCAGCTCGACCACCAGGTACGGCTCCTCCGTCTCGAAATCCGCCGGCGGGTCGTTGAACGCCAAATGTCCGTTCTCTCCAATCCCCGCAAACGTCACACCCACCGGCGCCGCCCTCAGCTCCTCGCCAACTCGCCGCGCCGCTTCCCGCGCATCGCCCATCCCATCCAGCAAATGATATTGCCTAATGCCGACCCTATCGATCAGTCGCTCCATCAGGTATTTGCGAAAACTGGCCGGATGCGAAATCGGCAGCCCCACATATTCATCCAGATGAAACATCTCCACGCGTTTCCAATCGATCCCGTCAGCCTTCGTCAGCTCCTCCAAAAACGCAATCTGCGATGTCCCCGTGGCAACCACAATGCGCGCCAGTCCGTGATCGCCGATGGAGCGGCGCACAGCCGCAGCCGCCTGCTCGGCTGCCGCCTTGCTTAGCGGCACCTTATCCTCAAAAACTTTTAGAATCACGCGGGATACGCCCGGTTGGAATGATAGGGCCGCCGGGCGTCAAACACGCAAGGGAATTGGTAGCGCCAGCATCTTGCTGGCGCCCAACGCACTCCATATGAGAACAGCTTTGACTTCCTCAGTGAGCCGCTTCCGGGCCGCAGCTCCCCAGACTCTTGACCACTTTCGTCGGTTCAAACTTGAGCTCTACGCGGTCCCCCGGCTTCAAATCCACGCTCCCTGACTCGAGCGCATACGACTTGTTCTTCTTCTCATCCACTAGGCGCAGTCCATCATCGGTCTGCCGAACGCAGCCCGTCACTACGCCATGGTGATGCAGAGCCAGAAACAGCACCCCAGCTCCTGCCGCCGCAGCGCCGACTCCGATCCCGATTGCCTTGCCCGAACCATATCCGCTTGTCGGTGCCACATACCCCGGCGTGCCCGGTGTCCCCGTCCCTGTACCCATCCCTCCCCCGTACTGCGCAAGGGCCGAACTCGCCAGAAACGCCGTTAGACAAATTCCCAGCGCAATTCTCACCACCTGCCCGATAATCCCGAATCTGTCTGCTCCGTTTGTGCAAACAATCTCTCCCGTTTTCATCGTGCTCCTCCCGGCAGACGAAGCGCATTGCTGAGCACCTCGCATCCCGCCGCCAGTAGACTCGCCCAATCCGGAAGCTCTGTTGTCCAACAAATGTGAACACCCCGTAATTTTCCTGTCGTTTGTTCGGCCGCCTGTATCAATTTGTTACACTACGGCATATGTATTCTTCTTGATAACGTAGTCATTTCGTGCTATGGTGGTTTGTGAGATCGTCGCCCAACCCCTCTGCGAGCCCGAAAAGCCGTTCCCATACCTCTATCTCCTTTACTTCTTATCACATCCTTGTAAACCCTTTGCTTTCATGGGATTCCGCACTCTTTTGCGCAACGGCAGCGACGCAACCACTTTGTTTTCATGCAATTGCGAACTCTTTCCATCGTCATGGGGGGTGGGGGGTATACCTCTGCTAAGATTGGCCGGCCATGACCGTACAGCGCGAAACTCTTGAAGCCGACGTCCTGATCGTCGGTGCCGGCCCCGCCGGCCTGGCTTGCGCCCTCCATCTCGCCAACCTCATCAAAAAGCACAACGAATCCCCGGGCGCCTCTGGTGGGCCTCTGCTCTCCGCCGAAAATATCTACGTCCTTGAGAAGGGCCGCGAGATCGGCGCGCACCAGCTCTCCGGAGCTATCATGAACCCCAAAGCCCTCGCCGAACTGGTCCCCGATTTCGAGAAGAGCGCCCCGCTAGACACTCCGGTGACCGACGATGCCGCTCTGTTTTTCACCCAGGGTTCTTCGTTCCGGTTTCCCATCGCTCCGCCCCCCTTCAAGAACAAAGGCAATTACGTCGTTTCCCTCAACCGCATGACGAAATGGCTTGGCGGCCTGGTCGAAAAAACCGGCGTGAATCTCTTCACGCAATTTGGCGGCGCAGAATTGATTTACGAACGCGAAGGCATCGCCGGCGTCATCACCGAAGACAAAGGCGTCGACAAACACGGCAAGCACAAGGACAACTACACGCCGGGATACGAATTGCGCGCCAAGGTCACCGTTCTCGCGGAGGGCCCGCGCGGTTCGCTCACCAAACGACTCGTCGAAAAAAACAAGCTCGACAACATCAATCCGCAGATTTACAGCATTGGAGTCAAGGAACTCTGGGACGTGCAGCCCGGGCGCATTCAGCCCGGCTACGTCGCGCACACGCTTGGCTGGCCCGTGTCCACGGACATGTACGGCGGCGGCTGGATTTACGGCCTATCAAACAATCGCCTCTCCATCGGACTCGTAATCGGTCTTGAATACTCCGATCCGCAATTCGATCCGCACGAAGCGTTTCAAATCTGGAAGACACATCCGTTCCTGAAGAGAATTCTCGAAGGCGGCAAGCTGGTCCGCTACGGCGCAAAAACCATTCCCGCTGGCGGATGGTATTCCATGCCGCGGCCTTATGTGGACGGCGGCCTGATCATCGGGGATTCCGCCAGCTTTCTCGATTCGCAGCGGCTCAAGGGTATTCACATGGCCATCAAAAGCGGGATGCTCGCCGCCGAAACCATTTTTGAAGCGTTAAAAGCGGGAGACACGTCCGCGGCCAAGTTGAGCGCATTTCAGAAAAAAGTGGAAGAGAGCTACATCAAAAAAGAATTGCGCCTGGTGCGCAATTTCCACCAGTCCTTTCAGTACGGTTTGCTCGGCGGCCTCTTCCATGCGGGATTGCAGTTCGTTACCGGCGGCCGCGGCTTAATCGATCCCATGCGCGTGCGCCCGGGCCACGAGCACTATCACAAAAATGGGCATCCGCCGCGCGAACGCTTCAAAGGCGACGGCAAGCTCACCTTCGATCGTTTGACGGACGTCTATCATTCCGGCACGCGCCACGAAGAAGATCAGCCGTGCCATCTGATAGTCCGCGACTTAGATGTTTGCGCCAACCGCTGCACCGTTGAGTACGGCAATCCCTGCCAATATTTCTGTCCCGCCGCCGTCTATGAACCGGTGCAGGAAAAAGACGGATTCAAGCTCAAGATCAACGCCGCCAATTGCGTGCACTGCAAAACCTGCGACATTGCCGATCCTTACCAAATCATCGACTGGGTAGTTCCCGAAGGCGGCGGCGGCCCCAACTACGAAGGCATGTGAAAAATGATGAATTGGGCGCTCCGCGCTTCAAGAGAAAAGGCTGCGGAAGAATGCGCGAATGCGGGCGAAGATGGAACTGTTGGTTTGCGGATTTTTCTGCTGCCCTTGCTGGCTCTGCGACGGTTCGGGCGTTTTCGCAGGCGTGGCGGGCGATGTATTTTTTGCAACTGCAGGCGCATCCTTGACGCTTCCCTGGAAGATCAGCGACGGGCGAACGCGCACCCGGCGCACCAGCACGATGAGTTGCGGGTCGAAATTGTCGCGCTGCACTCTGGCGCTGGCATCGTAAGAGAGTGGCGGCATGAAGACCTGATACACAGGACCTTCTTTTGCCGCTGGTTTTGATGGAGCGAGAGATGGTTCGGGTGCTTTCGAGGCTAGACGGCTAGCTCCTTGCATTTCTTCGGAAGTCGGGAGGCGGCTGACTTCGCTTTGCGGCGGAGTTGTGGTTAGAGTTTTCGCGAGCTGCAATTCACAAGAACAGTGCGTGACTCCGCTGCGCAGACCTTCGAGCTGACCGTTGGTGATGAGCACCTCGCCATTCTGCGGCACTATGATCGTTTGCGCAGTCAGTTGTTGCTCGACGCGCACGGCGCCGCTGTCAGCGCGAATGCACATCGCGCCGGTCTGGTCGAAGCCGACCAGAGCATCTTGCGGGGCGTCGCCGATGGCGATGGGTTTGGCCTGGATTTGCGCGGTGTAAATGGTGAGAGTCGGCTGTCGCTCGATCCGCGCGTGGATGGTGCCGGTGTCAAGCGCGACGGTGAGTAAGTTGACGGACTTGAGAACGGAAAGGTGGGCCGGGCCGCAAACCGCGATCTGACCGCCTTCGACGAGATCGATGCGAGCTTGGCCAGAATTCACGCGGACGTCGCTGCCGCTGCGGAGGATCGTCCGTTTGCGGCCCTGCGCTACTTCGATGTTTAGGGGACCTTGCACGGAAACATCTTCGCCCTCGATGGCGCCTACGGTGTCGTAGGAAGGCTGGTCGGTGCGCGCGGCGGGCGGAAGGTAGAGAGCGGCGAGTAAAATGGCGGCCAGGGTCAGACAGGCAACGATTCGAGCTACTGCTACTGTTGTGACATCACTTTCAGCCGTGAAAGCGGCGGCCAGCCGCCGCACTCCAAGAAAGGCGTTTCGTTTGGCGATGGCTGCCGGCAATGAGAATGGCTCCGAGGAACTTAGATGCGGGGACGCGGCGCGGCGCGACGGGTGCGACGCCAGGACACTATACTATACGCCGATGAGCGCAAAGGACGTAGCACGCGAAGCAGAGCGGGGAAGCGGCCGCGCGGCAACGAGTGCACCGGCTAGCGAAAATAGCGCAGACGCCGTAAACGCGCATTACGATACGCGGCTGCCGGAGCTGCCGTGGTCGCGGCGCCTACAGATTCCCGTGATCGCCGCGGCGGTGTACAGCGTGATTCGCTTGCTGGGACCGACACTGCGATACGAAGTGCTCGGGTGGCAGCATGCGGAGGGCGTGTACGCTTCGGGGAAGCGGTGCATTTGGGCGTTCTGGCATCGCGTCATTATCCCGATTGTTTGGTGGCATCGCAATCATGGCACGGTGGTGATGAACACCACGGCTTTCGATGGGCAGTGGACGCGCAAGGTGATCGAGTGGCTGGGATTTGGTACAGCGCAGGGAAGTTCGTCGCGCGGCGGACTGCGAGGGCTCGCGGTGATGGCGCGCCGGCTGGAGGAAGGAGTCGACTGCGCGTTCACGATTGACGGGCCGCGCGGTCCGCGCTACGTGGCCAAGCCTGGTCCGGTAATGCTCGCGCGCAAGACGGGTTGTCCGGTGATGGTGTTTCATATCGGCGTGGATCGCGGGAAAACATTCACCAACACTTGGGATCATTTCTTGCTCCCCATGCTATTTGCGCGAACTGTGATTTTGTTCGCCGCGCCAATTTACGTGCCCGCCGACGCCGACCAACGGTTGCTCGAAGCCAAGCACGCGGAGATGCAACGGGAGCTGGAGCGAGTACGAGACATCGCGGAAGGCTGGTTTGCGCTGAGCGACTCGCAGCGTGCGAAGTATCGAACGGAATTTGGGGACTCAAGGTAAGTGGAGCAATCGAACAGTCTGAAGGTTCCGATAAACTCAGGCGCCGGGACGCTCGCCGAGTTTAACAGCTACCTCCATTTTTTTGCCGCCGCGGAAAACGGTGAGTGTAACGGTGTCGCCGGGGCGTTTGCGATTTAACAGGATGTTGAGGTCGAAGGGGCTGGCTACTTTTTGGCCGTCGACGGCAACGATGAGGTCGCCGCCGATAGCGATGCGCTGCATTCCGGCGCGCACGACGCGGTCACCACCACGAACACCGGCCACGGCAGCAGGTCCGCCTTTGGTTGCGGATTCCACCAAGAGGCCTTCCTGCGAGGGAAGATCAAGCGCTCCGGCGAGTTGGCCGCCAACCGAAATTGTCTGCACACCGAGGAAAGCCTGATGGACGCGGCCATCGGTCAGTAAGTCGTGGGCGATGCGCTTGGCGCTGTTGATAGGAATAGCGAAGCCGATGCCAGCGGTCGTGCCGCTAGGCGTGTAAATCGCGGAGTTGATGCCGATGACTTCGCCGCGGGAATTGAGCAGCGGGCCGCCGGAATTGCCGCGGTTGATGGCCGCGTCGGTCTGAATGGCTTCGTCGATCAAAGTGGTCTGGCTGGTTTGCACGGTGCGGCCAAGCGCGCTAACCACCCCGGTGGTCAGCGTGCTCTGAAATCCGAAGGGATTGCCGATGGCCAGGACCTTCTGGCCTACCTGGAGCGCCGAAGAGTCTCCGAGAGTTAATGCGACCAGGCGCTTTCCCTTCGGCTCGATTTTGACGAGCGCGACGTCATTGCGCTGATCCGCACCAATGAACTTGGCGGGATAGCGAGACTGATCGCCGAGGACGACTTCAATGGATTGCGCTTCCTGCACGACGTGAAAATTCGTGAGGATATAGCCCTTTTCGTCGATCACAAAGCCGGAGCCGGCTCCTTCGACGGGCACGGGATCCATGAAGAAATCGTATTCGGTAGCTTTGGTGAGAATATTGGCGACGGCGGGCGATACCTGACGATAGACGCGAACGTTGATAGCTTCTTCGTCGGTGAGAGCGGCGTCGCGCGCGGCGACGTTGGCTGCGGAGAGATCCTTCACGGCACTGCCGCCGCGTTGCAGGGCGGCCACGCCGATGGGCTGGCGCTGGCCCCAGCGAGCTCCGGCCCAGTACGCACCGAAGGTGATTACGGCAGCGGCGAGGAGCAAGCGCGTGATGCTGGAGGTGCGGTGTATGGTCATGGTCGAAATCCTTTGCCGAGTGTTGAGAATAGTATAAGATAAGGAAAATCTGGGAACAGTTCATAGGGATAGGGCGTCGCGATCACGCTTGGCAAATCTATACGATGAGGTCCTTCACCTATCCTCGCCGGATAGGTTCAGGATGACAACTCCTTGGAGGGACGGCGGAGTTTGGCGGCCAGGGCGGCGACCTGCGTGCGTGTGTCTTCCAGGGATCCGGAGCAGTCGATTTTCTCGGTTGCGTAGCGGAGTTTTTCTGTGACGGGGAGCTGCGCGGCGATGCGACGGCGGGCGTCTTCGTCGCCGAGGCCGCGGGCGCGGAGGCGCTCGAGTTGCTGTTCGGGGCGGCACCAGGTGACGACCAGACCATCGAGGTTTTTGTGGTAGCCGGCTTCGACAAGCAGCGCGGCTTCCACGAAGGCTGCATTGCGCGTGCCGTCGCGCGACCATTCGGCGAATTGCTGGTGGATGGCGGTCTCGACGCGGGGGTGAACGATGGCGTTGAGGCGAGCGAGTTTTGCGGGGTCGGCGAAGACGATGGAGGCGAGCTTGGCGCGATCCACACGCTTTCCGGAATCGAGAATGGACGCGCCGAATTCACGAACGATTTCGTCGTAGGCAGGCTGGCCGGGCTCGATGAGTTGGTGCGCGAGGGAATCGGCGTCGAGAACGGTGAAGCCCAAGTCGCGCAACATGGCGGCGACGTCGGTTTTGCCGCTGGCGATGCCTCCGGTGAGGCCGAGGCGAAGCATAGCGTGGGTCATCGCGCGCCGGCGGTGGATTGCGCGGTGTCGACTTTCGAGGAGACCTTGCCGCGGGGAAGGCGAGCGGCTTTTACGGTGTTGCTCATGAGCATGGTGATGGTCATGGGGCCGACGCCGCCGGGAACGGGGGTGAGGGCGCCGGCGGTGTTGACGGCATCCGGATGCACATCGCCGATGAGCACGGACCCTTTGGCGCGGAATTTTTCGAGGCGCGCGGGAAAATTGCGAAGGAGGGATTCGGCTTCCTTGGCGTCGGTGACTTTGTTTGTGCCGACGTCGATCACCGCGGCGCCGGGACGAATCCAGTCGGCTTGCACGTAGCCGGCTTTGCCCATGGCGGCGACGACAATATCCGCGCGACGGACAACGCCGGGAAGATCGCGCGTTTTGGAATGGCAGATGGTGACGGTGGCGTTGGCGTGCATCAGCAGCAGCGCCATGGGTTTGCCGACGATGTCGCTACGGCCGAGGACGACGGCGTTTGCGCCTTCGATGGCGATCGCGTTGCGGCGAAGAATTTCCATGCAGCCCGCGGGAGTGCAGGCGACGAGTCCGGGGCGGCCGCTGACCAAACGGCCGAGATTTGCGGGGTGAAAGCCGTCAACGTCTTTTGCCGGATCGACGCCCTCGAGAACGCGTTTCGTGTCGACCTGAGAAGGTAGGGGAAGCTGGATGAGAATGCCGTCGACGGCGTTGTCGTCGTTCAAGTCGTGGACGAGGCGAAGCATCTGCTCGGTGGTGACGGAGGCGGGAGGCGTATGCATCCAACTGGCAATGCCGAGCTGCTCGCACGCAGCGATTTTGGATTTGACGTAGAGCTGCGAGGCGGGATTATCGCCGACGAGAACAGCGGCCAAGCCCGGGCGAATGCCTTCGCCGACGAGGCGGGCAATCTCGCCTTTCAGTTCAGCGAAGATTTCGTCACGGATTTTGATTCCGTCGAGGATGCGTGCCGTCATTCCATCTCGCTTTCATCGAGCAAAAGGAAATGATAGCACATGAAAAATGAGCCTACGGGAGGGTGTATCAGGACTAGCCTGCGACGCCAAAAGGTACAAAGGGTATATGATAGAGCGAGTTCCCCGACGGGTATCTAGACGGAGTGGGTCATGCTACGAGCGCTTGCCTACCGCAGTACATTCGTTTTCACGTGCGCAATGCTTTTTGCTGCTACGATTCCCGCACAAGAGTCGACGTCTCCCCTGGGGAATGTGCTGGGAGCTCGACCGCTCCCTGGTGAAAACGGGTTCAATGCAATCATCACCACATCTAATGTAGACATTTATCTCCAGCAGCTAGACGGCGCGCCGGTCGAAGGAATCACGGTGGTTACCTTGAAGACCTTGTCGGGGCAATTCTATCGGCAGGCGACGACCAAAGCTGGCTATTTAAGATTCAACGACGTCGCACCAACGGAGTACATGATCCAGGTCGTCGCCCCCGCTTATGAACGGGCCGTGAAGCAGGTTGACGCGCCGGCCAATTCGTCGACGCGAGTGACCGTGGTGCTGCGCCCGGGCTCAAATTCCGGAGACACCGCCCTGGCCGCGGGATTCGCTTCGCTGGCCCCGAAGGCACAGAAAGAAATGGCGAAGGCTATGGAAGCGTTGCGCGCCAACAAGCCGACTGTTGCGCGGAGCCATCTCGATGCACTTAATCGCATGGCTCCGAATCAGGCGGAGGTCAGCTACTTGTTTGGCGTCTATTCCACGCAGTTGGGCGATTCGGGACAAGCGAAAACTTATTGGACGAAAACGCTGGAACAGAATCCAAGGCATTTTCGTGCTTTGCTTTCGTTGAGCGAGATTGCGATCCGCGAAAAGAACCCCAGTGAAGCAGCGGAGTACCTGAAACGAGCGAGTGAAGCGGAGCCCACCTCATGGCGTCCGCATGCGATTTTGGCAGAGGCGTACTACATGCAGCATTCCCGCGACGAAGCGATGAAGGAAGCGGAGCGGGCGTTGGAGCTAGGCCGCGGGCAAGCGGCGATGGTGCAGCCGCTGCTGGCACAGTGCTTCGCCGAGCGGGGAGAAAGAGATCGGGCGATCGGTATTCTGCGGACGTATCTACAGGAGCGTCCTGCCGACACTGCGGCCAAAAAACAGTTGGAGAGCCTGCAGAATCCTCAGAGGCTAGTTGCTTCACCGGACGCCCCTGTTTCGACAAATGAAATGGATACGTCGGCCCTGACGGCGGAGGCTGAAGCACTGCCAGTTCCTTCCAGTTGGATGCCGCCGGACGTAGACGACAAAATGCCGCCGGTGGAACCTGGCGCCTCGTGCGCGGTCGACGACGTGGTGCAAAATGCGGGCAAGCGATTGCAAGAGCTGGTCAAGAACGTTGACCGATTCACCGCGACGGAGCTGGTCAGCGATGAGTCCATCAACAAATGGGGACTGCCGTCGAGTCCTGAAAAAGCCCAGTTCGACTACATCGTTTCCATGGAAGAAACCCGCCGCGGTGCTTTGAGCGTGGAAGAGTATCGCGAGCGCCGGGCCGCGTCGAAGGAGTTTCCGGAAGCGGTGATGACCAGCGGATTGCCGGCCCTGGTGGTTATTTTCCACCCGTATTATGCGGGCAACTATGAAATGACTTGCGAGGGATTGGCGCGATGGAACGGCGGGCTGGCCTGGCAGGTACACTTCCGCCAGAGGAAGGATAAACCGAATACGATTCGTAGCTACCGGATGGGCCTGGAAGGGCAAGGATACCCGGTGGCGTTGAAGGGACGCGCGTGGATCGCCGCGGATAGCTATCAAATCGTGCGGCTGGAAACGAACATGGTTGCGCCGATGCCGCAAATCCGGCTGGCTGCGGAACACGTGAATATCGAGTACGCTCCGGTGCAGTTCCGCAAGGGCGCGCTGGAAATGTGGCTGCCCGCGAACGTGGAAGTTTATTACGACTGGAAAGGCCGGCGCGTTCACCGCCGACACAACTTCAGCAACTATCTGTTGTTCTCCGTGGACGACAAACAAAAGATTTCTGCGCCAAAGGGCCAGGAAGCGGCGCCGCCGGAAAACGAAAAGCCAAATTGAAGTGTTGAGTACACGCAGTCAGACTCGTCGGCTCAATTTGTTGAGCGGCCGCTTTCGCCACTGATTTTCAAAACCCAGATAACAATTGAGATACATCGATGGAGTTGAAGTGTGCGCTTGCTCATCGGCGCCTCGGATAGAGCCGATAAATTCTTTGCGTTGGACTGGAATCGGCTGACGTGCGAAATTTGAGATGTAGAATTCGCGCGACTTCTATGCAGCATCGTGCCAGGAGGACCCCGGAGTTCTCCGGCATGCCTTACGCGGTCACCCAACGCGCAGTTGGCGGGCTGAACCGCGGTTCGAAGCAATTAAACATAAATCGAGTGGCGAGAAGTGTGCGTCTACTCCAAGAAAGAGCGAGGAAACGAAAATGGCAATTCTAAAAATCAGAGCGATTTATCGAAAGGTCTTGGCAAGAACCCTGGCGTGGGGGGCGCTGGCGATTTGTGCAAATGCCAGCCCACTCTTGGCGCAAAACGTAATCGGCGGGAATTTTACGCTGAACGAAAGCGCGCGCTTCGGGAGCACCATTTTACCGGCCGGGCCGTACAAATTCTCCATCGAACCGGTAGGCGCCGTACGATCCATGCGTTCAATTCAACAAGGCGTAGGACATATGGTGCTGGTGGTGGTGAAGCCAGAGAAGTCCGGTCCAATTGCGAGCATGTTTGCAATGGCGTCGCCAAGCGACCATTCCCGCGAGTCGGACGAATTGGTCCTCAAGCCCAAAAAAGCGGTGACGCTGGTGGAAACCCTGTACCTGGAGAAGGAAGGCCTGATGGTGGACTTCCTTTGGTCCACCCCCAAGGCCAAAAGTCAGGTGGTTGCGCAGCTAGCAGTGCCGGTGCAAACTGCCGCAGCGCCGCAAGCTAGCGGAAACTAGATAGCTGAAAGTGGCAAGAAATACGGGCGGACCATTTGTTGGTCCGCCCTTTTTTATTTGCTGATTACAGGTGGAAGCCCGCAATTGGTTACGGCTTAATCAGCGGCAGCATTTTGGGACTTAGTGGGGTCGATTTCGATGCGGCCCTTGAATTGTGCGCCATCCTCGATGCTAATCCGTGCGGTGGAGATGTCGCCGATAACCGAGCCGTCGCTCTTGACGTCGACGCGGTCACGAGCGTGAACATTGCCGACTACCTTTCCGAAGACGACAACCTCGCGCGCGTGAATCTCGGAGGTGAGTTGCGCAGTAGGCCCGACGGTGAGCCCGTGGCCGCGCAAGGAAATGGGCCCGTCGACTTTTCCGTCGATCTGCAAGTCTTCGGTGCCGGTGATATGACCCTTGATTTGCAGGCTGGAACCGAGGCGCGCGGAGCCGCGAGCGGGGCTGCTGCCGAGCGCGGGGGTAGACGGGCTGCCGAAGGCGACGACCGAGGGTTTTATTGCTTGAGGTGGTGCAGGTGGTTCAGTCTGGGGCTGCTGTTTGGTCCACATAGTTTTCTCCCTTAGCGGATGAATGAATTCGGCTCCGGGTGGGGAGGAGCAGCGTGGATTCAATCTAGTCGCGCGGGTGGAGGCGTTGCAACTCGAATTTACGTGGACTTGCGCAGGTCGAAACTGGCCGCAGGGACAGGTAGCGGACAGGCTGAAAGCCTGTCCAGGCTCAGCAGATGTCGTACTGCTCCCAATGCAGGGTAGCGTCGGACTGGATGATGATGTGCTTGTGCGTGGTCTGCTCGAGCTCATCGATCAGCATGGATTCGCGAGTCTTTAAAGCTTTGGCGATTTCCGGATGCACGCGCAGGGTCAAGTTCGGCGCTTCGTTGTCGGCGGTGGCGATGGCCATCTTGCGCGCTTCGGCTTGAATTTCATAGCAGAGCGTTGGGATGGACTTCACCATGCCAGAACCGGTGCAGTATGGGCATGGCTGGCAGAGCACGCGCTCCAGCGCCTGTTTCGTGCGCTTGCGCGTGATGCAGACGAGGCCGAATTCGTTGAAGGACAGCGCCTTGGACGGGGCTTTGTCCTGCTCGAGAGCCTGCTGCAGCGCCATAAGGACTTTTTCACGGTTGCGGCGCTCTTCCATGTCGATGAAGTCGACCACGATGATGCCGCCGAGGTCGCGCAGGCGAATCTGCCGGACGATTTCCTTCACGGCTTCGAGGTTGGTCTTGACGATAGTGTCCTCGAGGCGCGTGGAGCCTTTGCCGACGAATTTGCCGGTGTTGACGTCGATGGCCACCAGCGCCTCGGTGTGGTTGATAACAATGTAGCCGCCGGACTTGAGCCACACTTTGGCGCGCAACGCTTTGTCCAGCTCGTGTTGGATGCCGAACTCTTCGAAGATCGGCGTTTCCTTGCTGTACAGCTTGACGCGATTGACTAGCTTGGGTTGGAAGCGGCTGACGAATTCGACGACCTTGCCGTATTCCTCTTCGCTGTCGATCCAGATGGCGGTGAAATCGTCGCTGACGTAATCGCGAAGGATGCGCTCGACGAGATTCAGATCGCGGTGGAGAAGGGCGGGCGCTTTGCGCTGCTCGCTGCGCTCCTTGATTTCGTTCCAGGTTTTGCCGAGGAACTCGATGTCCGTGCGAATTTCTTCGTCAGAAGCGCCGCCGGCCGCGGTTCGAACGATGAAGCCGCCGGGATAGGCGCCGCGCGCTTCGCCGACGAGACGGCGGAGGCGCGAGCGATTTTCAGCGGAAGCGATTTTGCGAGAGACACCGATGTGGTCGATGGTCGGCATGTACACCAGGAAGCGGCCGGGCAGCGCGACGTGGCTGGTGATGCGCGCGCCTTTCTTGCCGAGCGGCTCCTTGGCGATCTGGATAACGATGTCCTGGCCGGCCTTCAGCATCTCGGAAATGAGCTGCGGGCGGCGCGAAGGTCCGGAGTGTCCGCTGTGCTGGCGATGCGGACCGCCGGGACGGCGTTCGAATCGAGGACCGCCGCTGGGGCGGCCGCCGCGACGATCTGGTCTGCCGCCGCCGCGATTGTCGCGTCCGCGGTTGTCGCGATCGCGTCCGCCGCTGCGATAGGGCCGCTGAAAGCGTGCGCGAGGATTGCCGCCGATGCGTGCGGAATCGCGCGGGAAATCCTGACGCGGCTCGGGAGCACCGGAGCGCGGGGCGCGCGTTTCGCCGGGGAGAAGGATGCTGTCGTCTTCGGCAATGACAGGAGCGGGCGCGGATTCAGTTCCGGTAGCCTCGACGGGTTCGTGCCCGGTTTCCTCGTGAATTTCGTGATCGCCGATGGCGGCGGCGTGCAGCGCGCTTTCGTGGGCGGCGTCGGCTTCCGCTTCGCGCAGCGCGTGAGCGTCAAGGGCGCGTGTCTCGATAGCCGCGATTTCTTCCGCGCCTACATCCCGGGACTCGGCTTCCGCTTCGCTGGCGCGAATCTCTTCGCGTTCCTCAGCGCTGTCTTCCGTCTCGGTTTCTTCGTTTTCTTCTTCGTCCTCTTCTTCCTCTTCCTCTTCGAAAACCGCGCCGCCGACGAGCGTATCGGCTGCAGCGTGCGCTTGCGTTTCTTCGTGCTTGGCTTCGATGAGGCTGGAGGAGATAACGGCGACATCTTCTTCGCTGAGCGAAGCATCCGTGCGTGCACGTTCCGGCTCGACGACGTCCGGATCAGCGGCAGGCGGCTGCGGCGGCGCGGTTGCAGTGTCGTCCGCGGAGGAGGTCAATTCTTCCGTGCCGGTTGACGAGGTCTCAGCTTCATTGCCGGTTTCCGCCAGCAGCCAGCGCGGCAGCCCGCCGGAGGAGCGCCGCGGAACGTTGCCACCGGAAGGTGTCCCGGCCTGTTGAACATTGCTGCGCGGAGAAATCGAATCTGCAAGGTCCGGCTGCGGTTCGTGAATTTCCGGCTCGATGAAGGCTGGCGCAGGGGCGACTGCAGCAGCGGGCTTGTGACGGTACTTTGCCAGTGATTCGCCCGGCAAAACGATTTCGTCTTCACCGGAACTTACCGGAGCGGCAGGCGGGCTGTACCGCGAGCCTTCCGGGCGCCGAAGGTCGCGCGGCTCGAAAGTGCGCCCTTGCTGGCCGCGCGAGTCGGAGCCCCCGCGGGAATCCTGCGGGCGTTGATCCCCCTGCGGAGACGCGTATTTCGAAGGAGGAAGATTGCGGCCCCCTTGCGGGCGACCTCCGCGGCGTCCGCCGCGCCGCCCCCAGCGGCCTCCGCGGCCGCGATCCCCGCCGCGATCGCCGCGGAAGTCTTGTCCGGCGCCGCGGTCATTACCGCGATCGGGGCGAGAGTATTTCTGCGTGGGATTGTACTGGCCAAAGTTTTGCGGAGCAGAGGCGTTCGATTCCGGCTGGCGCTCCTCCGCCTCAGTGTGGGGCTCGCGATTTCCGTCCAGCTCAGCTTCGCCGCGGGCTTCCTCAGCGGGAGCGTCGTGCTCGTGCGCGAAGTCCGCATGCATCGGCTCTTCATGAGAAGTAGTTTGCTGTGCGGCGTCATCCGCGCTTAACGGAGCGGCCTCATCGGAGCTGTGTGCGTGGGCGAGAGACTCTCCAGGCAAAGCCTCGACCAGGGGAGCGGCAGGCGAAAGCGCCGACGCTTGCGGCACGTGCCCATGGTCGTGATCGTAATCTTCGAGATTCTCGAAGACGTCACTAACGTAGAGGAATGCATCGCCGTCGAGTCCGATATCCACGAACGCCGATTGCATACCCGGAAGCACGCGAGTAACGCGGCCTTTGTAGATGCTGCCGACCAGCGCGAACTCTTTTTCGCGCTCGATGTAAATTTCGACTAACTGACCTTCTTCGAGAATCGCGACCCGGCGTTCGTGGGAGGCCGCGGAGATAACCAATTCTTTCGACATGAAAA
>WNFP01001233.1_pt1 | contig 19939 bp, 20 predicted proteins | sample 5400201 | NCBI WGS metagenome assembly WNFP01 (sample SAMN13153355, study PRJNA577476) | soil metagenome | isolation source: 115 cm saprolite under Madrone tree | place: USA:California | collected 2016-06-14
ATGAAGATTGCCGTGCTCGGTGGGGACGGCTACTGCGGTTGGGCGACAGCTCTCTATTTGTCGCAGAGGGGCCATTCGGTCGCCATCGTTGACAACTTTTTGAGGCGGCTTTGGGACCACGAGCTTGGGGCGCAAACGCTGACCCCCATTCGTCCGCTGACGGACCGCGTTCGTGTCTGGCAAAACATTACGGGTAAGACCATCGAGCTGTTCGTCGGCGACGTTGCCGATTACGACTTTCTGGCTTCCGCATTCAAGTCTTTCGAACCCGATGCAGTCGTTCATTTCGCGGAACAACGCTCTGCTCCCTATTCGATGATTGACCGCAAGCACGCTGTTTTCACACAGGTCAATAACGTTGTCGGTACGCTGAACGTCCTTTTTGGGATCCGCGAATTTTTGCCGAACTGTCATCTCATCAAGCTGGGGACCATGGGCGAATATGGCACGCCCAACATCGACATCGAAGAAGGCTACATCGCCATCGAACATAACGGCCGCAAGGATGTGGTTCCCTTCCCGAAGCAACCCGGCTCCTTTTATCACCTTTCGAAAGTACACGACAGCCACAACATAATGTTCGCCTGCAAGATTTGGGGCATTCGCGCCACGGACCTCAATCAAGGCGTGGTTTACGGAACGATGACGGACGAAGCCGCGCTCGATGAAGCGCTAATCAATCGATTCGACTACGACGACGTGTTCGGTACCGTCCTAAACCGTTTCTGCGTGCAGGCGGCCATCGGCCAGCCGCTCACGGTATACGGGAAGGGCGGCCAGACGCGAGGCTTTCTCGATATCCGGGACACCGTTCGATGCATCGAGATTGCTTGTCATAACCCGGCAGCCAAAGGCGAGTGCCGGGTTTACAACCAGTTCACCGAACAATTCTCCGTGTTAGACCTAGCCCGAATGGTGGAATCCGCCGCGAAGAAACTTGGCATGGCGGTGGAGATCGATCACATCCCCGATCCTCGCGTTGAGGCCGAGCAGCACTATTACAATGCAAAACATTCGAAGCTCATCGACCTCGGCTTGCAGCCTCACCATCTATCGGATTCGCTGCTCGATTCGCTGATGAACATCGCGATAAAATACCGCGACCGCGTGGATGCTTCGCTCATGCTGCCGCAGGTCAACTGGCGCGAACCGAAGAACGATCGCCGCCTGCAGATGGGTTTACCTGGAAAATTCTCAGTATCGGAACCGCGCGCGGATCTTACGACTTCAGCAGTCGCGAAAGCCAAGAAGGCGTAGAACCCATCTCGCACGGGCTTTCATTGGGGGGGAGCCTGCGCAGGACTCGGAGTGGTAGGTACAAGCATGCCCTCTTGAATTCTGTAATCGACGTTGCGCCACCGTATGCTGCTGCGCCCAAACGTCAACAGCCAGATTACAAAAGCCGTCGCATCCCAGACAACGATGAGGGGCATCGACTTCCAGAGTCCTTTCTGCCGTAATCCCCAGGCCCCAATCAGCCACGTCATCGCCACTCGGAACGCCAGGTAGGCGCCGACATAGGACAGGCCAATGGCCAGTGGATGAGTCAACGCAACTGCCAGGCTCCATGGCAGCCCTTGCGTGAAAGCAAGGCCCACATGTCCCCAAGGACGCATGTGGCGCATGACGGTCATCCAACGGAGGCGCTTACTGAAAAGCGCGCGTGGCGAATCATAGTCTGGTACGGTCTGCACCGCGTAAGGAAGCAGCTCGACCTGCAGGCCTTGTTGGGCGAGCAAACGACCGACCAGAAGATCATCGGCGGGCTTGTTTTCAATAGCCTGGTAGCCCCCAAATCCAGCAAGGTGCGAACGGGTTGTAACGATGGTCGGGCCCAGTGTGAACTTAATGCCATCCAGCTGCCGGGCAACCAGAACTCCAGGATAAAAATCGGAGTACATGCCGATGGACTGAAGATGCTGGGTGAATGTTCTGTCCCGAGTGGAAACGTATAGGCAGGTCACTCCTCCCACTTTGGAGTCGCGCAGCGGAGCCACGACAGTGCGCAAATAGTTTGGTTCGACGCGAACGTCGCTGTCGTTGATGACAAGAACTTCGTTGCGAGCTTCGTTCACCATGCGGACCAGTTTGGCGACTTTGTCATTGATGGCGTTACGGCCCGAGCCATAGAGGATGCGAATCTGGCGCTCGGGGAAATCGCGCATGAGCTTCTGGAGAACGGGAACGGAGGCGTCGTTTTCATCCCCGACGCAGAAAATCAGCTCGAAATCCGGGTAGTCCTGGCGGCAGTAGCTGGCAAAATTCTCGTAGGCTTCCGGATCGAGGCCCCGGACAGGCTTCAAGTTGCTCACCGGCGGCGTAAAGTCCATGTTCCTCGAGGCATCATTCTTCGAACGCCGAAAGAAAAGCAGAGAACTGTACAGGACGAGCGCGTAGTAGATGAAAGGCGCGGCGGCTAAGGTAAGAAACAGGTAATCGGCGGCTTTCGAAATTATTGCACCTCGCGAGCTAGGATTCTGCCACGCTGCTCCTTTGATGGTAAGGCGCACCAACACCGACTACTTCTATGTAAAAAGAATAGCAAAATATGAAATATTTCGCTGCCCGCTGCTTTGGCCCCGGCGAGACATCCTGTAAGATTATTTTCGAGCGATTAGTGGATTATTGGCGTGACGCGGGATTCTTTACTCCCGGACGTACTTGGACGACGAGTCACGAACCCGTGCGCATGGATTTGCCAGCGGGCCGCGCGATCGACGCGTAGCGCAAGAGCCGAAGATGGGAGCGTATGAAGGACTCTCCGGGCCTGCACTTGAAAACTTACATTTTTATTTTGTTCATGGTTTTGTTCGCTCCTCTGGGCAACGTTTTGCTCAGCAAAGGCATGAAGGGAGTTGGCTCCGCCAAGAACTGGGCGCCGGGCGAGATCTTCCATATTTTCGCCAGCATCATCACATCGGGCTATATCTGGCTGGGGATCGCGTGTTTGCTGGCCTTCTTTGTGGCTTACATGCTCGTGCTCACCTGGGCGGACTACAGCTACGTTCAGCCGGCTTCTTCGTTTTCGTACGCCGTAGTGGCCTTGTTGGGTTATTTTCTTCTCGGAGAAGCCGTTCCTCCCCTGCGCTGGATGGGGATATTCGTGATTTGCGTCGGCGTCTTTATTGTGGGGCACACGCATCCGCGAACGACGGAGAAGGCCTAACCGTGCTCGAGTTCACTTTCCTTTTTGTGATTGTTGTGGCAGGAACGGGCGGTGAGCTTTGCGTTTCCCGCGCCATGAAAGTGATTGGCGAAGTTCAGGACTTCCGGCCAGCTGCGCTGGTTCGTTTTGTTTTCCGCGCGATGCGCGTGGGTTGGATGTGGGTTGGCATTTCCATGATGACCCTGGCATTCTTCTCGCTTCTGGCGATGCTCTCGATCGAGAATGTGAGTTTCGTTGTCCCGGTGACAGCCCTAAGCTACGCGGCTGGCGCCGTCGGAGCGATGCTATTCTTGCACGAACGCATCAGCGTGCAGCGCTGGCTCGGGGTCTTCATCGTTTGCGTAGGGGTCACGCTAGTCTGGCTCAGCAGGCGCTAAGCCACGGGTTCGGTTTCCTTCTCTTATGGCTTCTCCGGATCCACCTGCGTGGCCTTCCCGATTTTAATGGTGGAGCCGAACCGCTTGTAGTTCTGGTATCGTACCGACAAACGGATATGCACATCCTGACCTGACTTGAAGCGCAGGATGTCGTCAGCCCGCGTGTAAGTCGGGAACCAGTAGTGGCTTTCGATATTTTCCCGAAAGGTCTCAAACGTTGGAAAAGCCTGATCTTCCTTTTTCTTGAGCAAACCCGTGGCTTTTCCCCTAGTCTTGACAATCTGAAGGTCCCTGTCCTCAACCCAGATGCGACCTTGAAGATAGCGCTGGCTCTTCTCCATTTTTTTTGGGGCTATGTCGAAGACATAGGTCCCAACTTCGTCCACCTGCTCCCGGCCAACATACTTGACGTCATACTTGGGTAATTCATCCGGAGTGAGCACTAGCGGCCACACCTTCTCAATGTCGTCGAAATCTTGCTGCGACATGGATATTCGGCTCAAAGTAGGGGCAGGAGCATCGACAACTTTTTCGTAGCGCTTCCCTGCCGGCGTAAAAAGAATGTCGCTGGTCAGGCGGTACTCTCCGTCCGGGCGGCCGTTCTCATCGATTTCCTGGAAGACGAAAATCTGTGTATACGTGAAGTTGTCGCGCTCTTTGCGAAATTCTTCCTCGTGCTGCGTAAATTTCTGGATGATTTGTTCAACGGGAATCGCCGGAGGCTCGTTGGTGATGTGAGAGGAGGTATCTTGCCGCCCAGCATTCGTCTTGGCTGAATCTGAGGGGGCACTGGATGGAACCACGGTCCCCGGAGGGGGTGGCGGCAGCGGCCCCCGTTGCTGGGCAGCCAAAGGCAACGCGAGCGCGGCGCACGCAAGAATCAACACCGTTCCCACTACGATTTTCCTGCGTCTCGTCTTTTTCATTGGGGAAATGAGTACACTCCTTCTCTCGGGACTCCTGGTCACTCAATCTCTACTGTACTTTAAGATTCGATGCGTCGAACAAAGGTTTCGTAACCTGCGCCTGGCTCACAACAAGAAGATCAATGAGGCACCCATTTGGGACTATGGGCGAAGAGCCCGTTTACAAAGCCCATTTGATAGACAATGAATAGACCGAAGACCAGGCTTACCAATCCGGAGGCCAATCCGAGGCCACGATGGAGCCGAGCGAAACGATTTTCGGAAAGCGTGAATGGAACAGCAATCGCTGCTGTGATCAGCATCATTCCCGCGACCGTGCCAATCCCGAATACCAGAAGATATAAGACTGCCCAGACTGGAACGCGAATGGTTGTGAGAACCAGCAAGGCAATGGCTGCCGATCCGGCAAGACCGTGAACGACACCCACGGCCAAAGGACGCACGACCTGATAAAAACCCATCTTGCCAAGAGTACGGTCCATCCAACCCACGGGCGTTGTATTCTCAGAATGACCGTGTTTCCCCGTCGTGTGGCCGTGCGCATGACTATGAATGTAGTCTCCGTGTCCGTGGGAGTGCGTGTGCTGTCCCGGCGACAATGGTGTGAATATTCCTGTAATCCAGCGTGTGATTCCGGACAGATTCAGAATTCCCAGAAGAATCAGCATGAGGCCAACCGACAATTCCATGGTCAGACCAATTCTTGGCGGAATCACGAAACCGAACAGGATGATGGCCGAGCCGACAACGAAAATCGTGATGGTGTGACCAAGACCCCACAGTAACCCAATCAAAGCCGCATGGCGGAGGTTTCGCTGGCGGCTCACAATTGTGGTTACAGCAATGACGTGGTCCGGGTCCGTCGCATGGCGCATGCCGAGGAAAAAGCCGAGCGCCATGATGGAGAGGAGCGGGACCTGCATCGTCAAATTCTACAACAGATGAAGAAGCGTTAACGTCCTTCTCCAGGAGAACAGCCTTGTTCGCATCCAGAATCGAAGTTCGATTGAGGGCTACGCACTCGCACTTCAGAGATGTTTACGCCGAGAATGTAGTGATTGGAGTTTTGGAAACTCCGCAATGGAAGGGGCGCTATGTCACTGTAGGGACGCCGGGGGTTTGACAAAATCTCGACCGTAACTACTACCGGGCGTTTGTTTATCTTTTCGGCGAGCCGTCAGACAGGAATTGGACTGTGACCCTGAGTCCAATCGGCAGTTGTTGTGTGTTGTCCTTTAGATCGATCACAGCTTCGAGAATATCCCGGTCGCTCTTGTCAGATGGATCGCCGGTGGAGATGCTCTTTCTGCCCATCATCGCGGAAACTCTCGAGACCGACCCATTAAGCCTCTTTCCGTCAAGAGCATCTGCCTGGATAACCACCCTTTGTCCGACCGACACTTTGTCCACGTCTCGTTCGTCTATTTCCGCCTTAATGTGCCGGGAGGAAGTATCCGCGAGACTGAACAATGGGCGAGGAGTGACCGTGCTAAAGGACTCACCGCGCCGGGCGTAGACCCTCAATACGGTTCCGTCGATCGGCGCGACGATTGAGCACTTCCCGATCCGCTCCTGGGCTGTGTGAACGCGACCCTCCGCCGCTTGCACCTCGGCATCCGCCCGGGCCCTGTCTTCCTCTAATGGGGGTGCGGCAAGTAACTCCTCAGTCCGAACAGCGGCTTGCAGATTAGCGTCCGCGACGCCCAGATCACGGACAGCTTGCTCATAAGTGGCTCGGGAGACTTGCTCCCGTTGAAAAAGAGCACGCTGCATCTCCATGCGCGACTTAGCCTCTTCAAATGTCGCGCGGGCGGCTGCCGTCTTTTCAGTCGCTATTTTCTTCTCCTCGTCACGCGCGCCGCGCAAAAGCCGGGTTCTTGTCTGGCGAGCGCCATCGGCTTCGGCCATCGCAGTTTGTAGACTCGCTTGCAAATCGTCACAGGCGATCTCGCCAAGCAGCGCCCCTCTCTTTACGAACTGGTCTTCCTTCACATAGACGGCCTTTAGGATGCCATCCGCGGCCGCGCCTACCTGCGTGGTCTCCGAAGCCCCCTCAACTCTTCCGGGGGAGGCAAACGCAACGGTCCCAGCAGCACTATCAGAGGGTGTCCCGCGAGCCTGCACCGAATTCCTGCTCCGTGTACTACCCAGGAACGCGACAGCCAAAATGACCAACAAAGTCGCGGAGCCGCCAATGGCCCACCTGCTTCGGGCGGTCATAGATTCTTCTCCTCTCGCTCTACTTGGCCATCACATAGAGTGATCGTGCGATCGGCAAATTCCCGCCAGCGGGGATCGTGGCTCACGACCACAACCGTTCTTCCGTGCTCCTCAACTTGATTGCGAAGAATTTGGCAGATATTCCTTCCGGCATGAGCGTCCAGAGATGCAGTAGGCTCATCTGCGAGAAGAATCGGAGGGTTGCCCGCAAGCGCTCTTGCGACCGCGACACGCTGCCTCTCTCCCGGACTCAGCTCATTCGGCTCTTGATTGCATTTATCGCCCAGTCCGAATTGGTCGAGCAGTTGTCGCGCCATTTCCACACGCTGAGACTGCTTCGGGTCGCGAAGTTCAAAGCCAAGGGCAACATTGTCGATCGCCGAAAGTGAGTGGAAGAGTCGGAATGCCTGAAAGACAAAGCCGATTTTCTTTTGGCGAATGGCAGTCTTCTCAGTTTCGCTAAGCTGGTTGACAAGGACATCATCCACGAACACGGATCCTTCGTCGGGCGACAACAAGCAGCCAAGCAAGGACAGCAACGTCGTCTTCCCGCTTCCCGAAGGTCCCATGACCAAGGAAAGGGTGCCGCGCTCGAACCTGACTGAAACGCCGCGCAACGGCCAAATGCGTGCGTCCCCTTTGCCGAATGAGACAGTGGCGCCTTCAACGCCTAGGAATCGACTGGGCCTTGCCTCATCGAGATCGAGACCTGGTTCTAATTGATCCTCGACAGCCAACCCCGCAGAATAGGCAGCCCGCTTAACCCGATTTCGTTCGGTCCGGCTGGGGGCGAGCTTCGTCGCATCCTCATAAACAGTATTCAGAAGACGGTTCTTAGGCACGGAACACTCTCCCTGGCTCTACGGTGAGAGCGTTCCGAACCGAAGCGATGGATGCCAACGAACACATGGCCATGCTTGGCAGAACCATGACGACCGGCAACCACCAAGGCATATAGATCCAAGGAATAAGCGACTTCGCGTGATCTATGACGGGAATCACTGCGAAGAGCCCCAGAATGCTGCCGACCGCGCCACAGAGCAAGGCCTGGGTGAGGACAATGCGCCCCACGAGCGACTTGGGTGCTCCCAAGGCTTTCAACGTGGCGTATTCCTCGATGTTCTCCATGGTGTTCGCGTAGATGGTTTGAGAAACAACCACCAGCCCGATCAAAAACCCCAAAACCGCGGCGGTCAGAATCGCGCCGCCTGCTCCGGTTTTTATCGTCCAATACATCCGGGATTTGTGAGCAAATTCGTCGCGAGTGAGTACGTCGACCTCCGGTAGGCGTTCCTGCAGGCTTTGTTTAACATCGGAAACAGAGGAGCCCTTGCTGACTCGCAAGACGACGTACATGGCATCGTCAGGTCCGAAACCCAGATACCGGATAGCGTTGCGATAGGAAGTAAACAAGAAAGGGACGCCGAGGAATGCGCCATAACCCTGGATCTGGCGCTCGATGCTCGCGCGGTGACGATTAATTTCAACTTCAGTCGGCAATGCAGGGACGGCAATCAGCTCCTGGTCGCTCACGTCGTAGATAACCGCGTCAGGAGATATCTCTCCGGCCAGTTCGGGCATATCGGGAACCGGGAAACGCCTTCCTACATGGGGGTCCGCTCCGACCAGGGCAACGACCTGTTGCTTTCCCTTCGGAGTACGATAGACCGCAAATGCCATGCACACACGGTCTGTTTCCATTACGCCCGGAACGCCAGCCGCCATCTCCCTCACGCGGCTCTCCAAAGTCGTTCCAAACTCGAAAGCTTGCACTCCCCTCGCGGTGATCCAAATATCTGAGTCGCTGGCATCGATCAGCCGGGACGCTGCCCGCAGGAACCCGACCAAGAGACTTCCCTGAAACACCATCAGAAATAGGGCAAAGGACACACCTAGCACGGTCACCGAGAAGCGGGAGCGATCGTGAATGATGTTCTGCCAGGCTAATTTCATAGCGTCCTGCGCAAGTCCGGACCTACTTCCAAGCTGGCTGTCCTGTCAGTAGGGCTCCCGCTTCTTCCGCTGCCAGCGGCTTGGAAAAGTAAAAACCCTGCGCAAACTTGCAGTGGAGCTTCCTCAGAAATGCCACCTGTTCAATCGTCTCCACTCCTTCGGCAACCACGTCAAGCCGGAGATTATTGGCCAGGGGCATAATTGTCTTGGCGATCTCCATGCCCTCTCCGCCTTCACACATGCCACTGATGAACGAACGATCGATTTTCAGGGTATCGAGCGGAAAACGGTGCAGATAGCTCAGCGAAGAATAACCCGTACCGAAATCATCGATGGCCAGACGGATACCCAAAGCTTTCATTTGCAGCAACATTTCCACTGCCGCGGAAGGATCTCCCATGACCGTGCTTTCCGTAATTTCCAGCTTCAGAGATTCCGGAGGAAAAGCCAGCTCCCGGAGTAATCCCTTTATGTCCGAGACCAGATTGGGCTGCAGAAACTGTTTGACGGACAGATTCACACTGATGATCAAGTCGGGGTCGGCGTCGGGATTGGCCTTCCAGTCGCTGATCTGTCGGCAGGCTTCGCGCAAGTTCCACCAGCCCAGTTCGCGAATGAGCCCCGTTTCTTCAGCAACGGCGATAAATTCTTCCGGGCCAAGTAACCCGCGAGTCGGGTGCTCCCAGCGCAACAGGGCCTCAAAACCGGCAATTTTCCCCGAAGCAAGGGACACTATCGGCTGATAGAAATTCCGAAACTCGTGCCGCTCAAGGGCGCGGCGCAAGTCGGTCTCCAATTGCAGGCGAGCCATCACACTTGCGCGCATATCTGCATCGAATACTTCGAAGCGCGCCTTGCCCAGAGATTTGGCCCGGTACATGGCCGTGTCGGCATCACGCAAGATGTCTTCCGGTTGCTCGTAGGCGGGATTGCTTAAAGCAATTCCAATACTCACTGAGGTGAATACCTCTTTGCCACCCAAAACGAATGGGGTGGTCAACGCTTTCATTAGCCGCTCTGCAGCACGCTTCGCATCGTTCGGATCTTTAAGATCATCAAGCAAGACGGTGAACTCGTCTCCGCCTAGTCGCGCAACAGTGAAGGATTCTCCCAAACGCGCGACCGTGTCGGTTGCCCTCAGGCATTTTTCCAATCTGTTAGCGACGCCGAGCAAGAGCTGATCTCCGATCAGGTGGCCGACACTATCGTTGATCATCTTGAATCCATCAAGGTCCAGAAACAGAACAGCAAACAAATGGTCTTTGCGGCGTTTTGCGTGCTTGATAACGCGTCCGAGCCGGTCAATAAAGAGCAGCCGATTAGGCAGGCCCGTCAGGGGATCGGAGACCTTTCCTTCGGTGATGTCGGTCTGCGATCCAGCCATCCGCAGAGTTTTTCCGGAAGCGTCTCGAACTGCGAGTCCTCTGCTTAGCATCCAGCGGAACGATCCGTCCTTGTGCAGCATCCGGTGCTCGCTCTCAAAATGGGGAGTCAGGCCTTTTTGGTGAGCGTCAATCTCTTGTTTGACCCGTTCACGATCCGCGTCATGAATCCGATCAAACCATTCTTCAGGTCCGCTTCCAACTTCGCCCTCCTGACAGCCCAACATGGCCTTCCACCGCGACGAGTAATGCACGAAGTTGGTAAGAACATTCCAGTCCCAAAGCCCATCGTTGGCGCCTTGAGCCGCCAAGGCGTAGCGCTCTTCGCTCTCCCTCAATGCTTCCTGTGCCCGTTTGTGAGATAGCTGAGTGCCAATGCGCGCAACCGCTACGGGAAAATCAATTGGTTTCGTCAGATAATCGTTAGCACCCATGTCCAGCGCTTTGACGATATCTTCACTCTGGTTCTTGGCCGTCACCATGATGACCGGCAGTTCGATCGGAGAGTAGGCTTCGCGCAGAGTCTTCAGGGCATCGAGACCGCTAATCTCCGGCATTTCGATATCCAAGAGCACGAGATCAACGCCGTCTTGCTCCACGCGTTTCAGCAACTGCTGCGCATTTTCGGCCAGACCAATCTCATAGCCTTTTCGTGCCAGCCTACGGGCAAGCATGTCCCGGTTCATTTCATTGTCATCCACAATGAGCAGTCGGTTCTTGTGTGTGTTCATGACACTTTCTTTTCTACGAGCAAACTCTCGATCTTCTCGCTCAAGCGGGCAAAATCGACCGGCTTCGTGTCATAGTCATCGCAACCGATACCAAGCGCCTTTTCCCGGTCGCTTACCATGGCATGCGCGGTTAGCGCGATGATGGGAATATGGCGAGTCAATGCGTTGGCTTTCAAGAGGCGAGTGACTTCCCAGCCATCCATCGCGGGCAGGCTTATGTCCATAAGAATGAGGTCAGGCGCTTCCGAGCGCGCCAACGAATAACCTTTTTCGCCATCCTGTGCCGTCACGACGGTATACCCTTTCTTCTGGAGCCGCCGTGAAAGCATGTCCCGATTCATTTCGTTGTCTTCGACTAGCAGGATCTTCGGCATGTCAGTTTCTCCTAGTCTTAGGAACCCTAGCTCCGACGGTCTTGCGGCCGGCTGGACCTTCCGCAACATAGGACAAGGGGACCGAATTAGTGTCGGTGATAGAAGTGCGAGCAACCCGGTGTTTTTCTACAAGAACTGCAAGACGGTCGCGATCGACTGGCTTGATAAGATAATTAGAAGCTCCCATGTCCAGGCCCATGGCCTCATTGTCAACGACGGTGACCATAATGACGGGAATATCGGCCAACTTGGAATCGCTTTTGAGCTTGTTTAAGACCGTCCATCCGTCGCACTCGGGCATGACCACATCGAGCGTTATGAGCAGCGGGTCAACTTGCTTGGCGAGCCGAAGGCCTTCTTCTCCGTTCGCGGCCGCGACCACGTTGAAATCCAGTTTTGAGAGGAAGCGCGACATCAGATCGCGCACCGATGGGTCATCGTCGATCACCAGAATCGTTTCCATGCCTGTTTTTGTCTCGGGGGATGCCGCAGGAATCTTGCTGGCACTTTCTAACTGTGCAGTTTCTGCTGCCTCGACGACAACTTGAGCGGGCAACCGCATGGTGAAGGTAGCGCCCTGGCCGGCCTCGCTCTCGACCCAGATTTGCCCTTTCATCAGTTGAACGAAGCGGTGCGTGATGGCAAGTCCCAGGCCCGTCCCGCCATACTTCCTGGCAATCGAGGCATCCGCCTGAGCAAACTCTTGAAACAAGTTTTCTTTTTGCTTGGCTGAGATGCCGATCCCGGTGTCTCGCACCTGGAATTGAATCCACTCTCGATTCTCGAGCTTGATTTGATCCACATTCACGGAGACAGTACCGTGGTCCGTAAACTTGCATGCGTTGCTCAGGAGGTTGAAAAGGATTTGCCGGACTTTTGTGACGTCCGCACGCATCGTATTCACGGTGTCCGCCAGATGGACCTGAATCGAGTTGCCATTCTTGGCCGCGGCGGGCTGGAGAGTCGTGACCATCTCCTCGATCACCTGTGACACGTCGAAGTTCTCCAGATGGAGTCCCATCTTGCCGGCTTCGATTTTCGACAGGTCAAGCACGTCATTGATCAAGGACAACAAATGCTTTCCGGCCCCCTGAATTTTCCGGAGGTCCTGAACGTTCTCGACCTTGCCGGTATCCCTGGTTTCCTCTTCCAGCATCTCGCTATACCCGATGATGGCATTGAGCGGAGTGCGCAACTCGTGGCTCATATTCGCGAGAAACGTGCTTTTGGCACGGTTGGCTTCTTCTGCCAAGTGCTTGGCCTTAAGCAACTCTTCCTGCGCCTGTTTGCGCTGAAATACTTCTTCCTCCAGCTCTTGCGTCCTGGTCTTCAACTCACCATTGGTGCTTTGCAGCGCGGTATCCCGCTGCTGGATTTCCGAGAGCATGGTGTTAAATCCGTCGATCAATCTGCCAATTTCGTCGCTGTACGTCTTGACAGCCCGGACGGCGTAATTCTTGTTTGAAGAAACCATTCGCATGGTGTCTTCCAGGTGGAGAATAGGCTTTGAAATCAAGCCTTGCAGTTTCGAGGAGACGAAGAGTGCGAATAGTCCGGAGACCAGCACAAATATGATGAGGATGTTTGCATATCGTTTGGCGCGCAGACTCCATTGGCGCATATCGGACTGCAGAAATAGCGTTCCGACGTGTTCCCCGTTCAGGGTGACTTCCTGGAAGACCTCCAGGTATCCCCCTTCAAAGCGGGAACCTTTCTTTTGCAAATGGATGGGAAGAAACCCGGAAAACGCCGCGTTGCCTCGAAAATAGTGGGCAAAGATCTTTCCGTCAGGCTTGTATAAGACAGCTGTGACGATGTCCTCTTTTGCCGTGAGAGCGGACAATGTCGCGGTTGCAGCGGGTTCGTCCTTGAACTCCATGGCCCCCGCGCTGTTGTACCCGATAATCTCAGCCTGAGTCATTAGATCCTGGCTGAGCAAGTTACGAAACGAAACGAGATCGTAAATAAGAAAGCTGACGGACGACAGGATCAGGGCGATGCTGCTCGTCAGCATCGTTATCAGCGTGAGTTTCCGCTTGATAGATAGATTTTGGAGGATCATCCCGGCTTCCTCGTCTCGGCTGCAGCTTGTTGGATGATTCTCGCCAGGGTAAGCAATCTGGAGCTGATAGTCAGGTCTGCTTGGTGCGCAGCCTCAACGTTGACCTCAAATCGCACTCTGTTGTCTTCCAGGACAAATCGAATCACGCCACCGCGCTCTGCAAACCCGGGTGTTTCACCTACGGTCAGGATTGGCAGAGTCTTCACAATTTGGATTATCTCGTCTATGTGCGCTTTTTCTGACGCGCCCACAAACAGAATTTTGCAATCCCTGAGTTCTTTGAGGTCGGTACTCCACTTCAGTCGCTTTACGACAAAACTTCGCGCCCCGACTTTCTTGTTTTCGACGATCTGATCGATGAGGGCTCCGAACGGGTCTGTTCCTAGAATGCCGATCACAATTGGCGAATCAGGCTGGGCAAAAGCGGCCGACGGCCATTCCACGAATTTCGCGAAATTATAGATAAACCCGGCTTTAATCAAGTATTCCGATGAGTCGCGCGAGTCCGGAGTCTGTGCAAAGGCCTCCGGAGTCCCACTCAGCGAAACACTGAGCGCAACGATCAGAATTCTCAGTCGCCTCAACATCAAATTACCACCCACTGGTACCAGACCACCTGAAAGCTGGCACTTCAGCAACTAAAACTTCACCGTAATACTTCCAAAGATGCTGCGCTTTACTACGGTTGGCGAGGTGTTTACGAAATCCGGCATGAATTCCAAGTGCCAGTTATTGAGTAAGTTCTGGCCGCCGATCGACAATTCCAGGCTTGTTACCGGCCTCCAGCCCAAATGCGCATCCAAAGAGTAGTAATTGGGCAGGTTCAGGCTGGGAAGGCGGTCCACAAATCGAAGAGTCGTGTCTTGCTCGAAATGCTTGGGCAGATCGATCGAAGATCTCAAATACCATTGATGGCGCGGACTTGAACCGTTTGGATTGTCGGGAGTCGGGTCCTGACTATCTAAGTTCTTGTGTATGTCCATCTGCAGATAGCTGTAGGAGCCCACTAGCCTCCACTTGGGAACGACTTTCCAGTCTGCGAACAATTCAACGCCGTAGGTTCCGCCGCTCATCTTGTTGCCTGCGACAAAGGGAATGACGAAATCGGTCGGGGCAGGGCTTCCTTCGATAAAGGGCGCACCCGGCTCCGCAGTGCGAAGATTTGAGTAATTGTTGTAGAAGGTGGCTATGTCGAGGGAGAGATTCTTGGTCGCCTGCACTCGATAACCAAGTTCGTATGCGAGGAGATCTTCGGAATTGAACTGACGGCTGCCGAAAACGGCCACCACCGCCGGCAATGGCGTGGGGTTCGCAGGAGTCCCAGGAGGTATAACTTGCGAATTTAGCCGCAGCCCCTCTTCGGTCAAGGCCGGTGTCCGGACGGCGCGTGATACAGCAGTCCAAACCGATTGATTTGGAGTAAGATTCCAGAGCAATCGTGCGTTGGGCTCAATTTCAAACCCCGTGAATTCGTTGCGCTCGAATTTAGAGCCCAGCGTGATCTGCAGACGATTGTCAACCAGGCTGATTTCATCCTGCAGGAACGTGCTGAACTGATTCAGAGTGACCTGATTGGGCTGCAAGGAAACCGTGAAACTGGCATCGTTCTTGTCGTGGATTGACCGGTAGCCCAGCCCCCATACAAATTGCTGTGAATCGCCAACGTGAAACCCGTGCTGAAAATCGAGATCCAAAATGTTCTGGTGGTCCCCGAAAAGAGAATGGTCGGTAATCGTCGTATTGTCGTAGTACATCTGCAACGACATCGAAGATCCCTCGGAAGTATGATTCCAGCGCCCAAGGATGTTTCCTCCGCTGTACTTCCCGTCATTTGGGAACGTGTTGGAATAGGGAGCAGATAGCGACGCCACAGTCAGAGTCTCGTCAAATCTGCTGCGATAAATATCCCCTTGCACAGTTAGCGAGTTAGCTCCGGCCGGTGTCCAGTCCGCGCGGAATCCTCCGCGCAGGGCATCCCAGCCGTCGTGAGCCGTCATACCCGATGGATATGCAGAAGGGCCCCAATCGAAATACTTTGTGTAGGCTCGGTAGTACGTGTTGTCGCCAAGTTTGCTGCCGAAACGAACGCCGCCGGCTGCCCGCTCTTCCGTTCCGGCTCCAGCTGTCACGACCGCCGACTGTGTAGCCTTGGCCTTCTTGGTAATGACGTTGATGACGCCATCCACGGCGTTGGCACCCCACAGCGTTGCTCCGGGGCCCCGGATCACTTCGATTCTATCCACGTCCTCCAACATTACGTCCTGGACATTCCAATACACGCCAGAAAACAGAGGTGTATAGACGCTACGTCCGTCAATCAACACCAGCAGTTTGTTGTCGAAGCGCCCGTTGAATCCGCGCGAACCAATGGCCCACTTGTTCTGATCGATCCGCGCCACTTCCAGACCCGGGACTAGGCGCAACACTTCCGGAATGCTGGTCGCTCCCGACCGCCGGATATCTTCTTGCGTTAGAACGAAAATCGCCGCTGCGGCGTCCGCAACTTTCTGCGTGCGTTTGGAGACCGAAGTCACCTGCAGATTCATCAGGTCTTCCATGCTCATCGCTGTGACGTCGGGGACGTTTCGTGGATTCTGGGCGACAGTGCTACCGGCGAGCAACACGGAGAGAAACCCGGCTAGGAAAATACGCCCAGCCCTCATCACTGGACCGGTTTTGTGATCGCGATTGAACAACATATTTAGTTTCCCTTCTTGAAAATCGTCGGCAAGACGAGCGCACGCTTCCCGGCGCTGAACGATCTCGGATAGTCGGAACGCGTCTTTTGCCCGTTCCTGATGATATGGATTCGTTCTGTCATTCATGTACGCACCCCAGCCAAACATTTTCCGCAATCAGAATTAAGCTATTGGCCCATTTCAAACGTGGCCCGTTTATCCCGCAAACGTTGCGGGACTTCCCTGGGAAGTTCCAAAATGGCAAGAACTTCTGCGAGCGGGAACTCCAACTCATAAAGTTTTCTCCCCTGCTACTGTGAAGACCGTTGAATAGGTAAGCGTGTCCGGCCGACGAAGATATTCGAGGAACGCCCGTGACTGTTCTTCGGCTTCGCGTTCGCCGCCGAGTACCCGGGCCAACTGTGGCCTGGCAATCTCCAGCTTCAATTCCCACTGCTGTAAAATATGCGGATCAGCTTCCCCGGCAATCAAGTGGTAGCACTCGACTTGGACGTCAATATTCGTCAGTCCGGCATTCCGCGCCAACCAGAAGAGTTTCCTGCCGACGAAGGGATCAAAACCGGTTGTACCGAGCGCCGTTACAACTCTTTCAAGCGTTCTCTGTACCGCGGGATTCTCCGGGTAGTGCCACAAAAGCTGGCCGTCCAGGTCCTGGAGCAACACGGTGCCCCCGCGCTTGCAAACTCTCGCCATTTCAGACACTGCCTGTTCCTTTTCCTTTAGGTATTGCAGCAACATGCGGCAATACACCAGATCGAAGCTATCAGACTGAAACTCCATCGATTGGGCATCCCCGCAAACAAATTTCACGCGTGAATTCTCGCGATTTTTCTCCCTCGCTTGTTCCAGGCGGTCCTCGCTCACGTCTATGCCTGTTGCCCTAATTGAAGAATCCAGATTGCTGACTGCGCGCAAAATGACGCCTGGACCGCATCCCACCGAAAGGACCTCTGCCCCCGGATAAACTCGATGCGCCAGGTACTTTTGCACCCAGCCATCGGGATCGACCTTGAGCTCGAGGCGCAGCGCCTCGCGCGGATCCTCCATGATGTATTCCGCTGTCGCAGTGCCTTTGTTCATCAGCGTTCCTGGCCGATAAGCGTTGGTTGCATATTGTGTTTCTCAACGCGGGCCTGTAATCTCGAATAAAATCCATCCACGTGCCGGTAGAAGCGAAGCTGTCCTTCCTGCAGCCACGTTCCCTGGCAGTAATGACGGAGGAACTCCGCGCCCAGTCGAAATAGTGCCGGCGCTGCCAATTCCTCGGCGATCACCGGAATCGCGTCAAGCTCAAAATCCTCGTAGGCGGAAGAAGATGCTCTAAGTAACGAAGACACAACGTCCACCGCGTCAGCCTCTGGAAGCGTCGGGTGAAGCAGCAGGTCGCAGCGATTTTCGATATAGCTGAAGTTCAGCCCCAAAGGACCGCGATACGCAATAACCGCACCGATTGGTTCATCCTTATACTCTCGGTAGGCTAGCCACACGCGACGCGTGCGCCGGAGCCCCACCTCGCTGTACAGCCGGTTTACCTCAGCTAGGTCCGGATCGGTTGTGAGCTGCTCCGCGGTGACGTAAATACTCCCGCGCGCGACAGAAGCAATAAGGGTCAGGGCGTCTTCATGAGAAGGGTCATAGGGGACAATGCGAACTTTTCCACAGGATGGCAGTGACGAATTCCTCGGCAGCGCGAAATACATGTGCCGCTGAACAGACGAGAGCGACTGGCCGATGGTCTGCACCATGGATCCGAACACTCTCGACGGGAAGCGGTTCTCTGGCCGAAACCAATTTTGATGTGACTCATCAACGCCTCTCAAAATGCTCGCAGCCGTTCCTGCGAGCATTACCGCGCGAGACGCAATTGGATTATTCTCGGAAACCAGGTGTTGAGAGGTCCAGCCATAGTGCGTCGTACGCCAAACTGCGATCGATGCGCGGCCTGTTTTTTTGTCACCGGCGGTCAGAACGTAAAGAAGCGAGTCGCCACCACGCAACATCCGGCGCCAGTTTTCCCTGACTTGTCCAAGGTGTGGCAAAAGGCGGGCGGCTTTATCGGGATAAAGAAAACCCGTGCGCTCGTAGAGCGCGAAGATCTCGTTCACGGACAACGCATTGACCTGAACGCCGTAAGCGTCGTAGACCTCTGACAGCCGCGGTAAGCCGCTCAGCGTCCTCTGATCTAGCGCATCTAGGGGCATATCGCCTCCGCGACCTTTGTCGCTACTGCGAGTCGTACCCGGAATCCAGATTCTCTACATCCACCGAGAACCAAACTTGCCTGGTCCGTCATTTTCCCGGGAGATGGAGTCAAGTCGGCACGGATCTCGGGATTACGTTTCGCGAACACCAAGATCGGTGCGGACATAGATTTAGTACTACTGGTACTGTGCCGGCTGCGCCTGGCGACGCAAATGGGCCTTTCGTACCGTTTTGAACAGTACATCTGGAGCGAGTAATAACGTCTTGGATACATCGGGAGGGGTTGATCCCAGGCGCAGATTCTGGATCTGTACTTTTTTCAGGACGTCGCGGAATTCAGCAGGGATCTCTATGCTGTAAGTGACTGCTTAACAAGGACTTAGTAAGGTTTCATCGCCGAGAGTCCGGTGCTATAGAGCAAGCCTTCGATCCAAAGCACAAACCAGCAGCGTGCGACCATTGGGACACTTGGGTGCGAAAACGGCATTCTAGGAAACGCCTACTGATCGTGTGCCTTCTGATTTCTAACCTCTGGCTTCGGAGATAGCGTTATTTCCCAACTCTTTCTTGGCCTGCGCCGCGAGTCCGCGCAGCCACGCCTCGATTGCGGAGCGCTGCTCGGCGTCCATCTCTTCAAACAGCACGCCCATGCCGAAAATTCCAAAGCCCCCGCCGGAATGCATGTAGATCACTTTGCCTTGCAGTTCGCAGGTGCTCGTGCCGTCGGATATGCGGAGACGTAATTTCGTGCGAACGGGAACGGGTTCGAGCGCATCGATATAGCAGCCACGCGAGCTCAATTCGTCAAGCTGCCCGAGAACCGACGTTCCGTCGCGAAGCGTAACTTCGGCATTCGCGAAAAACGAGAACCGCGGATTGGCTCGCCTTGTTGTGTAAGGACCTTCAGCCATGGTGTCTCTCCACTGCGTGAACGCCGCAATTCCTTTGAATCCATTGTATAGAACCGCACCGCAGCGCATCCGGCGTTTGTGCCCTGGACCGCGAAAGAGGTAACTGGCACTCCGTACGGGTGGCTGAGCAAAGCCGGGAATCACGAAGAGCGGTAAGAACCGAAGGGGCGGTCGGCCTCCCAAGCCCGAGAAACCCCCACTAACAAGCTCATTCTACCTCAGCAACGAAACGCAATCACCGCAAGTACGAAGATCCGGAAAACTGGGCCTTTGTTTGAATGTATGAGCCGTTGCATCATTCGAAATCATTTCCTTCTGGCAAGCACTTCACGCGCAGCAATTCTTGCGAAGGCAAGCACGATCCCGGAATTCGTTAGCACACGCACGCAGAAGGCCACAGCATCAGCAGATAGAGCCGGATTCCCTCCGCTCTCGCCGCCGTCAAGGGTCACGCCCGCTGCGCGGCTCCCTACGGTCACCATTGACTGCGGCTTCGCTTCGGGATTCTTCCTAATCGTGAGAAGCATGGGCTTTTCTGTGCTCAAGCAGCCGCCGAATGTCGGCGAGCATTCGCAGCCTTTGGATGTCGCTCTTCCGAATCACCCAGAGTGCCGTTCTTGAATCGCTTTGTCCCACAGTCGCATACGTCAGGCATTCGCCAGCCCGCGACTATCAATCGTCGCGTCTGCGGTAATACTCACGAATGATTACGGAGTCGCCCGTCTTAACGTCTGAGAAATCAACGACGTTCGTGACGATTGTTGGGCTGCACAGGATCGAGAAGTTCTTTCCATCTGTGAACCGCACGTTGAAGGAGAGGTATCCTTCCTCATGCCAGTGCGAAATCCAATCCACTTTCTTGCCATGCACCTCCGGATACCGTCGCCGCAGTTTTTCGTACTTCTTCTTGATTCGCATCTCCAGCCGCCTGTGTTC
>WNFP01003940.1_pt1 | contig 19937 bp, 20 predicted proteins | sample 5400201 | NCBI WGS metagenome assembly WNFP01 (sample SAMN13153355, study PRJNA577476) | soil metagenome | isolation source: 115 cm saprolite under Madrone tree | place: USA:California | collected 2016-06-14
ATGGCCAGAACATGACACGGAGCTTCGATTCGGCCCCGCTGAATAGATAGAACGACTCAAAGAGCTTCTTCACAACGCAGTGCTAACCCGAAATTAAGAACCGAGGACCAGAAAAACTGGATTCTTCAACAAACTGCTAGTGGTGATTTGACTGGTCGGCATCCCAGCATGGCGATGGTTCTTCGGAGCCACGGTCATTCTCGGCAGCCTCGTCGGCTATTCTCTTTGGCGCCGCCAACAATAAAAATAACGCCGGTAAGATTGAGGCAAGTTCTCACGGGGCCTGTGCGGATTGAATCCCTTTGCGCTTTAGAGGTTTCCAGGCGAAATCGCCGCGAAAATACTGCCAAAGGCCTTGCAAGCGCCAGACCATGTGCATTTGCCGATAAGGGAAATGCTCGAAAAAGCAGTAGCTGACGAGCCGTACCACGTCTTGCCAGTCGTTATACCGTTTGTAAGTGATCTCTTCCTGCAGGACAGAGCCGATGGAAATCACGGTGGCAAACGCATACCCGAAGATGAGGAACTGCAGAAAAAATTCGCGGCTCAAAACACCGAGCGAAGCCGCGAGAATGATGGTGATGATCCCCGCGAGTTCGAACACCGGGGCGAACAGCTCAAAGATCCACAAATAGGGCAGGGCAAAACAGCCGATCCTGCCGTAACGCGGCCGAAAAAGCATGTCGCGATTGGGCCACAGCACGTCCAATAATCCCTTTTGCCAACGCTGTCGCTGCCTTCCCAACGATTGCAGGTCGGAGGGAGCTTCCGTCCAGCACATGGGATCGGGCACAAAGCGAATCTCGTAGCTTGCTTTTTTCTCCAGCAAATGTCGGTGCATCCGCGCCACCAGGTCAAAGTCTTCACCGATGGAACTAGCGCGATACCCGCCGACCGCGCGCACCAGATCGGTGCGAAACAAGCCAAACGCTCCGGAAATAATCGTCAGCATGTTTCCTTGCGCCCAGGCCTCTCTGCCAATCAGGAACGCGCGGAGATACTCGATAATCTGGATCACTTCGATACTCTTGCGCGGCAAACGCACGCGCCGCAGCGTGCCGCCCTGGATCTCCGATCCGTTCAGCACGCGGATGATCCCGCCCACGGCGACGACGCGTTTCGGGTCCTCCAGAATGGGAACCATGATGCGCAACAGCGCGTCGCGTTCCAGGACTGAGTCAGCGTCCACAACGCAAACGTACGGGGAGTTTGCCGCGTTCAAGCCGGCATTCACCGCGTCTGCCTTACTGCCTCCGGCTTCTTTGTCAATGACCAGCAGTCTGGCGTCGGCATCACTTCGATACAATCCGCGCACCAGCGCGCTCTTTACTTGCGGAATGTACACCGCGCGGACCAGTCGCAAGCGAAACTCCTCGCGCATTTCCTCGAGCGTGCGATCCTCTGATCCGTCGTTGACGACGATGATTTCGAGTTCCGGGTAATCCAGCTCCAGGAGGTTACGCACCGCCACGCGGATGGAGCCTTCTTCGTTATGCGCCGGCGCTATGATCGCGATGGGCGGCGCCATGGGAGAGTCATTGATCCAGCTCAGGCGATGGCTCTCCAGATTGCGCTGATGGGCCGCGCTGGTCTTCAAAGCAATCATCAGCATCAGCAAATAGGCGAAATTGCTGGCCAGGTAATACCAGAAGAGCGTGTGGTTCGCGATGTTCAGAAATCGAATCATGGCAGCAATGCTGTTTTATCCGGGAGATTTTCACTGACCGCAGGCTCTCCGGCAGGAAGAGTCCCTGTCCGCAGCACTTTCTCCAGACGGTCCCTTACTTCTTCTTTGATTTCTGTGCTGCCCTGGAGTTCCTGCTCCAGCTTTGTCCGCAAATCTGCATTCTCGAGCGCAGTCAAGTAGGCATGTAATCCGTAACGGTCACCTGTCTCGACAACCTGCTCGAAGATGGGAGCCATGCGCGTGTCGAGTTCCACAAGGGCTTCTGCGGCCCGCAATCGCACCAGACGGTTTGAGTCCATCAGTCCCCGCAATAAAGAGGGAATCGCCCGCGGATCGGAGAGTTTTCCCAAGCTTACGATCGCACGCAGGCGGACAAACCAAATCGGGTCCCGCGCCAGCTCGTTGAGAAGGTCAAACGCTAGGCCAGACTTGGTGTGGGACATGGCGCGGGCGGCGGCGGCTCGCAATTCATCGAGGTCGTCGCCGACAAATTGCAGTAGATCCAAGCCTAAGGACGGAGTTGCCACTTCCCCAAGAACCCTGCCAAGGACTTCCCGCAAGGGGCCTTCGGCATGTTGGACATACGGAAGCAGTAACTGTGGGCGTTCCGCACAACACTGAATCAGCGCGCTTTGTAAGGGCAGCGCCGGCACGGACAATCCCTTTTCGCCCACCCAGGCCAGCATCTCCTCTCCTGCCTGCGGACAGGCCATACGTCCCAAACCTCGCAGCGCTGCCAGCCGGACTTCCAGATCGCGGGCACGCAGAGCTTCCGCCAAAGCGGGAATTCCTTCCGGCGCGCGCGTCCGCCCTAGGGCTACAAGCGACCGCATGCGCCTCCAGCCGGTCTGCCGACGTGCCTCAAAAATGCGCTTCTCGATCAACCCGCTTTGCCGCAGGAATTTCAGCAGCCGGGCCGACTCTTCTGCTCCAGATGCTTCAAAGGCATCCAGCGCCATCGTCTCGACGATGCGCCGATCGAAAGGCTTCTTGCGCCAGGATTCATAGGGGATCTTGCCGGAAATCAGCGCGTCCCATTTCTTCCGCAGCTCAAAGACACGCGCATCGCGCCTGGCGAAATACCGTTTCCGGTATGTCCTGCGAAGCAGGATAAACGCTAGCAGCAGCGCATCTGCGACGATGGCCGCGACGATGGCCTTCAGCACAAACGCGGCCGGCCCTAGCCGCCACAGCCGTTCAAAAATGGATTCCATAACTCAATCCGAAATTCGTGTCCGTTCTGTTTTGGTTACGTTTCTGATACGAGGCGTAGCCCGTGACATCCTGATGGGCGTTTATTTGGAAGCGCAATCCGCCGCCATAGGTTTGCGAAGCGAATCTCCCGATCTGGTCGATTTGCGCGAAATCTTCCGTGCCGGCGGCGAAAAACATATTTCCAGACAGCCGCTTCTCACTCCAATTCGCAAGAGGGAACCCCATGCGTGCCATTCCGGAGGGTTTCCACTCCGCGCCGGTCCCTGAAAACGTGCTGCGCGCGCCGGTGGCTCCCACCGAAAGCGTCCACTCGCCCGGCAGGTAGACAATGGCCGTGCCATTCAGAGTCAGAATTCGCGATTGCCGGTACCAATACCAATGCTGCGCGTACGAGAATTCCACGGAACGCACGAAATTGTTTTCACCGGTCTTCCATCCATGGTCGACGTCAAAAAAAGCTTCGCTCTTCGGGATCACCGCATTGTCATGCCCTGCCGCGCCGCCTGCGGTAAGAGCTCCCCACCGGTGTGCACGTCCGGTAACGGCACCCGAAAACTTTCCCGCGCGGATTCCTGCCCGCTCGTAGAAACTTCCCGCGAAGTTTGTGCCCCAGTGTTGCGTCCATCGCGATGCCAAGCTGACCCATCCGGCATGATTCGCACTTGTGAAATTAAAGAGATCGTTGTCCTGGGTGAAGCGCAATTCGTGTTTGGGTTCGCCGCGAAGGGAGAGCAGCCCGGCCTGCGCCTCGGCGCTCGCGGGGTCCAAATCGAGCGCTTTCTGAAATTCCATTCGAGCTTCAATTCGTTCGCCCTCGGCGCGCAGCGCCCGCGCTCGCGCCGCACGCAGGTCCACGCGTTGCGGATCAAGCTCCACGGCGCGATCCAGCGCCCGCAGAGCCTCTTCTACTTTTCCTTCGCGAGAGTACACGCCCGCCAGCCCCATCCAGTCGTCCGGATCGTTCCGCGCGAACTTTAGAATTTCCAGGTACTCGTTCTCCGCTTTCGACAAGTGACCGGACCAGCTCAGAACCCGCGCACGCCACGCCCGCACATCCATGTCTTGCGGAGCTCGGGCGACCTCACGATCAACGATTCGCATGGCCGAATCCCAGTCTTTCCCTTCGCTATACTTGCGAACTTGTGCTTGCCATTCCGGCGCGTTGTCCTGCCCGAGCACCGCTCGAGGGGCCAACACCATACCGATGACCAGGCTGAACAGAGCGAGCCACCGGGGATCGCAGGCTCCTCGAGCCAACGGGTTTTGTTTATGATTAGTTGTCGGATACACATTCACAATTGATCTTTATTGCAATATTAACTCCATTGGAGGCCGAAGATCTACCGCAGGTTCTAACGAAAGTTATTTATAATCAATGAGTTATGGACATTCTAAAATGGGGCAGTACTCGGGCTTTGTTTCCCAGGCCAAATCTGAGCTTTTTGTCTCACTCTGAAACAATTACTGTCTCAAGGAGCCATTTCTGCTGGCAGGATGCGGTATCCTAATCTCCGGAATTGAGGATTTTGAGGCAGGGTTTTTCGGCATGAATTCGCTGTTCATCGCTGTGCCAGGCACCGTCGCGGCTCTGGGAGCTGCCGCCTACGGTGCCGCCCATCCGCGCTCGCAGCTCTTCGGGCGTACGATTTGCCGGACCAACTTCGCGCGCAACCTGGCGCTCACCTTTGACGATGGGCCGAACCCTTCGATGACTCCGAAGTTGCTCGATCTATTGGACCGCCACAACGCGAAGGCGACATTTTTTCTGATTGGGCGGTACGTGCGCGAATGTCCGGAGCTGGTGAAGGAAACTGTCGCGCGCGGGCACCTCGTTGGCAATCACACGGAGACGCATCCGAATCTTTTCCGGCTTACCCGCAGGGAAATCAGGATTGAGCTGCGTCTCTGCCACGACGCGATTTCCAGTGCGCTGGGCTCCCCGCCGAAGTGGTTTCGTCCGCCGTTTGGGTTTCGGAATCCGTGGGTGATTCCGGCGGCCCGCGAACTCGGTTACCGCACCGTCATGTGGACGCTGATTCCGGGCGATTGGAAGGAGAGGCCCTTGGAGTGGCTGATTTCGCGCATGCAGCCGATAGCCGATCGCGCCCAGCGAAATCTGGGAAGTGCCTCCGGAGGCGCCGCCGGTGGAAGGGGCGACGTCCTGTGCCTTCACGATGGCGCACATCGCCAAATGGATGGCGACCGTTCGCGCACGCTCGCCGCCCTTGAACATTGGCTGCCGCGCTGGCGTGACCTCGGCCTCGGATTTGTTACAATCGGGGAAGCGGTGAGCGCACCCGCACTCTAATTATGGACGAGCGTCAGTTTTATACCGAAAAGGAAGAAACCCGGAAGGTAAAGCTGGTCTGCCCCAGTTGCCGCGGCGAATTCGAGGCTCCCGTGCGCTGGAAAGTCTGCCGCAAGAAAAAAGACTTGCCGCGCGGAATCGGTGAAGAAGACCGGAAAAAGTTCGCGAAGTCCAGCTCGTACATGGTGCGTCTGGACGATCTGGTAGCTTGCTACAAGTGCCGCAAGCGCTTCGAGTTGACTGGCCAGTCGACGGTTCTTATCAACGACAATCTCGGCGATCCCAACGCCGATCCCGAAAACTTCGGCAACCGCTGAAAGTGGGTTGCAGGGCACGTTCCTCAGATTTCCGGATACATCTCAAAGAAGGCCTCGATGGACTGGCGAAACGTGTTCTCGATCTCTTCCTTGCTGCCTTCGATCAAGTGCATGGCGACGCGCGCGGTGCGGCCGTTCTTCAGCACCACCGTGGCGTCCTTGACTTCGCCGAGATCTTCCTCAGGCAGCAGCCTCATCCCATAAATCAATGCCAGCTTCGCCATGCCGTTCTCCGTACTGTCGCTTAAGCCTAGCCCTCGTTTTCTCGCCGGTCAAACTCTGCCGAATAGTTGAGCCAGTGGGGTTATACTCAGGCATCCGGGATCGCTGCTTGATGCATCGCATCAAGTGCCGCGGAGGGTTGCCATGAGAGAGCTGCTGCGCCGAACGTTCCGCCCGAACTTGTTCTTCCTAACAAGCATTCTGGTAGTGGGCGCATCTTGCGCCGCTCAGCAGCCCGAAGGCCCGCAGTCCGACGCACCGCCTCCGGTCGCGCCGAAGCCTGTTCCAGCACAAACGGTAGCCTCCAGCGAAAAAATCACGGTTCCCTCGGGAACGCGACTGGGTGTTGTTCTTCAGAACGGCATCTCCACGCGCAGTGCCAAAGCAGGCGACTCCGTCTATCTTCAAACTTCCTTTCCGATTACCGAGAACAATCGCATCGTAATCCCGGTCGGCTCCTATCTTCGCGGCGAGTTGCTGGAAGCCAGGCGGCCTGGCCGCGTTAAAGGCCGTGGTGAATTTCGCATGCGCCTCGATACTCTGATCCTGCCAAACGGTTACACCGTTGATTTGCGGGCCGCCCCGCGAAGCGCGGATTCTGGCGGCAAGGAGACCATGGATTCGGAAGGTAAAGTCACCGGCGGCGGCAACAAAGGCGAAAAAGCTGGGACGGTCATATCCACAACTGCTGCGGGAGCCGGCATAGGCGCCCTTGCCACACGCACTCCCAAGGGTGCTGGGATTGGCGCGGGAATCGGCGCGGCGGCCGGGCTAGCCGCCGTTTTGCTTACCCGGGGACCGGAAGCCGAGCTTCCGCGCGGCTCCACGATGGACGTGGTTCTCGAACACGAGCTATCGCTGGACGGCAGCCAGATTCAATTCAACAATCTCGGACAATTTCAGCCCGTCTTCCAACCTCCCGTGCGGCAGCAACCGCCGGAACACTAAGTTAAGTTAGTCACGCACCGGCCGGGATACAACTGCAGCGGGCGTGCCGTAGGGGTTTGTCGTCTCTGGCTGACAGAGATGCCTGCCTCCGACAGCCTTCCCGATCCCCGAAGCTCACCTTGGTGATCTCGCTTACTTGGCGAGTTCCTCTCTGTTGACCCATAACTGTTTGCGGCAAAAGGTTTTAGCCAATCAGGGACAGAGTCCGTGTAGTCCCGTCCGTTAAGCAGCTCTTCTGGCGACCGTAATGCATTTCGCCTTTCCGATCAGGTCAGCCCCTGAGGTGAATCCGATGCTCCGGCAATTCCTAGCGTCCGCAACCGTCCTCACACTTCTCGTTTTTTCGGATGCGCCAACCATCCTTCTCGCGCAAGAGCGTTCCGCACGCCTCTCGTCAAAGGCGTCGTCTGTAACTCAAGCAACCGCTAATTCCAACGGTTCCGCTCCAAACGTCGTTCAAGTTGCCGTTCCCGCAGGCACGCGACTCCCTCTAATGCTTCGCAATGGCATCAACACGCGCAACGCCAAGACGAGTGATTCCGTATATTTCGTGACCGTCTACCCCATCGCTGTCAATAACAGGACGGTCATACCCATGGGCACGTTTGTGCGCGGTGAGATTCGGGAAGCGAAGCGGCCTGGCCGTATCCGAGGGCGAGGTGAATTCCGCATTACCCTGGAGCAAATGACGTTTTCTAACGGCTACCTTATCGATCTCAGGGCGACTCCCACCAGCGTAGACGGGGACGGACGGGAGGAAGTCACGCCGGGAGGCCGAGTTACGGGTCCTGGTGGCGTTCGGAAGGATGTGGGCACTGTAGCTCTTGCCACGGTGATCGGCGGGCCAGCGGGCGGCTACGCTGGTTCCTTAGCGAGAGCTCCTTTTAGGAACAGTGTGGCTATCGGTCATGGCGTCGGTTTCGCGACGGGCTTGGCGGTGGTGTTGTTCGCGCGGGGACCGGACGCCGAGCTGCCCCGCGGCACCACCATCGACTCGATTCTCGATCGGCCGCTGATTCTGGACGCGGCTTCCCTTCCAGCAGATGCCGGCGCCGGAGTAGACCCTCTTTCGCGAAGTATTCCCGCACCCACTGAGGCTCGGAGAGACCGGAGAGAATTGCAAGAAAGGCGCGCCAGGCGGCCCTTGTTTTTCCCATTTTTGCTCAGGCCATTTTGATAGGTGCCATTCCAACCCTATACTGCCGGTGCCCTGAGAAGTTGGAACGGCACACGGCTCAAGCCGGGGCGTGCCGCGCGGTGTTGGCTGCGGAAGATTGAAATCGCATCGGGCTGAAGCGGTCCCAATCCACGCTCACGCGCTGTTCCGTAATCCATTCGCGTACCAGCCGCGCGGTAATGGGGGTGAGCAAAATCCCGCTGCGGAAATGGCCCGTAGCCATCAGCAAGCCGTCGATATCCGTCGGCCCCATTATTGGCAGATGATCGGGAGAATCGGGCCGCAGCCCTGCCCAAGTTTCTTCGATGCCCGCGTTCGCAAGGCCCGGCGCAAGTTCGATGGCCGCCGAAAGGATTTTCTCGATGCCGCCCGCCGTGGTCCGTTTGTCAAAGCCGGCATACTCGACCGTTGCCCCGGCGACGATTCTCCCGTTATTGCGCGGCACCAGATAGATTTTCTCCGACCACAGCACTCGTTCCATCTTCAATTCATCGGCGCGCAGAGCGGCCATCTGCCCTTTTGCCGGACGCACAGGTGCGTACGGCGGAATCCCTTCGATCGCTGCCGAGAAGCACCCTGCGGCGATGATCGTCCATTTGGCTTCCACTTTTTCATTCTGCAGAATCAGTCCAACGCAACGATTCTTCTCTCGCCAAATCGCTTTCGCGCCGTTTCCAGAAAAAATCTCCGCGCCGCTCTGTTGCGCTGCCTCTAGAATGGCCGCCGTCAGCGCGCGGTTGTCAACGGACGCTTCGTCCGGCCGCAGCACGGCGGCTTCGGCTTCTTCACTGAGGGCCGGCTCAAGCTCGCGGGCATCTTCGGCGCGAAGCGGCTCGGCCCGCAATCCCAGCCCGTGATGCAGAGCGATAATGGTGCTGAGTTCCGCTTTGGTATCGTGCGAGAACAGCGCCTCGAGCGTCCCCTTCGGCCGAAAGCCAGCGCTCTTTCCGGAGATTTCCTCGACCTCCGCAACAAATTCCGGATAAAGCGCCAGGCTCGCCTTTCCTAGTGGCACCATCACAATCGTCCCCGGACTTTCCGGCGCCGGAGAAAGAATCCCCGCGCTGGCCCAGGACGCTTCCTGCCCTGGTTGTTGACGGTCAAAGACCGCCACTCGCAGTCCGGCGCGCGCCAGCTCCAGCGCGATGGCCCCGCCAATCACTCCGCCGCCCGCGATGGCCGCATCGAACTTCTTCATAATGTCATCTTAGCGCATCTGGCCGAAGGCGTACTTCGCAGCCATGCGCTTGCATGAACGACTTTTATCTCGCGCGAAGGAAAGCGGAATCCAAATCGCGAACTAGAGTGAACTGGCGAGTTCCTCGGAGAGCACTTGCGCTTTTTTTGCCAGGCTACGAGCGCGGCTCCAATCCGTAATCTGCGCGGCCGCGCGCGCGTCGTTGATGAAGCCTCTGATCTTGGACACCAGGTCCGTCTGCGCGGCGCTCAGGGTTTTTCCGCGCACCGCCCCAAGATTCCTCTCCGCAATGTTCAGGCTCTCATTCGTTTGTTGTTGGGCAACCGCGGATTCTTGTGGCGTTAGCTGTGGAGCGATCGTTGGCGCGTCGGACTTTTCGGCGTCGCTCCCCGTCGTCGCATTGGACGGCGCGCTGCCGCGCGGCCGCGGTGGCACAGGACGCAACCCAATCAAGCGGCCGGGCACAGCCGGCAACTCGAACCGCAGCTCGGGCAATGGATCGTCAGATGTATCGTTTCCTTCCGCGATGCGCGCCTGCGCTACTGGCCTGACCATTACTGCCGTGGCCCAGGGGATATCCGGCCGCCTCCTTACGCTGCATCCCTCCAATATCAATGTCGCGCAACAAAGAAAAATGAACGAAGAATAGCGTGCCAATACCACCAAGGATCGGACTGGGTTTTCCGTCATGTTCAGGCCGCGAGTGGCAATTCGATTCGGAACGTTGTGCCTCGGCCGACCTCCGAAGTAAAGTCTATCGAACCATTGAGAAGCTGCACAATCCGAAACGTGCTTGCGAGTCCGATTCCGCTACCTCCCGGTCGCGTGGTGAAAAACAATTGGAATATTTTCTGCCGGTTTTCCAGTGGAATGCCTTTGCCGGTATCGCCCACGCTGATTTCCGCCATTTCACCGCGGCGGCTCAGGACCAGCCGCAATTGCCCGCCGCTGGGCATGGCGTCGGCGGCGTTCAGCACCAGATTTAGCACCGCCTGCTTGAGCAATGCGCGATCCACGTACACTTCCGGCACATCGATCGGCAACAATTGCGCCAGTTGGATATTGGATTTCTGAAGTTGCGGCCGCGCGAACTCCAGCACTTCCTTCAAAAGCTCCGCCAGTTGCGTCGATTCCAGGCGAATATCCATAGGCCGCGTGAAATCGAGGAAGCGCTTCACGACGGCGTCCAGCCGGTCGATTTCCTTGTCCAGCACCTGAACGGCTTGTTGCGACGCGCCGTCGGACTCTCCGGCAAGCGATTCCTTCAGGTTTTCCAGCCACAACCGCATGGAATTCAGCGGATTCTTCACCTCGTGCGCCACGCCGGCGGTGATGCGCCCCAGCGCCGCCAGCCGCTCGCTCACTTGAAGTTGCGTGTTGATGCTCTCCAGCGAATCCAAGTCACGCAGCGTCACCAGCGCCCCCATGCGCTCGCCATCTTCTTGGATGGCTTGCACGCTGACGCTCACGCGCCTCGGCCCTTCGCTCGTCTCCAGCTCCGTTTCGGCCGCCACTTCGCTCAATTCGTCGCTCTCAATGTGCAGCGCCTCGTGCAAGGGATGCCCGGGAGGAAAAATTTCCGTCACGCGCCGTCCCAGGAACTGTCCCGCCGGTTCACCAAGAAACTTTTCCGCGGCCGGGCTGATCATCACGGCACGCGCATCCCGCGTGAACAGCAGCAATCCGTCCTCGAGACCGGCCATCACCGAATTCATGTTTTCGCGCATGGTGCTGAAAATTTCGTGTACACCGCGCAATTGCTGGCCCACCTGCGTGATTTTCCGGCTCACCAGTCCAAGCTCATCGCCGCTCCCGCCGAAGCCGGTGACCTCCGGGGAAGGCGCGTCGTATTGCCCCGCGGAGATGCGGTCCAGTTGGGCTGAGATGTCTCGTAACGGCTCAAGTGTTGCCCGGCTGACCACCGCGGCAAGCAGCGTCGAAATGGCCACTGCCATCAGCGCAAAAATTCCAGACGTACGCAGGGCGGGAGCAATCTCAGCCAGGAGCAATCCAGTTGATATGGCCACGCGAATCTCGAAAGGTTGGCCCCCGGCCTTGAAAGGTAAATTGTACTCGTAGATCCTTGGTTTGCCGCGCAACACAGTGACCTTGTGCAGAAAGCCGCGTTGCATCAATTCCGAAATCGGGCTGCGCCCTATGTGGAATTTCCCCTCTTCAGACTTGTCGCTCGAAACCAGCACGATGCCGTCACGGTCGATGATGGTAACTTCGTAGATCGCCGGTGAACCAATCGCCGCTTTTAGTTGCGCCTGCAGCCCCTCGCTGGATTGCAGCGCGTAACGCACATAGTCGTGGATATCTTCAGCGGAGTTCGATTCCGGCCGCCAGCCGTGGCTGCTGGCGTCGGCGAGGGCGCGCTGCACCCATTCAAAACTGTCTCCTGCCAGTTCAACCGTGCGCTTGTTGTTTTCGCGCAGCACCTGTTCCAGCAACTGCCAGAAGGACACACCGGACAAAACCGCCGCGACGAGCAGCACCAGGCTCGTCATCACCAGCGTAAGTTTTGTCCGCAGCCGCAGCTGCATTCTGCGTCCCTATTCCGCTTCGGCGCGGTCGCCGCCGTATTCTTTCAGCTTATTATGAAGCGTTTTCAGGCTAATGCCGAGCAGTTCCGCCGCCCGCGTTTTATTGTTCCCCGTTGCGCCCAGCGTCTGCAGGATCAGTTCGCGCTCCATCGCATCCACCGTCGTTCCCACGGGAAACTTGATCGCGGAAAGATCGCTCGGTCCTTTCGCTCCCGTCTTCCCGAATTCTCCCGGCAGGCACGAGCGCGTAATCAGATCTTTTTCGCACATGATAGCGGCGCGCTCCAGCACGTTCCGCAGCTCGCGGATATTTGATGTGAAACACGTTCAAGCGGAAGTACAGGTCCTGCCGCAACTGGCCGCTGCTGACGGCTTGCTCTGGTTCCTTGTTGGTTGCCGCAATAACGCGTACGTCCACCGGGGTCTCGCTCTTGCTTCCCAGCCGGCGGACTTTGCGGTCTTCCAGTACGCGCAACAGCTTCGCCTGCGTCGGCGCCGGCATTTCGCCGATTTCATCCAGCAGCAGCGTTCCCGAATCTGCTAGTTCGAAGCAGCCGATGCGCCGCTCGGCTGCGCCCGTGAACGCCCCGCGCTCGTGGCCGAAAATTTCGCTTTCCATCAATGTCTCGGGGATGGCGGAGCAATTGATCGCCACAAATGGTCCGTTCGCGCGCGGCGAAAGCTTGTGTAGCGTCCGGGCCACAATTTCCTTGCCCGAACCGGTCTCCCCAGTGATCAATACCGACGCCGAGCTCGGCGCCGCCGTCTCCACGATGCGCATCACTTCCTGCATCTGCTTTGACGCTCCGACGAGGTCGCCCAGCCGTCCCGTCTCGCGCAGTTGCCGCTGCAGCACCGCGAGTTGGCGTGCGTCTCGCGCTTTGCCCAGCGCCCGGTCCAGCAGGGCGCGCAGCACCGGCCCCTTCAGCGGCTTTTCTATGTACCAGAACGCTCCCGCCTCGATCGCCGCCACTGCGCGTTCTTCACTGCCTTTGCCTGTAATGATGATGGCTGGCACGCCATGCAGTTCAGTCCCGAGTTGTTTCAGCAGGTCCAGCCCGTTCATCCCAGGCAATTCGACGTCGGCGATCAGCGTGTCCGGCTGGTAGCTCGCAAATTTTGCCAGCGCTTCCTCCGCTGTTCCCACGCCCACCACGTCACAGCCCCAGCGCTGCAAGAGCTGTTCGTAGCCCTTGCGCGCGTTGTCTTCGTCTTCGACAATCAGCACGCGGTCCTTCCGCTCCACCATTTCGATGGCCCGCACCGCCGCCCGTGTTTCTTCCCCCATGGGTCTCAGCCTCTCTTCGACACGTTCTAAATGATTGACGTAAACACTGCTGTGCCGGACACTTCGACTCTAGCAATCTGCCCGCCGCTTGCCAAGTTCTCTGGGATGCACCCAACTGGCGCGCCGGGGGTACCGTCCCAGCGAGGTGAATTTCGGGGAAGGCTCGGCGAATTGCCACTTGTCCGTAACTGCCTCGATCAGGACGTAGCTCGCCGGTGGCAAAGAAGTGTTAATCAGGCAATACCGGCCGTGACTAATGTGGCCCAGCGCCTTCGATCGGAGCCACTCTCGGTTGTGCGTCCGGCGGGCAGTGTCCGCCATCCTGGACGGGATTGGGCGCAAGGTTCATCCGCGCTCCGCACACGATTAGCTGGGTTTCGCCGGGACCCTGGAAAAATGTGAATCCCGGGCGATTTTTCCAAGCCTGCGGTCCTCCCAGCCTGATCCCGTGCTGCAAGGTCACGTCGTGGATCCTTGTGACCATGGCTTCGTACTCTTTGTCGCCTTGCCGGTGTCCGGAAAAATTGCCCAGGTCGGTGCTGGCGGCGAAGATCACATCGATCCCGGGAACGGACGCAATCTTCTCGGCGTTCTCGACGCCGATCGGTGTCTCAATCATAATCACTACCACCATGTTTTCATTGGCGGTCTGGCGGTAGTCGTTTCCCCACAAAGCCCCATACTGCCCGTTGCCTTGGCTGCGCCGCCCCTCGGGCGGGTACTTTGACCACTTCACTGCTGCCTGCGCTTTCTCTACCGTGTCAACCGTCGGAACGATAATCCCGACTGCGCCGATGTCCGTGGCTTTCTGGATATCGCTCTCCGTCGCGTCCGGGACGCGAATAAAAGGCATCGCTTGGGCTCCCCTGCAGGCCCAAATCATTCTGGCCACGTCCTCATAGGTAAGGGGACTGTGCTGCATCTCGATCCACAAGAAATCGTAACCGGCGTTCGCCATTGCGCAATAGATGTTCGGGTCGGGAGAGAAAATGGTGGCGCCAACAATCTGCTGGCCTTCCATGAGTTTCTGCTTGGCCGTGTTGTAAAGTCGCACTGGCGCCTTTTGCCGTGGTGCCTGCGACTCTCCAGGGGTTATCCAGCACAAAACCATACAAATCACGGTGAATGAGACGGCTTGCTTTGCTCGCATCGGCTTCTCCTTGGACAGAAGCATCATTTCACGCTGCCGCAAAAAAACTTATCACTACGCTGGCAAAAAACAGACACACGCCCGCGCCAGGTGCCTCGCCATTCTTGCATGAATGCCGCGCCACGCGTGACTGGTACCTGGATTACCGGACCGATCCGCGTTGATCGCGAGCTACCCCAGGAAAGGATCTTCTCCAGTGGTGAGTCTGCCAGTGCTCCTAGCGCGATTCGACGCCTCGGTCGTAGTGATTCAAGCTAAAGGGGCCCATCCTGTGGTTTGAAACGGAACACGAATGCTCGTCACTACTAAGCATAGACTGAAGTGGGATCCCGATGACTAGTATGGAAGCGCGTTAACAGAGGGCATCGTGGCTTACAACAATTAGGCTTGCCTTTTTGGCCTTATGCCCGATTTGTTCAGTCAAAACCATCTCCCTTAAAATCAGTATTGATGAGCTGCAAATCTCGTAAACCCTTTATTTTGATATCCTTGCAATGGCAATAACGTACTTGACGCACAAGTGCGTCTAAGGTAGGGTGAAATGCATGACAGGGCAGCATCATTGCTTATTTTTTATTCGCTGCTCTATGGCATCGTCTACCGCTTTGTCCACATCCCTTTGAATGCCCTGGGATGGTTGTGCCAACCATTGCCAATTATCGCCGGGAGCGCCTATGAATCGGAAGTAGCCCCTCGAAGTGGGATACCAAGTGGCTTTGTAATCTACAACTACTGTCATGTCCGCTTCTGTCGGAACAATTGGCGGAAGTTGCTGTATCTCACACGTAAGAGTTTTTCCTTCGCCGCGATCCAAATGTTGATTATCCCAAGTTTTATCATGGAGAGTGCCTTGCGTCACATTAACTTTGAGAGGCTGATTGGTAGCCATTCCAGACATCTTGTGGAAATAGCAATGCACCGTAACAACTTCAAAACCAAAGTATCCAGTATTGGAAATTCGGAACGGAATCGAAAATGGCTGTCCATTTTTTAGCGGCGCACATTGCGGCACAACGGCTATTTGAGGTCGTAACTCTACTACTCCCACTGACCCCACTACCCCTATTACTAGTCCTAGAATCGTGGGTAGTGTCCAAGTACGAATTTTCCCGTGGTGAGGCTGTGTTGTTCCGGATGGCATACGTGATTTCCCTTCTTGCGTCTTGCTGTGCAACTATCGCTCTCGTTGCAATCTATTGGCGGTAATATGAGAAACATGAAAAAGAACGCCGAACGAGAGAAATTTGAACGCACCATGACCGCGCTATTTAGAGTAAAGAAAACGGAACTTGCAGAGAAGATAAAGAAGAAACCAAAAAAAGGCAAGGATTAGGCCGCTTTACGATGGCCGCGTCCCTGCCTCTTCGTGGTGCAGCGAATCGGTGCCTTTGCCAGTCAGTTCTTGATAGGTGACACGACGGCCAGCGATATGACACATAGCCATTTGAAAACGGTCCCCATCGCCAATGAAATGGTCCTTCTTGGCGCGATTGTTGTACCTGAAAACCTGTTCGTCCAGATAGCGGAACAGATGGAACGGCTCGACGTTTACATAAGTGCCCTTCAATCCGCGCTTGAGCAGGCTCCAGAAATTCTCCAGCCCATTCGTGTGGACCTGCCCGTCAACGTATCGTTCGGCATGGTCTACGACCGCATGTTTATACCCGAAGTTGTTGAGCCTGTCATAAGACGCAAAGTTATCCGAGTAGATCGCGCTACCCGCCTTGATGTGAGCGCGGACTTTCGTTTCCAGTTCATGCCGCTTACGTCCACTCAGGGATTCGGCGCGAACCTTGCCGCCACGCTCAAGGACGCCAAAGACAGCCGCTTTACCTTTGGTTCCGCGAGCCAGAATAACTTTGCTTCGCTTGTCAGAATGCATGAAGCGAGCAGCGCCGCCGATGAACGTTTCGTCTACTTCCACTTCTTTATCGGGACCGCCGACCTGCATTGTTTCCTTTTCATGGAGAGCAAGGCGAACGCGATGCATCATGAACCAAGCGGACTTCTGAGTGATTCCCAGGGCGCGGCCAACTTCGTAGGAGCTAATGCCGTTCTTGGCGTTCACGATGAGCCAAACGGCAATCATCCACTTATCCATGCCGAGCGCAGAATCCTCAAAGATTGTTCCCACTTTGACGGTGAATTGCTTCTTACAGTCCTTGCAGAACCAGATGCGGCGCGTAGAGATAAACGAGTGCTCTGTACCCTCGCAGCGTGGGCATCTAACCTTGCCATCCGGCCAGCGCAGCTTTACGGCATAGTCAAACGTGCGCTGAGGGTCGGAGAAGAAAGCAACTGCTTCCTGCAACGTCTTGGGAAGCTGGAGTGTTGTGCTCATGGGTAAAGTATCCCATAAACCGTTGTGTGTGTCAAGTATATTGTTGCCCTTGCAATTGGTGGGCGTAGGGGTTGCAGAATCTCTTAGAAACGAGATCATCTGTACCTTTGTCCATTCGTTAACCGTTATCCCCTTTCTTTTCAGGCGATTCCGCACTCTTTGCGAAAAATCACCCGCGGTAGGGTGCCCACGTCCTCTTTGATAAGGGGAGACTCCGCGTCACTCCTTCACCAGGTATAGCGCCCGTTCTAACTCCAATTCGAGCTTGGCGCCCTTCGGCAGGTTCAACTCGTGGCCGCGGCCGGATTCCATCAGATAAGCCGTCAGCGCACCCAGAGCAGCGCCCTCGGCGGCTTCTTTCTTGTCCTTGTCCTTTACGCCTTTCACAGCGCCAATTGCAGCTCCTGCGGCCGCCGATTCCGCAGCGTCATGTTGGTTGCTGGATCGACCCTCGATCAATCCTTCTTTTGCGGTGCCGGGTTTCACGCTATGGTCGCCCGGCACGCTCACGACTTCCGCGACGATCGGCAAGCTGCCAAATTGTGTGCGAATCTCGTCGAACGTCAGCCAAATTTTCGCGCGTCCCCCCACTCCTGCCGGTTCCACGCGGCTGATGTGCCCGCGAATCTCGGCTCCTGAAGGCAGATAAATCCCGCTGCCGGCTTCCAGCGGCTCGAGGGTCTTCACTTTGAACTTCGTGTTTTCCTGTGTGCCCTTGGTGCCCAGCTCATCTTCGAGACGCACCAGGAACTTCGTCCCGGGCGCGACGGCGTACGTTTCCATCGGCAGCCCGTGTCGCTCTCCGTCTGCCTTCTGACGCAGCTGTTCTGGCGCCTGTGCCGTCGCTTCTCGTGGCGTTTCCTGGGCCTGGTCTTGCGCTCTGCACGCTGCCGCCAAACCAAGCATCGCCGCCAAAATCGCGATGCCTATAGATATACTGCTGAGTGTCTTTCGTTCCATGGTTTCCTCCCGCGAGATGCTGGGCAAACAGGGAATGCACCTGAGGAGCCATTACAGGGCGCTCAGCAGTGCCGTAAAGGGTTGAAAAATATGCACTTGGAGGTGCACTAGGGCAGACATCGCGGATTGCCGGAGCGCTGTCGGCGAATCCCGCCACCGCCCCGCAAGGGTTTCCCGACACCCGCGCCACCGAATTTCACTGTATCCGTCCGAATTCTTCCAGGAAGCGCCGAATGCGACGCAAAACAACGGAGTACATGGCGGAAGTCACGCGCCCAGTTTGCGTATTTTGCTGGCTCGGGTGGTACACGCCGAACAGGCGTGGAAAGCCGGGGGCCACTTCGGCTTCCGCGCCATGCGCGAATTTGTACAACGCGCGCGACGCAATCGCGCCGCGTTGCTTCAAAATTTCGAGATAGGCATCCCAGGCGATTTTTCCCAGCGCCAGGACGACTTTCGGCTTCAGGATTTCCAGCTCACGCTCGAAGTAGCCTCTACAATTCAAGATTTCTTCAGGGAGTGGTTTGTTGTCGGGCGGCGCGCAGCGGCAGGTTGCGCTGATGTAAGCATTCTTTAACGCCAATCCATCCCCGCAGTTTTCTGAAACGGGCTGATTCGCAAAGCCTGCTTTGTGGAGCGCGGAATACAGAAAATCCCCGGACCGATCGCCCGTAAACATCCTTCCCGTGCGATTTGCCCCATGCGCTGCGGGCGCAAGTCCAAGGATCAGCAGTCCTGCGTTAGGGTCTCCAAATCCTGGAACCGGTTTTCCCCAGTAGGTCCACTCACGATAAGCGCGCCGTTTCTCTCGCGCTACTCTTTCACGGTATTTCACGAGCCGGGGGCACTGACGGCAAGCGATAATCTCTTCGTTTAACACGCGAAGCTGAGAGCCCGCTTCAGGCATTGGCCTCATTTGCGCGACGATTCATCATGCGATTCAACTCGGCATAGGGAATCGCTCCCGCGAACATCGTCTCGCAAGAGCGCGCTCGCAACATTTCTTCTCCAATTCGCTGCACGGCTCCCATTGCGGCGCGCATGATCCCCGAACCCGCACTTACGCGAGCCACTCCGATTTTTTCCAATTCTGCCATCGGAAGGCATGCCGGGTTCGCAAGAATGTTTATAGGAGCCTCCACTGCCTTCACCAGCTTCGCGATCGTTTCGCGGTCGTATACCCCCGGTGCAAACAGGCAATCGGCGCCGGCGTCGCGGTATGCCCGCAGCCGTTCCACGGTTCGTTCAAAGCGCGTGGCCTCTTCGCCGATCGGGAGCAAATAAATATCCGTGCGCGCATTCAACACGAAAGGAACACCGATTGCTTTCGCCGTCTCGCGGATGGCGCGAATCTTTTCCACTTGCAGCGGCAAAGCCACATGAGAAGTCTGGTCATCGCCGGTCACGTCTTCAAGATTCATTCCGATGGCGCCCGCTTCGATCGCCGCTTTCACGGTTTCCGCCATGTCCTTCACGGCAGTGCCGTAGCCCGCTTCCAGATCCGCCGTTACCGGAACGCGCACGGCGCGGGCAATTCGCCCCACAACGTCCAGCATCTCGTCCCGCGGAATTCGCTGACCGTCCGGATAGCCCCGAGAAAAAGCGACCGCCGCGCTGCTCGTTGCAATTGCGGGATGGCCGCATTCTTCGAAAATCCGCGCGCTTGCCACATCCCAAGCGTTCGCGAGCACGAGCATTCGCGGCCCGTGATGAAGCTTTCGGAACTGTTCGGCTTTTTCGGCTTGTACGCGCACATTCATCGGAAAACCTCCAACGGAAAGATGCAGGGGCGAACTCGGATTTAGAGCCTAAGGTTCTTCCTTACCTGGCGAAACGGCCAATTTGGAGGGGCATTTCGCCGACTGGTTCCTCGCGATTGGCGTCGCTAGATTTTGTTTCACCCTCTTTTCAAAACTTCCGCCAGGACTACGGCTTGGTTGTGTTCTTGGTCTTTCGCGCCAAAGAGAAGCGTCAACGTTCCGTGTTCCTTTTCGATTTTCTTCAATTCGGCAAGCAGCTCCTTTTTCTGTTTTAATTCAGCGCGGTATCTCTTTTGAAACTCCGGCCATTTTTCCAGGTCGTGAGAAAAAGACTTGCGCAGCGCGTCGCTGGGAGCAACTTCCTTCATCCACAAATCAATCTTCACCGCTTCTTTTGTCATGCCGCGCGGCCATAGGCGGTCCACCAGTACGCGCGCGCCGTCTTCCTTCGCCGGTTTATCGTAGACTCTTTTGATGCGCAACATTACTTGCTTCGCCGCAGAATCTCTAGCACTTCGTCGTGAATGATTCCGTTGGTGCTGATGAGTTGTCCCGTATAAATCGTTCGCTCGCCACGCACGTTTGTCGAGCGGCCCCCGGCTTCCTCGACCATGATTCCGAGCGGCGCGAGGTCCCAGGGTTTCGAGGTCCAATCGAGCGCCACCTCGATCGCGCCTTCCGCGACGAGCATGTGCTGCCAGAATCCGCCGAAGGAGCGGCTGTTGCGCGCCGCGTCCAGCAGAGCGCGGATTTTCGCCTGGTCGTGTGCGTTCTTGCTCGGACCCGTTCCCGTTGTAAACACCATCGCCTTGCTCAGCGT
>WNFP01001764.1_pt1 | contig 19921 bp, 19 predicted proteins | sample 5400201 | NCBI WGS metagenome assembly WNFP01 (sample SAMN13153355, study PRJNA577476) | soil metagenome | isolation source: 115 cm saprolite under Madrone tree | place: USA:California | collected 2016-06-14
TTTGCGATCGATCAGTTGATGGATATGGGGCGGACGGCGGTAACGGTTCTGGGAAATTGCGTTGCTTGCGTGGTGATTGCGCGGTGGGAAGGGGAATTCCCCGCGAAGGTGGAAGCGGCAAGCTAGGGAAAGTGCGATTCGAACGAGTCGGCGCGTTCGAAGGATCTGTTAGGTTTGGGCAGCGACAGGGAGTGCAGCCGGAGCTGACGTCGAAGATTCCAATTCCTCGATCGTTTGGCGTTCGAGACCGATAAATACTGCGACTAAAACCCACTGAGCTAGGAATGCGGCGATCCAAATCGCAGGTCGCAGAGCCCACGCGGAGTGATCCAGCAGATAAATGGCCGAAGGCTCAAAGAATGCAGAAAAAGGAGTCCGCTCGGGTTTCGTGAAAATCCCGAGCGACGCCATCAGAATGGATGCGCACACATAGAAAATCACCAAATAGAGAACACCCATCACCAACTGATGTTTTCCGCGGCGCAGGCCCATCCATTGCAGGAATTGCATGTCACGGGTGATCCACGCGACGAAAAACAAAGAGCGCAACACGGCAAAATTCGGATTCCACTCCAAACCAGGGTTTCTGCCCTCCGCAACTCCCAAGACAATGAGCAGCCCAATGGCAAGGGTGCCCGCGATCATCAAGGGGGCCGGCCACGCGGTAGCCAACCATCGATTCGCGTCTGTTTGTTCCGCGCGCAAAATTCTTCGCACGCGCTCGCGATTCCGCAACGCGCTGAGCCCGAGGCAGAAGAAAATGCCCACGTTGAGAGAGAGAAGGATCGACTGGCTCTCCACGGGAGGCGCAGATTGCCAGTTGAAAAACGCGACAAGAAGGAGATTCAGATAAATCGCGAAACCCAGAGACTGGAGCGGCGAATAGATTTCGTAATAATTCGGGTCGCGCTTGATGTTGCGAACGAGGGCGAGCAAGAACCACGCGGCGAACAAGAGATCGATCACGAGGAGTAGGGGAACGTGCAGCACTTCTTGACCGAAGAAAACGTCCACGCCCCATTGGGACTCGAAACGACCGACCGGGGTTCGAGGTGGAGCAGACCCCAACTCCCCCCAACCAACGACTTCGGCAGCATAAAATGGGCCGAGGGAGTGTAGTTGAAAGGCTCGCGAACCACCGCCTCCTGAAGCGGTTCCACCCAGGAGGACGAGCAGCAGAAGGATCGCTCCGGTATGCGAGCCGCGAACCGTCAGCAGTGAGATCAAAAGGGCGAGAGCGTGGATGGTCAGTGTGGCCACCAGCAGGACCCCGTAGGCCGCAACGACGGACAGAAAGGGGCGATGTCCTTCGACGGCGCCAAAAATGGCCAGGGGCATCAGGCACAAAAAAACGAAATAGGTGAAGACAGGCGCGCCGAACAGTTTCCCCAGCGTCAACTCCAATGGAGTCAAACGTGTCACTCGCTGGTAGTCGAAGGTGTTTTGTTCTTTTTCGCGGTGGATGCTGTTGATGCAAGCAATCCCGCCACCTGCGGCGAGCATGAGCGCTTGGAGCCAGAAGGCAGTTTGCAGGATTTGCAGGCCCCAGCCATAAGGCCCTGAGGCGGGACCATTCTCAGTCTGGTGAGAGATCGCGAAGCCGATCACGATGGAAATAGCTGCACAAATGACGGCTGTCGCGAGGGACCTTCCCGGACGTAACTGGGAGCGGACGTTGCGTATAAACTCGGGATTGTTCCAGATGGCGATCACATTACTTCTCCGCTGGAGAGGCGGGAGAAGAGCGCTTCCAGTGTTTCGACTTTTTCTTCGACGCCGCATAGCGGGGCGCCAGCGGTCACGGCCTGGCGGACCAGTGCGGCGAGTTCCCCGTCTGTGCCCGGAAAGACAAATTCGGCTTCCGGGCCAGCGTCTTTTATTTCGCTGACGCCGGGCTGGGAGGCAAGCCAGGCGGCGAGCGCAAAGCCGGGAGCGGCTAGGCGCATTCGAACACGCTTGGTCATTCCGGCCCCGCGCATCACATCGCCGATTTTTCCGACGCGCAGGAGTTTCCCTTTTTCCATGATGGCGAGGGAAGTGCAGATTTCCTCGAGGTCGGAGAGGACGTGGGAAGTGATGAAAACGGTTTTTCCCTCGCGGTTGAGGCGGCGGATCAAATCTTTGAGTTCGAGGCGGGCTTTGGGATCAAGGCCGGAGGCAGGCTCGTCGAGGACGAGAAGCGGGGGATCGTGAACGATGGCGCGGGCGATACCCAGGCGCTGTTTCATACCGCGGGAGAGGCCGCCGACCAGCGCATCGTATTTTGTTTCAAGGCCGAGCACACCGATGACTTCGCGCACACGCGCGGAAATCTGCGAGCGTTCCATTTTGTAGGAGCGGGCGAAGTGCTCGACGTATTCCCAGGTTTTCAGGTCATCGTAGACAGAAAAGAAATCGGCGAGATAGCCGATGTATTGCTGGACTTCCTCGGCTTGCTGCTCGACGTCAATATTATTGACGGTGATGCGTCCGGCGGTGGGCAGCATCAAGCCGCAGATCATTTTTAGAGTGGTGGTTTTGCCGGCGCCGTTGGGACCGACGAGGCCAAAGACTTCGCCGGCAGGAACTTCCATGGTCAAGCGGTCAGCGGCGACAAGTTGCCCTGGCTGGCCGGGCGGGAGGTCGTATTCCTTTGTGACGTTTTGAAGTCGAATCATGTGAGGTGGGCGATTCTCTCCCGCGTTAGCTTTGTCGTCAACGCCTTTATCCCGATGATGACGCGCAGGGGTCCCTGCCACCGCGTTACATCTATCTTCCTTATACGTGAACGATTGCCGTTTGTTCCGTTGTTCTCGATGTCCTTACAAAAGCAGGTTGCGTGTCTTTTCTGTTAGTCGACGTCTTGCCTGCCTCGCGGTTGACGCTTTCAAGTTCCATCCGTCTCAGTATGCAGACGAACTAGCATGGCACGATTCCGCCAAGTTGGAAGCGCGGGATCTTTGTCCGGTTATCCACAATCGCGGCATTTAACAGGAGCGTTCATGGCGACTACTGCTACGGCACGGTCAGAACCGGACCTCTACGGCCGAATCGCCGCACCACTGCACACGATCTTAGTACTCGCGGCGCAGGGAGCTTTGGTGGTCCGAGGAGTAATTCGCGCGGATCAAGCGCGTGCAATGGCGAGTATGAACCGGATGACGATGTATGAGCGCACGATCTTATCGGAGTGGCTCACGGGACATCGGAATTGCGGCTGCGTTTTGGATTGGTTCCACACTGATCGTTTCGATTTTTGGCTCGCACGAGCACAGTGGGGCATCCGATCGGGCGGTGCAATTCCTGCTTCCACAGGGAGGATTCGAAATGTCGGTGTGGATCGTGCTTTCGATCACAGCCGGAATCTGCGAGGAGGCGATCTTTCGGGGGTACTTCCAGCGGCAGTTCATGGCGCTGACGAAGAGCGTTCCCATGGGAATTCTGCTTTCCGCAGTGGCGTTTGGAGCAGCGCACTCTTACCAGGGGCTTGGCGGGGCGGTTCGGATCGGATTGCAAGGCGGGCTGCTGGGGATTCTGGCCAACTGGCGAAGAAGCGTGCGTCCGGGAATGATTGCCCACGCGTGGGGAGATATTTTCGCTGGAGCGCTTGCCCGTTTGATGAAGATCAGAGTCGGCTGACCGCTGTTGGTTAAGCCAGTTTTCCGCGCGAATCACTGCCCGCACATTTTGCGAAGTCGTTGCCTGAAATCTTGAACTTCGGGTGTATAGTGCCGTGCGCACACCGAGGAGGGTCACTCCATGGAATTGTGGTCGCGGCGTAAATTTTTCCTTACTTCGCTTGCCGGGAGCGCTATAGCGAGCGCGGGCAAGTTATTTGGAGGAACGCGTTCGAACGGCGGCAGCTTGGCGGCTCTTTCGAATCTCGCGCCGGCCGCGCAGGGGAAGCGGCCACTGATTATTTCCAGCGCCAATGGACTTCACGCACTTGGGGCCGGGATGGACATCCTGAAGAAGGGCGGCGACACGCTGGACGCGGTGGTCGCGGCAGTCACGATTGTCGAAGATGATCCGAATGACGACTCGGTTGGCTACGGCGGGCTGCCCAACGAAGAGGGCGAGGTGGAGCTGGATGCCAGCGTGATGCACGGGCCGACGCACCGAGCGGGGTCGGTGGCGAGCGTGCGGCGGATCAAGAATGTTTCCCGGCTGGCAAAGACGGTGATGGAAAAGACCAATCACGTGATGATCGTAGGCGACGGGGCGCGGCGATTTGCCGTGGCTGAGGGATTCGAAGAGATGAACCTGCTCACGGAGCATTCACGGAAGATCTGGCTGGCGTGGAAGGCGTCAAGTTCGTTCAACTGGCGGCCGGGGATCGATTCGCCAGAGTGGAAAGAACACGCTTCAGCAATTTTTGACGGTGATGAAAAACAGATCGCTTACGCGGAGCGTGTGATTGCGCATCCGCGAACGGGCACGATTCCGTGCATGGCCGTTGATGCCAAGGGGGACATCTCGGCGACGACGACCACTTCGGGGCTGTCATGGAAAATTCCGGGACGCGTGGGGGATTCGCCAATCATCGGGGCGGGCTGCTGTGTCGACAATGAAGTGGGGGCAGCCGGCTCGACGGGCAAGGGCGAGGAAAACATCAAGATCTCCGGGGGACATACCATTATTGAAATGATGCGGCAGGGGAAATCGCCAACGGAAGCGTGCATGGAAGCGATGGGGCGCGTGGCGCGCAACTACAAGAACGACAGGAAAAAACTGGGAACGTTTCACATATATTTTTACGCGATCAACAAAGATGGGGTGCACGGGGCAGCTTCGCTGTGGCGCAATGGATATGAAGCGAACAAACAAGCTGCATACGCCGTACATGACGGAACGGAGCCGCGGCTGGCGCCCTGCACGCCGTACTTTGACGCCATCGGCGGGGACCAGTAGTCAACGATGGCAACGAACGCATCTTCTCCGCAGCAGACATCGTGGATTTCCAATTCGCTGTGGGGATTTATGCTGCTACAGTGCGTTGTGGTCGCCGTGTATGGGTCTACCTATTTCTTCCACACTCCCGGCGACGCGCACTTTTCCCACTACATCCAGTTGCTGCGCTTGCACATTGCGGGCGGTATCGGAGCGGTGCTGGCCGGCCCATGGCAGTTCTCGCAAAGGCTGAGGACACGCAACCTGAACCTGCATCGCTGGCTGGGCCGCTTCTATCTGCTGGAGGTGGCGCTGGGCTCGATCGCCGGTTTCGGCATGGCGGTGGTTTCGGGGGAGGGCCTGCCCACGCACCTAGGCTTTGGCATTTTGGCGGTGCTGTGGTTCGCGACCGGCTTCGAGGCGTACCGCATGATTCGCGGCGGCAATATTGAAGCGCACCGCCGGTGGATGATCCGCAACTTCGCGTTGACCCTGGCTGCCGTCACTCTTCGCCAGTACATGCCGCTGATGTTGTTCGCGTTCGACTGGCCTTTCCGGCGCAGCTACATTGCGGTCTCCTGGCTGTGCTGGGTTCCGAATGTGCTCGTTGCCGAGTGGATGGTCCGCAGACGCGGGTAAAACTTCCGGGCGAGCAATTTTCTTTTTTCCTCTTTCTATTTTCTATATTCTGAATTCATGGACCAGGCCAACATTCTGATTATCGGCGGCGGCGTGATCGGATGCGCGATCGCCAATGCCGTTTCGAAGCGGTGGCAGGACGTATTCCTTGTCGAGCAATATCCGAAGCTGGGGATGGCCACCAGTACGCGCAACAGCGGCGTAAATCACTCCGGGATCTACTACCCGAGGAATTCGTTGAAGGCGCGGCTTTGCGTGGAGGGGAACCGGCTGACTTACGAATTTTGCGCGAAGCATAAAGTGCCATTTCGTCACTGCGGGAAGCTGGTGGTGGCCGTGGATGCGCACGAGGAGGAGGAACTCATCGCGCTGAAGAAACGTGGTGAAGAGAATGGCGTGGAAGGCTTGCGGCTGATCGGGGCGGACGAGATTCGCAAGCGTGAGCCGCACATCAAAGGATTTGCGGCTCTGGACGTACCTTCTACGGGGATCGTGTCGGCTGAAGAGCTGGTTCACGCCTATGCGCGGGTGGCGACGAATCAAGGGGCGAACATTGTTCCGCGGGCGCGCGTGGTTTCGCTAGAGCCTTCCGGTAAGAGCGTTCGCGTGGGGCTGCGCATCGGCGATGAGGAGGATGCGCAGAACGAAACGATCGAGGCGCGGTGCGTGATCAATGCGGCGGGACTTTATGCGGATGAAGTGGCGGCGATGCTGGGGAATCGTTCATGGAAGATTTATCCGGTGCGGGGGGAGTATTGCGAGGTGCGGGGGCAGCGATCGTCGCTGATCAACAATCTTGTTTATCCGCTGCCGCACAGCGATGGATTAAGTCTCGGCGTGCACTTTACGAAGACGCTGTGGGGGACTTTTTTGCTGGGGCCGACGGCGACTTACGTCGAGGGAAAAGACAATTACGAAAAGAACCGGCTGCCGATCGCGGATTTCGCGCACAGCGCGAAAACTTTGCTGCCGGAAATCGAGGAGAAGGACTTGCAGCTTGGGTATTCGGGGCTGCGGCCGAAACTTGCGCCTCCGGACCACAAAGGCATTATGGATTTCGTGATTACGCGGGATCCGGCGGTGGCGCAGGCGATTCATCTGGTGGGCATGGAGTCGCCGGGACTGACAGCGGCGCCGGCGGTTGCGGAGTATGTGGCAAAAACAGTTGCGCAAGCCTTGGATTAGAGCAATCGACGGCTGAGGGCTTATCCTTGGACGATGAAATAGAAAGGTTTCTTTTTCCCAACTCTCAATAGATGTTTTGCGGGCGTGGTGAGATCAATCTCGTATGTTGGGTCGGTGATTACACGATCGTCTAGTTCTACTGCTCCCTGTTTGATCAGACGCTCAGCCTCAGCGCGAGATGGGGCGGCATCGAGGCGCAACAACGCTCGTGACAGTTTCATTTTGCCGGGCCTGGATCCGATGTAATTGTCTTCTGGCAGGTTCTTTATGGGCGCGTCCTCAGGAACGAGCCCAAGGCCAACTTCTTGCTGCCAATTCGCCGCAGCTCTCTCCGCGGCTGCTTTACCATGAAAGTCTCTTACAATCTCGCTCGCAAGCGATAACTTGACCTGCTTAGGATGAGTCGCCCCTGTTTCTACATTGAGTTGTAGAGACTTGATGACCTGAGTCGATTTGTCCGTGAGTAATTCAAGATAGTCCCACATAAGGGAATCTGGAATCCTCATGATGTTCTTAAACATGTCGTTTGCGGGCTCGGTGATGCCGATGTAGTTGCGGAAGGACTTGGACATTTTGCGTTGCCCGTCCGAGCCGACGAGAATGGGCATGGTCAGAATGGCTTGCCCGGGCAAACCGTACTCGCGCTGAATGTCGCGGTGGACCAGCAAATTGAACTTTTGCTCGGTGGCGCCGAGTTCAACATCGGATTTGAGTTCTACCGCATCGAGCGCGGTCAGCAGCGGGTACAGCAGTTCATGAACGGAGATCGGCTGGTTGTTTTGCAGGCGTGAACGAAAATCTTCGCGCTCGAGCATGCGCGCCAGCCGGTAGTGAGAACAGAGCCGCACGATGTCCTCGGCGGACCTTTTGCTGAGCCATTCGCTGTTGTAGCGGACTTCAGTTTTTTCCCGGTCGAGGATCTTGTAAACCTGTTCGAGATAGGTCTTGGCGTTGGCGTCGACTTGCTCGCGGGTGAGTGGGGGACGAGTTTCGGATTGTCCGGTGGGATCGCCAATCATGGCGGAAAAATCACCAATCAGGAAAACCGCTGTGTGGCCAAGATCCTGAAAATGCTTCAGCTTGCGGAGAACAACAGTGTGGCCCAGATGGAGATCGGGGGCCGTGGGATCCACGCCGAGATAAACGCGCAACGGCTTTCCGGTTTTCAACGATTCCTGGAGTTTGGCGCTGAGGTCGGCTTCGGGGATGATTTCGGCGACGCCTTTTTTTAGGTAGGCGAGTTGTTCGGCGACGGGTTTGAAATTGGGCTGTGTCATAGTTTCTTTGAAAAAAGGCGCCCGCCTAAGAAGGCGGCCGCTACAAATGCAATACGCGGCGGCCGGCGATTTTGTATTTTCCTTCCAGAACGATTTTAACGGCTTCGGAATAGATACGATGCTCTTCTTTCAAGATTTTGTCGGAGAGAGAGGCCTCCGTGTCTTCGTCGAGCACCGGGACAGTGGCCTGCAAGATGATCGGGCCGGCATCGAGATTTTCGTCCACGAAGTGGACGGTGCAGCCGGCGAACTTGACACCATATTCGAGAGCCTGGCGCTGGGATTCGAGGCCGGGGAAGGATGGGAGAAGCGAGGGATGGATATTGAGGATGCGATTGGGATATTTTGCGACGAAAAACGGAGAGAGCAGGCGCATGTAACCGGCGAGGCAGAGGAGATCGACTTTGTGTTCATCGAGAACGGCGGCGACCTGGCGGTCGTAGGCTTCGCGCTCGAGACCCTTTGAGGGAATTACGTGAGTGGGGATGCCGCGAGATTCGGCGCGCTGGATGCCGGGAGCGCCTTCGCGATTGCTGATGACGACGGCGATCTCCGCGTTGGGAATGCGGCCCGCCGCGACGCTATCGGCGAGGGCTTCGAAGTTCGAGCCCCGGCCGCTCAAGAGCACGCCTATGCGCTTCTTCATAAACGAAAAACGTTAACACAATTTCAGCGGTACTCGAAATGCAGATGCGTCCGGCCTAGCCTGAGCGCGCGCGCGTCATAAAGCAGGCGATGACAAAGAGAACGCCAAGCAGGAGATCCGCGCCGGCAAAGACCATGTCCGACTTGTGCATTCGATCTTGCAAGACGAGGACGATTACCGCGGCGCCATAACTGACTTTTTCGAGGACGGAAGGAATCATCAGAGGGCGATAGCGCACCGGGTCCGTGGCGATGATGATGAAGGCGACCTGCCATACCAATGAGACGCCAACGAATCCATAGAAGAATCCCGGATGCGTGATGGGAGGCGGATCGTTGCGGCCGATGAGATCAAACATGAAGTAAAGCGGCGTGAGGACCAGGAATCCCCAAATGCCGGCAACCCAAAATACAATCTTCGCGAATTTCATTTGTTTTCTCCGGTGGCTGATGATTTTGACGAGTTCAGGTGACGGACTTGCCGTGGAAGTTGCGAAGGCCGGTGAAGAGCAGCAGCGCGTTGAAGAATACGAGAGCGATGAACACGGCCACCAGGGAAAGATGCGGGAACTGGGGAACCATCGTTCCGCGAAGACCTTCGCTGGCGTACACGAGGGGATTTACCAGCACGGCTTTCTGGAGAATGGGGAATTTGTCGAGCGCGCTCCAGGGATAGTAGGTACAGCCGAAAAAGATCATGGGCGCGACGATGAGACTGAACATGAGGCCGATGTGGGTTTGCTGCATGCTGCAGCCGAGCGCAAGGCCACCGGTCGCGGAGAAAAGAGCCACGAGCAATGCCACAAGCGCGAAGAGCAGCGGATGGGGAACGTTGAGTTCGACGCCCGGGCGGAGCAGCAACCAGGCGGCAGGAATGACCATGAGACCTGCGGCCAACGCTTGGAGCGTGCCGGCGACGACCTTCTCAATGGCCAGCCAGGAGATCTCCATGGGAGCAAGGAGGCGGTCTTCGATCTCGCGCGTGAATTGAAATTCGGCGATCAGGGGCATGGCGACAGCCCAGATGCCGGTGCCGACCATGCAGATGGCCATGATTCCCGGGAGCAGCAGGCTTTTATAGGAAGGAGGCATGTAACCGCTGCCGACCATGACGCGGCCGAAGATGAAGACGAACATCAGCGGCTGCAGGAATGTCTGAAACAACAGTGCCACGAAATTGCGCCGTGCGACATGGGCATCGCGCGCGAGCATGGCGAAAAAGGCTTTCCAGTTCATTCGCGCAAGCTCCTTCCGGTATGGTGCAGAAAGAGATTTTCCAAGCTGGGCTCGGAGATGTGGACGTCGCACAATTCGACGCCGGCGCCGGAAGCCAAGCCGGCGACCTCCGCAACGAGCGAACCGCCGCGGTCAGCGTAGAGGTCGGCGCCACTAGTAGAGTTGGCGCGGACTTCCCTGACGCCGGCGAGGCTCTGGAGACGTTTGAGGAAATCCGGGGAGTGAACGCCAAAGCGGAGGCGGAGCAAGTAACCGCCGGGAACGGAATCCTTCAGCTCCTGCGGAGTTCCCAAGGCGATGACGCGGCCATGATCGATAATGGCGAGACGCTTGCAGAGTGCGTCGGCTTCTTCCATGTTGTGAGTGGTCAGGAGAATCGTCTTGCCGCTTTGGTTGTATTCGCGGACGATCTCCCACAAAAGCAAACGCGTTTGCGGGTCCAGGCCGGCGCTGGGCTCGTCGAGGAAAAGGACCTGAGGGTCGTGCATCATGGCGCGGGCGATCGAAAGGCGCTGCATCATGCCGCCGGAGAAGCCGCGAACCATCTGGTCGGCGCGATCGGTGAGCTTGAAGCGTTCGAGGAGGGCTTCGGCGCGCTTGGCGCGTTCATGCGAACTGAGACCGAAATAGGCGCCGTGGAAGACAAGAATTTCGCGTGCGGTAAGCGAGAAATCAAGATTAGGACGCTGGGCTACCACGCCGATCAGGCGTTTGACGGCGACTTGTTCTTGCCAGACGTCGTGCTCCCCGATGAACGCGTGGCCGGCGGTTGGGCGGACTCGCGTGGTGAGGACGCCGACAGTCGTAGACTTGCCGGCGCCGTTGGGGCCGAGCAGACAGAAGATTTCTCCCGGCAGGATGTCGAGGGAAATTCCGTCAAGCGCTACAATCTGCGGCTTGGGCTGTTTGGTCTTGGCTTTGGACGGGCCGAATGAGAAGCCGCCGGTGCCCGCCGCCACGGGGGGAGCTGAGTTGTAGACCTTTCGCAGGTCGCGCGTTCGAATGCCAGCTACCATGCCGGAGATTCCTTCCGGAAATGTCCCGAGAGATGCAGCTTGTTCGCGCTGAAGGTCATGAGCCGAGGCCTATGATCATAGGTACGCATGCGATGATTCCAGAGTATCGGCGTGGAAGTCAATTTCGGGTGAACGAGGGCTTCCCGGACTTTCCGAGGGCTGATATCCGTGCGGGAAAAGCGGCAGGAATGCTACCGCAGGCGATAAGAATCACGGTTTCGAGGTAGAATGCCGGTTCCATTTGCAAGAATCCAACTTGGGAAGTGCAAACGATGGCGAATCAGAAAAAGAGAATTGGCAAGACGACAATGAAACTTGCATTCTTGGCGCTGCTGGCCTTTGCGTCGATTCCGGCTTTCGCGCAGCAAGCGGGGCCGCGTGATCCGGCAGAGCCGGCGAAGGGAAAACCGCAAGTAAAGGCTTTGGCGCGCCCGGTTGGCAAGGTCGCGCGCGCGGGCGTGGATGAAAAATCGATGCGCGCGCTGATTGCGAAGCTGGTGGCTTGCGGGACGCGGCTGACGCTTTCGTCGTGGGAAGACGCGAAGCGGGGTGCGGGGTGCGGGCGAGATGCCATCGCGGCACGATTGAATGACATTGCGAAGGATTCCGGCGGGAAATTGCAGGTGGTGGTGGATAAATTCGAATCAACTTCGGAGCGGACTTCGGGGAAACCGATTTCACTGGAAAATGTTTACGCGATTCTTCCGGGAAGCGATCCGAAGCTGGCAAAGACCATATTCATTGTATCAGGGCATTTTGATTCACGGCCGTCGAATGTGATGGACGCGGAGGCGGATGCTCCGGGAGCGGACGACGATGCGTCGGGAGTGGCGGTGAGCGTGGAGTGCGCGCGGCTGCTAAGCAAGGCGGGCGCGAATGGACGCGGGACGTATCGCGCAACGATACTTTTTGCGGCGGTTTCTGGGGAGGAGCAAGGGCTACTCGGGAGCACGCATCTGGTGGATTGGGTGAAAGAGCAGGGTTACACCGTCGGCGGAATGCTGGATGACGATATTGTTGGGGCAGATCCTGCGGCGGGTGCACCGCATCGCGTGCGGCTTTTCTCCGGGAATGGGGAGATTGACGACGCGGATTCGCCTTCGCGGGAATTGGCACGGGCAATTGAGGAGGTTGATGGGCGCGCGGCGATTCGAATGATTTTCCGCGTGGATCGGTATGGGCGCGGCGGCGATCACTACCCGTTTTACAAGGCTGGATTGCCGGCGGTGCGATTTACAGAGCCGCTCGAAAACTACAACCATCAGCACCAGACGCCGCGCACAGAAAATGGCATTGCGTATGGTGATTTCGAAAAATATCTGAACTTTACTTTCATGGGCGATGTTGCCGGTGACAATGCAGAGGCGCTGCGGCAGTTGGCGCTGGCTCCAGCGCCACCGAGCAAGGCCAGGCTAACCGGAGCGGTTACGCCGGACGCGAAAGTGTCCTGGGCTGCAGAGGATGATGCGGAGCGCGCAGGATTCGAGATTCTGTGGCGCGAGACGAGCGAGCCACGCTGGCAGGTTTATGATTTTGCGGCCTCGCCGGGTGAAACGGTTTTGAACGGAATTTCGACGGACAATCACTTCTTTGCGGTACGCGCCGTGGGTAAGAATGGCGCACGCTCGATCGCCGTACCTACGGAAATCGAGCGGCGGGCGCCGCCGCTGCCTACTCCAAGCAAACAGTGATGTGTGAGAAAAGAAGACAGGCGCGTGGTGGCCGCAGGACGAATGAAGCGTTTAGGAGTGCGAGAAGAATTCGCCTGACCAAGAGACTTAGTAGATCGATTGAGAGCTCATGGCCGCGGACTAGCTCGACCCCGGCAGGGCCGCACAAACGAAACGCGTGCCATCAAACACAGTTACCGCTTTCGCTGGATGTAGAGAGGGAACGCTGACCCTTCCCCGCTACGGGCCCTGGAGCTCCGGATACCAGAGAGTGGTGCACTCGGGGCACATGGTGTGGGAGAACTCGAGCTGAGAACGATCCCGAATGTAGGCCTCGATTTGCTGCCACTTATCGCTCTCCTGAACTTTTTTGCAAGAAGCGCAGATGGGGAGAACGCCGGTCAAAGTTTTTACGTTGGCGAGGGTCTGCTGCAGCTCGGCGATCAGCTGATCCTTACTGTCTTCCTCGTGTTTGCGATGACTGATGTCGCGGCCGTTGATGACCACACCCTGGATGACAGGATGATCCAGAAGATTGTAGGCAACGACTTCGAGAGAAACCCATGAGCCATTGGCGTGTTTGGCGCGGTACTGGATGGAATCTCGCGCTCCGGGGGTTTTCCAGAATTCGGTGACGGCACTTTCAACAGCCGAGCGGTCTTCAGGATGAATCAGGTCGAAGCCCGTCGAACCGATTATCTCCTCCTGCTTATAGCCCATGACGTGTTGAAAGGAAGGACTGGCATAGCGAACGCGGGTGTCGGCGTCGCGGATGCAGAGAATGTCGTGACTATTCTCGACCATCTGTCGGAAGTGATCGTTCAACTCCCCCAGTGTGTGGTCTTGCTGTTCGAGGGACGCAAACTTGCGCACGATGCAGCACTGTAAAGGGCTGTCCAGATCCTCGACGGAGCGGAGGCTGACCTGAAGTAAGATCTCGCCGCGATCCTTGCGATAACCCTTTACCTTTAGCCCGAGCCTAGGAGTCGGCAGAGCGGGCACAGAGTCTCGGGACCGCCGCTGGCGCTCTCCTTGGAACAGGTCAGGGATCAAAAGGTCGGAACTTTGCCCGAGCAGCTCACCAGGTGCGTAGCCGAAGAGCTCTTCGAATTGTGAGTTGGCGAAAACAATGCGTCCTTCGCGATCGAAGACGAAGAGCCCTTCCGGGGCTGAGACGAGCACGGCTCTAGATACGGCATCAGTGAGCATAATTCTCCCTGGTGTCACGGCTTCTGAACAAGATTAGAACTTCAATTGCTGAAGAACGGGCGAGTCCGTCGATTGCCGATCGAATCGGAAAGCACGCGCGGTGAGGTCAGAGTAGATTTGCGCACGTTTGGTGTCAAAGCCAGTTGTACCGGTACCGCCACTGGTACGAGGACAGGTACTGCGCGGCGGTACTTGGACAGGTTTGGCCGCAAGCTCACGGCGCGCTAGTGTTGCGGCGCAGCGACGGGCTGGGCAAACGTGATGAAGTGGCCGCCGGGATCCTGGACGCTGAATTCGCGCATGCCGTAGAAAGCGGTGCGGACTGGCATGACGATCTTGACGTCTTTCATTGCGGCGAGGACGGCGTCGAGATTGTCCACTTCCATGTAGAGATAGGTGGGGCCTTTGCCGGCGGTGACGGAGACTTCCTTGGGAGCGTCCTTTTCCACGCTGGCGTAGGTCTGGTACATCACTTCGGCACTGCCTTTTTGAAAGGTGACGAACCCGAGCCTGTTGCCGTCGGGAACTTCGATGGTTTTCGCGAAGCCGAGGCGATCGACCCAGAAGGGGATGAGCGGCTCGATTTCCTTGACGAGCAGGACCGGGGTAATGCGTTTGACGTTCATGGATTTGATCTCCTGAGATGGATTGGCGCGAACCGAAGCGAAAAAGAAAACCAGGGTGGCGAGAGCAAGAAAAAGATTTCGCATAGTATATTTCCCCCTTGCATTGGTCACTAGTCTTAATTAGACTAGCTACTGTAACGGAGGCAGAAAACAAAGTCAAGGAGATTTCCGATGCCTGCAGCGACAGTCATTCAAGGGAAGAGCGCTCACCACAGAGCACGGCAACTGGGAGATCTGATTTCCATCGGGCCAGCCATGCTGCGCGATTTTGAGTTGCTGGGGATTCGCAGCGTGGCGCAACTGGCGAGACAGAATCCCGAGCGGATGTATGAAAAGCTGGGACGCATCGCGAGGCAACACCAGGATATTTGCGTGTTGGACACATTTTGCGCAGCGGTGGCGCAGGCGAGGAATCCGCGGCTGCCAGCGGAGAAGTGCGAGTGGTGGTACTGGAGCAAGAAGCGCAAAGAAGGAAAGAGATGAAGAGAGAACTGAACAGAGAGGCGCAGAGATACCCCGACAAGCGAAGGAAAGGCCCCGGAACAAAGAGGAAATTGGGTCTCACGACGCCGGATCTGGTGCTATTGAGCTTGCTGGCGGAGCGGCCGATGCACGGGTATCAGGCAAATCTGGAGCTGGAGCGGCGGGAAATTCGAGACTGGGCAAACCTATCGCGGCCGCAGGTGTATTACTCGCTGGAGAAGCTGGCGCGGGCGGGGTTCATCCGGGCGGCGGAGACAGGCGATCCGGCGGCAGGGCCGGAACGCAGCACGTTCTCAACGACGGCGAAAGGTCGGGCCGCGCTGGCGAATGCCCTGGAACGAGAAGAGTGGACCACCCAGAGAGAACGCCCGCCTTTTTTGACCTGGATGGCGCTTTCCTGGCAAGCGCGGCCGGGAGTCTTCCTGAATCAGCTGAAACGAAGGCGGAAATTTTTGCTGAAAGAAATCGCGAGAGAAAAGAAAACCATGCTATCGATTTACGACGAGGTCGGCCACAAGTATCACGAGGCGGTGTGGATGGTGGGCTTGATGATCGAGCAAATGCGAGTGGAGGTGCGATGGACGCACCGATTGGAGCGCGAGTCAGCGCGAAGAGCAGAGGCGCGCTATCCGCAGTTCGCGGAAGGATTGCCCCAGTGAAATTACGAGGGCCGGCGAAGAATCCGGAAATGCTGCCAGAAGGAGAAAAGAGCTAACGCAGAGGAGCAGAGAGCGAGAGAGAGGAGAGGCCCATGGAGACAAGGCGGAAGATGGTGAGGAATTGCGGTGCAAAAGCCTGGTTAAGCGAGGCGACTAGCGCAGGCCTGGCTGGAGCGATGTTGGTGGGAACGCTGGCATGCGCATTCTCCCTACAGGCGCAGGAGAAGCGGCCGACGGCACGGGAAGTGATTGCTGCGATTCAAGAGCATGTTGGCGTGCCGTGGAAGACGGAAACTGTGGATACGTTTAAGGCGGGAAATCCGGAGACGCGCGTGACAGGGATAGCGGTGACGATGATGGCGACGCTGGACGTGCTGCAGCGGGCGGCCGTGAAGGGAGAAAACCTGGTTATCACGCACGAGCCGACGTTTTACAACCATCTGGACCGGCCAGAAGGAATGGAGGAGAGCGACGCGGTGTGGAAAGAGAAGCGGGAGTTCATCGAGAAAAACGGGATGGTGGTTTGGAGATTTCACGATCACTGGCACCTGCGGAACCCGGACGGGATTCTCGCGGGCATGGTGCAGGCGCTGGGCTGGGAGAACTATCAAAGCGCGGAAAACCCGCACCTGTTCAGAGTGCCGGAGATCACGCTGGAGAAGCTGGCGGCGGATGTGGCGAAGCGGCTGAATACGCCGGTATTGCGAGCGGTGGGAAATCCGGAGATGAAAGTGACGAAGCTCGGGTTGAGCCCGGGGTCGGCGGGATTTCAACGGGAGACGCACGCGCTGGAAATGGAGAATGTGGAGGTGCTGTTGGTAGGCGAAACGCGCGAATGGGAAACGGTGGAGTACGCAGCGGACGCAGCCACAGAGGGAAAAAGGAAGGGCTTGATCGTGATCGGACATGTGCCGTCTGAGCAGGCAGGAATGGAAGAGTGCGCGAGGTGGCTGAAGACGTTTGTGAAAGAAGCGCCGGTCGAGTTCGTGGCGACGAAACAACCGTTCTGGACGCCGGCGGAGAGAATCGCGCGGCACTGAGCGAAATGACGATTCGAAGGGTGCTTTAAGAGAGATTGAGGGAGCCGGAGTAGCTGACGCGGGCTTTGCCCGATTCGCTGCGTTCGATGCGGCCGATGAGAAAGAATTTCTCCCGGTGCTTCTTCAGGTCGGCTTCGACGGAGCGGACATTTTTCGGGGGCACGACGAGGATCATGCCAACGCCCATGTTGAAAGACTGGAGAAGTTCGTCGGTATCAATTTTTCCGAGCCTTGCCAGATATTTGAAAATCGCGGGTATGGGCCAGGAAGCGAGATCAATGTCCGCTTTCACACCGCTTGGCAGAACGCGCGGCAAATTGCCGGGGATGCCGCCGCCGGTGATATGAGCAAGAGCGGAAACCCAGCCGCGGGCGACAATGTTTTTGAGCGCGGGCGCGTAGCAGAGATGCGGCTTCAGCAACTCTGCGCCGATTTTGTTGCCAACTTCGGCGACGTAGGTGTCCGGCTTCAGCTTGGCAATTTCAAATACAAGTTTGCGCGCGAGCGAATAGCCGTTGGTGTGCAGGCCGGCCGAAGGCAATGCGATGAGTGTATCGCCGGGCTTGACGGTCTTGCCAGTGAGGAGCTTCTTGCGTTCGACGGCGCCGACGATAAAACCCGCGAGATCGTATTCACCGGGTGGATAGAAGCCGGGCATTTCCGCGGTTTCGCCGCCGATGAGTGCGCATCCGGCTTTGCGGCAGGAGCGGCTCATGCCTTCAACGAGTTGCTCGACGACATGCGGATCGAGTTTGCCCATGGCGAGGTAGTCCAGGAAAAAAAGCGGCTCAGCGCCCTGCACGAGAATGTCGTTGATACAGTGATTTACCAGGTCGCCGCCGACTGTGGCGTGGACGCCCATGGCCATGGCGACTTTGAGCTTGGTGCCGACGCCGTCCGCGCTCGAGACAAGCACGGGCTCTTTCCATTTTTTGCGGTCGAGGGCAAAGAGCGCGCCAAAACTGCCGATGCCACCAAGCACTCCAGGAGTGAAAGTGCGGCTGGCATGGTGACGGATACGCTGTTTCGCGTCATCCGCGACGGCGATATTTACTCCAGCATCGGCGTATTTCATTAGAGGACCGTTTGGCGTCCGTTCCTGGCGCGGGCGCACTGCTCCGGCCATCGACCGAGTTCAGGATTTCATTTGAGCGCCGCGGAGGGTCGCTGCGCTTCCGTATTACCCGGCAAGTTTATCAAGAACGATTAGAACGTGTGGAAGATTCGCTTCCAGCGCACGATACCAGGATGAAGGATGGCATTCGCATAAGCGAAAAAGCGCTCGCTGATCTTGCCCGAATCCCAAGCGCCGGGAGGCGCGTCCAGCGACATGTAAATCATTACCGGCGTTCCTATGATGTCCTTTCGCGGGACGCAGCCCCAGAAACGGCTGTCGTAGGAATTGCCGCGATTGTCGCCCATGGCAAAGTAACAATTGTCTGGAACACGGAAGGGAAATTTTAGATCCGAGTAGCCCGGCGGCGCGGAACCAGGAGGAGCAGTCTCGCTGGGACCGGTCGTATATTTTTCGATAAGCTTCTGGCCGTTGACCCAGACGGCGCCATCGCGAATATCAAGGGTGTCGCCGGGGAGTCCAATGACCCGCTTCACATAATCCGGGGTGTCCGGTGCAAAAGGCGGCTTGAAGATAATCACTTGCTGGCGCTTGGGATTGCGCCAGAGCGCCAAATGCCAATTGGTGAAAGGCACGCCGGCGTCGTAGCCGATGCGGCTCATGATGAGGTGATCACCGATAAGTAAGGTGTTCTCCATCGAGCCGGAGGGAATGACGCGCGCCTGGCCGATGGTGCCGTTGATGAGGAGAAACGCCAAGCCGACCCAGAACCACGCGATGATCTCGCGCTGAATCTTGGTCTTGACCGGCAGGTTTGCTTCTTCTTGCTTTTGTTTTTTTTCAACTTTCATGTTCCACCACAACCGGCCGCTCTGAGGGCGCGGGTTCATTGTCATTACTGCGATTAGATTCGCCGGACCGGCCGTTGGAAGCGCTTTCGCGCACCTCGAGCTGCACCAAGTCCGTCGGATAGTTGCCCGTATAACAAGACGTACAAAACTTGCCTTCGGTGTCGTTGACGGCGCGGCGGAGCGCCGGGAGGGAAACGTAGCCGAGTGAATCCGCGCCCAGGAATTTGCAAATCTCTTCGGGCGTGTTTGAGGAAGCGATCAATTCTTCGCGCGTGGGCGTGTCCACGCCGTAGTAGCACGGAGAAATCGTCGGCGGGCAACTGATGCGCACGTGGACTTCTTTTGCGCCGACTTCGCGAACCATGCGGACGATCTTGCGGCTGGTAGTGCCGCGAACGATGGAGTCGTCGACGAGAATCACGCGCTTGCCTTCGAGCAAGCCCCGGATGGGATTGAGCTTGAGCTTCACGCCGAAATTACGGATGGCTTGCGACGGCTCGATGAAGGTGCGGCCAATGTAGTGATTGCGGATCAGACCCATGCGAAAAGGAATTTTGGATTCGAGGGCGTAGCCGACGGCCGCGGGAACGCCGGAATCGGGCACGGGGACAACGATGTCGGCATCCACAGGGTGCTCCTGCGCGAGGAGGCGGCCGAGCATCTCGCGGCTTTCATTCACGGAGCGGCTAAAAATAATGCTGTCCGGGCGGGAAAAATAGACGTGCTCGAAAATGCACTGCTGATAGGGCTTTTCCGGCGCAAAATGAATGGATTCGATACCGGACTTCGAAATGCGGACCATTTCGCCGGGTTCGATCTCGCGGACGTAGTGGGCGTTGAGAAGATCGAAAGCGCAGGTTTCAGAAGCAACTAACCAGGAAACGAAACCGCCGGGAGTGGTCAATTTGCCAAGCACCAGCGGACGGAAGCCGCGGGGGTCGCGCACGGCGTAAAGTTCGTCTTGCGTGAGTACCAGGAGGGAATACGCGCCTTCGACTTGATTAAGCGCGTCGCCGATGGCGCCGGACAGATTGCGCGCCTGCGAACGGGCGATGAGATGGACGATCACTTCCGTGTCGCTGTTGGTCTGGAAAATCGAGCCGCGATGTTCGAGCTTGCGGCGCCACTCGGCGGCGTTGGTCAGATTGCCGTTGTGGCCGAGGGCGACTTTGCCCTTGTTGCAGTCAATCATGATGGGCTGGGCGTTGAGGAGAGCCTTGTCGCCGGCAGTGGAATAGCGCGTATGGCCGATGGCGAGGCTGCCGGGGAGTTGGGCGAGCACGCTCGGCTGAAAAATTTCTTCGACTTCACCCATGGCGCGGTGCACGTGCAGGTCCGTGCCGTCGCTCGAGACAATGCCGGCGGATTCCTGGCCGCGATGCTGGAGGGCGTAGAGGCCGAGATAGGCGAGATTGGCAGCTTCGGGATGGCCAAAGACGCC
>WNFP01001389.1_pt1 | contig 19920 bp, 18 predicted proteins | sample 5400201 | NCBI WGS metagenome assembly WNFP01 (sample SAMN13153355, study PRJNA577476) | soil metagenome | isolation source: 115 cm saprolite under Madrone tree | place: USA:California | collected 2016-06-14
CAAGCTGGGCGAAGGCGCCGTAGCGACCGGCCCCTCCAAGACCAAGGAGAAACCCGCGGAGACAGAGGCCACCAGAAAAGAAAGAGAAGCGGCGATCGAGCACAACAAAAAAGCGGAAAGCGAGAACGCGCTCATTGCCCAGCTCAACCCGGCATTGCAGGCGCAGAATTGGCAAGCGGCCGAACCATTGCTACAGCAACTTTCCACCATCAATCCAACTCGTTGGGAGTATCTGCAGGCGCTGGGAAATGCGGAGTTGAATCTGGGGAAGTACGAAGATGCCCTGGCGACGTTTGGCAAAGCCGTTCCTTTGGCCCAGAGCGGCAGCGACCCCAAGGCCGACCCGGCCAAGACCAAGGCCGCGGTTGCGCAGATGCTCACAAGTGAAGGCAATGTTTATCTCAAACTGAAGAAGACCCCCGAAGCGATTGAGGCTTTCAATAAAGCCGCTGAATTGTCGCCTAACCCGGGCACGGCGTATTTCAACATCTGCGCTACTCAGTACAACTCAGGCAACATGGAAGCCGCATCCGTGGCCTGCGACAAAGCCATTGCCGCAGACCCAAACAAGGCCGATGCATACTTCATCAAGGGATCGTCCCTGTACGGAAACGGGAAGCTGGACGCACAGAACAAGTACATTGTGCCCCCTGGAACTGCTGACGCCCTGAAGAAATATCTGGAACTTGCGCCCGACGGCCCGCACGCCGCGGACGTGAAAGCCATGCTGGAAGCTATCGGCGCCAAGATCGAAACCACGTATAAGGAAAGAAAGAAGAAATAGTTTTATTGTTCTGGAATGAAAACGGGGCGACCCCGGAGGGTCGCCCATTTCAGTGCTGCCGAAGATTTACGTTGTTCGATCTTTAGCGGTATAATTTGCCGCAATTATTCTCTCGCCTTTTAAGCACTTACCTTTTTGAAGAAAACGGAGATTTGCAACAATGAAGAGACGCCCGATTCTCGCCGCAATCGCTCTGCTTGTGTTCCTGTTCGGCTCGCGAACGGCCTTTCCGCAGATACTGGCCGGTCCAGTACGCGGCAAAGTTACGAACAACGGCGACCCCTTGGCCAATGCGAAGGTTGTGCTGGTGAATGCAGTTGGGTGGGCGTGAGCTTTGGCACCTACAGAGTGGAAGTCATCAGTTCCAAGGGGGAAGGGCTTTATACGAATGACAGAGGACTCAGGGTAACAGGCGACGCCAACAGTTTCGCGGCCGATGTAGCCCATCCCGAAGCCAGTGGAGGCAGAGCGGGAGGCGCATCCGAGTCAGAAGGCGGCAGTAACAAGAAAATGTCCAAAGAAGAGCGCGCCAAAAAGCAGGAAGAGGAGAATGCCAGGGTCGCCGCTCTGAATGCCTTCATCACACAGGCGCAAAGCGCGATGCAGTCCCAGAATTGGGCCGAAGCCGAAACCGCTTTGAAGCAACTGATCGCGGCTGATCCCCAGACGACACGCTGGGAATTCTATAAGACGTTAGGCGACGTGCAAGGCCACTTGGGCCATCAGCAGGACGCGATCGCGAATTATGAAAAAGGTGTCGAGATCGCGCAGCGTTTTGCTTCGTCCAAATCGCCTGTAGATCCCAAGATACCGACCACCGATCCAGCCAAAGCGAAGGCCGGCATTGGCCAGATGCTGACCTCCGAAGGCAATGCCTATTACGGCATGAGCAATCGCGACAAGGCGGCCGAACTCTACAGCCGCGCTGCTGAAATGAGCCCGAATCCAGCCGTGGCCTACTACAACCTGTGCGCCATACAGTTTAATCACGGCGAAATGGCGTCTGCCCTGGCGGCCTGCGATAAGTCCATTGCCGCCGACCCCACGCAGGCGAACCCATACTACATCAAAGGAACGGTGCTCTATAAGAGCGGCAAACCGGAGAACGGAAAGTACGTGGTGCCGCCAGGAACGGTGGAAGCTTTGAGCAAATATCTGGAACTTGCGCCCAACGGTGACCATACCAGCGAAGTGAGAGTCATGCTGCAGGTTTCCGGTAAGCCAGCGTCTACTAATCAATAGCTCGATTCAGCCGGTACCGAGCAAACAGCGCTTCAATCAACAAGCGCCATGTCCGATCAACTAGAATAGCTGCCGCCATGAGCAGTCGGAGTCAGGCCGGTGTGGTGCCTTTCGAGCAGGCGAGAGCAATTGTCGAGCAATACTGTGAACGTGTTACGCCCAGCAGCCTCGAAATAGCGCCTCTGCTTTCTGCTTCGGGGCGTGTGCTGGCCGAAGCCATTCTGGCTGACCGGGACTTCCCTCCCTTTCCGCGCGCCACGCGCGACGGATATGCCCTGCGCGCTGAAGATACTCTCGCTGTTCCCGCAACGCTCCGGGCCATAGGACAAATAAAGGCCGGCAGCAGCTTTCCCGGCAGCGTCAGAAGTGGTGAGGCAGTTGAGATCATGACCGGCGCAGCCGTTCCTCAGGGTGCTGATGTAGTGGTGATGGTCGAGTATACGTCGCGCGTTGGAGATCAAGTCACGGTGCAACGCATCAGCGCACAAGGGGAAAACATTGTCCCTGCGGGAAGCGAAGCCAGCGCTGGAGAGGAAATGCTGCCGTGCGGCGCCCGCCTTGGTTTTGCCCAGATAGCTGTGGCGGCGGCCGTGGGCAAAACGACCGTCAGCGTCTACAAGAAGCCGCGTGTTGCAATTCTTTCGACTGGCGATGAAGTGGTGGATGCAGCGCAGTCTCCTGGCCCGTTTCAGATTCGCAACAGCAATAGCTATTCGCTGGCCGCACAGGTGATTGCCGCCGGCGGAGACCCTGTGGCGCTGCCAATTGCCCCGGACGAAGAGGCTGCGTTGCGGAGTTTGATTGAAGACGGCCTGAAGTCTGACCTGCTTTTGCTCTCAGGGGGCGTGTCCATGGGCAAATTCGACCTGGTGGAGCAAGCGCTAATAGGGCTCGGCGGCGAGTTTTTCTTCACCGGCGCGCTGATTCAGCCGGGACGTCCTGTTGTTTTTGGCGAGGTCATCGTTGATCAGAGACGCGTGCCAATCTTCGGATTGCCAGGAAATCCTATTTCGACCATGGTTACGTTCGAGCTCTTCGCGAAACCGGTGATCGAAGCCTTGAGCGGCGCCGTCCCGGCCACGCCGCCTTTTGCTCAGGCGCGTCTCACTAGAGAAATCAAGACCAAGACTGGCTTGACCAGGTTTCTTCCTGGCTTCCTGCGTGGAAGTCTTGAAGCCCCTCAGGTAGCGGTCATTCCTTGGCAAGGCTCAGGCGATTTGATGGCTTCTGCCCAGGCAAACTGCTATGTTGTAGTTCCGCCCGACCGCGATCTGCTGTCCGCGGGCGAGATGGTTTCAGTGCTAATGCGATGATGGACTAATGGTAAAGACCAGATTCAGGAAGCTATCCCACTATGACGCTGCGGGACGCGCGACCATGGTGGATGTCTCCAATAAATCGTCTACCTCCCGGGAAGCCGAAGCCTCGGCCTTCGTTGGCATGAAGCCGGCAGTGTTGAAAGCGCTGCCAAAAAATCCTAAAGGCAATCCACTCGAAGTGGCGCGTTTTGCGGGAATTGCCGCGGCCAAGCGCACGGCGGAACTAATACCTATGTGCCATCACCTTCCGCTCTCTTTCGTTGATGTGACCGCTGAGGTGTGCGAGAATGGCGTCCAGATTCGCTCCCGAGCCGTTACGACCGCCCAGACCGGGGTGGAAATGGAAGCGCTGGTGGCCGCCAGCGTAGCCGCCCTTACGGTTTACGATATGTGCAAGGCCCTGGACAAAGGCATTGTCATTCGGGAGATTGTCCTGGAGAAGAAGTCCGGGGGCCAAAGCGGTGAGTACGTTCGCAAGCGCTCGAAAATCCAGCTCAAGAAATAGCTTCCATGCCCAGCAACATCAAGGTCCTGCTCGTTGACGATAATCCCATGATCCTGGAGATGTTGCGTCAGGCGCTCAGCCAGTTCTCTACCGTGAGCACCATGACCGATGGCGCCGATGCCCTGCTCAAAGCCGTGGAAGACCAGCCCGATCTTATCGTTGCCGACTACGCCATGGAGACCATGGATGGAAAGCAGCTTCTGCAAAAAATCAAGGGCCGGCGCGCCACCGCCAGTATTCCCGTTATCCTGATGGCCAGCAAAGCGGACATAACGGAAAAGCTCAAAATGCTGCAAGACACAGTGGAAGATTTCATCGAAAAGCCATTCTTTCTGAAGGAAGCCGCCGCGCGAATCAAGAAAGTTGTGGACAAGATTTCGCTGGAGAAGATGGCCCGCGAAGCTCCGGGAGAGTCCGTGTTGCGCGGTAGCCTGGCCCAGATGAACGTGATGGACCTGCTGCAATCTCTCGATATGGGACGCAAAACCTGCACGCTCACCCTGCGCAATGAGAACGAGAAGTGCAAGATGTTCTTTGCCGATGGACAAATCAATCACGCCATATACGGCGACCTGAAAGGCGATCCCGCAGTCTACAAAGTGCTTACCTGGACCGGCGGTACGTTCGAAATTGATTTCAGCGGCGGCAGCAGCGAGCAAACTGTAACGCAGTCCACGCAGGGCCTGCTGCTGGAAGGTCTTAGGCTGTTAGACGAATCCGGCAGGGATGCGGAAGAAGAAAACGTTCTTGAAAGCTGATTTCTTGAAAACCGCCGCCGTCCTTACCATCAGCGACTCTTCCTCACAAGGCAAGCGCGAAGACGTTTCCGGCCCGGCAATTGTGCTCCAGCTTGAAGCAGCGGGATTTCAGGTTGTGCGGACCGCAATCATTCCCGATGAGTTCGAACAGATCAGCTCCCAATTAATCGCGTGTTGCGAGCAGGCGCGGCTGGTGATGACTGTAGGCGGGACCGGAATCGCGCTCAGAGATGTAACACCGGAAGCCACGCTGGCTGTTGTCGAGCGCACGGTGCCCGGCATTGCCGAGCGGATACGAAGTGAAGGCACAAAGAAGACGCCGTTCGCCGTCCTGAGCCGAGGAGTTTGCGGCGTGCGGGGAAAGTCGCTGATCCTGAATCTGCCCGGAAGCCCGGCTGCTGCCCGCGAATCACTCCAGGCTGTGGTCGAAATTCTTCCTCACGCTTTAGAGCTGCTTGACGGTCATACAGCACATAGGTAACTCGCTTACGCGTACCGCAGTATTTGATATCCTCACTTGTCGGTTTTTCTCATGAAAATCCTGGTCATTGGCGGTGGTGGACGAGAGCACGCACTGGTATGGAAGCTTCGCCAGTCGCAGCGTGTGTCCGACGTATTCTGCCTGCCGGGAAATGGCGGGATTTGTGAAGAAGCCAAATGCGTGCCGGGTGACACCAAGTCCATTGACTCGCTGGTGGGCGCTGCGCACCAAGTAGACGCCGACATTACGGTTGTAGGTCCGGAGCTGCCGCTTTCGCTCGGCGTTGTAGATGAATTTGCCCGTCGCGGCATGAAGATTTTTGGTCCCACGCAGGCGGCAGCCCAATTGGAGTCAAGCAAGAGCTTCGCCAAAGAATTCATGCAGCGGCACAACATTCCCACCGCGCATTACGCTGTGGTCAAGAATGAAGAAGAGCTGAAGAAATCCCTGGGGCTCTTCTCGGCTCCGGTGGTGGTGAAAGCCGATGGCTTGGCGGCTGGAAAGGGCGTTGTAGTTGCCTCCACAAAAGAGGAAGCGGCTGCAGCTGGCGTTGACATGCTCAATGGCAAGCTGCTGGGCACGCCTGCGTCCCGCGTGGTGCTGGAAGAATTCCTTCACGGCGAGGAGCTTTCGTTTTTGGTGCTGAGCGACGGTGAACGCGTTGCGCCGCTCGTTGCTGCGCAAGATCACAAACGCATTGGAGACAATGACGCTGGAGAGAACACCGGCGGCATGGGCGCTTACTCTACCGATGCTCTGATCGATCCCGCCATGACAGAGTGGTTGCTGAACCACGTTGCACGCCCGGTAATCGCAGGCATGAAATCCGAAGACGCGGAATATCGCGGAATTCTCTATTGTGGACTTATGATGACGGCGCGTGGCCCTATGGTGTTGGAATTTAATTGCCGCTTTGGCGATCCGGAGACCCAGGCCGTGCTCATGCGGCTGGACAGCGATCTGCTTGAAGCCATCGAAGCTTCCATTGAAGGCCGCGTCAGCGATGGCCTGTTCCAGTGGTCCAAAGACGCTACCTGCTGCGTAGTAGTGGCCTCGGGTGGATATCCCGGCAGCTTTGTCTCAGGTAAGAAGATTTCAGGGTTGGACCACGCAGCCAAACTTCCGGATGTTAAGGTTTTCCATGCCGGTACCGCGAAACGCGCTGACGGCTTTTACTCGAACGGTGGCCGCGTGCTGGGAGTTACAGCGCGCGCGCCGAAGTTGGAAGACGCAATCGCTAAAGCCTACGGAGCTGTTCGTTCGGTGCATTTCGAAGACATGTACTATCGGTCCGACATCGGCGCCCGCGCGCTGAAGCCGCAAATCTAATTTGATGAGAGGCAATACATTCATGCCTGAAAGCCCGCTTGTATCGATTGTGATGGGATCGGACTCCGATCTCGAGATCATGAATGAAACCGCCAAAGCGCTAGACGACTTTGGTATCCCCTATGAAATTGACGTTACCTCTGCCCATCGCTCTCCGGCACGGACAATGGAGTTCGCACGTACCGCAGCCAGCCGCGGAGTGAAGGTGATCATCGCGGGCGCCGGCGGCGCCGCGCACCTGGCTGGAGTGATTGCGGCCGAGACCACGCTACCGGTGATCGGCGTTCCTATACCTTCCACCTCACTGCAGGGTATGGACTCTCTCCTTTCGATCGTGCAGATGCCGGCCGGAATTCCGGTTGCGACGGTCGCCATTGGCAAGGCCGGCGCCACGAACGCAGGTATTCTCGCGGCGCAGATTATAGGACTGAGCAACGCCACTGTCGGCGGCAAGTTGAATGATCTCAAATTGAAGCTGGTAAAGAGCGTGGAAGAGAAATCGCAGAAACTCCAGCAGATGCGCAGGAAGCTGCCCTCCTGACGATCATGCCTCAATCCCTTGCAGCGGTTGCGATCATTCCCGCGCGTTTGGGTTCCACACGTCTGCCGCGCAAGGTCTTGCGAGAAATTGCCGGCAAGCCAATGATCGCGCACGTCTACGAGGCAGCGAAAAAGTGTCCGTTGCTGCGCGACGTCATCATTGCTACTGACTCTGAAGAAGTGCTGAGGGTAGCGCGCGCCAACGGCTGGAAAGCGGAGATAACGTCGGCGCAGCATCGCAGCGGAACCGACCGCGTGAACGAAGTGGCCCAGCGCATCAAGGCCGATGTTTACGTGAACATCCAGGGAGATGAGCCGCTGGCGCGTCCTGAGCATCTGGAAGCGCTGCTTGGGCCGATGAGTAACAGTAACGTGCAGGTCTCAACCATCAAAACGCCGTGTCCGCCACAAGACGTGGACAATCCCAACGCGGTCAAAGTCGTCACCGACAAGAATGGACGCGCGCTATATTTCTCGCGCTCCACCATTCCTTTTGACCGCGAGCGAAGCGGGACGATCCAGTACTTCAAGCACCTTGGCTTCTACGCGTATCGAAAACCGGCGCTCGAGCTTTTTTGCAGTCTACCCGAATCGAAACTAGAGGCCGCCGAGCGGCTGGAGCAGTTACGTTTTCTCGAAAACGGTACTGACATTTACGTGGCTGAGACGTCTTTCAACACGGTAGGGGTGGATACGGAAGACGACCTGCAACGAGTAGAACAGATAATTCTCAATGGCCTCTAAGTTTAGGAGCATCACCATGCGCAAGGCCCTTGTTCTCGTTTTTACCGTCTTTTTCTTCAGCTCTTTTCTTGTTGCGGCAGATGCGCCGCAGCACCTGCTGCTGGTCTTGAGCAAACCGGGAGACAAACTGTTGCTGGTGGACCCGGACGCCCGCAAGATCATTGGCGAAGTGCCGACCGGGCATGCGCCGCACGAAGTCACGGTCTCAGCCGATGGCAGGTTTGCCTTTGTCGCCAACTACGGCGACCAAACACCGGGAGACAGCTTGTCCGTAATTGATCTTGCTGCTCGCAAGGAAGTGCGCCGCAAAAACCTGGGAGCGCTGCGCAGGCCGCACGGGATTCTGGAAAGCCATGGGAAAATTTATTTCACCAACGAAGTGAACAAAGTTGTTGCTCGTTATGATCCGGCGACCGATTCCGTTGACTGGCTGCAAGGAACGGGGCAAGACATCACCCACATGCTGGTGATGACTGCCGATCAGCGCAAGATATTTACGGCCAACATCGCCTCCGATTCTGTGAGCGTAGTTGAGGCAAGGGGCAATGCCGGAAATTGGCATGTCACACAGATTCCAGTCGGGAAGCGTCCCGAAGGCATCGACATGTCACCCGACGAAAAAGAAGTCTGGACGACGCATTCGCAAGACGGCGGCGTAAGCGTCATCGACGTCGAGACGGAAAAAGTCAAAGAGACGATTCCTTCGCTCACCAAACACTCGAACCGGCTGAAGTTCACGCTCGATGGCAAGCTGGTGCTGATCTCCGACCCGGAGTCGAACCAGGTCCTGGCGATCGAAAGCAGCACACGAAAGCTGCTCAAGCGAATTGGGGTCTGTGCGATGCCACTGGGCATCCAGATGGTCCCGGGCAACAGAATCGCATACGTGGCGTGCGCTCAGGCGGGACAAATTGCCATCATTGATCTGCCAAGCCTGACCCAAACAGGCGCCATTGACGTTGGCCCTGGGCCTGACGGAATGGCATGGGTGAAATAAGAGGCCGCTTACGATGCCAGCTCGGGCTGTTGGTTTTTTTGCGCCCACGCTTTTGCGGCCGCAACACGCTTGGCGACCGCAGGATGCGAATGGAAGAGAATTTCCACCAGGCGGGAAGGCTGGCTCTCACTCAGGTTCTGCTGATTGAGCTTTTCCATCGCACTGACGTAGGGCAGAATGCTGGGTACGGATTTCCAGCAATAGAGATCGGCCTGGCGTTCGTTGAAACGCGAATAGGCATTCAGCGCCGGCATCAGCAGGATTGAGAGCACAGTGGAGACCAGGACCAGCAATGGCAGGTTGGCGAAGTTGGTCATCTGCTGGAACATGTGCCGCTGATACACCGCATACTGCAAGACCTGGTTCGCGGCCCAGAATCCGGCCAAGGTCACCGCGGCTTCCACAAGAATGGTCTTAAAGATGTGCCTGTGAACGTGGTGGCCAAGCTCGTGCGCGAGCACTGCTTCGATTTCGTCATTGTCGTAATTCTGCAGCAGCGTATCCGCCAGAATGATGCGGCGTGTGTTGCCTAACCCGGTCAGTGCGGCGTTGGCCTTTTTGCTCTTTTCGGAGAGCTTCCATTCGTACACGCCACGTATGCGCGTCCCCGCGCGTTCGCCCAGCCGCATGAGCCGCGCCTTCAGGTCTTCATTTTGCAACGGCACAAACTTGTAAAAGAGCGGCAGCAGCACCACCGGCGCAATCTGGGCAAACAAAACGAAGAGTCCCAGGCAGATGGCCCAGGCGATGATCCACCACAGCTCCGGTGAAAAACGCATGAGCCCGTAGACGATTTCCGCGAGCAGCGTCGCAACGGCTAGTCCCAGCAGCCAGCCTTTTAGTTCGTCAAACAACCATGAGCGAAATTTCTGGTTTGATAAGTGAAACAGATGCTCCACGCGGAAGCCGTAAAAATCCAACCCAACACCCAACAGCTTGCTTATTACGCTAAGAAGAAAGACGTAGACAAACAGTTGCAGCCAGTAGTGGTTTTCAAAAGCGCCGACGGAGATCGAGTGCAGTTTATTGGTCCAGCCTGTTGCCAACAGCACAATCAGGAAGCCCAGGCCGAGGCCCATGTCAGTCAACTCCAGTCGCCGCTTGACGCGGTTATATTCGCGCGCTCCCGGTGTGTCGGCTTGTTGGGTTGGGCCTGGAAGACTCATGGGTGATTGTGGTCTGGCGTTGTAGCTTTGAATTCCAGCGTGACAATTCTTGCCGGAGCGGAGCTCGTGTTGGTCAGCGAGTGTACAACGGGCTTCACCCAGCCGACATCGCCAACAACGCGATGCATTCCGGTCGGGGCGTTGCCCTTCACTTGCTGTTGGAGATCGAGGTTAGAAACCGCCACCACGAGATGTGGATTCAGAGGTACGTGTTCGGCGTAGATCGCGCCGGGCGGAAAGACCATGGAAGCCAGTGTCCACTGGTCGGATTGAAACAATATCTGCGAGCTCGGGCATGCGCTCTTCCCCGTTGCGTCGCACGGAAGCCAAACCGTGCAATCGGCGGTGCACGCGTGTACGCCCGTAGACGGTTGCAGCAACTCAATGGTGATGTTGTGGAAAGGAGTTTCGCCGGTGTTTGTCACCGCATGAGCAAATCCGCCCTTCGTAAAGCGGACTTCGCCATCCTTCAATGCCATGGAAACAGGGTTCTCGCCATCTCGTGCGTTGATGATCTGTGTGTTGCCGAGTGTAACGAAGAGGTAGTCGTAGTTATGGCGATGGACCAGGGTTGTCGCTTTAGGAGCGGCCACTACATTGAAAACACGCACCCAGTCGTTCTGTAATACCTGATGATGTGAAGGTTCGGACGTGATCTCCACGGTCGCTTGCTGTTGCGCCAGCACGAGAAATGCAACCAGCAAGACCGGGATTTTCAACACAGTCAACATAGTCTGGACGAGTGGCTTGGGTGGATTCTAACCACTAATGTATAAAAGCTCAACGCTTCATTTCCACCAAAGTACAATCACTCCCGCGGCCACGACAGCTCCCGCGGCGGCGCCGATCCAGAAATTTTGCCACCACGTGTTGGTCGTGCGCATGATGCGGCGATCGTTCGAAATCACCAGAATGAAAATTAGAATGGGAACGGCCAATGCGCCCGCCAGAACCTGAGAGCGATACAGCGCAACTACGGGATTCATCTTGATAAAGTTGAATGCTGCCGCGAGCAGCATGGCTCCGGAAATCAAAACGTAAAAGCGGACCGCCTCCCAGGGGTTTTCGTTGAGACCGCTTTTCCAGCCCATGGCTTCGGCCACGCTGTAACACATGGAAGCCACCAGCACAGGCAACGCCACCATTCCAGCGCCGATGATTCCTACGGCAAACAGCGCCGTGCTCAGCGCGCCCACGGCGGGTTCAAGCACCGAAGCAGCCATTCGGGTAGTTACATCGCGTACAGACGCTGCATGAAGCATCGCGCCTGAAGCTACCATGACCGAATAGCAGAGCACTGTGGTTACGATTGTTCCCGCGCGATGTTCAGAACCACGACTCGAGAGCCGGCCGGCCAGCGCGTCCTCGCGCCGCGACGTCGTCTGCCACACCAGCACGTAGGGTGTGAGAAGTGATCCCAATACAGCGATCACCATGGTCGGGTATCCCGCGTCGCGGGGTATGCGCGGAAACAGCGAATAGCTGACGACCTGTCTCCAATCCGGATGCGCTAACATTGCGGCGGCCACAAAGGTAAACAGCGGCAATGCCAGCACGGCGACCGCGCGCGTGAGCTTACGATAATCGCGGAAGATCAGGGCATACCACACGAAAAACGCGGCTGCGGCAATGAAATACATGCGCGGCAACCCTGCCAGCAGCGAGAACGAGTCGGTGACGGCCATGAGATCGGCCACGATCATCGTCAGGTTGATCACGACGACCACCAGCGCACAGGCAAGAGCGGCTGGGCGTCCGTAGTGTCTGCGCAGAAGATCTACCAGACCTTTTTGTGTCTCAAACCCAATCCGTGAGGAGACGCCAAAAACGGCGAACAGAAACGGAATCGACAGCAGCACGGACCACAGCAGCGAGTAGTGGTAGACCGCGCCCGCAGCGGTGGCGGTGAACACCAGCGCGGGATCGACATCAGCCGCCCCAGCGACCATTCCCGGCAGCAATTGGCGCATTGGCCCTTGCTTTCCGGAGAAGCGCCGCCGCGCTGGCCATCGAATGCTATCTTCCCGGCTGGAACTTGCCGCTTTACGGGATATTGGGAAGATCACGTCGCAAGTCCCTTTCAATGCGCCGTTCGTGCCAAAGCCGCAGCGGCCGGGAGTAATTGATGATCCCGAAAGCGGCAATCGCGGCCAGCAGCAAGCCGCTGCTGATCACCAGGAACACGCGCGAGGCGCCGGTCTGTGCAACTCGCAGAATCACCGCCGCATTCGCCGGCGTGAGCAGCATGGAAGCAGCCAACGCCAGCATGCCAATTCCAGCCAGGAGGCTAGTCACGTTTTTGGCCCACCGCCCGGTGGCGTGATAATCGGCAAAGAATGAAAACCCAAGCGAGATCAGCCCTGCAATCACCACAAAATTCGCCAGGACGGTAATCGAAGACCTTAAGTCCATGCCCTGTATGACGACCCAGAGGAGCCGCAGGTTGGAACAGCAGGGTGGGAATACTAGGGCCTTCAACTCGAGTCGCAGGAGGGGTTCAACAACTCAGGGGCTTACGGGTCTTAGAAGACGACAAAGTGTTTCTTCTTCTTGTGCTTCTCAGCAGCGGCGACCGGATCGTTAGCGGCAACCACCAGGGGTTTGGCCTGATTCGGGCTGGCGCCGCTGTCTACAAAGCCCGGTTTGATTTCAATGTAGGCTTCTTCCCGCAGCTTGGTCAGATAGGCGCGGGCCGCCGGCTCCAGTTTTTGCACGTAGATCGTCTCGCGGATCTTATCGCTGATGTCTTTCAGCGCGGGTATGCCGGGCTGCTTGTGCGCCACCACCTTGAAAATGATAAAGCCCTGCTTGGTCTTTACCACGTCAGTGTATTCGCCGGCTTTCAGCGCAAATGTCTTGTCTTCCAGTTGCTTGGCCAGTTCACCGCGCTTGAAGGCTCCGAGATCGCCACCCTGAGCCGCGGTAGGGCCATCAGAGTTTTTCTTTGCCATTTCTTCAAAGTTCGCGCCCTTGCGCAACTGCTCCAGCAATTGGTTCGCTTTGGCTTCAGCGTCCTTCACCTGCGCTGGATCTTCGGGCAGGGGAGCGGGCGCCGCTTTGTCTTTGTTTTCCAGATTTTTTTGCAGTGGCTGGGTTGAGACGAGGATCTCGCTCAACTGAACTTCCTCAGGCGCCGCCATATCTTTCTGGTGTTCGTTGTAGAAGGCCTGCACTTCCTCGTTCGTGATGTGCAACCGTCCGCCGACCTCGCGGCCGATCACCTGCTGCGTGATCACATTAGTGCGAATCTGGTCTTTGAAATCCTCAAACGAGACGCCTTGCTTCGACGCTTCCTTTTCCAGATCCTCAATGCTGGCCAGGCCCATCTGTTGGCGAAGCTCGTTCAACCGCTTGATGAGTTCAGTGTCGCCCGTAATGCCTAGTTCCTTGCCCTTCTCCAGTAGCAGTTTCTGGTCAATTAGATCGCGCAGCACGTTTTTCTGGGCCTCATTCCATCTGCTTTGCCATTCGCCGGGAAAGCGTTGCCGCAACTCTTCCTGTGTGGCTTGCGTGCCTCTCTGCAGGTCGGCGCGCGTGATGATCCAGTCATTCACGCGAGCAATAATCTCGTCTACGATGTTGTCGGCATGGGCGAACGCAAAGAGGGCGAACAAAACGATGACCAAGGAAGATTTCCTGAGCATAAAACAGCCTTTAGAACTGGGAGTTACGGACTATCCGTATATTCTAGCAGCGGTGCGGCCTGGCAGCCACCCCGGTTACGCCATTCAAAAATCAGCTACTTAGGAGCTACTTGCTCTTCTTCTTGCCGCCGAACAATCCGCCCAGCGCGTCCCCCAGGCCTTTAGGGTTCGCTGGATTCAAGGTGTTCTTCAACACGGAACCCACCGCTGGCCGGAACACCGGATTCGCCGTGGTGCCTTCAATCAGAAAGGGAATGCCATTCCCCGGTCCAGTAAGAGCCGCCAATCCGCCGGTGAGGCTGGTTGCTCCGCTTGCCAGCTTCAGCGCCATCTTGAAGTTCAGGGCATTGTTCGGGCTGATAACGCCATTTCCCGTGAGCTGCCCGATGGAGGGTACGTCGAGAAAGATGTTGTCCGCTCGAATGCCTTCGGGCGCAACTCGCATTGCGGCGTTGAAGGTCTGGATCAATGTATCCGAGCTGGGCCTGACCCCAGCAAGCGCAGCCATGGCGCCGAGTTTGGAAGTCAAGTCATAACCGGAAAGATGCGCGCCGCTCACGTTGACAGGACCTGTAATCACCAGGCGGTCGAGCGGACCCTGAGCGGTGAGTTCGGTGTTGATCGTGCCGCCACGCAATGACGCTCCTGATGGTAGAACCACGCCGAATGCCGGGAGCAGTCCATCAACATCATTGACAGCCATGTTCTTACCGAGCAGTTTCAAATTGGCCACAATTGCCTCTCCGCGTCCATTCAGTGATCCGGAGAGATTCGCCGTGCTGTTGCCCGTGTGCACATTGGAGTTGATGGTGCCGGATTCCGAGTCGAGCGCGTAGTCTGAAGAGTAATCCAGCGCAACCGGCTGCCGCGAAGGCCCGCCACCTCGCACGAGCTTCATGTTATTGGCTTTGGCCTTCCCCTCGGAGTGCAGTTTCTTCCCATCCGAGGTGATCTTGCCGTCAAAATCGACGATTCCCGCAAGCCCTGAATTCGGATCGAAGAACCCCGTTGCGCCAATATCGGCATGCTCGAGCGTAATTTTGGCATCGAGGGGGGTCTTGGCCAGGTCTTTCTGATCAAGTGGCCCGGCTTTGCCTTCCAGGTCCAGCGAACCGCCTCCGGGCGTATCGGCCAGAAGCGTAAATGGCATGGCGGTGGTGTCTGAAATATCGCGTACCAACAGCCGGACGTTCTGGTAGACATGCTCATGACTCGCCGAGCGGCCGACGATCTGTCCGGCTCTTATCTTTCCGTTTACGATCTCAAATTTTTGGATTGATAGTTCAGACCCCGAACCTTCCTTGGGAGGATCGGGCTTATTCTTTGCGCCGGAGTTGTGGGTGCCGAGACTGGAATAGTTCCACTTCCCCGCGGAATTCCTGAGGAGCACGACCTCCGGTTTGTCCACTGTGATGGAGGTGGCTTTGATCTGGTGCGAAAAAATCAAAGGAAGCCACTCAAGACCAACCTGTACAGACGAAGCTTGCAGGAACGGACCTTTGCTGAACGCCGGATCGTCGCTGATGGAAATGTTGTCGGCCCGCGCACCGCCGCTAAGGATCGAAGCAGAAAGCTTGCCCACATGGACCGTTCGCCCAAGCGCTACGGAAAGCTTTGTTTCCAGTTCCGGGCGGAAGCTGTCTACGTTGATGAACAACGGCACCAGCAGCACGGCAAGGACGATGATGCCGATCACAACTCCGCCGACAATCAGCCAGCGCTTCATGACCAAAATGCTATCAGCAATCGACGACGGGAACAAAGGGAATCACGACGCTTTCTTCTCGTCGACAGAAAAGGGGAAGAAACCCGCAGAGATGTCTCTGCTTCTAAATCACGGAAGCGGTGTACCGCCCGCAGGGAGACGCACTCGCCATCGAAAGACCAATCCTCAGTTATCAAGAAAGCTGGCAGGGTCCTTCCTGGAATCATTGCCGGCGCCGCCGACCTTGATCCTGCCGCGGTCTTGACCGCGACCGTAGCCGGCGCCAGTTTTGGATACTCGCTGGGCTGGGTAGTCCTACTCTGCGTGCCCGTGCTGTTCAGCGTTTTCGCGGTCTCTTCCCGCATTGGCCATCAAACCCACAAAGGACTGGTTGAATTAGTGCGGCTGCACTACGGACGAAAGATCGCCATCGGCATTGCCCTGTTGATCGTTGTGGTGAATCTGGCCATGGTGATCGGCGACATTGTTGCCGTGAGTGACGGCTTTTCGCTCATCACCATGTTGCCGCGCTCTTACTTCCTGGCCATTGTCGCCTTTACCGTCTGGTATGTTCTGATCCTTGGCAACTACCAGAAAACAACCAAAGCGCTGGGCACGCTGACTCTCATCTTGATTGCGTATGTTTTTGCCGCCGTTCACGTCACAGATTCCTTTGGCGCGCTGGCTAGAGGCATATTGCTCCCGAAACTGCACTTGAACACCGGCTACATGATGGGAGTAATTGCCGTGTTCGGGTCCCTCCTTACGCCGGACGTAATTGTCTGGCAGACCAGTTCAAGACGCGGCCTTCCCGAAGGGTTGCGCGAGGCGCATGTCACGGAGTCGCATGCAGGAACATTTGTGGCCTGCCTGATCTCAATTTGCGCCATGATCGCAGCGTCGCATTTGCACGTAGCCGATCCATCGAGCATGAGCACGCGGACGGCGTCTGAAGCGCTCGGCAGTCTCGGAATAGCCGGGCCGGTCTTGTTTTCCATGGGCCTTGTTGGCTCCGGACTAATTGCTCTGCCCGTACTGGTCGCTTCGTTGTGTTTCAGTGTGGCCGAGGCTGCAGGCTGGAAATCAGGCCTTGCGTTCGTTCCCTGGGACGCAAAAATGTTTTACGTTATGATCTCAGGCACTGTGTTCGTGGCGCTCTTTATCGATTTTTTCCCGGTAAATACGGTCCAGGTCCTCTACTGGTCGCAGGTGCTGGCCGGCATCGTACTCGTGCCGATCTTCGGCTACATCCTGCTGCTTTCAAACAACCCCCAAGTCATGCGCACCACCAACACCAGGTTTGAAAATCTGTGGCTCGGAGCAGCAGCATTGGGCATGCTGGTTTCCAACATTCTTTTCTTTTGGACAGAGATCTTTTAAGCCGCTGGTTTGCGTACGCTTCTCAAGCGGGACCAATGTATGCGTCATTGCTTGATTTCAGGTTTCTGTCCGTAGTGCGCGCTCACGTTCGTCAGATACTTTTCGATCGTGCTGGAATGCCCGAAAACGAACCGTGACATGAAGCGGAAGATGGGATTGCGCACCTCGCCGTCTTCAGTGATCCGCAGCAGCGTGCCACCGTTGGATTCCTCGAATGCAAATGTCCATGTTCCGCCGTAAGGAAGCGATGGATCTGCGATGCGGGTCACGAACAAGTGAGGCGGCTCGGAACGCATTCGCTGGTAGGCAATGGTGTCGCCGTTCCTGGTTGTTTCGTTCCAGGTGTAGAGGCCGTCAGTGGGCGCTAGTTCCTTCCAGCCGCTGACGTCGTCACGCCAGACCGGCGGTCCGGAGATTAGCTTAAAAACATCTGCGCAAGGTTGCGCGATGAAAGTGCTTCGCGTCGCGATGTGCCGCTTCGGCAGCAAGAACCCAACGGCTATGGGAATGGCTATGATTACGAACAATGCGGAAGCAGAGATTGCCAGAGTTTTCATTTACGCGATCCACGCAGGAAGCAGCCGACCTGAATCGGCTGCTCCCGCGGACTAGAAGCTGACAGCGACTTTGGCCGCGATGGCCAGTGACGATAGCAGGCCCGCAGTGTCGACGAAATTCTTCAAAGTCTGACTGCCCACCAGTCGTTCTGGGACCACGATGGTGTCACCTGCCCGTAATGAGTAGCTCATTACGCTGCCAAGAAATACGCTGGAACTGCTGCTGACGATAGAGCCATCGGCACGAATGACGAAGGTCTTCTTTGCTCTTCCCAGCTCGGTCACACCGCCGGCCTGGCGTATATACCACTTTACGTTCTTGCCTGGGGCATAGGTCAGTGCGTTAGGGTTATACACCTGTCCCGTCACCATCACGAAGTTCGGTTTGCGGGGCACGATGATCCCATCACCTTTTTGCAGGATAATATCGTCGTTAGTGTTGGCCCATTTGTTGATGTCGCCGCTGATGCGAATCACCTGGCGCCCCAGTATAGGCGCGGACTGAAGACGGGTAATGGTCTGGCTCTGTTGCAGCAGTACAGCCTGGTTCTGGGCCGCATGGGAATCAGCAATATTTTTCCCCGCCGTTACTTCCTCCTGGATACGCTGCACCAATTCAGAACGGTTTTTTTCTTCGAGTGTGCGGATATTTTCCCGCGTGAAAACAATGGCATAAGGATACGCCAACGGCCCGAACCCGCCCGCGCGTCGCAACACGGAACTGAGGCGCTCACCACTGGAAATTCCATAGGTCCCCGCATACATCACTTCGCCGCGCACCGTTACGCTGGAACCTATATCTTGAAAACCATTGAGCTGACGGATAGTGAGCACATCGCCGTCTTTTAATGGTATGTCGCCCGAGCCGGCCAGGACCGCTGAGAGGTCAAGTTGCTGGTGGTTCCCGACAATGGGTTTGCCTCCATCGAAGTCGTAGCGCTGCAGGTCAGCCTGTCCGGTATAAGCTCCGCGTTTCAATCCGCCGGCCACGCGCACCAATTCACTCACCGTCATCCCCGGCGCCAGCGGGAACCGTCCCGGGGTAGCGACCTCGCCGCGAATGCTGACAGAGGGAGGATCAACCTTGATGAGACTCTTGTGTACGAACACACGGTCTCGCGGCAGCAGATGCAAGTTAGCAGTGGCATCTCCCGCAAGCGCCTGCGATAGGTTTACGTTGAAAAATTCGGCTTTGCCCTGATAGTTGCGGAAGACTTGCGCGTCGCCCAGATCGGCATTAGGCGTAAGCCCGCCCGCCAGAAAGATGGCGTCCCGCAAGGTCAGGTCGCCATTGGTCTTATGTACTCCTGGTTCCCGCACCTCACCGTGGACCATGATCGTGGGTGGATCCTCAAAATCAAACCGGCTGAAGACGCGTACCGTGTCGAATGGCTGCAGCGATGGAGATTGCGCACCGGTCTTGTCGAGCACGGTGCTGAGATTGAATGACAGAACGACGGGGCGGAAATCGGGAGGATTCAAGCGGATGATCTCGGCATACTGCCGCGCAGGTTCCGGCAACAGATCGTCATAGTTCCTGATCAGATCTGTGACCCTCATTCCATCGCGGTACGGGTATTTGCCCGGCCGAAAAACGTGCCCGTCGAGGAAAACGGTTTTCTCGCTGTACGGCAGGATCGGAGAGATCCGTATCTTGTCCCCGCCCTGCACGGCGAAGCCTTGAAGGGCCTTGGTGCTGGCCGCGTCGTCGGCGGAATCCGGTATGTCCAGACTCAGCATGGTGCGGGCCTGGTGTGCCTGGATTCGCTCAACCACTACGTGGCGCAATGTTCCAGTGGGTAACACGCCGCCGGCCAGGGTCAAGGCCTGGAACAGATTTTTTTCGCCACGCAGCTCATAGATTGCTGGCCGGCGCACCATGCCTTCGATGGTGACTTCCGATCCAACTGGTGGGACCAGGACGGTGTCGCCGGATTGCAGAGTTCGGACGTCGCTGCGCACGCCGTTCAAAATAAGGTCGTAAGCATCCATCTCCTGAACGAGCTGCTTGCCGTGATAGTGCTTAAACGTACGGAACGAACCCTGGTTGCTGGGTCCCCCGGCTGCCAACACGGCATTGAGGGGAGTAGATAGCGCGCTGACATCGTACGCACCGGGGTTTCTCACGTCCCCCACAACATAAACGCGAACAGTCCGCAGACGGGCGAGAGAAACGTCTGCCTGGACATCGCGGAATTCGCGGCGCAAAGCGCCTTGGACGAGTTGCTGCACTTGCGATAGTGACTTACCCGCCACCTCAACCAGTCCAGCCTCGGGCAGTGAGACCCGGCCTTCGCGGTCCACGATCCGTTGCACGCGCTGGGCCGCGCTGGTTCCCCAAATCTCCACGTTGAGTCCGTCGCCCGGTCCCACGATATAGTCGGGGCCCGCAGGCATGTCTATGGGAAGCTCTTCCTTTATGCCTCCAGACGAACCATCGAACAGCGAGGCGCCGAAGCGCCCGATCTTTTGGTAGCGGCGGTCCACCTGAGAGTAAAAGTCGATCAGAGAAGGTACGCTGTCGTAAGGATTGGTCTTGCGTCGAAGAACCAGCTCATCCTCCCCTGCTTTAGCCGCACTGCGGTCGTTTCGCGCTGGCTTGGTCGAGTTATCCGCGCTGACGGCGGCATCGAGGACCTCTCGCTCCGAGGCCAGGGCTGGCTGGGGAATAGACTGGTTAAGTGAATCGAAAGCTGAACCGCGGCCTGAGATACTCATGGGATTCGTTGTGTCACCGGGGACCCCACTTCTAGCGAGTAGAGTCGGTAG
>WNFP01002710.1_pt1 | contig 19916 bp, 14 predicted proteins | sample 5400201 | NCBI WGS metagenome assembly WNFP01 (sample SAMN13153355, study PRJNA577476) | soil metagenome | isolation source: 115 cm saprolite under Madrone tree | place: USA:California | collected 2016-06-14
TCGCGGTTTGTGCGTGCGCCGCTTTGCTCAGGGCGATGCTGCGCCGGTGCCGCGCAATCAGCAGGTCGCGCTTGGACTTGGCTTCGTCGAGCTTTTGTTCGAGTTTGATGAGCGCCCCTTTAAGCGTTTCCACTTGCAACTTCTGGTCGTCCACCTGTTCGCGGTAGCTTTGCGCCAGCATCTGCGAAGTCTGGAATCGGTCGAGGGCGGCGCGGGCCAGATCATCCTGCCCCTTGTCCACTGCCGTTTCGGCCTTGCGCATCCAGTCCTTGCCGGAGTCCTCGTTCTCTCGCCACTTTTTTTCCAGCATGTGCTGGTCGGCGATGGAAACCGCCACTTGCGTCTTGACCTGGAGATATTGGTTCTCCATGTCAAGAATCACCTGCTTGATCATCTTTTCGGGATCTTCCGCGCGATCGACCATGTCATTGATGTTCGCACGAATCAAAGTGCTTACTCGTTCCAAAAGTCCCATGATGAATCTCCTTTCACCAACCAAACGTTGCGAACCACTCAAACTCTTCAAAGACAATCACGCTTGCTGCTCCCGCAAACTGAGTCAGGACAGCAGGTGCGCGGCCCAAATTCCCGTTGCCAACTTCGCTAGGCCCGGCAGAAAAATGAGATTTAGAGCGACGGCTCTGCCAAGCGCATAAACCGTGCAGGCCCAAAATTGATGGAACACCAAACTCGCTGCCACCACCACGACAAGCCAAACGAAGAGAAGTTTTTCTTTCCTGTTCATGGCCATCCCCCAAGACCATTCAGCGTCCCGGCAGGTCCGTGCGGACCCGCCGGGTCGGAAGGAATTGCTATGACTTCTTAGCCGGAGGCTGCTCCGGCTTGGGCGCTTTGTCGCCGATCATCCGGACTTTGCTGAGCAGATCGGATATCTGCATGCCGGAGAGCGCTTCGAAGAGCGCGGGCACCTGAGCGGCAATCCTGGTGACGTCCCCGGTCAGCTTGTACGCGCCGGCGGCATCGCCGTTGCCCGTGGAGACGATGGTCACTTTGTCGACTTTGCTGAGCGGCTCGGCGAGAGCGCGCACAACATCCGGCAGCCCGGTGAACAGCTTGTCGATGACGGCGGCCTGGTTGTATTCTTGGAAGGCCTCTGCCTTGATGTTCATGGCCTTGGCTTCCGCTTCACCTTTCTTGAAGATGATCTCGGCTTCGGCTTCGCCCTGCGCGCGAATCGCGGAGGCGCGGCCTTCGGCTTCGGTTATGGAGCGCTGACGCTCGGCACTGGCGAGCGTCTCGATGCGCTGGCGCTCGATTTCCGCTTGCTTCAGCACGGTGGCGATGAGTTCCTTTTCGCGGCGCGCGATTTCCGCTTCCTGCACCTTCACTTGCGCTTCGCGCTCCACTTGCTGCACTCTCACGGCTTCTTCCACGACCCTCTGCTGCATGACGTTGGTTTCGATTTCGTAGGCTTTGTCGGCCGTGGCTTGGGCTTTCTTGGTCATTTCGAGATAGCTGGCCTTCTTGATGTCCAGGTCGCGCTCGGCTTCGGCCTGCTTGGCCAACGATGCGGTTTCGGCCGCGACGCGTTCCTGGTCGGCTTGCGCTTTGGCGACGGCAGAGGCACGTGTAGCTTCGGCGCGCTTGATCGCGATGTCGCGGTCCGCTTCCGCGGCGGCTACTTCGGCGTCTCTCTTGATGCGGGCGACGTCGGGCCGACCCATGTTGGTGATGTACTCGTTTTTGTCGCGGACTTCCTTGATGGTGAAGCTGATCACTTCCAGTCCCATCTTGCTCATGTCATCGGCGCACGTGGAGCGCATGCGGTCGCCGACCATTTCCGGCTCTTTGACGATTTGCTCCACGGTGAGCTGACCGATGATTCCCCGGAGATGGCCTTCCATCACCAGGCGAATCAAGGCTTCGCGTTGTTCCGGCCGCTTGGTAAGAAACTGTTCGGCCGCCGTCAGGATGGATTCCTTGTCGTTCTTTACCTTGATTTGCGCAACGGCTTCGACGGTCACGGCGACGCCCTGCTTGGTGTACAGGTTCTGCTGTGGGGCGACGTCGAAGGACATCAATTCCAGCGAGAGATCGCGGCAGGTCTGGACCATCGGAAAAATCAGAGCGCCTCTTCCGCAGTAGACCTCCGTTCCTCCCATTCCGTACCGGATCAAAGCTTCATTGGGCCCGACTTTTCGGTACATCTTGGCGATCACGATCATGATCATCAAGAGGCCAAGAACCAGAAGCCCCGCGATGATCACCACTTCGTTTGGCAACCCCAACATAAAGCCTCCTTTCGAGCGCTCCGGACTGTTTGTGTCGAACGCCAGTCCGAGAAAACATTCACTTCGTGAATTCTTCCCACCTCTTCACGTAAGCAATCCCCTTTTCATACCGCTCGATGACGACTTCAGCCCCCTTCTCGATCGCGTTGCCGTCATCGCTGCGCGCGCCGGCGCACCGCCGGACTCCCGCCAGGGAAAAAATAATTTCGCCGGTGCCGCTCGCGCGGATCGGCATGCTGATTGTGCCGAGCAAACCCTCGATCCGGTAGTCCTCGCTCTTCATCGGCGCGTCGGTCGAGCCCACGAGTTTCACCATGAATCGGAAGACGACGAATCCCGCCGCCAGGCCTGCGAAGGTGGCAAGCAGCAGGCTGAATACTGCGAGCAGGTGCGAATGCCGGGTGAGGAGATAGCCGGTGCCACCGAACCAGGCCAGAAAGGCCATGGCCGACGAAGCGTTGAACCAGGAAATGTGCGTACCGCCTCTGAGTCCGGCATGGGAAGCGCCGGCTCCGGCGTGATGCGCCCCGTGGAGTGGCAAATGCATCTTGAAAGGAAGATGAATGTGAACCGCGCCCGCCAAAAACGAAAGCACGCTGAGGGAGAAACCCACAATGAAGCAGAGGAGATAAAAATCAGACCAGGTCATAGGTCACCTCGAACGCGACATTTACCTTGCGCAACTTCCCGTTGCGCTGCGCGAGCTGGAATTCGAGACGCAAGCCCTGTTAACTGCCACTTTGAAACTCTTCCGGTCGATTCCGCTCAGTTCCGCAAAAAAGCGGAGGGCGGCGGATGACCGTTGCCCTTATGTCCCCCATTCTGATGATTGCCCGAATGCAAAACTTCTCCGAGTCGCGCGGCCAAGTCTGGGGTCCGGAGAATCTCCGCCAGGAGCAGAATTGCGCGGCGCGAGTCTTCGTGTTCGGCGATGGTCTGGAGCGCGCGCTGAAGCTCGGGGTCGGCCGTGAACTGTTCGGCGCCAGCAAAAAGCCACGAATCGACCTTTGCGTCTATGGCGCGCAACTCAGACTGCAAGCCCGGCGTGTAGCCTTCCGGATCGTCCACCAAAAAGCCTGGATAGACGCGGAAAAATCGCGCAAGCAGCTCGCGGGTTGTGTGCGTCAAATGGGGCCGGGCGCCACTCTCGATTTGCGAGAGATACGCCTGGCTCAGTCCGCGCCCGACCTCATACTTCATAGCGGCGGCCAGTTCCTGCTGCGTCATCGAACGACCCAAGCCGCGGAGCGAACCTTCCACAGCGCGGAGGGAACGGAGTTTGTCGCCAAGTTTCATGGGGAACCTACCTATTGCAATCTGCAAATATGGTATTACGAATCGCTATTTTGTCAAGCGAAATCGGCTTTTCCTACTTTAATTCTCTATTTTATTGATTTTAATGGAGTTACATCACTGCGCGACGGATGCTGCCTGGAATTTCGAAGCCGCACAAATTCATTCCGGCTTCCTCAATGACTGCAGATCGATTCCCAGTTGCTGGCATTTCTTGTAGAGGTGACTGCGCTCCAGGCCCAATGCCCGCGCAACATTTGTCATGTGGAAATTGTTGCGTCGAATCTCAGCGAGCATTACTTCCCTTTCGAAGGATTCCGTGCGCTCGGCGAGCGTGCCCGTTGCACTTCCGCCAGAGGAGGCGGATGAGCCGCTTGATGGAGAGTCAGAAGTGGGGAGAATGAGACGGACTTCGGCAGCAGAGACGTTTTTGTCCGAGGAGAGCAGGATGAGGCGCTCCACGATGTTGCGCAATTCGCGGACATTCCCGGGCCACGCGTATTTGCGCAATTCGGCGATCGCTTCCTCCGCGAAGATTTTTTCTTTCCAGGCGTTTTGCGCCGCCACCTGTCGCGCGAAATGCGCGACGAGATCCAGGAAATCTTCGGGGCGCTCGCGCAGCGGCGGAAGTTGCAATGGAAAAACATAAATGCGGTGGAACAAATCGCGCCGGAACGAATTCTGTTTTACAAGGTCTTCGAGGTTGCGATGCGTGGCTACGACCACGCGCACGTTCACCTTGATGGGCTTGTCGCCGCCGACGCGTTCGACCTCGCCTTCTTCCAGCACGCGCAATAATTTCGCTTGCATCGCCAGGGGCATGTCGCCGATTTCATCCAGAAACAGCGTGCCTCCATCGGATTGTTCGAACTTGCCAAGATGCCTGGTAGTGGCGCCTGTGAACGAGCCTTTTTCGTGGCCAAAAAGCTCCGATTCAATTAATTCCGCCGGCACTGCCGCGCAATTCAGCGTAATGAAAGAGCGCCCCTGTCGCGGCGATTTTTCATGGATGGCGCGCGCGACGAGTTCTTTGCCAGTGCCGGTCTCGCCGAGAATGCAAACGCGCGTCTCGCTTGCGGCAACGCGGTCAATTTGCTCGAGCAACTTTTTCATTGCCGGGCTGGAGCCAACCAGTTCGTGTTTGTCGAGGCGTTGCCGCAGCTCACGATTTTCCTCTTCGAGACGAGAGAGCCTCAAGGCATTTTCCACGGTCACCAAAAGTTTGTCCGTGGAAAGCGGCTTCTCCAGAAAATCAAGCGCGCCCAGCTTGGTGGCTTTCACCGCCATTTCGATGTTTGCTTGCCCGGAAATGAGCACGATAGGCGTCTTCAGCCCGGCTTTTTTCAAATCTTCGAGCAGCTCCAGGCCACTTTTCCCCGGCATCACCACGTCGGAAAGAATCAGGTCAAACGACTCGGCGCGGAGCAGATCGAGTGCGCGGGCAGCGTTGTCGCAAACAGTGGCTTCAAGCCCCGCCATTCGAAAGGCGCGGGAGAGAGATGCCAGCGTATTGTGATCGTCGTCAACGAGGAGGAGATGAGCTTTTCGCGGCAAGCTTCGGTCCTTTGTGAAGCGTTAGTCGGAAGCTGCGGCCAGTGTGGACGGCGCGCTCTTTGCCTCGGGGGCCGCCTCGCGCGCTTTCGAGGCGCGGCCGGCCTGGCGCTGTGGCAGATCGATTCGAAAGGCTGTGCCGTGCCCTTCGTCGCTGGTCACCGAAATTGTGCCGTGATGATCGCTGACCACGGACTGCACAATGGCCAGCCCAAGCCCGGTCCCTTGTGACTTCGTCGTGTAATAGGGCGTGAATAGCCGCGAGCACTCTTCCGGCGTTAGTCCCTTTCCCGTGTCGGCGACTTCAATGCGCACAGCGCCAGCCTTTTCCGAGGTCTTCAGTGTCAGCGTGCCGCCGGCTGGCATGGCATCGAGGGCATTCAGCACCAGATTCTGAAACGCGCGGTGGAGCAAGTCGGGGTCCGCGTCGATATCAGGCAAAGGCTCGGTCAGAAATAATTCCGGAGTGATCGTGGGCTTGCCGACTTCATTGAATTGCGGTTCGAACAGCCGTACGGCGTTGCGCAGGGCTTCGTTCACATTTACGCGCACAAACTGCGGGGCAGGCATTTTTGAAAAATCACTGAAGCGCCCAATGATGGTGTTGAGATTGGCGAGCTCCGCTTTCAAAGTGGCAGTCGATTCATTGAAGACTTCCAGGAATTGTTTGGCGTCGAGTTGGCGCGCTTTCTGCAAATTCTCAACGGTAATCTGCATGGGGAAGAGTGGGTTGCGCAATTCGTGCGCAAGGCGCCGCGCCAGTTCGCGCCATGCGGCAACGCGCTCGGTTTGCACCAGGCGTTCCTTCTGCGCGGCAAGAGTTTGCGTCATGTGATTGAACGCCTCAGCAAGCTGGCCGACTTCGTCGCGCCCACGAACATCAATGCGCGTATCCCATCTTCCGCCGGCAACTTCGCGGGCGCCTTCAGCAAGTTCCTCGACCGGCTTGGTGATTCGCGCGGAGATCCAGAAGCTGACGAGCAGTCCGACGAATAACGCCGCAGCCGCAACGGCAGCCGCAATTTTCAGGATTTGGCGAGTCAACAAAATCAGTTCTTTGCGCGAGCTACCAACGAAGAAAACGCCAAGCAGTTCATTGTTGCGGCCGGTCAAAGGGATGGCATGGAACGTTTCCGCGTCGGCCGGGTCGCGTGTCCATTCAATCGTCCGAACCATGGGCTGCGGCTGCTTTTGCAACTGCTCAACAAGGGACGCAAACCGTTCTGCCTGCTCCGCATCGATTTTTTCCGCCATCAGCGACGTGGCTGTGAAGGTTGGATCGAGGTTGGTGTAGATAAGCGCGCGCATCCCAGCGGGCAAGACCAGGGAGGCAAGGAAATTCTTATCCAGCCGGTGCCCGGCAATGATGTACAAACTCTTGTCCGCCACGGTGCTGTTCGTTCGAACGACGCTCAGGGAAAGGGACACGCCATCGGGCAGTTCTTCTTTCTTCAAAAATGCCGGCGTGTCATTCCAGTCCTTGACCGAGGTCACCCAGTCGTTCTTATGGCCGACTCGAGAGGGAAACTGCGCCGAGGAAACCAGAACTCCGTCGTGTTTCACGAACTCCACAAAGTCCAGACCATGTTCCTGCGCGGCACCGTTGGCATCACGGAAATAAATGGACAAGTCGACATTGGGATGCGAAAGATCAATCGCCATGCGCTCGGTGAGGTTGGCCTCCGCGATGTTCCTCGCTTGCTGGGCAATTTCTTCTCCGCGCTGGACGAACTCTTTCTTGAATTGCGCAACCAGGGCTTCGGTTCGCTCCGCGTCCATGGCTTCAAATGCGGCCTGGGTGTAATGCGTCACGGCATAGGCAACCACAGATACGGACGCAAAAATAGTGAGCAGGACAACGAGCAGCAATTTTGTTCGAAAGCTCATGGCTTGGCTCCCCGGAACGCGGAGGCTGATGGACTGTCAGGAGCGGCGGTATTGTTCCAATCCGCTGGTTTGCGCGGTAAAAAGCCAGCCGCGCGAGCACGCTGGGGACAGTTTTTGCTTGGCGAACACAGGTTACGGGTTGATGATATCACGGCTGCACGGAATGGAATGTGCGCAGGATGGCGGCACAGCGAAACGATTTGCCAGGGTTGGCCGTCCATGTAAGAGGTCTGTTATTCCAGCAAGAATCCATCTTCAGGAGCGATCGTAATGAAGCCCATGGCCTTGCGTCGCAATCTATTGTTGTGGCTGAGCGTGGTACTGGCAGTTGCCCTGGCGGCCGTCCCCGCAAAGGTTCCCGCTCAAGCGGGCGCAAATCAGCCGCCGGAAGGACCGACCAAGCTCCTGCGCTTCGCTGACATTTCCAAAGACAAGGTGGTCTTTGCCTATGCCGGCGATCTATGGATCGCTTCGCGCGAAGGCGGAGCGGCACGGCGGCTGACTTCCCACGTAGGCGACGAACTTTATCCCAAGTTTTCGCCTGACGGCAAATGGATCGCGTTCACCGGCGAGTATGACGGCAACCCGGACGTCTACGTCATCTCCTCGGAAGGCGGCGAGCCCAAGCGCCTGACGTTTCATCCCGGAAACGACATCGTCCTCGGCTGGACCCCCGACGGCAAAGATGTTCTGTTCCGTTCCGACCGCTTCAGCGCACCCCCGGGCCGCTACACCAAGCTCTTCCTCGTTTCGCCGCAAGGCGGTCCGGCGAAGCCTTTGCAGGTACCTCGCGCAAGCCTGACCAGCTTTTCGCCAGACGGCACCAAGATCGCGTACCTCGAAACTTCCCAGGAATTCCGTACCTGGAAGCGCTACCGCGGCGGCTGGAGCCTGCCCATCGCCATCTTTGACTTGAAAAAGAATTCCTACGAAGAATTGCCGAAGACCGCGGGCATGGACCTTTTCCCCATGTGGCACGGCAACACCATCTATTTCATCAGCGACCGCGACGGTGTGATGAACCTTTTCAGCTACGACCTCAGCTCCAAGCAAACGAAAAAGCTCACTGACTACAAGGAATACGACGTCAAGTGGCCGAGCCTCGGGCCCGACGCCGTCGTCTATGAGAACGGCGGCGTGCTCTACGAATTCAATCTCGCCAGCGGCAAGACGCGGAACCTGCCGATCGTGGTGCGCGGCGAAGACATCGAAGCGCGGCCGGAATTCAAGACCGTGGCGCAATCCATCGGCAGCTACTCACTCTCCCCTTCGGCTGCTCGCGCACTCGTGGAAGCCCGCGGGAACATCTTCACTATTCCGGCCGAGCACGGGAGCATTCGAACACTGACCACAAATCACTCTGGCGTCCACGAACTGAACCCCGCCTGGTCACCCGATGGAAAGTGGGTCGCGTATCTCTCCGACAAGACAGGCGAGTTCGAGCTCTACACCCGGCCGCAAATGGGCGGTGAGGAAACGCGCATCACTACCGATGGCGGTGTCTACCGCTATGGCCCGACGTGGTCACCGGACAGCAAGAAGCTTCTCTACTGGGACAAAGTGCTCCGGCTTTGGTACGTCAGCCTTGAAGACAAGAAGCCGGTGCTCGTGGACAAGTCCGACTACGGCACGATCTCGGACGGCAGTTGGTCGCCGGACAGCCTGTGGATCGCCTACTCCAAGCCACATCGGCGCGGCTCCAACGACATATTCCTTTATTCGCTGGGAACGAAGAAAATCACGATGGTTTCCTCCGGCTTCTATAACGACAACAATCCGGTCTTCGACGACAACGGGAAATTTCTTTATTTCATTTCGACGCGCTACTTCTATCCAAGCGTGGGACAGCTCGATCAACGGTTCAACTATTATTCGACTGACGGCATTTTTGCCGTCACGCTGAAAGCCGATGAAGCTTCGCCATTCAAACCGCAGAGCGACGAAGAAAAAGCGGCCGACGAAAAGAAGGACGAGAAGAAAGACGACAAGAAGGGCGCCGACGCCAAGTCCGCCGATAAAAAGCCGGACGAACAAAAGGAAGAAAAGAAAGACGAAAAGAAACCGGAAGCCGTCAAGCCGATTCAGATCGACCTGGAAGGTATCGGCTCGCGCCTCGCGCCAGTGCCCATCAGCGCGGGAATTCTGAGCAATCTGGCCGCGCGCAAGGACAAATTCTTCTACATCTCCACGCCCCAGGAAGCGAGGCAGTTCGGCACGCCGGAGCGCGGGCCGAGAAATGTCCTCCACGTTTACGATTTGACCAAGCGCGAGGACAAAATGCTGCTCGAAGGCATTGATGGCTACGACCTCGACAAGGAAGGCAAGAAGGTCATTTACAAGGCCGGGCCCGTCTACGGTGTTGTCGAAGCCACGCCCGGCAAAGCGAAAGTGGGCGAAGGCAAGCTGAATCTAAGCGAACTGCAAGTGAAGATCGATCCGCGCGAAGAGTGGCGCGAAGTGTTCCACGAAGCCTGGCGCGTCGAGCGCGATTTTTATTGGGACCCCAACATGACCGGCCATAACTGGAAGAAAATCGGCGAACGCTACGAAGCTCTTCTTCCGTGGGTCGCGCATCGCAGCGATCTGAACTATATTATCGGCGAAATGATCGCTGAACTGAGCACTTCGCACACTTACGTTGGCGGGGGCGACCAGCCTACCAAGCCGCACGTGAGTGTGGGAATGCTCGGCGCCGATTTCGAGCCGGACGGCGCCTATTTCCGCATCACGAAAATCTACCCGGGCGAAAACTGGAGCGATTCCTCGCGTTCGCCGCTGACGGAACCGGGATTGAAAGTGAAAGCGGGCGACTACCTGATCGCGGTGGACGGGCAGGAGGCGCATTCGAATCAGGACGTCTACTCCTATTTCCAAGATCTCGCAGGAAGACTCGTCACGCTGAAGATTAACTCCAAATCCACGCCCGAGGGAGCGTGGGAAATCACCATGAAGGCTGCCAGCAGCGAGGCGGGGCCGCGTTATCTCGACTGGATGGACGCAAACCGGCGCAGAGTCGCGGAAGCTACCGGCGGCCGCATCGGTTACATGCACGTGCCGGACACTTCGTTCCCCGGCATCATCGCCTTTGACAAACAGTTCACCGCGCAACTCGACAAAGACGGCATCATTGTGGACGAGCGGTACAATTCCGGCGGGCAGATTCCGGACTTCTATACGGAGAAACTACGCCGCGAACTTCTCGCCGCGCTCGCGCCGCGGGAAGGCAAGGACGTCCCTTGGCCGCCCGTGGCGATTTACGGGCCAAAAGTGATGATCGTCAATGAACTGGCGGGCTCCGGCGGCGACGCCTTCCCGTGGTTTTTCCATCGCCAGAAAATCGGACCGATCGTGGGCACGCGCACCTGGGGCGGGCTCGTGGGCATTTCGCGCGGGATTCCTTTGCATGATGGGGGCAACGTCACAGCGCCCGAATTTGCGTTCTGGTCATCGGACAATGGCGGCGAATGGATCGTGGAAAATCACGGCGTGGATCCCGATTGCGTTGTGCCACAGCGGCCGGATCTCGTTGTCAGCGGCCGCGACCCGCAACTCGAAAAAGCCATCGAGCTGGCCAAGGAAGAGCTGAAGAATTACAAAGGCCTCCCGCCAAGACCGAAGTATCCTGTCGTCAACGAATAGCACTTGCTCATCGAAAGCAAGCTTGGCTCTGAAAAAACAACAAGAGGCCCTGCAGTTAGCGGGCCTCTTGCGTTTCTGGGGGACTTCTGACCGCTAGCCGGGTGGCGCGAAACGCGTCGCTGGACGAGGAGTAGTCTCTGGCAAGAGGGCTAAGCGCGGCGGTGCTTGCCTTCGTGCTGGTTGACCGTCTTACGGTCACCATTACTTTGACCGTCTTAGGGTCACCAAGGCCAAAGCTTCTCTTCCCTTCCAGTTTCGCGTACCGGGCCACCCACAGGGGTTTGGCTAGCGGAACTCGTTGGCGCCGCTGTTGCTGGTAGCGCGCCTCTCTCTCAGCATCACGGCCGGCGCGACTGCTTGCGCTGCGCTGCGGCTGTGGCCGTTGCCGGCGGATCTTCTGGATTGTCAGCCGATGCCACGCCGGAAAACGCCGACCGCATCACGTCATTCGCAAAGAAATTCCTTCCGTCGATCGGCACCATCATGATTTGCAGTTTGTCCGACAGCCGTTCGGCGATGATTTTCTGAATCAACATGGGGTTTGACTTCAACACGGACGCTTCGTACTTCATGCGCTCGGAGTCCGCCGCCGCCGTCACGCGGATGCGGTTGGCCTCGGCATCCGCAAGGTTTTTTTGCCGCTCGACTTCGGCTTTGCTGTCGATGATCTTGGCTTGCGCGGCAGCTTCTGCGTTTTGCAGCGTCGATTCCTTACGCGCCTGCGCTTCCAGCTTGGTTTGTTCGATTTGTTTTTGCTTCAGCGGCAGGGTGTACTGCATCGCGTCCGCCTCCGCCTTCGCCTGCAGAACACGCACTTGCGCCTGCGCCTCGGCCTGTTTCACATCACGTGCTTTCTGCGCCTCCGCCTCCAGTTCGGCGATCTTTACTTGCTTTCCCTTGATCTCCTGCTCGGTGCCTAGACGCTCGTTTTCCTGTTCTTTCAAGAGCAGTCCTTCAAGCCCCTTCGCATATTCCGCGGGAAGCTGCAGGTCGCGGAGCAGCACTTCCCGCACGATGATTCCGTCGCTTGCCAGCCGCGCAGTGATGGCATCGGCGGCCGTCGTCCGCAGTTCTTCGCGTTTGGTGGCAAAAATTTCGCGCGTGATGTAATTCGGCGCGAGTTGCCGGTAAATCGTGGAAACGACTGGCGCCACAACCTGTTCGCCGACTGGCTGCGGCAAATTCCGGTGAATCGAGTCCAGCCGCTTGGGGTCCAGCCGGTAACGCACGGAAACGGCTAGCCCGATGTTCAGTCCTTCCCGCGCCTGCACCGTCAGCAGGTCACCCTTTTGTTTGGGATTCTCTGCCGCCACCGTCGAATACACTTGCTCCCGCGTGTCGTAGATCGCGATGGAATCCACCAGCGGCGTAATCAGGTGCATGCCGGGATACAACGTACCGGGGCGTGCGCCCCAGAATTCGCTGACGCGAACGCCCGCCGCTCCGTCGGGAATCACGGCAAAACTCTCCGTGATCAGCAGGAGCAGGGCGCCCGCTGTCGTCAATTGCAGCGCTAGCCGCCAGCGCACCGGCCGGAAAGGGCGGCGAGCCAGCGGCCCCACCTCCGCACCGGATTCGTCTGTCTTGTTCCGCGACAAGAGCCGCCGCAGTTGTTCGGAAAGATAAACGTCGTAGGCGACTAGTGCTCCCGCGCTTCCAAAAACACCAGCGCCGACTATCATCAACAGCCATTTCAAAGCCAACATCGAAGTACCCCCTTATTCCAGTTCCGGTGCGCCGCTGCGGAGCGCTAACCGATGTCTCCGTCGCTTACGTTGGGCCGGGGAATTTCGGTTGCGCAGCTTTCGGTTTCGCCGAGCGCAATGAACGGCTGCGGCTGAGGCCGCTGTCTCGTGTTCAACGCTGCGAAGCAAAAGCCCGGGCCAGTTGCGCGGTTCCGCGCACCAATTCTGTCCGCGAAGGAATCCTTTGCGCCGTGGCAGGCCGCATCATCAGGAATGCTGCTTTCAGGAACAGCCAAAGCAGCCCAGCAGCGGCAGCGGCCGCAAACATCGTGGTGATGACCAGCGTTGCGAATTGCAGCATGGCGTTCATGACGTGCCTCCCGACTTGCGGTCTGGGAGATTGCACGGCCACGGCCGATCTCAATTTATTGAAAATAAAAGGCTTATAGGCAAGGAAAGGCTATGGGCCTGTGGGGACAAGCACACGCCGTGTCCCGCCGGACGCGGGATACTGGGTGAGCACTTAGGGGAGACCGGCTATCATCGATTCGCCAGTGTCTGGCTTCACCGCTATCCAACAATTGACTTGGTACAACATAGATGGGGTATATTCTATCGCACCAAGCCTCGGCACCTTACTCTCCCACCGGGTCGCGGCCCGCTAGCCAAGGCGCGAGCAGATGGGCCCAGCTTCCCCGCGTTAGCCGAAGTATCTCCCACAGTTGGGCTGTATTTGCCGGGTGCGAGAATCCGTCACTAAACGGCAATCAAGGAGCTTTACATGAGCACATTTCAGACGCTATTGGCGCTCGTAGTCTTGATTTTTGTCCTGAGTGTAATTGTCCAGGCGGTTCAAGAGGTTCTCAAATCTCTGCTTAATACGAAGGCCAAGACCCTGGAAGAGACCATTCAAAAGTTTATGGGCGACCATTTGCAGCTGCCTCAGGTGACCGGCGCCCTGCAGCGGCGGGGACTGGACATAACGGCCCTCGAACACTTCAGCAAGGAAGACTTCCGGCACCTGCTGGACGGGATTGAATTTGCCCCAACGCAGTTGCAAGGCGTCGTTGCCTCGGCGACAGCGACGGTTGAGCAAACTAAAGACAATATCGCTGGAGCCTACGAGGCAGCTCGCGCATCTTTTCAGAAGTCTTACACTAGCAAGAACAAAAAGTGGGTGATCGCTCTCAGTTTCCTGGTCGTGCTTGCCTTGAACGCCAGTTTGGTCAGGATCTACGAGATACTCGCCGCCAATCAGAATCTTGCGCAGGCCATTTCGGGGACTGCTTCCACGATCGTAAATGCTGAGAAGCCGGGCCAGAACACGGCGACTGCGTCTCAGACGCCGAATGCCGCTGAGATCTACGACAGGAATCGCCAGACGATCGCTGAGGATTTGCGGAAGTATCCCATCTTACTCCGAACCTCCAAGTACGCTGAGGACTTGAAGGAAGAAGGGCTCTACGAGATTGTGGGGTTGCTCCTGATGGGGATCCTGGTATCTATGGGTGCGCCGTTCTGGAATGACGTGCTCAAAGGCATGATGGGCGTCAACAACGCGTTGAACACAAACGGCAGAAAGACCCCATAGCGGGCGGTGGGAGGCATCTGGCGTTTCTTCCTCGTCGTCCCCATGACAGCTTTCACTCCCGGCTTCCCTGCAGGTCTTGTGCTAGGCTAATTGTAGGAAAACATGAACCGCGGATCAGGCTTACGCATCGGCAGAATTCTCGGAATTCCCATCTATCTCCACTCGACCTGGGTTTTCATTTTTGCGGCCATCACCTACGTCATTGCTTCGCAGTACAAGCAACAACATCCGCTCTTCCACGAACTCTCTCACAGTGTTGTGGCCCAACATTACAAGATTCGCGTCGTTTCCATCACGCTCTTTCTCTTCGGGGGCCTGGCGCGCATCGAGCGGGAGCCTTCCAACGCCATTCAGGAGTTCAACATCGCGATTGCCGGACCGCTGGCCAGCGGATTCCTCGCCGTTGCCTTCTTTGGATTAACCCTTCTCTTCCCCTACAGCCAGACGATCGGGGCGCTGGCCACCTGGCTTTCGCAAACGAATTTTGCGCTGGCGATTTTCAATCTTTTGCCGGGATTTCCCCTGGACGGCGGAAGAATTTTCCGCGCGACCGTGTGGGGAGCTACCAAGAATTTCGAGAAGGCGACTCGCGTCGCGGGCGCCAGCGGAAAGTTGATCGCCTACGCGATGATTCTTGCCGGTGCCTGGGGTGCATTCAATGGACACCTGCAAAATGGGCTGTGGATCGCGTTCATCGGCTGGTTCATTCTAAACGCTGCGCAGGAAAGCGTTGCACAAGTGGCCATCCGGCAGACTCTCGCTGGCCTCAGCGCCGCCGACGTCATGAGCAAGGAAGTGCCGACCGCTCCGGGTCACATCACGCTCGAAGAATATGGCGCCGAAGTTCTCCGCACCGGCCGCCGCTGCCATCTCGTGACCAATGGCGACCGCCTCGTCGGCATGATGAACGTTCACACGCTTAACTCCGTCCCGCGCAGCGAGTGGGCCCACAACTCCGTCCAGGCCGCTATGATTCCGCGCGAAAAAATTCTCTGGACCTCGCCGGAGGAACCACTCCTGCGTTTGCTGGAGCGGCTCCTGAGCGCGGACGTCAATCAGATGCCGGTGGTGAGCGGCGCAAACGATGGCGCGCCGCAAATTGTTGGCATCGTCACGCGCGACTCCATCCTCCGCGTCATGCAGACGCGCTCCGAACTTGGTCCGCCGGCCACAAGCAGGTAGCTGAGTCCCGCGGGTGGGCGTGCAAAGCGTTCAGGTCTCTCGCGCGCGGAGCGCACGGATTCGAAAGCCTCCGCGCTGGATGTCAACAGTCACTTTTGAAAATCCTGCGTCTGTAAATCTTCGGAACGCGGACGCTGGCGCTACTGGCACAAAGGTACTCCGGATGTGCGCCACCCGGTGCATCCACCCATCCTGAATCTCAAACGCAAGGAACACGCCACCGGGCCGAAGCACTCGCCAGGTTTCCGCAAACGCGCGGTCCTGCAATTCATTCGAACGCAAATGATGAAGCATTAGGATCGCGATAGCCGAAGAAAATGTGCCATCCGCAAAAGGCAGCGTCGCCGCATCCCCTTGAATCACCGCCGCTTTCGAACCATTCATTCGTACACCGAGCTTCGCCGCAAATCCGTGGTCGTACTCGAGACTCGTCACACGAGGCGCAAGGCGCGCCAATTCCTGGGTCGCCGCTCCTGGCCCCGCGCCAAGCTCCAGCACGTGCTCGCCCAGTTCCGAGCCTTGCAAAACCCAGGGCAAAACTTGCCGCCGCGTCACCCACTGCCACATACGCGTTCCACAAAACCACGTTTCGTATCGATTCATTGAGAGCTCGGATCAATTCGAAGGCAAGCAATTCTAACGCGACTCATGCAACTTACCGAAGCAGATGTGCGGATTCGGCGCAGCGCAGAAGCGAATTGATCGGCGTTGTAGGGACGAAGGAATTTTTATTTGCTGGAAGAGGCCGTTGGCGGCGTGCCAATCCGGCGCGAATTGACGACCGCGCGGACTTTGGCCCAAACACTCAAGCCAAGTGCAATTTTGCCGGCTGTGCAAACAATCTTCAGCGGCCCACAGACTTCATCATTTGTTCTGGATAGCGCAGACCTGCTGCGGCGCCGCGCGGCGCCACGTCGTCGATGCGGCGCAAATCTTCCGCACTCAATTTCACGTTTTGCGCGCCTGCGTTTTCTTCGAGATATTTTCTTTGCTTCGTACCGGGGATGGGGATGATGTCCTCTCCCTGGGCGAGGAGCCACGCAAGGGCAAGCTGGCCGGGCGCGCATTTCTTCTCTTTGCCAATGGCCTCGATCCGCGCCACGAGATCCAGGTTCTTTTCGAAATTCCCCCCCTGGAACCGCGGCGAATTCCGGCGGTAATCGTCAGGCGCAAAATCCTCGAACCGTTTGATCTGGCCGGTAAGAAAACCGCGGCCAAGCGGGCTGTAGGCTACGAAAGCGATTCCCAATTCGCGCGTAGTAGCGAGGATTTCGTCTTCAGGATCGCGGCTCCACAACGAATACTCCGTTTGCAGTGCGGCGATCGGATGCACTTTGTGAGCGCGGCGGATGGTGTTCGCAGACGCTTCGGACAATCCGAGATAGTGAACTTTTCCTGCTTTCACGAGTTCCGCCATCGCGCCGACGGTTTCTTCAATCGGCACCGATGGATCGACGCGGTGCTGATAATACAAATCGATAGTTTCAACGCGGAGACGCTTCAAACTGGCGTCGCAAGATTTGCGAACATATTCCGGACCGCTGTTGACGCCGCGAACGGCGGGATTAGTCCGGTCGCGGACGATCCCGAATTTTGTGGCGAGAAAAACCTTGGCGCGCAATCCACGGATGGCCATGCCAGCCAATATTTCGTTATCGCCATAACCATAAATGTCCGCGGTATCGAGAAAATTGATGCCGAGCTCGATGGCACGATGGATGGTAGCGATGGATTCCGCATCGTCACGCGCTCCATAAAATTCCGACATTCCCATGCAGCCCAGACCCATCGCGGAAACCAAAGGCCCATTTTTTCCAAGTTGACGCTGCGGCATGAAATTCTCCTGGTTGAGATTCAAACCGTTGGATGAAAAGTCCCTCGTAACGGGTACAAATCATGCCGCCACCAGGAACACTCGTCCTTCGTTACAATGAAACTGGGCGTGCCAAGCCCCGCTCTCTATGGCTTGTTGATGGCTTCCCCTCCACAAGATGCCTCGACGTTATTGGCTCCACGGCCTTCAGCGGCGCCGGTCGCCCATGAAGGCGCCGCACGCGCATTCTGGCGTGTGCTGACGCGCTTCGATTCCTCGAAACTATCTCCATACATGGCCTTGCGCAATTCGATCGGCGTGGTCCTGCCGCTCATCGTGGGCTTCGCCCTGGACATGCCGCGCGGCGGCGTGGTGGTAGCCAGCGGCGCACTCAACGTGGCGTACTCCGACGGAAGTGATTCCTACGCGCAGCGCGCCAAGCGCATGCTCTCTTCCAGCGTTCTGTGCGCACTGGCCGTCCTTCTTGGAGGGCTCTCCGGGAACCACAATGTGGCGGCTGTGATCATCGCGACGCTGTGGGCATTTGCCGCAGGACTGTTAGTGGCCGCCGGCACGACGGCCGCGGACCTCGGAGTGATCAGCCTGGTCACACTTCTGATATATGCGGCGCAGCCGCTGACTGCGCAGCAAGCATTGATTTCCTCGGCGCTGGCGATTGGGGGCGGACTCTTGCAGACGGCGCTGTCGGTGGCGCTGTGGCCGGTGCAACGCTATGAACCAGAACGGCGCGCACTTGCTAATTTTTTTCGCGAACTCGCACGCGCGGCAGAACAGCCACTGAGCGCGACTTCGGCGCCGCCCGTCACGGTCCATAGCACGCAAGCGCAAGAAGCTCTCTCCGGGCTCTACCGTGATGGGTCCATCGAGGCCGTGCGTTACCGCGCTTTGCTTAGCCAGGCGGAGCGCATTCGGCTCGGCTTGCTGATGCTTTCGCGATTGCATCTTCGCATGCAACGCGAGAGTCCGGCGTTTTCCGGCGTGCAAGTCCTCGGCGACTACCTGAAAAAGGCGGCGCAGGTCTTGCAAGCGATCAGCAACTCCCTGATTTCGGGAATGCCGGTGGAAGCGTGCAAGGACGTCCTTGCCGCGTGTGAAGCCCTCACTCACCGGTTACGGCAGGAAGCGGATAGCTTGCCGACATCTTTCCTCGCGGCCGTGGCGCGAGACGCGCGTTTCCAGATGGATGCGCTCGACGGCCAGCTGCGCGCCGCCCTGGACTTGACCGCAAATGCGACGGCCGCCGGCCAAGCGGCGTTCGCGAAACAGGAAGCACAGCGGCCCTGGTCGCTCCGCTTCAGCGGGTTGCTGGCGGCGCTACGCGCAAACCTGAACCTGCAATCTTCGGTGTTGCGGCACGCCATACGCTTGGCAGTCATGGTGGCTCTCGGCAATGGACTGGAGCGCGCATTCTACTGGCACCGTTCCTACTGGCTGCCGATGACGATTGTACTGGTGCTGAAGCCGGACTTCACGGCGACGTTCAGCCGTGGTCTTTTGCGGATTGGCGGAACGATCGTGGGACTCTTTCTGGCCACGGCACTCTTTCGCTTTCTTCCCGAGAGCGCCACGCTGCAGATTGTCTTGATCTTTGTGTTTACGCTGTTGCTGCGCTGGGTCGGTCCCGCCAACTATGGGATCTTCGCGGTAGCCATCAGTGCCCTCGTGGTTCTTCTGATCGCCATCACGGGAGTGTCACCGAAAGAAGTGATCTGGGCGCGCGGAATCAATACAGCGGCAGGCGGCGCGCTGGCGCTGATCGCGTATTGGATCTGGCCGACGTGGGAACGAACGCAAGTTTCCGAGCGGATTGCCGAAATGCTCGATGCTTACCGGGAATATTTTCACAGCCTGGCGGAAGCCTATGTGCGGAACGAAACCAGCAGCGCGCACGAACTCGATCGTGCACGGCTGAGAGCGCGCATGGCACGCACAAACCTGGAAGCGTCGATCGACCGGTTGAGCGCGGAACCGGGAACGACCGCCAAACAGATGAGCCAGTTGAATGCGCTGCTCGTCAGTTCGCACCGGTTTGTTCACGCGGTGATGGCGCTGGACGCAGGCTGGTTGCACACCGCGGCCGTTCCGGCGCGGACAGCGTTCGGCACGTTTGCCGCGGACGTGGAGAAGACGCTTGAATTGCTTGCGGCGGCGCTTCGGGGCAAACACGTGCAACTGAATGAATTTCCAGACCTCCGCGAGGATTACCACGTTTTGGTACAGTCCGGCGATCAGAAAATCGAACGCTACGCGCTGGTCAATGTGGAAGCGGACCGGATCGCGAATAGCCTGAACACGCTGCGCGAGCAGGTGATGGATCTCGTGCGCGCCAAGAGCGCGGCGTGATGTTACGACGAAGCAGCGAGGAGTAAGAATGAAGAGACACGCGGTGTCCGTGGTGATGAGTTTGGTCGCGGCGGCAATTAGCGGAACGATTTTCGTGATCGCGCTGTTCGATCAATATGCGCTGGTGGAAATGGCGGCGAGCATCATCACGGCGCTGCAAGTTTTTTTTCTGAGTTCGGCAATTGGGGACATGCTGGAGAAAAAGAAAGAGACGAACCGCAGGAGAAATTCAGCGGTCGTGCTGGTGACAATATTCCTGGTGGCGTTTTATTCGTTCCGAAAATACTTTCACTGAATGAGAATCGGCAAGGGAAGCTCTGAGACCTGCAAGCGATTGTAAATGGGCGACTTGCGACAATAGTTCATCGCTTATGCACTACCGGCCAGACGGGCTAACAATCAGGCGCACTATTGAAAACCGCTCCAGAGAATCTTTGAAGAGGGGCAGGAGCATTCAGTGCGAGGCGAAGATGCCCTTTGTAGCGGGATAAATTTGGCGGAAGGCGGAATAGGCGGCGTTGAGCGTGGCGACCACGGCGGGCTGGGGATTGACGCGCGTAGCGACACGGACAGTGGATGCGCAGGCGGCGTCAACAGTGGGCCAGAGGCCGGCGCCGACACCGGCGAGCAGGGCGGCGCCGTAGGCCGCTCCTTCCTCG